>JAABUX010000330.1_pt1 | contig 80434 bp, 60 predicted proteins | sample 5561851 | NCBI WGS metagenome assembly JAABUX01 (sample SAMN10711883, study PRJNA513361) | rock metagenome | isolation source: Antarctica rocks | place: Antarctica: Victoria Land, Richard Nunatak red sandstone | collected 2016-01-03 | reverse complement strand
GAGGCGTGGGTGCGTATCAGCTCGATTCGTGGGATGTTGCGACGACTGGCCCCGGACGCGAAGCATGCGAATGCTCCATTCAAGTATCCACACAAAAGAGCGGCGTAGCTTCCCGGATAGCCTCTCATTGCAACGATTCGGACTGGTCGAGCTTTCGGCGGAGGGCGGCGAAGACTTCCGGTCCGTCGGTCAACCTCCCCTGATCGGCATCCTCGATCCCACGGGCGAGCTCCCTCCGCAACTCTTCCAACCCCGTCTCGTCCCATTCGTCGAGAAGCCTCAAGGCGGCCCCGACCACTTCATCCGCCGATTGATAGTCTCCGCTCTCGACTTTCCTCCGGATGATCCGTTCCGATTCCTCTCCGAGTTCGAGCGTCATCATTCCGCCTCCGAGCCGGGTTCCGGGAAGGGATCGCCGCCCAGCCGTTCGAACAACGCTTCCCGGCTCCGCTGCCAATCGCGCTCGACGAGGAGCATCAGCGCCTCCTCGACCAGCGCGGCGGCCGAGGGATATTCCCCGCCTTCGACCTTCCGGCGGACGACCTGCTCGATCTCGGGGTCGAGGGGGATTTCCATGATCGGTGCCGCCGGGTTGGGTGTCCGGGCTTCGGGACGTTCGAGGCCGGGCCGGTATTCATGATACCCCCGGCGATCCAATAATGGGCCACCCCCGGCGAATGATCGGGGGAGGGACGGGGGATCGCGCCGGGGGGGCGAAATGGTATGATGGACGCAGGTTCGACCTCGGACGACCGCCGATGACCGAGGCCCCCGTGTCCTTCCGTCCCCCGCCTCCCCTCATCCTCCCGGGACGCACATGGCCTTCGATCCCAAGTTCATCCGAAACTTCTCGATCATCGCCCACATCGACCACGGCAAGAGCACGCTGGCCGACCAGCTCCTGCTCCAGTCCGGCGCGATCACGCAGCGCGAGTTCCGCGAGCAGCTCCTCGACGACATGGACCTGGAGCGCGAGCGGGGGATCACGATCAAGGCCCGCGCCGTGGCCATCAACTACGTCCTGGACGGCCAGGACTACGAGCTGAACCTGATCGACACGCCGGGGCACGTCGACTTCCACTACGAGGTCTCGCGGAGCCTGGCCGCCTGCGAGGGGGCGATCCTCCTGGTCGACGCCACCCAGGGGGTCCAGGCCCAGACGGTGGCCAACGCCTACGCCGCGATCAACGCGAACCTGACGATCGTCGCGGCCCTGAACAAGATCGACATGCAGGCCGCCCGGCCCGACGAGATCCGCGAGGAGATCGAGGCGACCCTCGGGATCGACCCGAGCGAGGTTCTCGCCGTCAGCGGCAAGACCGGGATCGGTGTCCCCGAGATCTTCCGGGCCATCATCGACCGCGTCCCCGCGCCGCCCGGCAAGGTCGAAGGCCCGCTCCGGGCGCTGATCTTCGACTCGAAGTTCGACGATTATCAGGGCGTCGTGGTCTACATCCGGGTCATCGACGGGATGCTCAAGGTCGGCCAGAAGATCCGCCTGATGGCCGGCGGGACCGATCACGAGGTCATCAACCTCGGCCGCTTCCGCCCGCGCGAGACCGCCTGCGACGACCTCGGCGTCGGCCAGGTGGGGTACGTCACGGCCAACATCAAGCGGCTGGCCGACGTCCGGATCGGCGACACCATCACCGACGCCCACCGGCCCGCCGCCGAGGCCCTGCCCGGCTACAAGGAGCCGGTCCAGGTGGTCTACTGCGGGCTCTTCCCCGCCACCCACAACCAATTCGAAGACCTCCGCACGGCGCTCCAGAAGCTCGCGCTCAACGACGCCAGCTTCACCTACGAGCCCGAGTCGTCCGACGCCCTCGGCTTCGGCTTCCGCTGCGGGTTCCTGGGCATGCTCCACATGGAGATCGTCCAGCAGCGGCTGGAGCGCGAGAGCAACCTGGCGCTGGTCCAGACCGCGCCCAACGTCACCTACGAGATCCTCACCCGGCGGGGCGAGACCCTGCACATCGCCAACCCCACCCGCATCCCCGACCCCGGCGACATCGAGGAGTTCCGCGAGCCCGTGGCCCGGGTCAACTTCATCATCCCCTCCGACTGCATCGGCACCATGATGCAGCTCTGCGAGGACCGCCGCGGCGTCTACCTCAAGACCGAGTACATGACGCCCGCCCGGGCGATCCTGTCCTACGAGCTGCCGTTGGCCGAGATGATCTACGACCTCTACGACAAGCTCAAGAGCTCGACCCGCGGCTACGGCACGATGGACTTCGAGATCCTCGGCTTCCGCGAGAGCGACCTCTGCCGGCTCGACGTCCTGGTCAACGGGTCGAAGGTCGACGCCCTCTCGATCGTGGTCCACCGCTCCTTCGCCGAGCGCCGCGGCCGCAAGCTCGTCAAGAAGCTCAAGGCCGAGATCGACCGCCACCAGTTCGAGGTCGCGATCCAGGCCGCCATCGGCAGCCGGGTCGTCGCCCGCGAGTCGATCTCGGCCCTCCGCAAGAACGTCACCGCGAAGTGCTACGGCGGCGACATCTCGCGGAAGCGCAAGCTCCTGGAGAAGCAGAAGGAAGGCAAGAAGCGGATGAAGCAGGTCGGCGACGTCGCGATCTCGCAGGAAGCATTCCTCTCGGTCCTCGACGACGGCGACGAGTGACCGCTCGCCCAGATCTCGCGGGAGGTGCCGAGATGCAACTTTATCGGGAGATGATCACGCGAGGCGAGCCCACCCAGGTCTCCGCGATGATGGACGAGATCGAGCGTCGGCTTCCCGAGGGCTGGAAGCGGGATCGGGAGTACGAGGTCAGTTATCGGGAACGAGAGGCGTCCTCGCGGAGGATCTACGTTTTCAAATCAGAGGGCATCGATGGGCTACCGGCCGTCACGGTCTTTCTTCCCGAGCGCGAGCCCGGCACCGAGTTCGGCTCGATCGTCTTCCCTCCCGGCATGTCTCGATTGTCCTCCGAGCCGAACAACGCCGTTATCGAAAGGTTCTTCACCGAATTCGCCCGCCCCTGCGCCGGTGCGACGGGCGCGAGCGTGGAACTGACTCCCGATCGATTTGATGAACGCCACTGGTTGTCCGAGGCGGCGGTCGAGAAGCTTCATCTCTTCAACCGGCTGGCGAACAAAGGCCTGGGAGGGGCGTTACCCGCCGACCACGAGCGCTGGATCGATTTCGTCGTCACGGCCCATCGGGATCGGACCGATCTCCCCGCTCACATGCTTCGAAACTGGCTTGTCGAGGACGGGGGGTGGGATTTCGATGATGCCGACCGACTCGCCGGCAAATATTCCTTCGGGAATGAAGTCTTGAGTTATGTCGAAAGCCAACCCGCCTGAGTCCGATCCGATGCCGAACATCGACTCCATCCTGGGCCGGTTGACCGGATCGACTATCCCGGTCCTTTTCTTGGACACATGCATCCTCCTCGATATTGTCCGCTCGACGATGCGTGACCTGGGGAAATACGCCGAGGAAGCGACGAGGTTGCTCGGGATGGCCACCGGTTCAGCGCCATCCTGCCTGATCGTCATCTCATCGGTGGTCCCGCTGGAATGGGCCCGCAACATCGACAAGGTGACCCACGAGGTCACCAGGAACCTCGTCCAGATGCAACGTCAATCGGCCCATTTCCACGACGCCTGCGGTGCCCTGGGAATCGGGTTGGATTTTGGACGGGCTCGCTATGAAGATGTCGAACTGGCGGGGGCCCTCCGAATATTGTCCGAGAAATTGCTCGAGGCCTCCTGCAAGCTCGATGCGGACCACACGACAAGAGCGGGGGCTTACGAAAGGGTCATCAACAGTATTCCGCCTGCCTTGAAAAAACAGGAAATAAAAGACTGTGTCCTGGTGGAAGAATACCTCGACGCTTGCCGGGCCTTACAATCGGCGAGCTACCAAGGCAGGCTCGTCTTCTGCACCTCCAACAAGGAAGACTTCTGCCTCGACTCGACCATTCATCCTCGATTGGCGAGCGAGTTCGACGAGGTCGGCCTGATCTTCAAAGCGAAGTTGCCCGGGGCCCTTCACCAGTTGACCCACTGACCCATCCCGACGCCGACCGATCGAGGAAGAGCGGGCACTCCTTATGGATTCAGGATCGGACCACACCCCGGGACTCGATCGGGCCGAGGCCCTGCCGGAGGCCACCGGGGCGGGACCTTCCTCGGCCCGGTCGGAAGGAACGCGCCGCCAGACGGTCGAGTTCCTGATCCTCCTGGGCGTCGGCATCCTCCTGCTCCGGACCTTCGCGGCCGAGGCTTACGTCGTGCCGACGGGGTCGATGGCGCCGACGCTCCTGGGGTTCCACAAGGAGTTGACCTGCCCGAACTGCAAGTTCCCGTTCGTGATCGGGAGCGATGAGCAGGGCCGGTCGGGACGCCCGGTCTGCCCGAACTGCGGCCAGGACGGGCTTGACGGGGTCGCCGCGGTCGAGTGCAACGGCGACCGCCTCCTGGTCCAGAAGTACCTCTTCGACTTCCGCCGCCCCGTCCGTTGGGAGGTCGCCGTCTTCCACAGCCCGGCCGAGCCCGACCAGGCCTATGTGAAGCGGGTCGTCGGCCTGCCCGGCGAGGCCATCCAGATCGTCGACGGCGACCTCGTCGTCGACGGCCGGGTCGCCCGCAAGTCGCTCCGCGAGCAGCGGGCGATGCGAATCCTGCTCTTCGACAACGACTACACCCCGGCCGACGCCGACCGCTTCCCGCGCTGGGCGTTCCGGGGCGACCGCTACAAGCGGGCGGTCAAGAGCGGCTGGAGGGCCGAGGGCCCGGCGTTCGTCCATGAGATGACCCCCACCTCCGACGGCCGCGAGGACTGGCTCGAATACCGCCACTGGGACCCCGACCGCGGCCGATACGGGCCGGTCCGCGACTTCTGCCCCTACAACGGCGGCGAGGTCCGGGGCGACAACGTCGTCCGCGATCTGATGATCGAGGCCGACGTCTCGGCCCGGCCCGACGTCCGCTCCGTCGCCATCCGGATCGACCACGGCGTCGACCACTTCGCGATCAACGTCCCGGTCGACGGCCGGGGCCGGCCCGAGGTCCGCCGCAACGGGAGGGTCATGGACGTGGTCGCCCCCCGCCTCGGGATCGCCTCGTCGCCGGCCGCCTCGCCCCGGTTCCATCGCCTGGAGGCCTCGGCGATCGACCGGCGGATCTCCGTCGCCCTCGACGGCGAGCCGCTCTTCGAGCCGATCGACTACGAGGAGGCCGGCGGCTCGGCCCTGGGCGCCCCGGCCAGCCCGATCGCCCTGGGGGCGCTGGGCGGGTCGATGGAGGTCCGCCGGCTCCGGGTCTATCGCGACATCTACTACACGGGCCAGCTCGCCCTGGGAGCCCGCCGGCCGTTCGGGGTCGCCGAGCCCTACCGGCTCGAAGCCGACGAGTTCTTCGTCCTGGGCGACAACAGCCCGGTCTCCAACGACTCGCGGTTCTGGGAGCGGAGCCCGGTCGTCCCGGGCGACCGGTTCCTGGGCAAGCCGTTCCTGGTCCACCTCCCCGGCCAGGTCTTCGCGCTCCGGGTCTTCGGCCGGCCGCTCGGCTGGATTCCCGACCCCCGCGAAATACGTTACATTCGTTAGCCTCGATCCGCCGGTGGAACGCACCGGACGACCGCCAGCCAGGGACCTTGCACGATGAGCCGGACCGCCCCTCGGGAATCAGGCGTCAAGCCCTATCCGACGAAGACGCCCGCGGGGGCGGACCCGACCAGGACCAAGGAGACCTGGCGCGACTTCTGGGAGCAGGTCGTCATCGCGATCATCCTCGCCGTCCTGATCCGCGGCTTCGACGCCGAGGCGTTCGTGATCCCCACCGGCTCGATGGCCCCCACCCTCATGGGCCGCCACAAGGAGGTGACCTGCCCGCAGTGCGGCCACCTCTACGCCATCAACGCCTCCGACGACACCGAGGAGTTCATCGTCTCCCGCCGCCTCCTGGAGACCGGGATCTGCGGCAATTGCCGCTACCGGACCGTGGTCGACGACACCCCGAGCTTCAAGGGCGACCGCATCCTGGTCATGAAGTTCCCCTACGAACTCCCGTTCCTGCCCGGCTCGGCCGGGCCGAAGCGGTGGGACGTGGTCGTCTTCCACTACCCCGAGAAGCCCGAGACCAACTACATCAAGCGCCTGGTCGGCCTGCCCGGCGAGGACCTCCGGATCAACCACGGCGACATCCAGTCGCGCCCCGGCGGGACCAACGACCCGTTCGAGATCCGCCGCAAGCCGCCGATCCACCAGCGGGCCATGCAGATGCTCGTCTACGACGACCATCACCGGCCCAAGCTCCTCGACGGCAAGCCCGAGTGGAGCCGTTGGCAGCCCGGCGCCGGGTGGAAGCAGGACGAGGCGGGGACCTTCGCCGCCGGGCCCCTGGCCGACCCTGAGGCCTGGTCCGACCTCCGCTACCGCCACCTCGTGCCCGACCCCGAGCAGTGGTCGGCCCTGGAGAAGAGCCTCCCCCTCCCCCGAGAACCGCGGCCGACCCTGATCACCGACTTTTACTCGTACAACACGAACATCAGCCCGTCCTATTACGACCTCTGGCTCCAGATGCACGAGGGCTGGCTCCAGCCCAACTGGGTGGGCGACCTGACGGTCTCCTGCCGGGTCGACATCGCCGACACCGGGACCGCCGGCAAGCTCAAGCTCGAACTCGTCGAGGCGGGCGTCTCCCACCGCTGCGAGGTCGACCTCGTCAGCGGGCTCGCCAGCATCTATCGCGGCGAGGCCAAGCTCGGCGAGGCCGGCACCGTCCTCCGCGGCCGGGGGGCCCACGACGTCGAGTTCGCCAACGTCGACGACCGCCTCACCCTCTGGATCGACGGCGAGACCCTCTTCGACGACGGCCTGCCTTACCCCCGCGAGGACGTCCCGACCGCGCCCTATGCCCCCACCGCCAAGGACCTCGACCCGGTCGGCGTCGCCATCCGGGGCGCCCAGGCCCGGGTGAGCGACCTTGTCCTGAAACGCGATATCTACTATACCCAGGACCCGAGGGACCCGGACCACAAGATCGGCGGGGTCCACGAGTCGGTCGACCGCGACGAGCCGACCGAGTTCGGCCGGATCGTCAAGATGTTCGACTTCCTGGCCGACCCCGCCAAGTTCGCCGCGCTGAAGGACCTGGCGACCCACGACCCCTACGTGATCCGCCCCGACCACTTCATGATGATGGGCGACAACAGCCCACGGAGCAGCGACAGCCGGGCCTGGGAGAGCCGCGACCACGCCTGGCGGTCCGAGGATCGATCGAGCTGGGAAGTCCCCCGCACGATGCTCATCGGCAAGGCCTTCTTCGTCTACTGGCCCCACGGCAAGCCGTTCGGGCCCGACATCCGGGTCAACCGCGACGTCAGGCTGCCCTTCCGGCCCTACTTCGAACGGATGAAGTGGATCCGCTGAGCGGGGCCGCGGTCGTCCCGCCGGTCCGGGACCAGTCCGGCCCGGTCCCGTCGGCCACGTCTCCCCCCCTCGCGGATCGATCAAGGAGGATCGGCGCAATGGCCTTGCTCGACGTCCGCAGCCTCGAAAAGTCCTATCGCGGCCGCAAGGTCGTCAACGGGGTCTCCTTCGACGTCAACCAGGGCGAGGTCGTCGGCCTGCTTGGCCCCAACGGCGCCGGCAAGACGACCAGCTTCCGGATGACGATCGGCCTGATCGACGCCGACGGCGGCCAGGTCCTCTTCGACGACAAGGACGTCACCCGCCTGCCGATGTACCAGCGGGCCCAGGCCGGCATGGGCTACCTGGCGCAGGATTCGAGCGTCTTCAAGCAACTGACGGTCGAAGAGAACCTGATGGCGATCCTCGAGACCCGCCCCGGGATGAACCGCCGGGCCCGGAAGATCCGCCAGGACGAGCTGCTCGGCCAGTTCGGCCTGACCCACATCCGCAAGACCCGCGCCAACCGGGTCTCCGGCGGCGAGCGACGCCGGCTGGAGATCGCCCGCTCGCTGATCACCGAGCCCAAGCTGATCCTCCTCGACGAGCCGTTCGCGGGCATCGACCCCAAGACCGTCGGCGAGATCCAGGACGCGATCCGCAACCTCGCCGAGGAGCACAACCTCGGCATCCTCCTCACCGACCACCAGTTCCGCGAGACGCTCGAGGTCACCGACCGGACCTACGTGATCCGCGAAGGCCGCGTCTTCGCCTACGGCGACCGCGAGTCCATCATCAACAACGCCGACGTCCGCCGCTATTACATCGGCGAGCGTTTCGACGTCGGGCACCTCCTCGACAAGCGGCACCGCCACGAGCTGCCCGGCAACGTCCACCCCGCCGACCCGGGGACGACCACGACCACCACCACGACCGACGTCGTCATCGACCACGTCGACGACGGCTACCCGCTCGATCCCGATGGCGACGGGCCGTCCCGCGGGTGAACGGCGCCGAAGCCGCGCTGATCCGTCGCCCCGAGACAGGCCCGGCCCCCCCGATGATCGCGATCCTCCACGAGGACAACCACTGCCTGGCCGTCGACAAGCCGGCCGGGCTGCTGTCCCAGGGGGATTCGACGGGCGAGCCGAGCGTGGTGGACCTCGCCCGGGACTATCTCAAGGCGAGATTCGCCAAGCCGGGCAACGTGTACGTCGGCCTCGTCCATCGGCTCGACCGGCCGACCTCGGGGGTGCTCCTCCTGGCCCGGACGAGCAAGGGGGCTTCGAGGCTCTCCGAGCAATTTCGCGACGGCCAGGTCGCCAAGACCTACGAGGCGATCGCCGAAGGATCGTGGCCCGACGAGGCCGGCGAGTGGGAGGACTGGCTGCTCAAGGACGACCGGACCAACGTCGTCGCCGCCGTCCCCCCCAGGACCCCCGGGGCCCAGTCGGCCCGGGTCGCCTATCGGGTCATCGCCCGTCGACCCGGGCGTCTGACGCTTGAATTAAGCCCGACGACCGGGAGGGGGCATCAGCTCCGCGTCCAGCTCGCCTCGCGCGGGCTGCCGATCGTGGGCGATTCCAAGTACGGGGCCCGGTCCCGGCTCATGGCCCTCGACGGCCTGCCGCGGATCGCACTCCATGCCCGCGAGCTGCGGTTCAGGCATCCGACGCGGCCGGAGCTTCTAACGATCGTCGCGCCGCCGCCGGCAGACTGGCCCGACGGACCGTCCGGGCCACGCTGAGGGCCGAACGGCTCCAGTAGGCCAGGGGGACGCCCACCCCGGTCAGCACCAGCGCCGCCACCGGCTTCCACGAGGCCGGGTCCCGGCTGAAGTAAGACGGCGACCGGGAAGCCTGGGGACGACCCGCGTCGGGCAACGTCGGCATGGGCGGCGAGTCCGGCGATCCCGAGGTCGCGGCCTTCTCCGAGTCCGGAGCCGGGGAAGCCGAGGCGGGGCGCGAAGGCGGGGCCGTCGCGGCGTCGGGGATCGTCGCCGCCGGGGCCGGCGCGGGCTCGATCGGGAACGAGATCGGCTCGGGCTCGGGGAGTTCGGTCGGCCGGGGCACGCGGGGGGCGAAGGCCACCCTCGGCTTCGGCTTGTGGATGATCAGGTACGCCTCGGCCAGCTTGAGCTGGGCGTTCGTGAGCCCGATCTCCTCGGCCTTCTGGGCGGCGGACGGCGAATCTTCCCCCTCGACGGCCCGGAGATGGAGATACCAGAGGAGGCCGGCGCGGGTGCCATCGCCGTCGCAGAAGTAGATCGGGCGGTTCTCGGACTGGGCAATGAGAGCATCGAATCGGGCCACGCGGGAAGGGTCCAGACGGGAAGCCAGGATCGGAAGAGAAATGTAAACCATGCCACGGTCGTTGACGGCTTCGGCGAACGTCGGCTCGACCTCGGGCCCTTGGCGGAGGTCGACGAAAGTCTTGTAGCCCTTCTCCTTGAGCCAGTCGAGCCCCTCGACCGAGGGGACGCTCCCGCCGCCGATCGTCGGCGCCACCGAGGCCGACCGGCGGATGCCGGGGGCTTGCGGGGAGCTCGTCGATGAACTCGGGGGGAGCGACGCGACGGCCACCCCCTCCGCCGCCGAGTTGGCCTCGGCGGCGGTCGGGGCGGCGGTCGTCGGGGCGAGGGTCGGGGTCGATGCCGGCCCCGGAGCCGGGGTGACTTTCCTGGTGAACTCGCTGGGCAGGTCGACCGGCGGGATGTTATCGAAGAGATTCGCCGACTCCCCCTGGGGCTCCGCCGGGCGGGCCGAGGGGTCGGGGGTCGAGTGCAACGCCCGGGCGATCTGGTTCCCCGGGCGGCGACCGGCGCCGCCCCGGGGAAGATAGGCCTCGTAGGCCGACCGGTTGTTGGCGGGGGCCCCTCGCGTCGAGGTGGGGTTGGTGTTCCCGGTGCCCGACCCGGACGCCTTGGGGCTGGCCGAACCGGACCCGCTGGTGGGGCTGGCGGAGCCGCTGTTCTCGATCGGCGATAGCTCGGTCGGGGCCGACTCCAGGCTCGGCGCCGGGACGATCGTGCCGGGGGCGGGGACGACCATCGCGCCGGGGGCGTAGGGCATCCCCGAGTCGACGATCACGCCCTCCTCGCCGCCGCCGACGCCGCAGTTGTTGCACCCGACGCCGCCCCTGTCCTTGTGGCTGAACACGCGGCCCACGGCCTGCACGCCGTTGTTGAAGCCGTTCGTCAATTTCGACCCGAGGCCGCAAGTGCTGCAACCATCGGATCGGCAACCCGCCTGGACCAGGCCGACCAGGGCCAAGATCAGGAGCGCGAGGCCGGGGGGCCTCGCCCAGCTTCGGGGCGCCGCGGCCCGCGGTGCGGGACCTCCGGCCGATCTGCGGTTCGTCGTCATCGCGGATGAACTCCCCTCTTCCGGCAGGCAGCCCGACGTGCGTCCCCGGGCCGGGCCGACGCCGTCGGACCCGACCACTTGCCGCGTCGAGTCCGCCAACCCGGCCCCGATGTTGTGCGTGACCAACTGCCCGCTTTCGGACCCGAGGGCCAGGGATTGCGGACGTGCGGGTCGCCGACGCCAGGCCCGAGGCGAGGGCCCCGGACCGTGCGGATTTCGGCGACGACGCGGGATGATACGCATGGAGTTGCCCGGTTGTTGTCAGATCCAAAGTTGACGATCCATACCCGATCTCAGCCCGAGTCGTGCGACCCGAGCCCGGCTCGACCGGGGGAACCTCGAGCCTTCTCGGACCGGCCGGCCATCGTTTCCGATACCGACCGCATCCGGAATGGCCCGGGCGACGGCCCGACTTCTTGCGCCGTCGAGCAAACTTAGCCGATGAACACCGCGTTGCCAAAATTCCCCGACGATTTCTAGAATGTTGGCGAGACTGGGCCGTCCTTGCGGCCATGAGGCGCCCAAACCGAGGCGAAAACTTTGCCCAACCCGCAATCTTTGCCAGGCTTACGCCGGAAATCATCAACCTGGCGATCCCTGGGGCCGGCGGTCGTCGCGATCCTTGCCCTCGGAATATTCGGGTGGGATCTGGCCTCCGAGCCGCACTTCGTGGACGAGTCCGCCTATCTATCCCAGTCGTTCTATGTCGACCTCTTGTTCCGTGGGGCCCGGGACGACCCGGCGTGGCTCGAATACGCGGGGTATGATCTCCCCCCCCTGCCGAAGTACCTGATCGGCCTGGCGCTCCGGGCCGAAGGTTACCGGAGGCCGGCCCCGTCGGCGGCCCGGGAGTGGTACGCCAACACGAGCCGTCGCTTCGTCTCGCCCGGGGCGCTGACGGCGGCCCGGCGGCCGTCCGTCGCGTTCGGCGTGATCGGCTGCCTGGCGATTTATGCCGTGGGGACGCTCGGCTTCGACCGCCGGGTCGGCTGGCTCTCGGCCCTGCTCCTGATGGCCAACCCGCTCTACCGGATGCACGCCCGGCGGGCGATGTCGGACGTCCCGGCCGAGGCCCTGATCCTGGCCACGGCGGCGGTCGGGCTCTGGGCCTGGAAGCGGATCGTGGCGGGGCGATCGACCCTGGCGCCGGGGCTGGCCCTGGCGGCGGGCTCGGGGGTCCTGGGTGGGCTGGCGACGCTGGCCAAGCTCAACGGGGCCCTCGGTGGGTTCGTCTTGGCCGCCTGGGCCGCCCTGGCGATCGCCCTCCCGGCCCGGTCGTGGCGGGCCCGGGCCGTGATCGTGATGGCGACGATCGCGGCCGGCGGCGTCTCGTTCGCCACCTTCGTGGCACTCAACCCATTCCTCACGGCGCGACCGGCCGGGCCGATCGAGCCGAGGCTGGCGGATGTCGCCCGCCTCGGCTTCCTCGACCGGGTCCGGGCGGTCAAGGACCACCGGGTCGACGTCTCGGCCCGGGCGGCCTCGATCTTCCCGCGCGATGCCCTGGCGACGGCGAGGGAGAAGGTCGAGGCCGTCGCGGTCCAGGGGTTCGGCCGGTTCGGCCCGTTCGGACCGCGCGGGCGGACCGACTCGACCATCCGGTTCGACCCGGCCCAGGACCGGGGCGCCTGGATCTGGCTGCCGTGGGTGGCCCTGGGGTTCGGCCTCGCCCTGGCCCGGGGCCGGGCCCAGCTCCGGGCCGGCGAGCCGCCCGCGGCGTGGGCGGTCGCCTTGCAGGCGGGCGTCGCCCTGGGGGTGGTCACGGCGTTCATCCCGCTCGCGTGGGATCGTTATTTCCTGTCGATCCAGCCCGGATCGGCGCTGCTCGGGGCCTGCGCGGCGGTCGGGGTCCTCGACCTCGCGCGGCGGGCCTGGCTTCCCAACCTCCGCGAGGGCTCGGCCCCGTGAACCTCCTCCGTCGGCCGGGCCCCTGGGTCTTCGCCATCCTCCTGGCGAGCTACGCCTTCTTCTGGCACGGGCGCGACTGGAACGCCGCCAGCCGGCTGATGCTCACCTACGCGCTGGTCGACCGCGGGACGATCCGGATCGACGGGCTGGAGGACCAGACCCACGACATCGCCCGGCGTGACGGCCATTACTACACCGACAAGACGCCCGGCTTCTCGCTCGCGGGGGCCCTGCCCTATGCCGCCCTCAAGCCCGCGCTGAGCCTGGCCGATCACCCGCTCGGGGCCCGGGGCTTCGCCCACTGGCCGGCGGATTACTGGGTGACCCTGGGGACGTCAGGGCTGGCCTCGGCCCTCGCCGGCGTGATCCTGGCCGGCCTCGCCGTCGACCTCGGTTGCGGCCCCCGACGCGCGGCGCTGGTGGCCCTGGCCTATGGGCTGGCGACCCCGGCCTACGCCTACGCCACCCTGGCCTACGGCCACCAACTGGCGGCGTTCGGCCTGCTGGCCTCGTTCGCGCTCTTGTGGCGGGAGGGCCCGCGGCCCCGGCTCCGGCTCCGGCTCCGGCTCCGGTCGGGCCTGGCCGGCTTCTGCGCCGCCTACGCGAGCGTGGTCGAGATCCAGGTCGGCCCGGTCTCGGCGATCCTCGGGCTGTACCTCGTGGCCCTGGCGATCGGCCGGCGTCGCCCGGCGTCGGCCGTGCTCGCCTTCGGCCTGGGGGCGGCGGTCCCGACGCTGATCCTGCTCGGCTACAACAAGCTCGCCTTCGGGTCGCCCTGGAAGATGGGCTATTTCTTCCTGGTGACCGAGCGGTTTGCGCAAGTCCACTCGGCCAGCAACCCGCTGGGCCTGGCCCGGCCCGACTGGGCGCGGCTGGCCGAGCTGATCTGGGGCGAGCGGCGAGGGCTGCTCCGGTATGCCCCGATCGTCGCCCTGACGGTCCCGGGGCTGGCGGTCCTGGCCGGTCGGCGGCTCTGGGGAATGGCCCTGGTCTGCACCGCGACGATCGTCGCTGTCTTCCTCGTGAACCTGAGCTACCCGGAGTGGACGGGGGGGTGGACGACCGGCCCCCGGCTCCTGGTCCCGCTCCTGCCGTTCGCGATGCTCCCGGTCGCGGCGATGCTGGCGGGAGGAGGACGCCCCGCGACGGTGGTCGCGATCGTCCTGGCCCTGACGGGGGGGGTCGTCATCCTGATGTTCCAGGCGATCGGGGCGAGGGTCCCCGACGGGATCGCGCGACCGCTGGTCGACGCCGTCTGGCCGATCTGGCGCGGCGACCGGCCCCTGCCCGGCTGGCTCTACGGGAATCGGTGGGCCCGGAACCTGGTCGGCGTCGCCCTGCCGGGCCCGGTCCGGGGGCTCCCGACGTGGGCGGGGTGGGCCCAGTTCGCGCCCCTGGTCCTCTTCCAGATCGCGGCCATCGGCCTGATGGGTCGCTCCCTCGGGCAGCCCGAGGGCCCCGGCCCGCGTTAGCCGGCGACCTTCCGGGCCCGGGCCGCCGCGTCGAATTGCGAGTCCACGGCCGTCCAGACGCGGGCCGGGGTCAGCTCGGCCATGCACTCCAGGCGGTCGCAGTCCTTCAAGTAGCTCGGGGCGCACCAGACGCAGCTCCGGACGGCGACGGCGTCGGGGCCATAGGGGCCGGTCCGGAGCGGGCTGGTGCAGGTGTAGACGCCCACCGTCCTCGCCCCGGCGGCGGCGGCCAGGTGGAGCGGGCCGGTGTCGTTGGAGAGGAAGACGTCGACCTCGGCGGAGACGGCCGCGAGCTGAGGGAGGGTCGTCCGGCCGGAGAGGTCGACCAGGTCGTCGACCGGCCCGAGCGCGGCCCGGAGGGCCTCGACCAGCGGGCGGTCCTCCGGCGCCCCGACCAGGACCAGGCCCGCGCCCCGGGCCTCGGCCGCGCGGCGGGCGACGGCGGCGAAGTGCTCCGGCGGCCATCGCTTGGTGAGCCATCGGGCGCCGACGTTCACGGCCAGGAGCGGCCGGCGGATCGGCGCGAGGGCGGCGCGGGCCCAGCTCGCGTCGTCGGGGCCGAACGCGACCCGGGACTGGGGGCGGGCGACGTCGGCGCCGAAGGCTTCGGCCACCTTCAGGAGCCGGTCGACGGCGTGGCTCTCCGCCCCGGGCGAGGCGATCCGGTGGTGGTAGAACGCCCCGGCCCCCTCGCGGGCATCGGCCAGGCCGACCCGGACCGGGGCGGCGGTGGCGAAGGTCATGATCCCGGAGCGGAGCAGGCCCTGGAGGTCGACCGCCAGGTCGAACTCGCGGCGCCGGAGGTCGAGCAGGAAGCGGCCGACCGAGGCGAGCCCGGCGGGGCCGGGCCCCAGCTTCGGGCGGTCGAAGGGGATCACCTCGTCGAGGTCGGGGTGGCCGTCGAGGAGCCCCCGGAGCCCCCGGTTCACGACCCAGGCGAGGTGGGCGTCGGGCCAGAGCGACCGGAACGCGGCGAGGACCGGCAGCGCGTGGACGACGTCGCCCAGCGAACTCGGCTTGATCAGGCAGACCCGCTCGGGTCGGAGGCCACGCAGGGCGGCCAGGCGGTCGACGCTCATCGGCGGGAACTCCCTTTCCCCCAGGCAATCAGCCGGGGTATCCTGGCCGGGCCTCGCCCGGTTGTCAACCGCGACCCGAAGGCCCCGGACCCGGACGGACCCTCGCCCCATGACCTTCGCCTGCCTGGTCGCCGCCGCGCTCACGGTCCAGGCCGTCGAGCGCGGCGAGGCGGCCTTCCGCCCCACCCCCGCCGAGGCCGGCGTGCCCGAGCTGTTCCGGCTCCCCGCGGCCGGGTTCGGCTACGAGCTGGAGCCGATCCGCGACTCGGAGTCGTACACCGTCGCCCGGGTCCGGTTCCCCTCGCCGATCGTCACGGCGGACGCGGCGAACAACACGGTCCACGCCGAGTACTTCCGGCCCAAGGGCGGGGGCCGCCGGCCGGGCGTGGTGGTCCTGCACATCCTCGGGGCCGACTTCGCGCTGTCGCGCTACTTCGCCGCCCGGCTGGCCGAGAAGGGGGTCGCCGCGCTGTTCGTGAAGCTCCCCTATTACGGCGAGCGGCGGCCGGCGGGCGCCGACAGGCGGTTCCTCTCCAACGACGTCGGCCGGTCGACCCTCTCGATGCGGCAGGGCGTCTGCGACGTCCGCCGGGCGTCGGCCTGGCTGGCGAGCCGGCCGGAGGTCGACCCGGCGCGGCGGGGCGTCACCGGGATCAGCCTCGGCGGGATCACCTCGGCCCTCGCCGCGGCGATCGACCCGGAGCTGGACCGCGCGGCCCTGATCCTGGCCGGGGGCGGGCTCGACGAGATCCTCTGGACCATGCAGGAGCCCGGCGCCGACCGCTGGCGACGCGAGTGGGCCGAGTCGGGCCGGACCCGCGCCGACCTGAAGGCCCTGACGACCCCGTTCGACCCCCTGACCTACGCCGGCCGCTTGGTCGGCAAGCATGTCTTGATGATGGCCGGCAACGTCGACGACGTCATCCCCCCCTCCGCCGCCCAGGCCCTCTGGGAGGCGTCGGGGCGCCCGCCGATCCGCTGGTTCGACTGCGGCCACTACTCGGCGGCCGGCTACCTCCTGCCCGCGATCCGCGAGGCGGTCGACTTCTTCGCCGCCGACGTCCCCGGCTGAGGGGGCGGGTCGCGGCCCGCGGAGCCGACGTCGGCCGTCGGGCAACCCGCCCGCGAGGCTCGCGTTGCGGTCCGGAGCGGGTTCGGGGTATCCTCCGCCGGTAACGTCCCGGCGCGGGATCGAAAGGGGGTTCGGATGGCGGGCCAGGTCACCAGCGTCTTCCTGTACGTCGACGACGTCCAGAAATCGCTCGAATTCTATAATGAAATCATGGGCGCCGAGATCGCCCAGCTCCACGCCGAGGTCGAGGGGGGCCCGCTCACGCTGGCCATCCTCAAGGTCGGCGACTTCTCGCTGATGCTCCATCCCCAGGAGGAGCACGCGCAGGAGTTCATCAACAACAAGGTGGGCGTCGGCATCCACCTCCAGATCCGGGTCGACGACGTCGACGCCTTCCACCAGCACTGCCTGGACGAGGGGGCCATGATCGCCGTCTCCGGCGAGCCGGTCGACCAGCCCTGGGGCTGGCGCGAGTTCGCCCTGAAGGACCCCAACGGCTACGTCTGGTCGATCTACCAGGACAAGTCGAACGGGCAGTGGACCTGATCGGGCCGGCCCCTCGCCGGATCGGCCGGCCGCCGCCCGCCCGCGCTCACTCCGTCGCGGCGACCGGGGGCGGGGGCGGGATCGGGGCGGGGGTCGGGCGGGTCCCGATCAGGAAATAGGCCCCCACCAGCACGAGGAACAGGCCGTAGGCCCGCTTCATGGTCGCCGGGGGGATCAGCCCGGTCAGGATCGCGCCCAGGAGGGTGCCGAAGACCAGGCCGGCGGCGATCCCCAGCCCCCGGGGGACGTCGACCTCGCCCCGCTTCCAGAACTCGCGGACGGCCAGGAAGGCGACCGGCAAGAGCTGGGCGAGCAGCGAGGTGCCGGTGGCCTCCTTCTGGCCGAAGCCGAACCCCAGGACCAGCGCCGGGACGATGATCAGGCCCCCGCCGATCCCGAACATCCCGCCCACCACGCCGGCCCCCATCCCCAGGCCGACCATCGCCGCGATCGACTGCCATCCCATCACGAATCCTCCCCGTTGCCGTCGCCATCCCCGTCCCCATCGGCGCCCGCCAGGGCCATGAGCGTCGCGACGGCCGCGAGCCCGGCCGTCTCGACGCGGAGCGTGGTCGGGCCCAGCCCGACCGGCCGCCAGCCCGATTGCCCGGCCCGGTCGACCTCGGCGGGCGTGAACCCCCCCTCGGGGCCGATCGCGATCACGGCCGAACCGCCGCGACGGACGGGCCCGGACCGGCCGATCGGCACGCCGCCGGGCTGGGCGATCAGGCGGAGGTCGGCCCGCGACGCCCCGGCCAAGGTCGCCCAGGGGGTCGGCTCGTCGAGGTCCATCAGCCGGTCCCGGCGCGACTGCTTGGACGCCTCGATCACCGTCCGGCGGAGCCGATCCAGCTTGGCCGAGCGGGGGTCGACCACCGACCGCTCGGTGACCATCGGGATCAGCCGGGTCACGCCCAGCTCGGTCGCCTTCTCGACCAGCCAGTCGAACCGCTCCCCCTTGGGAACCGCCGTCGCCAGGGTGAGGTCGAGCGCGGGGCGCCGGCCCGGCGTCGGAGGGCCGACGACGGTCAGCTCGACCCGGTCGCGGCCGAGGCCCGCCACCTCGGCCCGATAGCTCGACCCCCGCCCGTCGAACAGCTCGACGACCTCGCCCAGGGCCACGCGGCGGACCCGGGCCAGGTGGCGGGCCTCGTCCCCTTCGAGGATCGCGCGGCCGTCGACGGGGGCGGCGGGGCAATAGAATCGGTCGGCCACCTCGTCCCTCCGGGGCAATCGCGAAAGAGTCGGGGCCATCTTACCGATCGTAGGGAGGGAACGCGATCGGACTCGCCGAGGCGGGCGCGACCGACGAGGAGGCGACCCCGACCATGTGGCAGCGGCACTGGAACCTCGACCACGACCCGTTCGGAGCCCGCCGGCCCGGCTTCGTCGCGACCCCGACCCACTCCGAGGCGGTCGCGCGGCTGGCCCACACGATCGAGACGGCCGGCCGCTCGGCGCGGCTGGTCGCCGGGGCCGGGCTGGGCAAGTCGACCGTCCTGGCCCGGGCGATCGAGGCGACGCGGGCGCCGACCCGGCGGTTCGCCCGGGCGACCGGCCCGGTCGACGGCGCCGACCTGTTCGCGACGCTCGCCGCCGGGCTCGGCTCGCGGTCGGGCCTCGACGCCGGCCGGGCCGAGGCCTGGCGGGCGCTCGTCGAGGCGGCCCGGCTCTGCCGTTGGCAGGGAATCCAGGTCGTCCTGGCGGTCGACGACTGCCGGGCCCTCGCCACGCCGGCCGACCGGGTCGACCTGGAGCGGCTCGAAGGCCTCGACCCCGACCCCGCCGCCCGCTTGACCGTGATCCGCCTCGGTCGGCCCGAGCTTGGCCCCGAGGACGAGCCGACCCGGGCCGACTGGGGGCTGCTGATCCGGCTCGACCCGCTGACCCGCTCCGAGTCGGCCTCCTACGTCGAGGCCAAGCTCGGGGCCGCCGGCCGCCCCGAGGCCACCTTCACCCCGCGGGCCCTGACCCGGCTCCACGCGCTCTCGGGCGGCGTCCCGCGCGGCCTCGACCGGATCGCCGGCCTCGCCCTGATGGCGGGCGCCGTCCGGGGCCTGGAAGTCGTCCCGCCCGAGGTCGTCGACGCCGCGGCCCGCGAGTGCCTCGCCCCCGAGGGACTGCCGGCCGACGCCTGAACGGGCCGGCCCGAGGGGTGGCCAGGAGGTCGCGGCTCCGCTAGAATCGGCCCCAAGGGCTCCCGCAGGCCGACTTTCAGCGTCCGGCCGGGGGAAGTCGCCAAGAAACGCCGGGCCGGGCCGAATCCCCTCCGACGCCGAAGCGTCCGACTGCCGGTTGATCGCTCTCGAGGTACGCATGGCCAAGCCGACCGTCGACCTGAAGAACCGCTACCTCGCCGCCGTCCTGGCCTGGCTGGTCCCCGGCCTGGGCCACTTCTACCAGAGGCGGATCGGCAAGGGTGTCCTCTACTCGGTCAGCATCCTGACCCTGTTCTTCCTCGGCCTGGCCCTGGGCGACCGGCGGATCGTCTACTGGCGGTGGGTCGGCCCGATCGCGAACACCGAGCAGTTCTGCTTCAACTACCTGGGGCAGTTCTTCGCCGGCCTGCCCGCCCTGCCCGCCTTGATCCAGGCGACGCTCAAGTGGTACGGCCGCGACTTCATCCTCGGCGGCTTCATGGCCGAGCCCACCCAGAACGAGATCAACGGGCTTTATCCCCGGCTCGGCAAGCTGGTCGAGATCGGCACCCTCTACACGACCGTCGCCGGCCTGCTCAACATCCTGGCCATCTACGACGCCCTCGAAGGCCCGGCGCACGACGATGGCGACGACGCCCCCCGGGTCGAGGTCCTCCCCAAGACCGAACTCATACGCGAGGAGACCACGGTATGAGCCTCGTGCCCTGGTCATTCCTGGCCCTCATCGCGCAGGCCGGGCCCGCCGCGGCGGCGGCCCCCCCCGCCATGCGTTCGGCGCACGTCTACTGGTTCCTGCTCCCGCTCGTGGTCGCGATCAGCCTGGTCTACTCCGCATCGCGGCACGAATCCTGGCCGCGGATCGGCTGGCAGTCGCTCCGCCTCTGCGGCGCGATCCTCGGCATCCTGCTCGTGACCACGATCGTCCTCCTGCTCATCAACACCCAGGTCTGACCCCGGCCGACCGGCCGCGACACCTATCCCGGCCGCCACCGGGCCGCCCGGGCGTCCAGTCCATCCCGGCACGCCCGGTACGTCTCGCCCCTGGCGAAGACGGTCAGGACCGGGTCTCCCGGCCGGAAGGCCGTGCCCGGTTGTGGGACGTCGGCGATCTCGGGGAACGACGTCGGCGCCAGATCGACGATCCGGTCGCCCAACCCGGGCCAGGTGGCGGGGCCGCCGGCGTGGACGATCGCCTTGCCCACGAAGCCCGGGGCGGCCGGGGGGTGGGGGTCCGAGGGGCGGACGACCCGCCCGAAGCTCGCCAGGTGGTCGGCCAGGAGCGAGCGACCGAGCGCCCATTCCAGGACCTCGACGGACGCCGTGTAGCGGGGGTTCACCTCGATCGGCCAGGCGTGGCCGTCGCGGAGGATCAGGTCGATCCCGAAGATCCCGACCAGCCCGGAGGCCGAGGCCACGGCCCGCCCCAGGCGGTCGACCCGATCGCGGACCTCGGGCCCGACGGGCCAGGGGCCGATGCTCCCCCGGTAGGCGAAAGGGTTCCCCGGCCGGCCGACGAGTTGCCGGGTGATCCCCAGCAGGCGGGCCCCCGACCCGTCGCCGACGTGGATCGACGCCAGGCCCAGGCCGTCGACCCGCCGCTGGAAGTAGCATGGGCGGCGGTCGTCGACTTTCGTCCCCGCCAGCCAGGGTCGAATCCCCCGCCCGGCGGCCGAGGCGATCGGCTTGCGGAGCCAGGAGCCGTCGCGCGGCAGGCCGGCCGGGTCGAGGCGGACCTCGGGGGCGACCAGGCCGGCGGCCCGGGCGGCCCCGGCCAGGGCGAGCGGGTCGCGGACGGCGCGGAGCGTGGCGGCGGGGTTGCCGAGGAGGCGGTGGCGGCGGGAGATCGCGTCGACGAGGTCGGGCCGGTTCTCCATCGCCCCGGTGTAGAGCCAGTCCGTCGGCCCGGACCGATCGGCGAACGCGAGCAGGCCGTCGGGGTAGTCGGCGGGTTCGATCCGGGTCGCCCGGCAGGCCGAGGCCAGGTCGACGTCAGCGAAGAGGTCGACGCAGGTGGGCTGCAAACCGATCCGGAGGGCGGACCAGGCGGCGGGGCGGACGGCGGCACCGAGGATCAGGAGGTCCACTCGGGCGGCTTCCGGTCGGGCGGGCGGGGGCGGGCAAGGCGGACGGATATGGGGTGGGATGCCGACGGGCGAGAGGGCGCCCGTCGGTCCCTGGATCGGCCCGGAGGCTTACTTGGCTTCCTTGACCTCGGTGGCGGTCATGACCTTCTTGCCCTTCTCTTCCTTGACCTCGCCGGTGGCGGTGGTCTTGACGGTGGTGGTGCAGACGGTCTTGTGGTAGTCCTTGGCGACCTTGTTCGGGGCGAGGTAGTAGGTGGTCGTCTTGCCACCTTCCTCGACCTCGATCACGTTCTGGCACTTGTCGGTCTCTTTGAGGGCGCACTTGGCGCACTTGCCCTCGCCGGTGATCGTGACGGCTTCGGCGGCCAGGACGACGCCCGAGCAGACCACGGTCACGGCCAGCAGCGTGAAGAACTTGCGCATCGATGGGCTCCCTTTGGCTTCGAGTTCATGCGGGTCGGAGAGGGCGGGGACGACCGCCGCGTCGAACGGCGGGGCCTCGACCCTTCGGAGCCCCCATTAAAGCGGGTGCGAGGCCCGGCGACAATCGAAATCCCGGCGGGTTGTTCAACATCCGGGCCGGGGGAGCCGGGGGTTGCGGCGGGCGGGCGGGGTGTTATCATTCGGGCTCGAACGTCCGAGGCGGGCGGCCCCCAGCCACGGGCCCCGGCCCGGCCCCGCCTTGCCCTCCCCAACGACGACGCACCCGCACCGGAGACGCAGCACGATGGCCAGCGAGCACACCATGTACGTCGGCGAGGCCCTGGTGGGCGAAGGCAACGAGATCGCCCACATCGACCTGCTGATCGGCTCGAAGGACGGCCCGGTCGGCGCGGCGTTCGCCAACGCGCTGGCCAATCAGTCCGCCGGCCACTCCAATTTGCTGGCCGTCCTGGAGCCGAACCTCCTGACCAAGCCCGCCACCGTCCTGATCACCAAGGTCACCATCAAGGGGATGAAGCAGGCCGTCCAGATGTTCGGCCCCGCCCAGTACGCCGTGGCCAAGGCCGTGGCCGACTGCCTGGCCGCCGGGACCATCCCCGCCAACGAGGCCGACAACCTCGTCATCATCTGCGGCGTCTTCATCCACCCCGCCGCCGAGGACAACAAGAAGATCCTCGAATTCAACCACGCCGCCACCAAGCTCTCGATCGAGCGGGCCATGAAGAACGACCCGAAGGGGACCGAGGTCGTCGCCAAGAAGGACCTGGCCAAGCACCCGTTCGCGGGCTGACTCACCCCCCCATCCCCGGCCGGCCGGCCGCCGCAAGCCGGCCGCCAGGAAGGTGCGAGCCCGACGATGGCCGACGACCACTACGCCAAGCCCTCGATCCTGATCCAGCTCGACACCGACCCCCAGCCGAGCGTGTTCGACGGGGTCGTCGCGGTCGACTCGGGCGTCGACCACCTGTTCCGCCACGGGGGCATCCGGCCCGAGGCGGTCCGCGACCTCGTCTACGGGGCGCTCTTCACGCGCGGCCCGGCCGACCTGAAGCGGACGGCGATCTTCGTCGGCGGCTCGGACGTGGCGGCGGGCGAGGCGGTGCTCCGGGCCGTCGCCGCCGCCTTCTTCGGCCCGTTCCGGGTCTCCGTCCTGCTCGACGCCAACGGCGCCAACACCACGGCCGCCGCGGCGGTCCTGGCGGCGCTGGAGGGCTCGGGCGGGTCGGTCGAGGGGGCCAGGGTCGCCGTCCTGGCCGGGACCGGGCCGGTCGGGCGGCGGGTGGCCCGGCTCCTGGGCCGGCTGGGGGCCGCCGTCGCCATCGGCTCCCGCGCGATCGACCGGGCCCGGGCGACGGCCGCCTCGATCGCCGAGCAGGCCGGCCGGCCGATCGGGGCGTTCTCGACCGCGGCCGAGACCGACCTCCTCGGCGGGCTCGCCGGGGCGTCGATCGTCGTCGCCGCCGGCGCGGCGGGGGTGGGGCTCCTCCCGGGGCCGATCCTCGCGGGCCTGCCGGACCTGAAGGTCGCCATCGACCTCAACGCCGTCCCCCCGGCCGGGATCGCAGGCGTGCAGCCGACCGACCGCGGGGCCGACCGCGACGGCGTCCGCCGCTGGGGGGCGCTCGGCGTCGGCGCGACCAAGATGAAGATCCACAAGGCCGCGATCCGCTCGCTGTTCGAGGCCAACGACCGGGTCCTCGACGCCGAGCAGGTCTTCGAGCTGGGCCGGTCCCTGGCCTGACCCGGCCGGGACGGCGGCGACGAAGACGGCGGCGACCTCGCGACCCCTCCTCTCCCGGGAGCCCTCCTCAATGACCCTCCGAGCGATCGCGGCCCTGTCCCTCGTGGTGGTCCTGGCGGGGGCCGACAAGCCCTCGCGTCCCCTGGATATCTACTTCATCGACGCCATGGGCGGCGCGGCGACCCTGGTCGTGACGCCCGGCGGGGAGTCGGTCCTGATCGACTCCGGCTGGCCCGGCAACGACGACCGCGACCCGAAGCGGATCGAGCAGGTCGTCCGCGACCAGGCCGGGCTCGACCACCTCGACCACCTGGTCACGACCCACTGGCACACCGACCACTACGGCGGCGTCGCCGGGCTCGTGCGGCGGCTCCGGATCGACCATTTCTGGGACCGCGGCCTGCCCGACCCCAAGGCCCCCGACGGCGACCGGGCCAACTACCCCGACGGGCCGTTCGCGGGCGACGCCCTCGGCGAGGCCTATCGCCGGGCGTCCGAGGGCAAGCGGAGGCCGCTCGATGCCGGCGACTCCCTGCCGCTCCGGGGCGTGGAGGCCCTGGTCCTCGCCTCGGGCGGCCGGGTAATCGCATCCCCCGCCGGCCCGCCGAACCCGCTCTGCGCCGGGGCACCCGCGGACCTGCCCGCGGACCGATCCGACAATGCCCGGAGCCTGGCGCTCCGGTTCCGCCTGGGTGCGTTCGACTTCCTCGACTGCGGCGACCTGACCTGGAACGTCGAGAAGCAGCTCGCCTGCCCCGCCGATAAGGTCGGCCCGATCGACGTGTTCCAGGTCACCCACCACGGGATGGACATCTCGAACCACCCGACGCTGCTCCGCACGATCGCCCCGACGGTCGCGATCATGAATAACGGCCCGCGCAAGGGCGGGGCGCCGGCGACGGTCAAGCTCCTCCGCTCGATCCCGTCGATCGAGGCGGCCTACCAGCTCCACAAGAACGCCGCCACCCCGGCCGAGGACAACGCCGAGGCCGCGCTCGTCGCCAACCCCGATCGGGCCGGCGGCCGGTTCATCCGGGTCAGCGTCCGTCCGGATGGGGCGAGCTATACCGTAAAGATCGGCGCGGACGGGCCGGAACGGTCCTGGAAGTCGCGCTAGCCGGCTTGCCGGCGGCCGGCCCGGGAGTCGCCCCGTACCGGAAGTACATCACGACGATCAGCCCCAGGCCCGCCACGGCCGCGATCCGGAGTGCCACGACGTGGCCGATCCACGCGTCGGGCGGCAGGATCGCCAGTTCGATTGCGACCAGGGCCATCGCGACCACGAGGGCCGGGAACCCGATTCGCCAGTTGGGGCAGGGCGGGATCGGCATGTTCGGGCGACCATCCGGGAGGGGTGAGATCGGGCCTGAGCCGCTCGGGCGACGGGGAGACGTCCCCAGAACCGATTCTTAATTGAACCGATTTCGCCGGCGGATTCAAGATCTTCTCGATTCGGCCCCCGACCCCGGCCGCGATGCCGGGATTTTCGACCGGCTGGCCGTCGCGGTGATGACCCCCGGCCGACTTCGCTGCGACCCGGCCGTTCCCGCTCGAATCCGGCAAACCCCGGGTCCGGAGGAGAAGCCCATCGCGGCCCATCCGATCCGGTCGGCCCGGGTCGCGATCACGGCCGGCTCGAAGTCGGAGAGGTGAGGCGTTTGGGCCACTGCGTCGCCCATGTCCGGGTAGATTCAGCCCGGTCGGATCATTGACCATTGAGGGCAAGCAGGGCTAAGATGTCCCTCTCACGCCGAGTTGCCTCCATCCATGGAATCACCATGAACCGAAAGATGCGACCGCCCGGCCGAGCCTGGACGCCGCTGTTCGCGGCCCTCTTGTTGGTAGCCGGCCGTTCGCCGTCCGAGGCTCAGATCCGCTATCCGGGCTACATCCCGAGCTTCCCAGCCCCCGCGCCGGCGATCGGGGTGGGGCCGGGCGGCGGGCCCGGGGTCTGGCTGGGAGGAGACGGGGGCTTCCTGTGCGCGCTCGACTCGGAGGATTCGTTCTGGACCTTCTGCGACTTCGCCGTCGGCCCCATCGGCTCGAAGACGCGCCTGGACGCGACCAGCCACAAGAAGCGGCTCGATCTCGGGAACTCGGTCGCCATCGCGACCTGTCGCGACGGGATCTTCAGCGTCCAGCACTACTTCCGGGGGACGGCCCTGGCCCCGGAGCCGTTCTTCGCCGACCCGAACAATCCCGCCCACGACCCGGTGGGGTCGCGGCTCTGGCCTCGCAAGGCGTTGCTGCACAACGGCCGGCTGTACATCTTCGCCCACCAGGTCCGGGGCGGTGGCGGCGTCTACAACACCTTCATCATCCGGGTCAACAACCCCCACCGCCCGCCCGGCGATTGGCTCTACGATTATCTCCGGGTGGGCAACTTCGCGCCCCCGGTGGTGGGCGTCGCCTCGACCCCGTCGCCGGTCTATTTCGGGAGCGAGGCCCTCCTCGACGAGCCCCACAATCGCCTCTACGCCTTCGGCATCAAGGCCGACTACAACCCCGCCGACGGCGGCTTCAGCAACACGTTCGAGGTGACCGCGCTCCGAATCCCCCTCGACGCGATCGAGGACGCCCCGGCCGGGACCGACCTCGCCCCGGTCTCGGAATCCATGACGAGCCGCTTCGGCACCTGGAAGCCCGGGCTGATCGACCCGAACGACTATTACAAGGTCGGCATCCCCGCCTTCAACTCGTTCTCGGTCCGGGGCAACGCGTCCCTGGGCGTCTGGCAGGCGGTGTTCTCCCGCGATCAGGCGAAGGGGAAATACCTGGCCGGGCGGCTGCCGGCGAGCGACCCGACCGTGAGCGGGGTGTACGCGATGGCGGGCAAGTCCGCCTTCGGACCCTGGGGGCAGCCGGTCCGGATCGCCGAGATCCCCGAGATGGACCCCGGCCGGGTGAGGCTGACCGACCGCGGATACGACCCCGACAGCTATGCGTATTTCGTGGGCGAGAAGGAGGCCTTCGAGTTCTGGGACGGGCAGATCGTCTTCACCTACAGCGTCGGCTCCTACCAGTTCGGCCACGGGCGCAACTTCACGCATATCGATTCCGACATGAAGCAGTACACGATCTACCCCTGGGCCGCGCCCAACCCGTTCTTCCATCGGGGGCCCGGGACCTCGTCGGGCGTCAAGCAAGCCCGATGAACGGGTCGCGATCCGGGGCTCATTCCCCGGTCGTGGCCGGGAGCGGCCCCGCCACCCGGTCGGCCCGCTTCTTCCGCTCCTTGGGCCGATGCTTCCAGCGTCGGTGGAGCCAGAGGTACTGCTCGGGGTCGCGGCGGATGATCGCTTCGAGGGCCGAGGTGTAGCGCTGGGTGAGCAGCCGGGCGTCGTCGGCGGTGCCGGTCCATTCGTCGGGGTCGAGCAGCTCGGTGCAGCCGACCTCGTAGCGGAAGCCCGGGCCGATCCGCCGGGCGTAGCCGACCGCCACCGGCGCGCGGTGCTCGATGGCCATCAGGGCGATGGCCTTGTGGGTCGAGGCGGGCCGTCCGAAGAAGTCGACGAACATCCCGCGCTCGCCGGCATCCTGATCGGCCAGGAACGAGAGGACGCCGCCGCGGCGGAGGACCCCGAGCATCTGGTCGTACCCCCCCTTCTTGGGGATCATCTTCTGCCCGGTCCGCTCGCGGAACGACCGGAGGAAGCGGTCGAGGTAGGGGTTGTCGAGCGTGCGGGCGACCGAGTTGGGCGGGAAGCCGAAGACGCCGAAGAGGTAGCCGGCCATCTCCCAGTTGCCGAAATGGCCGGTGAGCATGATCAGCGGGCCGCCTTGGAGCATCCGGTCGAGCACCCGCTCGTGGCCGACCAGGGTGATCCGATCCCGCCAGGTGGTGGGATGGAGCTTGCGCGGGATGTGGAGGATCTCCATCAGCATCTTGCAGAAATGGAGATAGACCCCGCGGACGATGGCATCGCGTTCGGCCCCGGTGTAGCGGTCGCCGAAGGCCTGGCGGAGGTTCTCCAGGCCGATCTTCCGGTGCCGGGCGTCGACCCGGTAGAGGATCGCGGCGAGGGACCGGGCGAAGGCGTAGGATTGCTCGACGCTCATCGCCTGGGCGAACCCGACGACGAGGCGGACGAGGGCGTAGACCAGGAAGTCCAGGGAACGATGGCGGGGGTGTTTCACGGCCGCTCCTTCGACCGACCTCCGGGCGGGCCTCGGCTCGGGCCGGAGGATATCCCCCGGGCGGCTCCCGGTCAATCCGAGCCATCCGGGCCGGGCGTCGGCCGGCCAACGCAAGAATCCCGGGGCAGCTCGGCTGAGCCTCCCCCGGGACCGAAAGCGATCACGTCGGGTCTTCGATCGGGCCGAAGGCCGGATTCAGGCGACGACCTTGGCCTTGCGGCGGGCGAGGCGGCCGACGAAGAGGCCGGCGGCGCCGAGGCTGGTCAGGACGATGCTCGAGGGCTCGGGCACGGTCGGGGAGGTGAGCTGGTAGGTGAAGTCGGGGCCGATGTAGCCGCCGAAGGGCGGGCCGGCATTGGACGGGGCGGCGAAGCCGTTCGAGTGGTAAGCGTTGTAGTTGTAGGCGAGCTCGGGGCCGCCGGTGGTCAGGCCGTTGGAGCTGAAGACCAGGGCATCGGCGCTGTTCCGGGCGTAGAACGCGCCGATGTTGTAGGTCCCCGGGCCGAGCGTCACGAAGCTGGCGCCGAGGGAGACGCTCGCGAACGACTGGCCGCCGATCGAGGTGACGGCCGAGGTGCTGTCCAGGGTGCGGGTCACGAGGTTGGTGTTCGAGCCGGCGGCGAAGATGCCGAGCTGGTGCGAATCCTGGAGGGCGCCGGCGCCGTGCGAGTCGAAGAGCGACAGGCTGGTCACGTACACGGTCTGGCTCAGCGAGAAGCTGTAGCCGAAGGTGTAGTCGCCGTACGCGGTGCCGGTGTTCGTCGGGGTGAAGCTGCTGATGGCGAAGGCGGCCTCGGACCGGGTCGAGCCCAGCAGGACGCAGGACAGGGCGAGGGCCGCGAACGTTCTCTTGATCATAGGGAGTTGAGCCTTTCATTAGCTCAAGACGATGGATCGCTCAAATCAAAGCGGAGGAGACGCCGCTCCACGTCGTGCGGATCATAAACCGTTCAGGGGACAGGAGGCAAGGAGAAGTTGAGGCTCGGTGACCGTGGTGACACTCTCCGTTGGAAATTCAAAACATGCGAGCATCTATCGCACACGGCACAAGTTTTGCTCCAGGTCCCGCGTCCCCGTCAGAGCCCGAATCCTCCCCGGTCACGGACCCTCGCCGATGAGCACCGCTCCCCGCCTCGGGCCGGGCGACACGATCACCACCGACGTCCCCGCGCGGATGGACCGGCTCCCTTGGGGCCGGTGGCATTGGCGGGTGGTGATCGCCCTGGGGATCACCTGGATCATCGATGGCCTCGAGGTCACCCTGGTCGGGGCGATCGGCGGCGTCCTCAAGGATCCCCGGACCCTCGGCTTCTCCGAGGCGCAGATCGGCCTATTGGGGACGGCCTACCTGGTGGGCGCCGTCCTCGGGGCTTTGGTCTTCGGCTACCTGACCGATCGCCTCGGTCGGAAGAAGCTGTTCACGGCGACGCTGGGACTCTACTTGGTTGCCGCGTTTTGCACCAGCTTGTCTTGGGACTTCTGGAGCTTCGCCGTCTTCCGGTTCCTGACCGGGGCGGGGATCGGCGGCGAGTACTCGGCGATCAACTCGGCGATCGACGAGCTGATCCCCGCCCGGGTCCGGGGCCGGGTCGACCTGGCGATCAACGGCAGCTACTGGATCGGCGCCGCGGCGGGGTCGCTCTCGACGCTGGTCCTGCTCGACACCAACCTGATCCCGGTCGACCTGGGCTGGCGGCTCGGGTTCGGGATCGGCGCGATCCTGGGGCTGGTCATCATCTTCTATCGCAACCACGTGCCCGAGAGCCCGCGATGGCTGGTCACCCACGGCCACGTCGACGAGGCCAACCGCGTGGTCGCCGACATCGAGCGCCATTTCGAGGAGGAGGGCAGGACGCTCGAGCCCGCCTCGGGGACGATCACGCTCCGGCCGCGCCACGACGTCGGCTTCGGCCTGATCGCGCGGACGATGCTCCGGACCTATCCGGGGCGGTCGCTGCTGGGCCTGACCCTGATGGTGTCGCAGGCCTTCCTCTATAATGCGGTCTTCTTCACCTACGCCCTGGTGCTCTCGCGGTTCTACGGGGTCGCGAACGACCGGACGGGCCTCTACCTGCTCCCCTTCGCGGTCGGCAACTTCCTCGGCCCGATCCTGCTCGGGCATCTCTTCGACACCGTCGGCCGCAAGCCGATGATCGCGGCCACGTATTCGATCTCGGCCGTCCTGCTGGCGGCCACCGGCTGGTTGTTTGCGCACGACCAGTTGACCGCGACCACGCAGACCCTGCTCTGGACGGTGATCTTCTTCTTCGCCTCGGCCGCCGCCAGCTCGGCGTACCTGACGGTCAGCGAGGTCTTCCCGCTGGAGATGCGGGGGATGGCGATCGCCCTGTTCTTCGCCCTGGGGACGACCGTGGGCGGGACCGCCGCGCCGGCGGTCTTCGGCTACCTGATCGGGACGGGCTCGCGGTTCAGCGTGTTCTACGGCTACCTGTTCGCCTCGGGCCTGCTGGCCCTGGCCGTGGTCGTCACCCTGATCTTCGGGGTCAAGGCGGAGGGGGCGTCGCTGGAGTCGATCGCCGAGCCGTTGTCGAAGGCCGGGGCGGCCTGAGCCTCCGCCCCGACTTCGTGGTATGGTTGGCGTCGCGAGGCGTGGCGACGCCTCCGGCCGCCCCTGGGGGGCGGCACATCAGTTGCTCGATCCAACGGCTCCGGCGGTCTCGGCGACCGCCGACGGCCGCCGTCCCGGGGTCCGAGGGGAAGAACCAATGGCGTCGGCGTCTCGGCCGCGGGCGGTTGAGAGGGAGAAAGGCCCCTCGGAGGTCGCCCCCTCGCGCGTGATCATCGAAGCGGTGCACCCGGAGATCGACCGGGGGCGGTTCCCGATCAAGAGGACCGTCGGCGAGGAGGTCGTCGTCGCGGCCGACATCTACGCCGAGGGGCACGACGTCCTCACGGTCGCCCTCAAGCACCGCCCGGCCGGCGAGACGACCTGGGCCGAAGCCCCGATGGCGGCGCTCGTCAACGACCGCTGGCAGGGCCGGTTCGCTGTCGATCATCAAGGCCGGGTCGAGTACACCATCGAGGCCTGGGTCGACCGCTTCGCCTCGTGGCACAAGGAATTGGGCAAGAAGGCCGAGGCGGGGCAGGACGTCGCCAGCGAGTTGCTCGAAGGGGCCGAGCTGGTCCGCGAGGCCGCGGGCCGGGCCTCGGGGGCCGACGCTGCCTGGCTCGGCGAACGTGCCGGGCTCCTCGGGGCGGGCGGCGACCAGCCCGCGCGGGTCCGCGCCGCGCTCGACCCGGCGCTGCTCGCGGCCATGGACCGGCACCCGGACCGGAGTCGCGGATTCACCTACGACCGCGTCCTGGCGATCGTCGTGGAGCGTGTCCGCGCCCGTTACGGGGCGTGGTACGAGATGTTCCCCCGCTCGACCGCGCCCGAGCCCGGCCGACACGGGACGTTCCGGACCACCGTGGACCGGCTCCCGTACGTCGCGAGCATGGGGTTCGACGTCGTCTACCTCCCGCCGATCCACCCCATCGGCCGGGCCTTCCGCAAGGGGCCCAACAACACGCTCACCCCCGGCCCCGACGACCCGGGTAGCCCCTGGGCCATCGGCGGACCCGAGGGAGGGCACAAGGCGGTCCACCCCGAGCTGGGCACCCTCGACGACTTCGACGACCTCGTCGCCGCCGCGAAGAAGCTGGACCTGGAGATCGCCCTCGACATCGCCTTCCAGTGCTCGCCGGATCACCCCTACGTCAAGGAGCACCCCGGCTGGTTCCGGCACCGCCCCGACGGCACGATCAAGTACGCCGAGAACCCGCCCAAGAAGTATCAGGACATCTACCCGATCGACTTCGAGTGCGACGACTGGCAGGGGCTCTACCGCGAACTTCGCGACGTCTTCCTCTTCTGGGTCGACCACGGCGTCTCGATCTTCCGGGTCGACAACCCGCACACCAAGCCGTTCCGGTTCTGGGACTGGGTCATCAAGGAGGTCTGGGACCGGCACCCCGACGCCATCTTCCTGGCCGAGGCCTTCACCCGGCCCAAGATCATGGCCCGGCTGGCCAAGGGGGGCTATCCCCAGTCATACAGCTACTTCACCTGGCGCAACACCAAGTGGGCGATCGAGCAGTACTTCACCGAATTGACGCAGACCGACCTCATCGAGACGATGCGGCCCAACCTGTTCGCCAACACGCCCGACATCCTCCACGAGTTCCTCCAGATCAGCGGCCGGCCCGGCTTCCAGATCCGGCTGGCGCTGGCCGCAACCCTGGGCGCGACCTACGGGATCTACGGCCCGCCTTTCGAGCTTTGTGCCGGGACGCCCTGGAAGCCGGGCTCGGAGGAGTACCTCGACTCCGAGAAATATCAGGTCCGGCACTGGGACCTCGACCGCCCGGAGAGCCTCCACGATTACATCGCCCGGATCAACGCCATCCGCCGCGACAACCCCGCCCTCCATTCGGACCGGAGCCTGCGGTTCGTCCCGACCGATAACGACGCCATCATCGCCTACACCAAGGCCACGCCCGACCTGGCGAACATCATCCTCACCGTCGTCAACCTCGACCCCCACCACACCCAGTCGGGCTGGGTCCGGCTGCCGATCGGGGAGCTAGGGCTCGCCGCCGACCCCGGCCAGAGCTACCAGGTCCACGACCTGATCGGCGACGCCCGCTACCTCTGGCACGGCGAGGCCAACTTCGTCCACCTCGACCCCCTCGCCTCCCCCGCCCACATCTTCCGGGTCCGGCGGAAGGTCAAGACCGAGCGGGATTTCGACTACTTCGCGTGACCCCAACGCCGGATGAACGGGGAGGCCGTCAGGCCGCCGCGGCGTGATCGGAGCCCGGCGGCCCGGCGGTCGCCCGTCTTTCTCTGTGGAGCCTCCGACGATGTCGGCCGTGAAATCCAGCCGCGGATGGGATGCCCTGCTCGGCGGCGAAGGCCGGCGGGTCCTCGAACGGGACGCGTTGCCGCCGTTCCTGGAGCGGCAGCGCTGGTTCGCCGGCAAGGCCCGCGCGATCGTCTCGGCCCGGCTGCTCGACGCGACGGCGGCCGGCGAGCTCCCCGAGGCGACCCGGCTGGCCCTCGTCGAGGTCGCTTACGCTTCGGGCCGCCCCGACGTCTATTTCCTCCCGCTCGGCCTGGCGACCGGCGCCGACGCCGACCGGCTCGAGCGCGAGGCCCCGGGCCGCGTGATCGCCCGGATCGCCGACGTCGGCCTGGTCTTCGACGCCCTCGCCGAGCCCGGGGTCTGCTCGGCACTGCTCGACGCCATCGCGGCGGGCCGGTCGATCAAGGCGGGATCGGGGACGATCCGGGCCTTCCCGACCTCCGCCTTCGACGCCGCCCGGGGGCCCAGGGATCGGCCGCTCGCCGTGGCCGGCGGGTCGTACGAGCAGAGCAACTCGGCCGTGACCTTCGGCGAGCGGCTGATCCTGAAGGTCTTCCGCCGCCTGGAGCCGGGCATCAACCCCGACTTCGAGATCGGCCGGTTCCTCTCCGAGAAGACCGGCTTCGACCGGATACCCAAGACCGCCGGCGCCCTGCTCTACGAGCAGTCTGGGGGTAAGTCCGAGCCCCTGATGCTGGGGATCTTGCAGGGCCTGGTCCGCAACCAGGGGACCGGTTGGGACCACGCCTTCCTGGAGCTGAAGGCGTATTACGAGGAGGCCGGACGCCGGGTCGCCCCGCCGTCGACGGAGTCCGAGGGCCGTTCGCTCCTGGACCTCGCCGCGGTCGACGCCCCGGCCGAGGTCCAGCGGGCCGCCGGCGGCTACCTCAAGGCCGCCGCCACCCTGGGCCGCCGGACCGCGGAGATGCACCTAGCCCTGGCCAGCGACCCGAACGACCCCGCCTTCGCCCCCCAGCCGATCTCGTCCGCCGACCTCAAGGCCCTGGCCTCCGAGGTCCGCGAGCAGGTCGAGCTGGCCCTCCAGGCTCTCCGGCTCGGGCTCGATAAGCTGTCCGAGGCGACCGCCGCGCAGGCCCGCCGGGTGCTCGAAGGGGCCCCCGGGCTGCTCAAGGCGGTCGACGCCCTGCCCGCCCTCAAGCTCTCCGCCTCGCGGACCCGGGTCCACGGCGACTACCACCTCGGCCAGGTCCTCCGCGCGGACGACGACTTCGTGATCCTCGACTTCGAGGGGGAGCCGGCCCGGTCGCTGGCCCAGCGGGTCGCCAAGCAGTCGCCGCTGAAGGACGTGGTCGGGATGCTCCGGTCGTTCGACTACGCGGCCTTCGCCGCCCTCTTCGCCTTCGCCGGCGACCGCCCGGGGGTCTTCGACCGGCTGGCCCCCTGGGCCCGGTCGTGGCGGACCTGGGCCTCGGCCGCGTTCCTCCGGGAATACCTCGCCGCCGCCGCCGGCGCCCCGTTCTTGCCGGCCGACCGGGGGCACGTCGCGCGCCTCCTCGACGCCCTCACGCTCGACAAGGCGCTTTATGAACTCCTCTACGAGCTGAACAACCGGCCCGACTGGGTCCGGATCCCACTCCAGGGGATCGTCGCCCTGATCGACCCCGCGCCCCCGAGCCCGCCCGCCCCCGAGCCCGTCGCCGCCGGCCCGGCCGCCGTCACGGCCTCGGCCCTGGGCGACTTCGACCTCCACCTCCTCTCCGAGGGGACGCACTACCGGTCCTACGACAAGCTGGGCGCCCACCTCGACGACCAGGACGGCCTGCCCGGCGCCCGCTTCGCCGTCTGGGCGCCCAACGCCCGCGAGGTCTCGGTCATCGGCGACTTCAACGGCTGGGAGCCCGACGCCCACCCGATGCGGCCCCGGGGGGCGTCCGGCCTCTGGGAGCGGTTCGTCCCCGGCGTCGCCGCCGGCGCCGCCTACAAGTATGAGATCGTCTCCGCCGTCGGCGACTACCGGGTGGCCAAGGCCGACCCCTACGCCTTCGCCGCCGAGCCCCGGCCCAAGACCGCCTCGATCGTCGCCGACCTCGACGCCTACGAATGGGGCGACCGCGACTGGCTGGCGGACCGCAAGGGGACCAACTCGCCCGGGGCGCCGATCTCGATCTACGAGGTCCACCTGGGCTCGTGGATGCGAGGGCCCGACGGCCGCTGGCTCACCTACGCCGAGCTGGGCCCGAAGCTCGCCGATTATGTCCACGACATGGGGTTCACCCACGTCGAGATGATGCCCGTGGCCGAGCACCCCTTCGACGGGAGCTGGGGCTACCAGGTGACGGGCTATTATGCCCCGACCAGCCGGTTCGGGTCGCCGCGCGACTTCATGGCCCTGGTCGACCTCCTCCATCGTCGCGGGATCGGCGTGATCCTCGACTGGGTTCCCGCCCACTTCCCCACGGATGAGCATGCGCTGGGGTTCTTCGACGGCACGCATCTCTACGAACACCCCGACCCCAAGCAGGGGTTCCACCCGGACTGGAACACCTTCATCTTCGACTTCGGCCGCCCCGAGGTGGCCAACTTCCTGATCTCCAACGCCCTGTTCTGGCTCGACAAGTATCACATCGACGGCCTCCGGGTCGACGCCGTGGCCTCGATGCTCTACCGCGACTACTCGCGGAAGGCTGGCGAGTGGGTGCCGAACCACTACGGCGGTCGTGAGAACCTGGAGGCGATCACCCTGCTCCGACGGTTCAACGAGCGGGTCCACGCCGGGTTCCCCGACGCCCTCACGATCGCCGAGGAGTCGACCGCCTGGCCGATGGTCTCGCGGCCGACCGACGTCGGCGGGCTCGGGTTCGACCTCAAGTGGGACCTCGGCTGGATGCACGACACGCTCAGCTTCATGGAGAAAGACCCGGTCCACCGCAAGCACCACCACAACCTGCTCACGTTCCGCGGCATTTATGCGTTCACCGAGAGCTTCGTCCTGCCGCTCTCGCACGACGAGGTCGTCTACGGCAAGGGCTCGCTGCTCCGCAAGATGGCGGGCGACCACTGGCAGAAGTTCGCCAACCTCCGGCTCTTGCTCGGTTACATGTTCGCCCAGCCCGGCAAGAAGCTCCTCTTCATGGGCGACGAGTTCGGCCAGTGGCGCGAGTGGGACCACGACGGTGCGCTCGACTGGGGCCTGCTCGACGACCCCGCGCACGCCGGGGTCAAGCGCTGGGTCCGCGACCTCAACACCCTCTATCGGGGCGTGCCCGCCCTCCACGAGCTCGACGCCCACCCCGACGGCTTCTCCTGGATCGACGCCAACGACTCCGAGCAGAGCGTCCTGAGCCTGATCCGCCGGGGACACGCGGCCGACGACCTGGTCGTGCTCGTGGCCAACTTCACGCCGATCCCCCGCGTGAACTACCGGATCGGCGTCCCCCGCGCCGGGCACTGGCGGGAGGTCCTCAACGGCGACGCCACGCTCTACGGCGGGAGCGGCCAGGGCAACATCGGCGGGTCCGGGACCACGCCGGTCGGGGCCCACGGCCACCCGCAGTCGCTCAACCTGACCCTGCCGCCGCTGGCCCTGATCGCGCTGAGGTCGCCGGGCCGATGAGCCGCCGACCGACCCTGGGCGCCTGGCCCGAGGACGGCGGCGTCGAGTTCCGCGTCTGGGCCCCGACCGTGGAGTGGATCGACGTGGTGGTCGAGGGGTCGGGCCGGACGGTCTCGCTGGCCCGCGAGGACGACGGGACCTTCGCCGGCTGGTCGGCCGAGGTCCGCCCCGGCGACCGCTATCGCTACCGGATCAACGGCGAGGGGCCCTTCCCCGACCCCGCCTCGCGGTACCAGCCGCTCGGCGTCCACGGGCCGTCGGAGGTCGTCGACCCCTGGACCTTCGCCTGGACCGACGCCGGCCGGCCCGGGGTCGACCGCGACGACCTGGCGATCTACGAGCTACACGTCGGCACCTTCACGACCGAGGGGACCTTCGCCGCGGCCGCCGACCGGCTCGCCGACCTCGCCGGGCTCGGCGTCACGGCCGTGCAGCTCCTGCCGGTCAACGACTTCCCCGGCCGCTGGAACTGGGGCTACGACGGCGTGGCCCTCTTCGCCCCGGCGCGGTGCTACGGGACGCCCGACGACCTCCGCCGCCTCGTCGACCGCGCCCACGCGCTGGGCCTGGCGGTCTTCCTCGACGTCGTCTACAACCACTTCGGCCCCGACGGCAACTATACGGGGATGTTCAGCCCCTTCTACGTCAACCCCGAGCACCAGACCAACTGGGGCCCGGCGATCAACCTCGGCGGCGAGGGCGCCGCGCCCGTCCGCGGCCTGTTCATCGAGAACGCCCGGATGTGGCTCCACGAGTACCACCTCGACGGCTTCCGGCTCGACGCCACCCACGCCTTCATCGACGACGGCCCGCGCCCCTTCCTCGCCGAGTTCGCCGAGGCCGTCCGCGCCTCCGTGCCCGACCGGCCGATCGCCCTGATCGCCGAGGACCACCGCAACCTCGACAAGATCATCAAGGGGCCGGACGAGGGCGGCTGGGGCCTCGACGGCGTCTGGTCCGACGACTTCCACCACCAGATCCGCCGCTACCTCACGGGCGACTCCGACGGGATCTTCCAGGACTTCCGGGGGACCGTCGCCGACCTCGTCGCCACGATCAACCGCGGCTGGCTCTTCGCCGGCGAGTGGTCGGCCTACCGCGAGAAGCACCGGGGGAGCGATCCGGCCGGCATCCCCCGCCGCCGGTTCGTCTTCTGCCTCCAGAACCACGACCGCGTCGGCAACCGGGGCCGGGGCGACCGCCTGGGCCAGGGCGTCGACCCCGCCACCTACCGGGCGGCGACGGTCGCCCTGCTCGCCTCGCCCGAGACGCCGATGCTCTTCATGGGCCAGGAGTGGGCCGCGAGCACCCCCTTCTTCTACTTCACCGACCACGAGCCCGACCTCGGCCGGGCCGTCCGCGAGGGCCGGAGCCGCGAGTTCCGCAAGGATGCCGACTTCGCCGATCCCGCCCGGCTCGCCCTGATCCCCGACCCCCAGGCCGAGGCGACCTTCCGCGCCGGCAAGCTCCGCTGGGACGAGCGCGAGGCGGAGCCGCACGCCTCATCCCTCCGCCTCCATCAGGCCCTGCTCCACCTCCGACGGTCCGACCTCGCCTTCCGCGAGGGCACCTCCGAGGCCGTCGCCCTCGGCGACGACGCGCTGGCGATTCGCCTGGGGATCGGCTCCGACGCCGGGCTCCTCGCCGTCGTCCGGCTCAAAGGCGGAGGGCCGGTCGCGATCGAGCGGGCCTGGGTCGACGCCGGCCGCGAGCCCGAGGTGGTCCTCACCACCGAAGACCCCGCCTTCGCCCCCGAGCCCGACCCGATCCGCATCGGAGCGGCCGGCGACCGGCCCCTCGTCCACTTCGCCCGGCCCGGCGCGATCGTCCTCCGCAAGCTCCCCGGCATCGGCGCGTGAGTTGCTCGCTCGTGACCGGCCGTTGACCCGACCGATCGGCCCCTTGCGAAGGACGAGCCCCCGGTGATCGACGACCCCGAACTCCCCCCCGTCGGCGTGACCCGGGTCGACGCCGCGACCGCCCGATGGCGGGTCTGGGCCCCGAAGGCGAAGGCGGTCGAGCTGGTCCTCGGCCTCGGTCCGGAGGCCCGGCGGCTCGCGATGGAGGCCGAGCCGCGCGGCTATTTCGGGCTTACCACCCCGACGCCCGCGGCCGGGGCCCGCTACGCCTACGCCCTCGACGGCGGCGGACCCCTGCCCGACCCCGCCTCGCGGAGCCAGCCCGACGGCGTCTTCGCCCCCTCGGCCGTCCACTTTCCCGGGGAAACGGCCTGGGACGAGGGGGACTGGAAGGGGGCCGAGCGGGCCGACCTGGTGATCTACGAGCTGCACGTCGGCACCTTCACGCCCGAGGGGACCTTCGACGCCGTCATCCCCCGGCTCGCCGACCTCGTCGAACTGGGCGTCACGGCGGTCGAGCTGATGCCGGTCGCCGCCTTCCCCGGCTCGCGGAGCTGGGGGTATGACGGCGTCTTCCCGTTCGCGGTCCAGCAGACTTACGGCGGCCCCGAGGGGCTCGAGCGGCTCGTCGCAGCCTGCCATCGCGCGGGGTTGGCCGTGATCCTCGACGCGATCTACAACCACTTCGGCCCCGAGGGGAACGTCTTCCCCCAGTTCGGCGACTACCTGACCGACAAGTACAAGACCGACTGGGGGCCCGCCCTCAACTTCGACGACAAGGGGTGCGACGCCGTCCGGGCGCTGGTGCTCGCCAATGTACGCATGTGGATCGGCGAATACCGCTTCGACGGACTCCGCCTCGACGCCGCCGACCAGGTCTACGACCGCGGACCGGGCCCGATCCTGGCCGAGGTCGCCGAGGTCGCCCACCGCGAGGGGGCCAGGCTCGGCCGCAAGGTCCACGTCTTCGCCGAGACCGACCTCAACGACGCCCCCCGCTTCTTGCACCCCGTCGACCGCGGCGGCTACGGCCTCGACGGCCACTGGACCGACGACTTCCACCACGCGGCCCACGCCGCCCTGACCGGCGAGGCCAACGGCTATTACGTCGACTTCGCCGACGGACCCGCCGCGCTCGCCCGTGCTTATTCGTCCGTCTTCGTCAACGACGGCCGCTACAGCCCGTTCCGCGACCGCCGCCACGGGGCCGAGGCCACCGAGTTCCCCGGCGATCGGTTCGTCGCCTTCACCCAGAACCACGACCAGGTCGGCAACCGGGCCCGGTCCGACCGCCACGCCGCCGGCCTCCCGCCCGCCGCCGTCCGGCTCGCCGCCGGCCTCCTCCTGCTCGCGCCCCGCCTGCCCCTGCTCTTCATGGGCGAGGAGTACGGCGAGACGAACCCATTCCCCTTCTTCTGCGACTTCTCCGACCCCGGCCTGATCGAGGCCGTTCGCGAGGGCCGCCGCAAGGAATTCGCCTACTTCGGCTGGGACGGCGAGGTCGCCGACCCCTTCGCCCCCTCGACCCGCGACTCCGCCGTCCTCTCCTGGTCCTGGGCCGACCCCGTCCGCGCCGGGCTCCGCCAACTCCACCGCGACCTGCTCCGCCTCCGCCGCAAATCGCCCATCCTCCGCGACTTCCGCCACCCCGAGGTCCGCCTCCTCGATGACCTGCGCGTCCTCGAAGTGATCCGGAAAGACGAAGCCAACTACCTCGCGATCTACTTCAACCTCGGTCCCGAAGCCCGAGACCTCCCGACCGGCCTTGTCGAAGGCCCCCCTTCATTCCGCTCCGAGGTCGTCGAATACGGGGCGGCCAAGTCACCCGTCAAGACGAAGCCAACTCGCCTCAACCCCTGGGAGTTCGCCATCTTCGGTCCCCTGACCTGACCTCCCACGATTCGTCGGGTGGATGAAATCCACCACGGCTCGGGCCCGACCGAGGAGAGATCAGATCACGCCACCGCCCGACCGATGCTGAATCTCATGCCACGCCGATGGCTTGGTGGATTTCATCCACCCTACGGGAGCCGATGAATGATCCCTCGGGCTCGGGGCAAGACGAACCCAATGGCGCCCGAGGGGGCTTGGTGACCTCCGGCGCGAACCGCCCGCAAACATCATCGTTCGCGGGGGATCGCGGCAACCGCCTTTTTGTGCTCTCGGCCCGCGATCGTCGCGGAGATCCGCTCAGACCTGGACCAGCCCGCCGTCGACGAACAGCTCGATCCCGTTGACGTAGCTGCTGTCGTCGGAGGCGAGGAACAGGGCGACCTTGGCGATCTCGTCCGGGGTGCCCATCCGGCCCAGCGGGAGGTTCGCGGCGAAGGCGGTCCGGAGCTGATCGAGTTCCGCTTCGGTCGGGGCCAGGCTCCTGAGGAGCGGCGTGTCGATCGGGCCGGGGCTGAGGGTGTTGACGCGGATCTTGCGATCTTTCAGGTCGGTCGCCCAGCACCGGGAGAACGAGCGGACGGCGGCCTTGCACGCGCTGTAGACGCTCAAGGCCCCATTCCCCTTGATCGAGACCATCGAGCCGTTGAGGATGATCGACCCGCCGTCGCGGAACAGGGGGAGGGCCTTCTGCACGGTGAAGAGCAGGCCCCGGACGTTGAGGTTGAAGGTGTCGTCGAAATGCTCCTCGGTGATCTCGCCCAGGCGGCCGTAGGTGCCGCCCCCCGCGTTGGCGAAGAGGACGTCGACCTTCCCCTTCCGCTCCCCGACCTCGGCGTAGAGCCGGTCGAGGTCGGCCAGGTTCGTGACGTCGCCCCGGACGCCGACGACGCTCGCGCCGATCTCCTGGACGGCCTCGTCCAGCTCGGCCTGGCGGCGGCCGGTGATGAAGACGAAGGCCCCCTCGGCGACGAACCGCCGGGCCGTGGCCAGGCCCATCCCGCTGTTCCCGCCGGTGATGACCGCGACTTTGCCTTCGAGTTTGCCGGCCATGGGAACGGATCTCCTTCGCCAGTGATGCGGAAGCGATGGGATCTCCGACGAAGGCCGATCTCAGGACCACCCGCCCGCGGCGGGCAGGATCGAGCCGGTGACCCATCGGGCGTCGTCGGACGCGAGGAAGACGGCGATGGCGGCGATGTCGTCGGGCTGGCCGATCCGGCCGAGCGGGGTCGCCGCCAGCATCTGCCCGTGCATGTCGGACTCGAGGACGCCGGAGGACTGCACGCCCTCGGTCACAACCATGCCGGGGTTGAGGGAGTTGACCCGGATCTTCCGCGGGCCCAGCTCCTTGGCGAGGACCTTGGTGACCGCGTCCACCGCCGCCTTGGTGGCGCTGTAGACCGCGGAGCCCGGCGGGGGCGAGACGCTGACCATCGAGCTGATGTTGATGATGCTGCCCCCCTCGCCGGCGAAGTGCCCGGCGGCCGCCTGCGAGGCCAGGATCAGGCCCAGGACGTTGAGGTTGAATTGGCGGTGGAAGTGGTCTTCGGTGATCCCTTCGAGCGGGGCGAACTCGAAGACCCCGGCGTTGTTGACCAGGACGTCGAGGCGGCCGAATTCTTCCTTCGTCCGCGTGAAGAGGCGGTCGATCTCCGCCTTCTTCGAGACGTCCGCCTGCACGGCGATCGCCCTGCCGCCGTCGCCGACGATCGCGGCAACGACGCGGTCGGCGCCCTCGCGGCTGGAGGCATAATTGACGACGACCGACGCGCCGGCGGCGGCGAGGTGGCGGGCGATCGAGGCGCCAATCCCCTTGGACGCGCCGGTGACGATGGCCACCTTCCCCTGGAGCTTCGACATCGGATCAATCCCTCCGCTGGTGGTCGATGCGACGGAACGGGGGTATGATAGTTCGAGCTATCCGCCGGGCAAGTACGCACCTTTTCGTAAGTGCCCGACTCTTGGGGCGGGCCGGGGGAGGTCGACGATGGGCTGCCAGGTTTACGGTTGCGGCCTCGCCGCCGCGCTCGCCGTCGTCGGCGGGAAATGGAAGCCGTTCGTGCTCCTGGAGATCGTGTCCGAGCCCCGGCGCTTCGGCGAGCTCCGGCGGCTGGTGGCGGGGATCAGCGAGAAGATGCTGATCCAGAGCCTCCGGGAGCTGGAGCGGGACGGGGTCGTCGTCCGCGAGGACTTCCGCGAGGTCCCGCCCCGGGTCCAGTATTCGCTGACCCCGTTCGGCGTCTCGCTCGCGGAGGCCCTCCGGCCCCTCTGCGAGTGGGGCACGCGGCACATGGGCCACATCGTGGAGACCAAGGCCCTGGCCGGGGCGAGGGCCGAGCAGCCGGCGGACCGTGCGGAAGGGTCGTGAATCGGGCCCGTTCGAAGGCCGAGGGGATCGGGCGGGCCAGAAGTTCCGGGAAGGGAGGGGCGGTATGGGCGTGGGGCTGGCCTGGGTGGCCTTGCTGGGGATATTGGCCGCCGACGAGGGGCGGCCGGTGGCGGTCCGGATCGGCCTGAACGGGGCCTCGGAGGTGGACGTGGCGGAGGTGGTCGGCCGGCTCGCGGAGGCGAGCGCGGTCGCGGTCGCCCGGCCCCCCGCCCCGCTGAGCCTGCCGACGGTCGGGCTGGCCGGCCCGATGACCCGGACGATGCTGGGGGACACGCTCGGGCCGGACGCCTCGCTGGGGTTCGGCCCGCGCGAGCTGGTGGTGACGCTCTCGCCCCACGTCTTCGAGCCGGGGCGGAAGCCGGACTGGGAGCGTCGGCTCCGCGACCTGGCCGAGCGGGCGGGCCGCGAGGTGGCCCGGCGGTCGCGATACGGGATGCACGCCCGGCCCTCGTATCGGCCGAATGACCCGGCCCGGCCCACGGTCTGCCTGATCCACGGGCTGAACTCGACCTCGGGCGTGTTCAAGCACATGGTCGGGCCGATCGAGGCGGCGGGCTACGGGGTCGTGGCTTATGACTTCCCCTACAACCGCGACCTCGACGAGACCTCGCCCGCCTTCGGCCGCGATTGGGCCGAGTTCCGCCGGGCCTCGGGCGACGCCCGCCCCTGGGCGATCGTGGCCCACTCGATGGGCTCGCTCCTGGCCCGGACGTACGTCGAGGACGACGCGGCGTATGGCCGCGACGTGTCGAGCCTGATCCTGATCGCCCCGCCCAACCGCGGGTCGAGCCTGGCCAAGGCGCAGACGCTGGTCCAGATGATCCAGGGCGCCCAGGCCCTCAACGGTTCCCGGCGGACCGACCCCCTGGCGATCCTCGGCGACGGCCTGGGGGCGGCGGCCGACGACATGACGCCGGGCAGCGCCTACCTCCGGGCCCTGAACGCCCGCGGGAGGCGCGCGGGGGTCCGCTACCGGACCATCGCCGGCGACGTCGGCTACCTCAACGCCGAGGCCCGCCGCCGGTTCGAGGGCCAGGTCGGGGGCGCGGGGATGCTCGGCGGGATCGGCCGGATCGTCGCCGCCGGGGCCTCGGCGCCGCTCGACGAGATCACCGACGGCCTGGGCGACGGCTGCGTGGCCGTGGCCAGCACCCGGCTCGAAGGCGTGGCCGAGCACCGGGTCCTGCACGCGAACCACCTGGAGCTGATCCGGGCCCCGCTGGCCTTCCCCGAGCCCGGCCCGGTCGCCTCGATGCCCGAGATCCTCCGCTGGCTGGGCGAGGGCAAGTCGGCCGGCGGCAAGGATTGATCGAGGGCGACCCGACGCGGCTCCCGAGGCCGGGGGCTTGGGGAGTCGCGCGACTTGCGTTAATCTGGTCGCTCGGCCGGATGGATCGATCCTCTCCCGCCCCTCGGTCCCATCGAAGCCCCTCCGCCCCCGGCGCGCGCCCCGCGAATCGCCCCGATCCGAGAGGAATCGCCCGATGTCGAGCCTCGATGTGTCCTCGGCCCTGCCGGCCCGGGAGCAGACCGGCCATCCCCGAGGGCTCTACGTCCTCTTCGGCGCCGAGATGTGGGAGCGGTTCAGCTATTACGGGATGCGGGCGTTGCTGGTGCTCTACCTGACGAAGCACCTCGGCTTCGTCCGCAAGGACGCGCTCGCCCTCTACGCGACCTATACCGGGCTGGCCTACCTCACCCCGCTGCTCGGCGGCTTCCTCGCCGACCGGGTCCTCGGCCAGCGCAAGGCGATCCTGGTGGGCGGGATCGCGATGGCGATGGGCCACTTCGCGATGGCGTTCGAGTCGATGCTCTACCTGGCGCTGAGCCTGATCGTCCTGGGCAACGGCTTCTTCAAGCCGAACATCTCGACGATGGTCGGCAACCTCTACCCGCAGGGCGACGCCCGCCGCGACGGGGCCTACACCATCTTCTACATGGGGATCAACCTCGGCGCCTTCGCCGCCCCGCTGGTCTGCGGCTGGCTCGGCGAGAGCCCGTCGTTCGGCTGGCACTACGGCTTCGCCGCGGCGGGCGTGGGGATGGTCTTCGGCCTGCTCTCGTTCCTGAGCTTCGGGCGGCACCTGGTCGGCGGCTACCCGCCGGGCCGCGAGCAGTCGGGCCCGGCGCGGATCACGATCGCGGACTGGGCCCACGTGGTCGGGCTCGCGCTGGCGTGCCTGGCCTTCTCCTACGGCGCAGGGCTGGCCTGGCCCGGCCTCCAGCCCTATGCCCGGTTCCTGGTCCCGGCGATCGTGGTCGTGTATGTGCTGGCGACGGCCTACGTGTTCCTGATGGTCGCGACCAAGGGCGATTCGGAGGAGGGGGTCGACTGGCAGCGGATCGCCGTGATCCTGATCGTCGGCCTGTTCTCGATCGTCTTCTGGATGGGCTTCGAGCAGGCGGGCGGGACGCTCAACCTGTTCGCCGACAACAAGACCGACCGGACGCTCTTCGGGACCTTGAGCGAGCCGTTCGCCGCGTCGTTCTTCCAGTCGATCAACCCGTTCCTGATCTTCACCCTGGCGCCGGTGTTCTCGGTGCTCTGGGCGTGGCTCGACAACACCCGGTTCCGGCTCACCTCCAGCGCCAAGATGGCGCTGGGCCTGGTCCTGCTCGGCCTGGGCGCCGTGGTGATGTTCCGGGCCGACGCGCTGGCGACGGGGACGGCCAAGGTCGGCCCGCAGTGGCTGGCGACGGTCTACCTGTTCAACACCCTGGGCGAGATCTGCCTCTCGCCGATCGGCCTCTCGCTGGTGAACAAGCTGGCCCCGGCGCGGCTCGCGTCGCTCCTGATGGCGGTCTGGTTCCTCTGCACGGCCATCGCCAACTACTTCGCCGGCATCCTGGAGGCCGAGCTGGCCGCCTGGGGGATCAACCTCTGGACGTTCCTGGCCGCGGCCACCATCATCCCCGGCCTGATCCTCCTGGCGCTGACCGGCCCGCTCAAGAAGATGGGCCACGGCCGGCTCTGATCCGCAAACCCCAAGGATCGACTCCGATGCGACTATTCCTCGGCATGACCCTCCTCGCCGCCTGTGCCGCGCCCGCGATGGCGGCGGGGCGGGCGATGACGATCGACGACCTCCTGGCGGTCAAGTCGGTGTCCGACCCCCAGGCCTCGCCCGACGGCAAGCTCGTCGCCTACGTCGTCTCGGAGGTCGACCGGGCGGCGGAGAAGTCGAACAGCGACCTCTACCTCGTCCAGGTCGCGGGCGGCGAGCCGAGGCGGCTGACGACCTCGCCCGGCGCCGACAACCACCCGCGATGGAGCCCGGACGGCAAGACCATCGCCTTCAACTCGACCCGAGGCGGGTCGATGCAGGTCTGGCTCCTGCCCGTCGACGGCGGCGAGGCCCGCCAGGTCACCAAGCTCGCGGTCGACGCCTCCGGGCCGATCTGGTCGCCCAAGGGGGACACGATCGCCTTCGCCGCCCGGGTCTACCCCGGCAAGACCCCCGAGGAGACCGCCGCGGTCGACGAGGCCAAGGGCAAGGAGAAGTCCAAGGTCAAGGTCTACGACAAGCTGATGGTCCGCCACTGGGACGAGTGGGACGACGGCAAGCGGTCGCACCTCTTCGTCGCCGACGTCGCGACCGGCAAGGCCCGCGACCTCACGCCGAGACTCGAAGCCAACACCCCGCCCGCCCCGTTCGGCGGGTCGTCGGACTACGGCTTCGCCCCCAACGGCAACGAGCTGGCCTTCACCGCCGAGCCGGTCAAGGACATGGCCTGGTCGACCAACACCGACGTCTGGATCGTCTCGACCGCCGGCAACGAGCCGCAAAATCTGACGGCCGAGAACCCGGGGGCCGACGCCCAGCCCTGCTACTCGCCCGACGGCGATTACCTGGCCTACCTCAGCCAGGCCCGCGCCGGGTTCGAGGCCGATCGGTGGGCGTTGAGGGTCCGAGACCGGAGCGACGGCGAGACCAGCGACGTCACCGCCGCGATCGACCGCCCGGTCCAGTCGTTCGCCTGGGGCGGCTCGCGCGCGGTCACCAAGCCGTTCGACGGGGTGGTCCGCGACCTCTTCGTCGTGCTCGACGACGGCGGCTCGGTCGCGATCCGCGGCCTCGGGACCCTCGCCGACGGCGACGGCCACATCTTCGTCACCGAGCGGCCCCGGGGGATCTCCGGCGGGGTGAACAACTCGGTGCAGGTCCTCCCCGGCGGCGACGACCTGGTCTTCATCCGCGGCGCGAGCAACGCCCCCAACGAGGTCTACAAGGCCAAGCCCGACGGCTCGGGCCTGGTCGCGCTCACCCACCACAACGCCGCGCTCGTGGCCGGGCTCGACCTGCCCCGGGCCGAGGGCTTCCAGTTCAAGGGGGCCGAGGGGGACGACGTCTCGGGCTGGCTGGTCAAGCCGCCCGGCTTCGACCCGGCGAAGAAGTACCCCGTCGTCTTCCTGATCCACGGCGGGCCGCAGGGGGCCTGGCACGACGAGTGGCACAACCGCTGGAACTACCCGCTGTTCGCCGCCCCGGGCTACGCCGTCGTCGCGATCAACCCCCGGGGGTCGACCGGCTACGGCCAGAAGTTCACCGACCAGATCAGCCGCGACTGGACCGGCCTGGTCTACGACGACCTCATGAAAGGCCTCGACCACGCCCTCAAGACCTACCCGTTCCTCGACGAGTCGAGGATGGCGGCGGCCGGCGGCTCCTACGGCGGCTTCATGGTCAACTGGATCGCCGGCCACTCCGACCGCTTCAAGGCCCTGGTCAGCCACGCCGGCGTCTACGACCTGACCAGCATGTACGGGACCACCGAGGAACTCTGGTTCGCCGAGTGGGAGTTCGGCGGCCTCCCCTGGGAGAGCCCCAAGATCTACCTCGACCAGACCCCCGGCGCCTTCGCCGGCGCCTTCAAGACGCCGACCCTGGTCCTCCACGGGGCCCTCGACTTCCGCGTGCCCGACGCCCAGGGGCTCGGGATGTTCACCGCCCTCCAGCGCCAGGGCGTCCCCAGTCGCCTCGTCCTCTTCCCCGACGAGGGGCACTGGATCGCCCGGCCCGCCAACCGGATCGTCTGGTGGCGCGAGGTCCACGGCTGGCTCGGCAAATACCTCAAGGCCGCAAATCCATGAAGCCTCGAATCGGCCCCGACGTGCCCTTCAGCCTCGATGATTCGCGAGTCGCCCGGGATCGAGCCGCGTCCGACATCCTCTTCGGTGCCGGATTCCTGATCCGTCGGCTCCGCGAGCCCCGGCCGTCGGCCGACGCCGTCCGGAAGATCCCGACGCTCGAAGACGGCCTCCGGCTGCCTTCCTTCCTGATCTTCGATGCCATCAAGCCGCGAAGCCCCGGCACCCGCGTCGATCCCGACTGAGAGAGACCCCGCATGGCCGAAGCTCCCATCGCCGAACTCCGACCCATCGCCGCCGTAGCCGCCGACCTAGGCATCGGCGCCGATCATGTCGAGCCCTACGGCCGCGACAAGGCGAAGATCCGCCTGGAGGCCCTGCCGCCGGCCGGGGCCGCGGGCGGGAAGCTGATCCTGGTCTCGGCGATCACGCCGACGCCGGCGGGCGAGGGGAAGACGACGACCTCGATCGGCCTGGCCCAGGGGCTCCGCAAGCTCGGCAGGCGGGCCAACCTGGCGCTCCGGCAGCCGTCGATGGGGCCGGTCTTCGGCCGCAAGGGGGGGGCGACGGGCGGCGGCGCGTGCCGGCTCACCCCCTCGGACCAGATCAACTTGCAGTTCACCGGCGACTTCCACGCCATCACCGCCGCGCACAACCTGCTGGCCGCCGCGATCGACAACCGGCTCCACTTCGGCGGGGTCGCGCCCGACCCCGGCCGGGTGTTGTGGAAGCGGGCGCTCGACATGAACGACCGGGCGCTCCGGCGGGTCGTGATCGGCCTGGGCGGGCCCGGCCAGGGCGTCCCGCGCGAGTCGGGCTTCGACATCACGGCGGCCAGCGAGGTCATGGCGATCCTCTGCCTGGCCGAGTCGCCGGCCGACCTCCGGGCCCGGCTCGACCGGATCCTGGTCGGCTACGCCCGCGACGGCCGGCCCGTCCTCGCCGCCGAGATGGGCGTGACCGGCTCGATGGGGGCGATCCTCAAGGACGCGCTCCTGCCCAACCTCGTCCAGTCGATGGAGGGGACCCCCGCGTTCGTCCACGGCGGGCCGTTCGCCAACATCGCGCACGGGTGCAACTCGGTGCTCGCCACCCGGATGGCCCTGGCGTTCGGCGAGTACGCCGTGACCGAAGCCGGCTTCGCCTTCGACCTCGGCGCCGAGAAGTTCTTCGACATCAAGTGCCGATCGGCGGGCCTGAACCCCTCCGCCGTCGTGATCGTCGCCACCATCCGCGCCCTCAAGATGCACGGCGGCCTGGCGCTCGACGCCCTCACCACCCCCGACCCCGCCGCCGTCGCCCGCGGCCTGGACAACCTGGCCGCCCACCTCGATGCCGCCCGGAACTTCGCCAAGCCGACGCTCGTCGCCATCAACCGGTTCGGGGCCGACACGGCCGAGGAACTCGCGGTCGTCCACGATTATTGCGCCCGCCGCGGCGTCCCCTCCGCCACCGCCGACGTCTTCGCCCGCGGCGGCGACGGCGCCATCGAGCTGGCCGAGAAGGTGGTCGAGGCGACCTCCGGCCCCGCCTCGCCCTTGCAGACCCTCTACCCGCTCGACTGGTCGATCGAGAAGAAGGTCGGGCGGATCGCCGCCGCGATCTACGGCGCCGAGGGGGTGACGTTCCTGCCGGCGGCCGAGGCCAAGATCCGCAAGGCGCGGCGGCTCGGGCACGGCGGGTTGCCGGTCTGCATGGCCAAGACGCAGGACTCGCTCTCGGACAACCCCAAGCTCCGGGGCCGGCCCAAGGGGTTCACCCTGACCGTCCGCGACCTGGAGATCGCCGCGGGAGCCGGGTTCGTCGTCGCGCTGACCGGCGAGATCGTCCGGATGCCCGGGCTCCCCGAGCGGCCCGCGGCCGAGCGGATCGACGTCGACGAGGCGGGCGAGATCCGCGGGCTGACGTGATCGGCGGGCCCTGCGGCCGTCCGGAAGGATTCTCGAACGCGAAAACAGGCAATCGCAACAATGGCTGATGATTGACGGGTGAAGGAAAACCAATTTCTTCGGGGCGTGGCGGCGTTCGCCTCTTCGCTGGTCGGCCATGACCCATCACTCATAATCCATTTTCCATCTTCGACGACCCTCAGCGGCGGGCCTTCTCCGGCCGGCTCGCCGAGGCGAGGGTCCGGTCGAGGCGGGAGAGGTTCGCCGGCGTCGCGCCCTCGGCGCTCCAGACGACTTGGCCCTTGCGGTCGACCAGGATCATGGTCGGGTAGTAGTGGATCTGGAGGGCCTTCTGGACCGGGCACGAGCCGTCCATGGTCGAGACCAGGACGGTGTAGTTGATCCCGAGCTTGCGGGCGAAGGCGTCCACCTTGCCCTTGCGGGCCTCGGCCGCGGTCTTCTCGCAGGCGATCCCGACGACCTTGAGCCGGCCGGGGCCGTACTGCTTCTGCAACGCGATCAGGTGGGGGATCGATTCGAGGCAGGGGCCGCACCAGGTCCCCCAGAAGTCGAGCAGGACGTAGTCGGCGTCGAGGTCCTGGAACCGGACGGGATTGCCTTCGAGGTCGGGCAGGCGGAAGTCGACGAGGCGACGGGCGTTCGTGTCGTAGTCGCAGAGCGCGAGGGAGGCATCCGTCGCCGTCACCGCCGTCGCGGGGGATGCGGACCGCATCCGTGCGAAGATCGAGGTCGGCCTGGCCGGCTCGGCAACCACCTTCTTGCGGTCGGAGGCCGGCGCGACCTCGCCCCACTTCTTGCGCGGGGCCGGCGCGGGTGGGCTCGCCTCCGGAGACGCGGCGGGCGCGACGGGCTCGGCCTCGGTCCGGGCGATCGCCGGTTCGGGCGTCGGCGGCGATGGTGGGGCCGGGGCCGGGGCCGGAGTCGAGACCGGGCGGCGAGCCGGGGCTTCCGTCGCGGCCAGAGCCACCTGGGACGCGGCAACGAGGGCGAACGGGTTGTAGTCGCGCGGGGATTCAGATTCGGGGGCGGGCATCGGAGTCGTGGGCTGGGACGCGAAAACCGGCCTTTGGGCCGGATCGACTGCCATCGCGACTGGGGCCGGGGCGGGCGAGGCCTCGGGCCCGGGTGGGTCGTGGAGGGCGGAGGGGTCGCTCCCGGCCGGGGGCGACGGCGTCGGGGCCTGCCGGGCGAGGCTCGGACCCGGTTCGAGCGGGGCGTCGGGCTCCAGGCGGGAGGGCTCGGCCGCCGCGATGGCCTCGCCCGCCGGCGCGAGCGGCTCGCGGGCGGCCTCCAGGGAGGGCATTGGCGGCGGGCCCGGCTCGACCGCCGGCCGCTTCCTCCGGGCCGGGGGCTTCTTCGCGGGAGGCGACGCGGGCTCGGGGTCGGCCTCCTCGCCGGGGGCGAGGGCGAGCCCGCCCGACCCCGCCTCGGTGGGCGAGTCGCGGCTGCTGACGTTGCGACGGGCGCGGGGCCGGGCCGGGGCCCGCTCCCCGTCATCCGGCGCCTGGACCGGGGCCGAGCGGTCGGAATCGATCGCGGGCGGGAGCGGGTTGGGGCCGTCGTCCTCGGCGCCGCCATCGCCCCGGCTCGCGTTCGGCTTGGGACGCGGCGACGAGTCGTTCGCGGTGTCGTCTCCGGCCAGGTCGGCGTCGCGGCGGGCCGCCCGGGTGGAGACGGGGACGTCGCCGCTCTTTCGCCAGCCGACCGCCGGCTCCGGGGGCGAGAGTTGGGGACGACCGCCGCGCGGCCTCTTGGCGTCCGAGGCGGGCGGGTCGGCTTCGGCCTCCTCGGCGGGTGGCAGGAGGTCTTCCCGGTTCACGCCCGAGGTTTCCTCCTCGGTCGCCCCGCCGTCGGCCTCCTCGCGGTCGGAGATCGGCCGGGCCCGCGAGGGCTGGCCCGCCCGAGCCCCCGATGGCGCCGTCGACGCCTCGTCATCGGGGATGCCGAGGCTGATCTCGACGCCGGTGTCGGACGTCTTCGCCCGGACCCGCCCGGTCTTCAAGGCCCCGCGATCGTCGTCGGCTTCGGCGACCAGCCAGTACGTCGAGCCGGGGCGGAGCCCGCCGAGGGTGAAGGCTCCCGAACGGTCGGTGGTCGCCCGGACGTCGCGGCCCCCCTTGACGCCGCCGTCGGCCAGCCTGACCGTGGCGTCGGGGACGGGGTGCCCCTGCTCGTCGAGCACCCGCCCCGAGATCCGGGCCCGGGGGCTCCGCCTCGGCTCAGGCTCGGGCGTCTCGGCGACCACTTGGCCGCCGGGCTCGCCGACGGTCGGGGGCAGGGGGCGGTCGCCCACCACGGCCATCGACCTCGATCGCGAACTCCCCCCGAACTTCTGGCCGATCGTCGACGAGCAGCCGGCGAGGGCGACGAGGCCGAGGAGGAGCGGAGTCCAGCGAAGTCGGGCGGGTCGCATGGGTGTCGTCATCTCCTCCTGGACGGCCGGTCCGAGGGACGCCCCGATCGGGACCGGCCGGGCTCGGCCCATCCGGGCCGGCGTCGGGTCGGGCCTCGGGATCGGGCCGAGGGATGGGGGTCTGGCAGGGCCGCGGGCGACCCGGAGCCGTCCCCTCATCGAGGAGTATCGGCCGGGCGCCGCCGCGACTTGAACGGTCGGGCAAGGGATTTCGACGGCCGCCCGATCAGTTCCGCGACGCGACCTCGCGGAGGGCGGCCTTGAGGAGGGCCCGGATCGACTCGACGTCCGGGGCGTTCGCCGCCTCGGCGACGTAGCGCCGGAGCGGGTCGAGCGCCTCGCCGGGGCGGTCGGCCTGGAGGCTGACCATCCCCCAATCGCGCTGCTCGGCCAGGTCGTTGCGGGCCAGGGCGGCCAGGCGGCGGACGACCGGGAGGGCGGCGGCGAAGTCCTTCCGCTCCAGGTGGATCGCCTTCAAGTTCCGGAGCATCCGGCCCACGACCGTCGAGGCGTTGCACGGGGTGAAGTGTTCGAAGCCGAGCCGGACCGGCCGGCCCGAGAGGTTCGAGAGCAGTTCTTCGCAACCCGGGCGGTCGAGGATCGCCCCCTCGTGGAAGGGGTCGACGAAGAGCGCGGGTTCTTCGTCGGTCGCCCGGAGGAGGAAATGCATCGGCAGGTTGACCCCGGCCAGGGCCAGGCCGACCCGGCCGGCGATCGCGGCGTAGAGGATCGAGAGGGTGATCGGGATGCCGAGCTTGCGATCGATGACGTCGTTGAGATAGCTGTTGCGGGGATCGAAGTAGTCTTCGACGTTGCCGCGGTACTCCTCCTCGACGAAGAGGACCCAGTTGATCTGGCCGATGACGAATCGCGCCCGGGCGTCGGGCGGGCAGCGGTCGCGGACCCGGGCGGCCAGGGCGTCGAGCCTGGCCAGGCAGGCCCGCTCGTCGAGGTCGGGGTCGGCGTCGCGGGCGATTTCCAGGCCGACCCGGGCCAGGTCGACCGGCTCCTCGCCGCGGACGAGCCGGGAGAACTCGGGGTTGTCGACGAACGGATCGCGCACGCAGCCAGCCCTCGCGCCCGGCCTCAACCTCGGACCTTCCGACCCAACGATACGCGAGCCGGGCCGCCCCGGGCAAGGGAACCCATCGGCGGCCGGGCCGGGGCCGATCGGGGGCGTGACCGGGGATTCTGGTGGAGCCACGTCCTCGACCCCCCACCCCAGCCCTCCCCCACGAGGGAGGAGGGAGGCCGTCGTCGGCGGACCGGTCACACGAGAGGCACCTCCCCCTCTGGTCCCCTCCCCCCTTGTGGGGGAGGGCTGGGGTGGGGGGGCCGCGTGGCGACACCAGAAAATTCGGGATCACCCTCCGATCGGTCCGCCCAACGATCGATCGGCCTCAGCCGGCGTGCCGGGCGGCCTCGCGGGGCCGGCCCAGGTGGTTCCGGGCGTCGGCCACGGGGGCGAGGGTGAGAGGGAACCGGGGCCGATGCGTCGCGGCGCGGGCGAGGTCGGCGCGGAGGCGACGGCGGTCCCGGAGGGTCGACCACCGGAGCAGGGCGTCGAGCTTGCCCCGGACGAACGGGCGGTGCCGCCCCCGGGCGAGCCTCCAGAGCCCTTGCGCGACGGTGAAGGCCGCGTGCGGGAGCATCGCGGCGACGAGCCAGCCGGCGGGCAGGTTCGACCAGAAGACGATCTCGGCGTTCCGCGCCATCCGCCGCTGGAGGGCCGGGTCGTCGTGGTCGTAGCTGGCCGAGAGGTCGTGCAAGATCCGGCAGTCGGGCGCGAACGCGCAGTCGTGGCCGGCCCATCGGAGCCGGAAGGCGAGGTCGACGTCCTCGTAATACGAGCCGAAGCTGGGATCGAAGCCGCCGACGGCCCGGAGTGCGTCGGCCCGGTAGAAGGCGCTCGAGCCGCTGGCGCCGAAGACCCGATCGGGCGGCCGATCCGCCCAACGTCCGGCGTCCTGGCCGTGGCCCCGCTTGCTCGGCCAGCCGAAGGCGGCGTAGGAGTCGCCCGCCGAGTCGACCCGGCCCGGGTCGGAGCGGACGAGGACCAGCGGCGCGACGGAGCCGACCCGGGGGTCGGCGAACGGGGCGAGCCCGGCCTCGATCCAGCCGGCGGTGACCTCGGTGTCGTTGTTGAGCAATTGGACGTATTTGCCCACGGCCGCGGCGATCCCGGCGTTGGCGGCGCCGCAGAAGCCGACGTTGCGATCCAGCCGCACCGGCCGAACATCCGGGTGGGCGACGGCCAGCCATCCGGGCGTGTCGTCGGTCGACGCGTCGTCGGCGACGATGACCTCGATCGCGAGCGAGGGGGGCCGGTGGCGGCGGATGCTGGCCAGGCAGGTGGCCAGCAGGGCCCGGCCGTTGTAGGAGGGGATGACGACCGAGCAGTCGGGGCGGGGGAGGACGCGGGTCACCGGGCGGGCCTCCGGGCCCTCTTCTTGCGGGGCGGATTCCAGGAGATCTTCCGCCAGAAGACGTGCTGGACGGTCATGAAGAGGACGCGGAAGTCGAACCAGAACGACCAGCGGTGGATGTAGTCGAGGTCGTACTGGACCCGCTTGCGGAGCGAGGTCCGGCCCCGCCAGCCGTGGACCTGGGCCCAGCCGGTCATCCCGCCGGGGACGGCGTGGCGGAGGTCGTAGTCGGGCATGGCCGCCTTGAAGTGATCGACGAACACCGGCCGCTCGGGGCGGGGCCCGACCAGGCTCATCTCCCCCTTGACGACGTTGAAGAGCTGGGGCAGCTCGTCGATGTTGGTCCGCCGGAGCCAGGCGCCGACCCGGGTGCAGCGGTCGTCGCGGTTCGAGGCCCAGATCGGCCCGGTCGAGCCCTCGGCGTCGCGCCTCATGCTCCGGAACTTGAACATCCGGAAGGCCCGGCCGCCCTGGCCGATCCGCTCCTGGGTGTAGAAGATCGGCCGGCCCGAGGAGAGCAGGACCAGCGCCGAGACGACGGCGAAGAGCGGGGCCAGCACGAGCAGGCCGAGCAGCGAGCCGACGAGGTCGAGCATCCGCTTGGCCATCCGGTCGCCCCGCCAGGGCCAGGGGGGGCGAGGGCCCGTCGGCGGCGGCGTCGGGGGCGGGGTCGCGGGCCGCTTCGAGTGCTCGGAGATCCAGTGGACGCGGAGGTCGGTCCCGCTGAGGTGGGCGACCTGGGGCCGGACCCGGATCGCGGGCCGCCCCGAGAGGGCGATGACCAGGTCCGTCGCGCCGACCCGGTCGACCCACTCGGCCAGGCGGTCGACCCGGCCGAGGACCGGGACCGGCTCGGACTGGGGATGGACCGCGAGTTGCCTCCCGCCCCGGACCCGGCCGCCATTGCCGGAGTGGCCCGAGTCGATGAAGCCGACCACCGTCAGGCCCGACCAGGAGCCCTCGCTCATGCACCGGGCGACCCGCCTGCCGGCGCGTCGGTCTCCCAGGATCAGGAGTCGGCCGCCGGCGGCCGGGGTGGGCCCGGTCTCGGCCCTCGTTGGGAGACTATTCATCGATGTCCACCGATCCATCGGTGTCGGGGCCGGTCTGTCCCGGGGGCGTGGGCCCAGATCGGCGGCGACGGTCCTGTCGAGCGGCTCGACCATCCTTGGCGAAGCCCTCCCGGAAATCCCTCAAGGTCTTCCATCGGCCGGTCCGACCGATTATTCCAGTCTATCTTGCAGGACTCGCCCGGACCCGGCGGGTTGACCCGGGGAGGGCCCGTCGCGTGGAACCAGCGAATCCGCCGCCATCTCGGCCCCCCGGGTTGTCCGTCGTGATCGTCAACTACGGGAGCTGGCCGGACGTGCTCCGGCTGGTCGAGACGCTGGCCGGCTCGGGGCCGGTGGCCTCGGGGGACGCCGAGATCGTCGTCGTCGACAACGCCACGCCGGGCCCCATCCCGCCGCCGCTGCTCCGGCCCGTCGCCGGGCTCCGGCTGGTCCTCCGGGGCGAGAACGGCGGGTTCTCGGCCGGCGTCAACGCGGGCTGGCGGGCGTCGCGGGGCCCCTGGCTCCTGGTGCTCAACCCCGACGTGGTCCCCGGCCCGGGCCTGCTCGCGGAGGTCCGCGGGCGGATCGACCGGTTCGGGGGGCGGGCCGTCGCGGCGCCGGGGGTGGTCGGCTTCGGGCTCCGCAACCCCGACGGGTCGCGCCAGCCCTCGGTCGGGGCCTTCCCCGGGCTCCTCCGGACCGCCTGGGAGCAGTTGATACCACGGCATCGGCGGAAATACCAGCCCGAATGGCGGCTCCGGCCGGGGCCCGTCGACTGGGTCACGGGGGCCTGCATGCTCGTCAACGCGGGCCTCCTGGCCGAGCTGGGGGGCATGGACGAGGACTTCTTCCTCTATTACGAGGAGGTCGACCTCTGCCGATCGGCCCGCGACCGGGGGTGGGCCGTCGAGTACGACCCGGGGGTCTCGGTCGTCCATTTACGTCCCTTGCAAAATCGGCCGATATCTCCCAAGATGCGGGTCATCACCCGGCACAGCAAGCTGCTCTACTTCCGCAAGCACCTCCCGGCCTGGCAATTCCGGGCGCTCTGCTCCACGGTCCGGGCCGAGGCCCGGGCCCGGATGGCCTGGTCCCGGGCCCGAGGCCGGGGCCGCGAGGCCCGGTCGTGGCGGGCGGTGGACCGGGTGGCCCGGCTGCTCCGGGCCGGCGTCGACCTCGGGGGGCGATCGGTCCTGGCCCTGGCCGAGGCCGTGGGCGACGAGGCGGACGACGACGAGGAAGGCGATGGCCCGGGGCCCAGGCCCGTCGTCGCGACGGCCCGGTATTCCCCCGGGCGGACTCTCGGGAGGTCGCAACGGACGCGACCTTCACGGCCCCGAAAGGATGGACCCGCGTGACGCTCAAATCGCACCCGGCCCGCGTGCTCCTGCTGATGGCCTGCGCGGCGGGCCTGCTGTCCTGGACGGCGGGGAACACCGCGATCGTCTTCGCCGACGGGCTCCGCTACATCGACCAGGCCCGGCGGCTCGACGCCGGCGACGTCGCCCACGCCCTGTTCCAATCGATCGACCACCCGGCCTACCCGCTGGCGATCGCCGGGGCCCATCGCGTGCTCGGCGGCGACGGCCCCGAGGCCTGGCAGCTCGCCGCGCAGGTCGCGTCGATCGCCGCGGCGGTCCTGCTCGTGGTCCCGCTCTACCTCGTGGCGCTGGAGATGTTCGGCGGGGCGACGGCCTGGCTGGCGGTCGCGCTCTCGTTCCTGGTCCCGCTGACCGGGCACGTCATGGCCGACGCGCTGAGCGAGAGCCTGTTCCTGCTCTTCTTCACCGCGGGGACCTGGACGGCGCTGCGGTTCCTCAAGGCGGGGGGCTTCGGCTGGCTCCCGCCGACGGTCGGGCTTGCGGCCCTGGCGTACTGGGTGAGGCCCGAGGCGATGCTCCTGCCGGCCGCGATGGTGGCGACCCTGGCGGCGATCCCCCTGCTCCGCTCGACCCGGCTGCACTGGCCCCGGTGGTGGGCCGCGGTCGCGTTCCTGGTGATCGGCCCGGCCTGCCTGATCGCGCCGATCCTGGCGGCCAAGGGGGGGATCTCGACCAAGCCGGCGGTCTACCGGGTCCTGGGCCTGGGCCCCCGGTCGGCCCCGCTGGCCGTGGAGCGTCCGCGCCCGCTGGAGCCGGGCCAGGCCGCGGCCGACACCTACGTCCAGGCCGTCCGGGCGATGGCGATCGCGGTCCGCGACTCGGTCACCATCCCGCTCCTGCCGCTGGCCCTGCTGGGCCTGATCTTCGCCTGGCCGCCCGGCGAGCGGGCCCGCCCCTGGATGTTCCTCTCGGCGGTGATGATCGGCTGGGCCCTGGCCCTGGTCCGGCTCCACGCCACCGGGGGCTATTGCACGCCCCGGCATGCGATGATCCTGGCGTATCCGCTGATCGCGGCGGCGGCCTTCGGGATGACGACCCTGCTCTCGAAGCTAGCGATCCCGGGCCGATGGCTCGGCGGCCGGCCCGAGGCCCGATACACCGCCGGGCCGCTGGTCTGGGCCCTGGCCCTGGTCGGCTTGGTCGCCTATTACCGGGCCGACCTGAAGGCGCCGATCAACGACCGCTTCGCCGGCTATCGGGGGGCCGCGGCCTACCTGGCCGCGCACGTCCCGGAGGGCGGCAAGGTGGTGGACGTGACCGGCTGGTCGCTGTTCTACGGCCGGCGGCCGGGCTACACCTTCGCCAACCTCGCCGAGGCGATGGGCGACAAGGGCCTGACCCGGGTGGTGGTCCGCGACGCCCACCTGACCGGCCCCTGGGCCTACTGCGCGCAGATCCGCGGCCTGATCGCCGGCCGGAAGCCGACGGCCACATTCCCCGAGCACCCGACCCGCAAGCAGTCGGTCGTCTTCGTGTTCGATTGGTCCGACGAGGCGAGCCGGACCGCGCGCGGGCCGGCGGCGGGTCGACGCTGACGGCGGAGTGGGGCGGAGGACGCGCCGCGATCGACCGCCGGCCGGGACGTAAGGAGGTGTCCGATTTCGACCGCCGCCGAGGATGACTTGCGGACGCCCGCGCGCCCCCGGCCGTCGGCCGCCACGCTGGCCGCGGTGGCGGCGTCGTACTTCCTCGCCGCGGCGGCGGCGACGTATCCGGTGATCCTGACCTTCCGGTCCGCGCTGCCCGGCGAGCTGTCCGACCCGCTGGAGCACCTCTGGATCATGCGATGGGCCCGGTCGTGCCTGCTCGAAGGCCGGTCGCCGCTGTTCTGCCCGACGCTGAACTTCCCGACGGGCGTCCCCCTCGGCTACTTCCCGACGATGCACCTCCAGACGGCCGCCTACCTGGCCCTGGGGCTGGTCACCTCCAACGACGTGGCGATCTTCAACGCGATCTGGTCCTTCGGGTTCGTCTCGACCGGGACCTCGACATTCCTGCTCGCCCGGTGGGCGGTGGGTCGGACCTGGCCCGCCTGGGTCGCCGGCCTGGGAACGATGCTCTCCGGGCCGATGCTGATGCACGCCCACGGGCATCTCGAAACCATGCAGATGGGCGCGGTGCCGCTGTTCCTGATCGCCTGGCTCCGCCTGGTCGACCGGCCCGGCGCGGCCCGGATGATCGGGACGGCGGCCTTGTACCTGTTGGTGGTCGCCTCGGCGCCGTATTTCGCCGTGCTGGCGGTCTTCCCGGCGGCCTGGTACGTCGCCTGGTCGCTCGCGACCGAGGGGCGGGGCCGGCGCCCGGGGTGGGCGGTCGCGCGGTCGCCCTGGCTGGTCGGGTTCGCGGGCCTGGTCCTGCCGGGGCTGGTCGCCCTGTTCGCCGGCCAGGTCTGGGCGGCCGCGCACGGCTACGCGATGGGTCGACCCCGGGCGCAGTTCGACCTCTACGGGGCCCCGGCCTGGAGTTCGTTCGTGCCCTCGCCCCGGCATGCCCTGGGGCGGCTGGGGCCGGGCGGCCTCTTCGAGGCGACCGGCTATGGCTCGCGGATGAGCGAGTGCTCGTCGTACCTCGGGGTGGCCACGCTGGGCCTGCTCGCCTACGCCGGGGCCCGCCGGGTCCGGTTCGCCGGGGCCGGCTACTGGTGGACGGCGCTGGCGATCCTGGTCGTGCTGTCGTGGGGCTCGCACGCGCAGGTCGGGTCGCGGAAGGTCGGCCTGCCGGCGGGATGGCTCTACGGGGTCTTCCCCCCGTTCCACCTGATCCGGGTCCCCGCGCGGTTCAACCTGTTCGCGGCGGCCGTCGCGGCGGTCCCGGCGGCGGCGGGCCTCGCGGACCTGCTCGATCGGGCCCGCGGCCGGCTCGCGCGGGGGGCGGTCGTCGCGGGGCTCGCCGGGCTCATAATCGCGGACCTGGCGATGGTCCCGTTCGGGACCTCGGCCATCCCGCCGATGCCCGCCTGCTACGGGGCGCTGGCCCGATATCACCCCGGGGCGAGCTTGCTGGAGGCCCCGCTGTTCGGGACGAACGAGGGCCAGGTCTTCTCGTCGCTCTGGGGCTACTGGCAGTCGATCCACCGCCTGCCGACTTCCGCCGGCTACCCCGGCCTGCCCAACGCCGCGTTCGAGGGCGAGGTCGTCCGGGCTTCGCCCTGGTGGGCGGGTCGACTGGCCGACCCGGCGTACCTGTCGGACCCGGCCTCGGCGGATTTCGGGCCGGTCGCCGGGGTCGACGCCCGCGACTACGCCTGGCTGTTCCTCACCGCCCACCGGTTCGACTTCGCGGTGATGCACCAGGGGACGTGGTCCGACCCCAAGTATGCGGCCGGGGCCGCCCGGCTCAAGTCGCTCCTGGTCGAGGCGAGGGCCTCGGAGGACCCCGACGCGGCGATCTACGACCGGGCCCGGCTCCGCCCGCCCGATCGGGCCACCTGGCTCTGCGCCGAGGGGTGGCGGCCCGCCCTGGCCCGGTCAGCCGGCTGGCGATACGGGGTGCTCCGCCGGGCCCGCGTCGTCGTGTACTGCCCGGAGCCGGGTCGACCCGTCACCCTGGCCTTCGAGGGCGTCGCCGCCTTCGCGCGGCCTCGCCGGGTCCGGCTGGTCGAGGGCGGTCGCGAGCTGGGGCGCTGGGCCGTCGGGCACGGCGGGCCGGGTCGGCTGGAGACCCGGCCGTTGCCCCTGGGCGCCGGGCTCCACGAGCTGACGGTCGAGAGCGACGGCGACGACCGGCCGGGGCCGTACGGCGACCGCCTCGACGACGCCAAGACGCCGTACAGCCTGAGGGTGGACGCCGTCCGCCTCCGGGAGTCGCCGGGCGGGGGATGACGGGCGGCCCGGCCCGACGCGGCCCCGGGCGGATTTCGATCGAGGATCGAGGAGGTCGAGGTGATGCGGATCGCTTGGTTCATCCACCGCTATTTCCCCTGCGTCGGCGGCGCCGAGAATTACGGCCGGGCGATGGTCCGGCGGTTCGTCGGGGCCGGCCACGAGGTCGACGTCCTCACCAGCGACGCCCACGACCTCTGGTATTTCACCGACCGGGGCCGGCGGCGGGTCGACGCCCCGGTCGAGTCGACCGTCGACGGCGCCCGGGTCCGCCGCTTCCCGGTCAGGCACCTGCCGATGCAGCGCTACTTCGGCCGGCTCCTCAGCTACGCCCCGCACTGGCCGACCCGCTGCGTCGCGTCGTCGTACATGCCGATCCTCCCCGGGATCGGCAAGGTCCGCGGCGACTACGACGCCGTCTTCGCCGTCGGCTTCCCCTACACCGTCTTCTCCTACGCGGCGCTCCTCACCGCCCGAGCCGCCGGGGCCCCGCTGCTCCTGACCCCGTTCCTCCACCTGGCCACGCCCGGCGACCGGGTGAACCGAACCTACACCCGCCCCCACCAGATCCGCCTCCTCGCCGAGTCCGACGCCGTCGTCGTCCAGACCGACCTGGAGGCCGAAGCCGTCCGGGGCTGGAACATCCCGCCCTCGCGAATCCTCAAGCTCGGCATGGCCGTCGAGCACGCCGAGGTGACCGGGGGCCGTCGCGATCGGTTCCGGGCCGAGCTGGGGATCGCCGAGGGCACCCGGACGGTCGGCCACCTGGCCACGCTCGACTACAACAAGGGGACGGACGACCTCGTCCTCGCCGTCGCCCGCCTGAACCGGTCCCGGCCCGTCGACGACCCGATCGCCCTGATCCTCGCCGGGCCCAGCTCGCCCGACTTCGAGCGGTTCCTCGGCGATCAGCCGGTCGCCTCATGGCCCTGGCTCAAGCGGCTCGGCCCGCTCCCCCTGGTCGACCGGGCCGACTTCTTCGCGGCGATCGACGTCTTCTCGATGCCGTCGCGGACCGACTCCTACGGGATCGTCTTCCTCGAAGCCTGGGCCAACGGCCTGCCCGTCGTCGCCGCCGCCGCCGGCGGCGTGCCCGACGTCGTCAAGGACGGCGAGGCCGGCCACCTCGTCCCCTTCGGCGACCTCAACCGTCTCGCCGAGGCCGTCGGCGGCCTCGTCGACGACCCCGCCCGGGCCCACGCCCTGGGAGCGGCCGGGCGGGCCCTCGTCGGCTCCGGCCACACCTGGGAAGACCGCTTCGCCACCCTCGAAGGCCACGCCCGGGGCCTGATCGCCCTCCGCCGCCCCAGGAGATCGGCCTGATCTTGCAGGGTGGATGAAACCCGCCACGGCTCGGGCCAAGCCGATGGCCTGGTCGATTTCCCATCTGGTAGGGTGGATGAAATTCACCACGGCTCGGGCCCCGCCGGAGGGGTCGTCCGGCCCCGCAGGTCATCGCCCGACGGCGCAATGGTGCGGCCACGCCGATGGCCTGGTGGATTTCATCCACCCGACAAAATCAACGACGGACCCGGGCCCGAAGGTCATCCCGGACCGTCGGGCACCGCCAGCAGATCGAGGTGGACGGTCGCCAAATCGGCCACGATCAGGGCCGGGGGGGAGAGCGTCGCGAACGTCGAGACGATCTTCCAGTGATAGCGGCAGGCGTCGCACCGCGACAGGCGATAGCGGGCCTGTTCGCCCTCGACGTACGAGTAATGGAGCGCCCGCGCGGCCGTCTCGCCGCAGGAGGGGCAGCGGAGCCGCTCGCCCGGCCAGTCGGCGGCACAGAGGCCGCAACGGAGGAAGATCCGCTGCTCCAGGCCCCTCGACTCGGCCAGGATCGGCCGGCTCCCGCAGTGCGGGCAATCGCCGCGGTCCCAGGCCCCTTCGGGACGGACTCGCCCCAGCGCGGCGGAGACCCGGGCCAAGGCCGGGAGCAACCCCAGCCGCAAGACCGACGAGGCCAGGCCCGGGTCGACCCCGGCGTCCTCCGCCCGGCGTCCCACCTCGTCCGCGCGGCCGGCGAAGACCTCGCCCGACCAGGCCGCGAGGTCGACCCGTCGGGCCCGGATCGCGGCCGAGAGCGCCCGGGCCGCCGGGTTCGCGCCGGCCATAACGTCGGCGATCGCGCGGCAACGGGCGGCCAGGGCCAGCCCGTCCAGCCGGGGCGGGCGAGCCTGGAACGCGACGACCCCTCCCGGCCATCCCCGGGCCATCGCCTCGACGTCGTCGTCGGCGACCTCCGCCCGATCGGGCACGAGGAAGGCCGCCCGGAGCATCGCCGCCAGGTTTCCCGCCGCGGCGGCGAGGTCGGGGCGATCCGAAGCCAGGCGGGCGAAGTCGGCAAGGGCCGAGGCCAGTTCCGGGGTGGGTTGCGGCCCCCGGCCTCCGCCCAGCCGCTCAAGGAACGTTCTCGGGTCCACGTCGCCTCCGCCGCTTCGGGACACCGGCGCCCGCGTCCAGGGCCTCGGCCAGGAGCCAGGACCACGACCCCGGCGCCGCCCGGCATTCGTCCCACTCCTGCTTGAACCGCACGCAGAGCCCCCGGGTCGGGCCCGTCGGCTCGCCGAACTCGGCCACGATCGACGCCAGGGCCGCCTCGCAGCCGTCCGGCTCCGGGTCGAGCGCCGCCACCCGGTCGAGGATGCGTCGATGGAGGTCGGCCCCCGTCAGGTCCGCCTGCTGGTCCCGCGCCCGGTCCCGAGGCGGGCCGCCGCCGATCGCGAGCAGCAGTAGGGCCAGGTCGCGCGGGCGCCGACCCTCGTCCGCCGGGCCCCCGGCCGCCGGGCCCCCGGCCTCCGCCTGCGTTTGTGCTCCCGGGTCGTCCATCAGACTCATCCTAAGCCATCCAAGATGTCGTGGCGAACGAATAATCTATGTTTCCAAGGCTGCAAGGCTGGCCGATGCGGCCTTACCTGGCCATCACCATGCCCCCGGGAATGCCCACAGGTCGGTCGATCTGAGGGATTGACAAAAATGGATGTCGAGATCAAAGCAAGGCTTTCAAAGACTTGGGCCATTCCGTTTCGACCTCGCTGCCGATGAAGAGATGGTCCACGAGCCCTTGATGGAAAAGGTCGATCATCCGCCTCAAGTCGCTTTGGCGGCTCGCCCACTGTTGCCTACCGTCCACGAAAACGATATTGGTAATCCGTTTATGAAGGGCGCGCTCCTCGAATTCGCGGAGTTCCCGACCTACCAAGTTGCACTCGTAGACGGCATCGCTCATCTTGCAGCCGCCGCTCCTCTCGCCCCAATATTCCTTGATCTCCCATACGACTGGAGGATTCGTGAGAGAAGGGATGGCGCCGTCGAGGTTACGGGCGGTAACGTGCAGCCGATTCTCGCTCAACCAAAGGCATCTTCTATCGGGTCTAGAAACCAAGGAGATGTCTTTCTCATCGCAGACCATCGCGGCAATGCCCGTGACGGCGGCGACCATCGGTTGCGGGGTGTCCGTCCAACCCTGCAACTTCGTCGCCGTCATGCCGACTTTGAACTTCAAGGTTTCGCGGAAGGCGAGCGCATCGTCCTTGGTGCGGATCATCCCGTTAGCGAACTCCAGATCCGCATCTCGACTGTCCAGGTAGTCCAGGAATCATTCGATCGTGCCGCCGGGGACGAGCAGTTCTCGACCCGGTTCCACCTCGAATATCCTTTGCCGTAATTTTTCAATCCACTCGTCGCGCTTCTTTCCCCGGAAGACCGAAAAGAACCGAACGTAGTCCCATAGCGGATCTCGCCATCCCAGCGTCCTCCATTTCTCATTCACTTCCATCTGGACCTCTCGGCGCCCGGCACTCTTCGGGCTCGACCAGGCGATGGGCGGGAACATGGAGTGCTTCTGCCAGCCTGTAAATCATCGTCAAAGTTGGGTTTCTCTCACCACGTTCGATCCCACCAATGCATATCAGAAATTTTCCGATCTAGCCGTTTTTCACCTGTAATTATCGCGAAACCGCGCCATCCTTCAACCTCGGCTCCACTTCTTGCGATCGGCCTCGCGATAAATCAGCCCTTGATGACTCCGACCGGACGGAGCCGGGCCACCTTCTTCGCCAACCCGGCCCGGTCCACAACCTCGACGACGGCGTCGACATCCTTATACGCCGCCGGCTGCTCCTCGGCCAAGCCCTTGAAGCCCCGGGCCCGCGCCACGATCCCGAGGGCGTCGAGTTCCTTGTCGATCCGGCGGCCGGCGGCGAGCTTCACCGCGGCGGTCCGGGACATCACCCGGCCGGCCCCGTGGCAGCAGGAGCCGAAGGCGTGCTCCATCGACCCGGGCCGGCCGACGAGGAGCCAGGAGGCGGTCCCCATCGAGCCGGGGACGATCACGGGCTGGCCGATCGCCCGGTACGATTCGGGGATGTCGGGGTGGCCCGGTGGGAAGGCTCGGGTCGCGCCTTTGCGGTGGACGCAGACCGGGCGGGAGGCCCCGTCGCCGACGTCGTGGTCCTCGAACTTGGCGATGTTGTGGGCCACGTCGTAGACGAGGTCGAGGCCGAGCTTCTCCCAGGGGGTCTCGAAGACGCGGGCGAAGACCTCGCGGGCCTGGTGGGTGAGCAACTGGCGGTTGCACCAGGCGTAGTTCGCCGCCGCCCGCATGGCGCCGAGGTAGGCGCCGCCTTCGGGGCTGAGGACCGGGGCGCAGGCGAGCTGGGGGTCGGGCAGGGTGAACCCGTGGCGCCGGGGGGCCCCCTTGAAGACGGCCAGGTAGTCGTCGCAGACCTGATAGCCCAGGCCTCGCGAGCCGGAGTGGATCAGGACCGTGACCTGGCCCTCGCGGAGGCCCATCACCCCGGCGGCCTCGGCGTCGAGCACGCGGTCGACGACCTGGACTTCGAGGAAGTGGTTGCCCGAGCCGAGCGTCCCGCACTGGTCGTAGCCCCGGGCGTAGGCGCGGTCGCCGACCCGGTCGGGGTCGGCGGCTTCGAGCCGGCCGCCGGCCTCGGTGAACAGGAGGTCTCGGGGCGTCCCGAACCCCTCGTCGACGACGAAGGCGGAGCCCTCGGCCATCAGCCGGGCCAGCCTCGGCCGCTCGTACTTGTACCGACCCGACTGGCCGACGCCGGTCGGGATGTCGCGGAAGAGCTGGTCGACGAGGTCGCGGATCAGCGGCTTCGCCTCGGCCCACTCGATGTCGGACCGGAGCAGGCGGACGCCGCAGTTGATGTCGTAGCCGACGCCGCCGGGCGAGATCACGCCCCCCTGCTCGGGGTCGGTCGCGGCCACCCCGCCGATGGCGAAGCCGTACCCCCAGTGGATGTCCGGCATGGCCAGGCTGGCCCTCTGAATCCCCGGCAAGGTCGCCACGTTGGCCACCTGCTCGGGCCCCTGATCCTTGCGGATCTGGTCGATCAGCGCCTCGTCGGCGAAGATCAGGCCGTCGACCCGCATGTCCTCGCGGTATGACCGGGGAATCCGCCACTGGCAGGGGCCGGTCCGTTCGAGCGGCCCCGTGAATCCGCCCTTGTTGCCCATCGCCGCCGCCCCCCCTTGCTCGAACCCCGTCGCCCGGCCGTCGACCAAGACCCGGGACACCAGCCCCGCCCCGAAGTTCGCGACCGCCCCCCTTCGCGAGGGGTCCGCCGATCCCGACGTCCCGCTTCAATCGAGGAATCGGATCCCGGAGTCGTCCGGGTCGGCCGACCCGCCCCCGGCCAGGAACCGGATCTCGGGCTCGCCGGCCGGGGCCGATTCGGCGAGGGGGACCTCGGCCAAGGTCTCGCCGTCGACCCGGCGATACGTCGTCCCGCAACCGGCGCACCGGTGGCCGACCACGGGCGCGAACAGCCCGCCCCCGGGCCGGACCAGGGGCCGGAGCCCGAGACACCCGCACCCCGGGCAGAGCCGGTCGACCGACCCGGACTCGGGCTGGAACGCCGAGGTGATCGCCCGGCCGATCGGCCAGGACAGGAAGACGGCCACGACGATCGAGACCGGGACCCAGAGCAGGAACGAGCCGACCAGGCTCGTCGGCTCGGCCAGGGCCCGGACGGCGGCCGCCACGACCGCCACGTGGAGCGTCACCAGCATCACCGAATCCAGGCTCCGCCAGGTCGATCGTCGCATCATCGCTCCCGGGTGGCGTCGTCGGTCGGGGACGGGCCGGGCGGATCGAAGTCCCGTTCATCTTCATACTAAATGCAACCGGCCTGCCGTCGCGTCCTAGATTTCCGGTGGCGGGCCCGTCCCCCCCGGGTTGGACCGTCCCTGCCGCCCCCTGATGTCGCATTCAAGCTCGACCGCCGATACCTCGAGACGGCCCGCGGGTTCAGTGACGTACGACGATTGCTGCCTGCTCGCCTCACGCCAAGGCAGCAATCATGCAAAAGTTCCTGCGGCGTCCCGAAATAGCTTTGACGACTTCCGATTTCGTCGCGTAGGCTGGAGTGATCGCGACCGCGTTTCCCCCCACGGTCCCCCTTCCCGCTCTCGCCCCATCAAGCCGTCGTCTCGTCAAGGAGTTGGATGATGAAGCTGCTTCGTCATCGACGATCCCCCCGGGCCTTCGCCCTGGCGGGGCTGATCGTCCTGGCCGTCGCGCACCTCGCCCCGGCCCGGGCCGATGACGGCCCGAAGGCGAAGCCGACCCGGACGACCGGGGCCCGGCTGGATTACGTCGACGCGATGCTCAAGGAGTCGTGGGAATCGGCGAGCGTGAAGCCTTCGAAGCCGGCCTCCGACGAGGAGTTCCTCCGCCGGGCCTACCTCGACGTCCTGGGGCGCATCCCCAATATCCGCGAGGCCAACGACTTCCTCAAGGCCAAGGACGCCGGCAAGCGGGCCAAGCTGGTCGAGTACCTGCTCGTCCACCCCGACTATCCCAAGAACTTCGCGACCCAGTGGAAGGTGATCCTCCTGGGCCGCAAGGCCCCGGGCCGCGAGGTCGACCCCGCCGCCCTGACGGCCTGGCTCCGCCGCCAGTTCGCCGAGAACCGGCCCTGGAATCAGCTCGCCTACGACGCCCTGACGGCCAAGGGGTCGAACAAGGAGAACGGGGCGGTCAACTACACCCTCGCCCACATGATGGACGGGGCCGTCAACCTGACCTCGCTGACGACCCGGGTCTTCCTCGGCCAGCAGATCCAGTGCACTCAGTGCCACGACCACCCGTCGAACGACTGGAAGCAGGCCGACTTCTGGGGGATCAACGCCTTCTACAAGGGCCTGAAGCGCGAGGAGGTCCGCACGGCCGACGCCGCCGGGACCGAGGTCGTCGACCACTACGTCCTCTCCGACGTGCCGAGCGACAAGTGGTCGAGCTACGAGCGCCGCGACGCCCGGATCGGGACCGTCCCGCCGACGTTCCTCGACGGCCGCAAGATCAGCCCCGACAAGGACGTCGACCGCCGCGAGGCGCTGGCGAAGTTCATCACCGAGCCGGCCGACGACGCCTTCTCCAAGGCGTTCGTGAACCGGATGTGGGGCCACTTCTTCGGCCGGGGGTTCGTCCACCCGGTCGACGACTTCGGCCCGCACAACCCGGCCAGCCACCCCGAGTTGCTCGAGAAGCTCGGCCAGGATTTCGCGGCAGCCGGCTACGACATCAAGGCCCTCGTCCGCTGGATCATGAACAGCGACGCCTACGGCCTGACCAGCGCCTCGATCAAGGAGAACGAGAAGGACGAGACGCTGTTCACCCACATGAACCTCAAGCCGATGACCCCCGAGCAGCTCTTCGACTCGCTGCTCGTGGCGACCGCGGCGCACAAGGCCGGCGGCGGCGAGGACAACAGCAGGCGCCGCGACGTGTGGATGGGCCAGTTCCTCTTCGCCTTCGCCAACGACGAGGGGGAGGAGGCCCTGAACTTCCAGGGGACCATCCCGCAGGCCCTGATGATGATGAACGGCGAGCTGATGGAGAAGGCCGTCGGCGGCCGCTCGGGCAGCTTCCTCGCCGACCTCCTGGAGCGGGGCCGGCTCCAGGCCAAGGGGTCGGTCGACGCCTTCGTCGTCAACCAGATCTACCTGGCCGCCCTCAGCCGCCCCCCGTCCCGGTCGGAGTTGGCCTCGGCCCGGAAGTACCTCGGCAACTACGAGGACACCATCGGCGTGATGGAAGACCTGTTCTGGGCGCTGCTGAACTCCAACGAATTCGTCCTGAATCGCTGATCGGGAGCCGGGGCGGCGCCTGGTGGCGTCGCCCCGCGGGTCGCCCCCCCTTCCGGGGGCATTGGGGGTATCCGACCGATGTCCGACCGCCTGATCGTTCCCAGCGGGATGTCCCGCCGCCACTTCCTCGGGCACATGGCGACGACGGCCCTGGCCGTGCCCGCCATGCACTTCGCCGGGGCCCTGGAGGCCAACGCGCAGCAGCTCCGCAAGGCCAACAAGAGCATGATCCTGCTGTGGATGGGCGGCGGCCCCAGCCACATCGACACCTGGGACCTCAAGCCCGACAGCGATAAGAACGGCGGCCCGTTCAAGCCCATCGCCACGTCCGCCCCGGGCGTGATGATCAGCGAGCACCTGCCGTCCGTCGCCCGCCAGATGAAGCACCTCAACGTGATCCGGTCGCTCAACTCCAAGGAGGGGAACCACGACCGCGGCACATACATGATGCACACCGGGTACTCCCCCAACCCGACCGTGGTCCACCCGGCGTTCGGCTCGGTCCTCTCCTACGAGCTGGGGGCGAAGCTCGAGAACTTCGACCTGCCGCACTGCATCTCGATCAACTCGTCGGGCGAGGGGGCCGGCTTCCTCGGGATGGCGCACGCGCCGTTCGTGGTCCAGAACCCCAACGGCAAGATCGCCAACCTGGAGCCGCCCAAGGAGATCAGCGACGTCCGGATGGCCCGCCGGGTCGAGATGCTCGGCCTGACCGAGAAGGGCTTCCTCGCCCAGAAGCGCGGCCAGGGGGCGGTCGACCACAAGGAGGTCTACGCCAAGACCCTGCGGATGATGAAGTCGCGCTACACCGATGCCTTCCGGCTCGAGAAGGAGAAGCCCGAGGTCCGCGAGGCCTACGGCAAGGGGTCGTTCGGCTCCGGCTGCCTGATGGCCCGGCGGCTCGTGGAGGCCGGCGTCACCTACGTCGAGGTCTCCCTCGGCGGCTGGGACACCCACGCCGACGCCTTCAACACCCTCTCGAATCGCCTCCTGCCCGAGCTCGACAAGGGGATGGGGTCGCTCGTCGCCGACCTGGCCCAGCGCGGCCTGCTCGAGAACACCATGGTCGTCTGGATGGGCGAGTTCGGCCGGACCCCCCGGATCAACCAGAACGGCGGCCGAGACCACTGGCCGCGGAGCTGGTCGGTCGTCATGGGCGGTGGCGGCCTCAAGGGCGGCCACGCCATCGGGGCCACCGACAAGGACGGCGTCGACATCGTCGACCAGCCCGTCGGCGTGATGGACCTGGTCGCCTCGATGTCCAAGGGCATGGGGATCGACCTCGCCACCCAGTACAACACCCCGCGCGGCCGGCCGATCAAGGTCGTCGACGGCGGGACCCCCATCCCGCAACTCTTCGCCTGACCGCCCGGTCGGGCCGGCCCCCGCCGGGCCTCCGAGATCGTCGAAGGCCGCCGCCCGGCCGGGCGGCGGCCCCCTTCGTTCGATGCCCCGGCCTCGGCTCAAGGCGCCGGGGGCGCGGACCGGCCCAGCCAGAAGCAGGCCGCCGCGCACGCCGCCCCCGCCGGATCGAGGGCGACCACCGCTGGCGCGACCATCGCCAGCGTCCCGAGCGCCTCGAGGCCCTTCGGGCGGGCGGGGTCGAGCAAGAGCCGGGCGAGTCCGAGCGTGGCGAGCACGCCCAGGCCGAGGGTCGCCCAAGGTTCCCACCGTCGCCACCTCGGGGCAGGCGGGCCCGACGTCCAGGCGAGTGCGGGCGGGCGACCCTGGCCGAGGCTGGCCGCCCGGAAGTAGGCCGGCTCGCCGAGCCGCCGGAGCCGGACGGGTTCCGCCGGCTCGTCCCCGGCGGGCTCGGGCGGGTCGGCCGGGGGTGCCCCCGCCCCGACGCGGGACCGGGCCGCTTCGAGGAGGTCGTCGAGGCCGGCGGTCTGGCTCGCCTCCTCGATCGAGTCCCGGGCCGACTTCGCCCGACCGGGCCCCGCGCCGGCGTCGCCCGCCGCCTCGGCGATCGTCCGGCCATAGGCCCGGCTCCGCATCTCGAACTCGGCCAGGTCGTCGAGCACCGCCGCGCGATCCGCCCGCGAGCCCCGGTCGAAGTCCGCGAGCGCGGCGACGACCCGGCCGGCGATCCGGTCGAGGTTGGCGACCTCCCACCCCGGGCGGTCCAGCCGGGTCGGCCCGCCGGCCAGGTCGAAGCCCCGGGGGGCGTAGGTCGAGATCAGGGTCGGGACGCCCGCCTCCCCCAGCCCGGGCAGGGCGAGCGGTCGGGCGGCGGCCGGCCCCTCCCTCGCCGCCGCCGGGGCGTGCCAGGTGAGGACCACCCGCCGGGCCTCGCGATCGCCCAGCGAGATCAGCCATCGGCCTCCCGGCTCGCGGAGGGCCGGGACGACCGCGCCGTCGACCGAGGCCCAGGGGACCTCGACCGACCCGGCGAACCAGACCGGGAGGAACGGGCCGGGCCGCGACTTCAGGAGATAGGCCGCGCGGCCCCAGCTCGCCCCATCCTCGCCGACGACGCAGGAGACCTGGGCCTGCGAGACCCGGGCCCGATCGCCGTCGTCGCCCGCCCGGAGGCCCCCCTCACCCCGGCCGACGCGGAGGCGGAGCGACCAGCGGTCGCCGGTGACGTGGTAGGCGCGGGCGATCCGGTTCGGGGCCGCGGGGGACTCGCCCGAACGGTATCGGGACGGGTCGATCGCCTGGAGGCCGGGGGAGCCGGCGACCTCGAGCGGCCGGCCCGAGGCGTTGGCGATCGCCAGGTCGTAGCCGTCGACCGAGCCCCGGCCCGGCGACGAGCGGGGCGTGATCTCGGGATAGGCGAAAGCCACCTCGGGGACCAGGGGCCGCCGGGATCGGAGGATGAGCCGGGCCCGGCCCCAGAGCGGGAGGTCGGGGAGGATGTTCCAGTATGCGGCCCCGTCCTTGACCTCGGCGTCGAGGCGGTGCGGCGTGCCGACCACTTCGAGGCTCGCCCCGCTCGCCCACTCCGCCGGGAGCTTCCAGTGGAGGGCCTCGGCCGGCCCGCCGGAGATCTCGCAGTTCACCGACGCGGTCCAGGTGACGGCCTCGGGGTCGATCGTCAGGTCGCTCAGGACCGTGACCCCCACCCGGGCCATCGGCGAGGACCAGCGGAGCGGGCCGAGCCCTTCCGGGCGCCCGACCCGATACGACGACCGGAACGCCGTGCCTTCCTCCCCCAGCGCGATCGGCGCGAGCGTGGCCGCCCCGTCGCCGACCGCCATCTGATAGCGATTCGGGCCCGAGAGGATCAGCTCGCCCGGCTCGGCCTCGGCGCCGAACCAGCGGGGCCAGGGGATCTTGGCCTGGTAGGCGCGCGACTCTCCGAGGACCGAGTCGGCCGGGGCCGGCAGGGAGCCCTGAATCCGGATCTTCCGCCGGGGGTCCTCCGTGCCGTCGAACTGGAGGCGGAGCCGGTCGCGGGCGACCCGGAGCCAGTCGACCAGCCCCTCGGCCTCGACTTTGAGGAGCCGGAACTCGGTCGGCAGGCCCACCTCGATCGCGAAGGTCCGGCCCTGCCGGTCGACGAGGTCGGCCTCGATCGCGACGTCGAGCCGGCCGGGGCTCAGCTCCGCACGGACCCGGGTCCGCACGGTCGCGCGGTCGACGAGGGGGCCGGTCGCGACATCGGGCTCGACCGGGCGGGCGAAGCGGATCGCCCCGGCGAGCGTCAGGCCGTCGTCGGGCAGGGCGCCCCAGGCCCGGGCGAAATTCGCCTCGGCCAGGGGCTCGACCCCGACCTGGGCCTCGAGCCGGCCCGACCAGTCGCTCGGCCTCCGGAACCCGAGCACGCCCGAGACCGGGGGCTCGCCCAGGACCGCGAATCGGGGCGGCTGGCGGTCGGCCGGGCCGGGGGGGGCGGGCTTCCAGAGGCTGACCTCGATCGGGATGTCGCGGGCGAGCGGCGGGTCGATGTGCGCGACCCACTCGGGGCGATCGGCCGTCCCGCCGCGGCGGACGGCGACCGCCCCCGGGATGGTGTAGCCCCGGACCAGGACCCCCGGGTCCAGGGCGAGCCCGATCGACGTGATCCCGTCGGGGTCCGAATGCGTCAGCCGGGCCCGCGCGAGGTCGCCGGACGCCCGCGACTCCCAGAGGATCGTCGCCTCGACCGGCCCCCGGGGGCCGACGGCGGCCGGGCGATCCCGGGAGAACCAGCGGACCTCCACCGCGTCCTCCGGGCCCAGCGCCCCGACGATCCCCCCGCCCCGGACCTCGACCGCCCCGGCCGCGCCCGGGACCTCGACCCAGCGGGCGTGGGCGTCGCGGGCCACCTCGACCTTCGCGAACGCCGCGCGGTTGACGGGGACGCGGAGCCGTCGACCCCCCGGGCCGATCGCGGCGAGCGGCGACCGCCTCCGGAACGCCACCCGATGTAACCCCGGGCCGCCGAGTGCGAGCGTCGCCGAGAGCCCGTCCCGCGCGATCGCCAGCGGGGCCGGCCGGCCGTCGACCGTCGCCGCCAGGTCGAGCGCCCGCCCCACCGGCAACGACCACGACGCCGGCCCGTCCCCCTCGACCTCGATGGCGTACCGACTCTCGACCGTCGCGGCCCCGTCCTCCTCGCCGCCGACGAGGTGGTGCGCCTCGGTCAGGGTCGCCCGATCGAGGGCCGGCGCCGGGTCCGGGGCCGGCCGGGCCAGGCGGGCCAGCCGCTCGTAGTCGTCCAGGAGCATCACGACCCGATCCGGCCGGGCGGCGAGGTCCGGCGGGCCGTCGTAGGGGAACACCGCGACCACCGGCGGGTCGGCCGCCGCCCCGGCCAGCGAGGCGATCGCGCCCGCGCCGAGCGGCGCGAGCGCGAGCAGGGCGAGCCCGATCCTCGCGAGCGACCGCCCCCATCGCACGGAGGTGGTCGGGGCCGGGTCGCGAGGGGGCCGGAGGAAGGCCGAGCGGCCGAGCCAGAAGGCCGTCACGGCCAGGACGCCCCGGCCGAGGCCGGCGGCGTCGCCCGAGGGGCCGGGCCAGGCCCGGGCCAGGCCGACGGCCGCCAGCGTCCCGGTCGCGGCCAGGCCGAGGGCCCGGACGCTGGGCGAGAGCCCCCGGGCGAAGATGCCGACGGCCAGCGTGATCGCCGCGACCAGCCAGCCCCGGGCCGAGGCGGCCCGGGCGTCGACCAGCCGCACGGCCGCCTCGGGACCGGGCCACCCCGCGGCGAGGAGGCGGCGGGTCCGCCAGCCGGGTGGAGCCGGGACCCGGTCGGGCGCCACTCCCGCCGGCGGGGCCTTCGGCGTCGCCTCGCCGCGCCAGCGTGCGGCCGACTGGAACCGATCGGACCGGTCGGCGCCGTCCCGGCAGGCGTCCCGGATTGACTTCGACCGGGCGGCGAGGGCCTCCGGTCGCCCGGTCGACCGCCCGGCCCATTCCGGTCCTGCGGCGATCAGGATCACGCCCTCCAGCGGCACGGCGACCAGCCCGAGCCCCTGCAAGAGGGCCCGCGCCGAGCCCGGAAATGGGACCCCGGCCGACTCGATCCGCGACGCCGGGCCCCGGCCCGCCGCCTGGAGCGAGACCCGATCGACGACCAGCGGCCAACGCCCGGCGTCGAGCCGGACGAGCCAGTCGCCGAGGTTCGTCCCCTCGGCCGGGATCGCGGCCGGCGCCGCGTCGAGGTCGCGGAGCATCGCCTCCCCGGCCTCCGGCGACGACGGCCGGGTCGCCCGCCAGGCCGGGGGGAACCAGCCGGGGAGGGCCGACCGCCACGACGCGGCGGCCTCGGGATCGGCGTCGACCAGGCCGGCGGAGGCCTCGGCCAGGTCCCAGGAGCCGGGCGCGGCGACCTCCCAGGCGAACGACGCGCAGGGGAGCGAGCAGGATGGGAGGATGGCCGAGGCCCGGAGCAGGCCCGCCCCCGGGTCGGTCGAGGTCCGGTAGTCGAGCGTCACGACGGATTCGGGGCGGCCGGGGGCGGGGGGCGGGATCGGGACGCGGAACGAGCGGCCGAGCGACGTCGGCGAGACGGCCTGGCCCTCGCGGCGGACCCGGTCGACCTCGACCCCCGCGGGCATCGCCAGGTCGAGCGATCGGGCGGTGTCGACCGCCACCCGGAGCGTCAGGCGGTGGCGGAGCAGGCCGGCGGCGGGGGAGGCCTGGGTGGCGAGGCAGGCCTCGCGGACCAGCCCGCCGGTCGCCCCGAGCACGCCGGGGACGGTCGAGGCGGCGAGCCGGCCGCCGCCGGCCCGGTAGGCGAAGGCGCCGGCGGCCCGGAGGCCGGGCCCCCCGCCACGGGCCGCGGGCTTGTCGAGGGCCGGCCCGTCGTCGACGGCCGCCTCGCCCCCCCCGATCGGGGTGAGCCCGACGGCGTCGAGCCGGACCCGGGTGGTGTCTTCGACCCGGACGTTGATCCGGCCTTGCGCCCGGAAGCGGGCCGGGAGCGTGAGGACCGGGATTCGCCCGGAGCCGTCCCAGGGGCGTTCGGACCGCCCTCGGAGTTCGGCCCGGCCCCGCGACGGGCCGGAGAGGTCGAGGAGCCAGCCCCGGCCCCCCTTGGGGAACCCGGCGGCGGGCCGCGCGTCGTCGGGCAGGGGCCGGGCCGAGACGCCCGGGCCGCCCGGTTCGGCCGGGCCCCAGCGCGGCGACGGGTCGCCGGCCTCGTCGTCGAGGTGGACCGGGATCGAGCGGAGGGCCTCGTCCGGGGCCTCGACCTTGAGCGTCCAGTCGAGCCGGAGGCGTCCCCGGGCGATCGTGGCGTCGAGCGTGATCTCGCCCAGGAGAGCGGGGCTCGCACTCGACCGGTCGACGCGGGCCTCGGCGTCCTCGACCAGCCATCGCCAGGCGAGGGCGCCGCGGAGGTCGGCGGCGGCCCAGGGGGTCGCCGCCGCCGTCGCCGGGGCCGCGCGGCGGGGCGGGTCGATCCAGGCGAGACCGCGGCCGAGGATGGGCCGGACGGCCAGGTTCGCCGCGATCGAGGCGACCCACGTCTCGTCCGAGACCCGGACGCCGGCGGTCGATGGGCGGACCCGGGGAAGGTCCAGCGGGCCCGAGGTGCCCGCCCGTCGCGCCGAGGCGACCAGGAGGAGCGTGAGCGTGCGGGCCTCGTCCTCGGGCGAAGGGGGCGTCATGTGGACCCGGGTCGCCCCGTTGGAGAGGGGCTCGGCGTGCCAGGGAACGGCCGGGCCGGCGGGGGTCGCCACGCGATCGGGCGTCCAGCCGGGGGGGAGGTCGGCGGCATGGGCCAGGAGCCGGCCCCGCTCGACGGTCCAGGTCAGGGCCACGTCGAGCCGGGGCGTCTCCTCACCCAGGCGGAGCAGTCCTCGGACGTCGACGGTGGCGTCGGCGGTCGGCTTGCCGAAGGTCAGCTCGGCGACGGGGCCGGGCGTCCCCCGGGGCTCGAACACCAGGGCCGAGGGGCCGGACGGGTCGCCGGGGCGCGGCGTGACCCGCCGACCGGACCGTTCGAGGCAGGCCTGGAGCACGCGGCCCGGGTCGAGCCGGACGCTGGTCCGGCCCGAGGTCCAGGTCGCCCCGATCGGGCGGGCCGACGGGACGGCCCAGGCCCCCTCCGGCGCGACCCGGGCGATCGCGCGGATCGTCAGCGGCGACGGGCCGACGCCCTCGCCGACGACCCGGATCGTCACCCGCGAGGCCGGGCCGTCGGGCTCGACGCGGCACGAGGCGACCCGGGGGCCGGCGACGTCGACGAGCTCGAGCCCGGGGTCGAGCCGGACCTCCAGCGCCCCGGGCCGGCCGGCGGACCCTTCGATCGTCCAGTCGGCGCGCCAGTTCGCCGGCGAGTCGTTCAAGTCGACCCGCGTCGGGCCTTCGAGCCAGAGCCGGGGGCCGTCGGCCGCCCGCTCGGCCTCCTCGACCCGGTCGACGAGCCGGACGGCGAGCCGCCCCCGGGCCGCCTCGAACCGCCAGGTCGACCGGCCGGGCACGGCGCCGGGGGCGGGCCCGGTCGCGAGGCCGGCGTCGGCCTCGGCGGCGAGGCCGTCGGGCAGGTCCAGGGTCAGGCTCGACACCTCGACCTCGGGCAAGGACAGGGTGAAGGCCCGGCCGTCGGAGCCGGGCCGGGCGCGAAGCTCCCAGGCGAGCGGGAGGGTCGTCGGGCCCGACGGCTCGGACCGGAGCCCGAGCCGCCCGTCCGAAGTGGCCCGCGCCGGGCCGGGGCGGTCGCCGTCGCCGTCGCCGACCAGGGCCGGCGACCACGGTTCGAGGACGACCAAGCCGGGCGAGTCCGGCGGCCGCCCGTCGATCGTCACCTCCGACCGGCCCGAGAGGACGCCGCCCTCCCATCGGGCGTGGTGCCGGATGCGGACGGGCCGGGGGCCGGGGGCGATCGGCGCCGTGTCGCGGAGGTCGCGGGCAAGTTCGTCGAAGCGATCGGGCGTCAGGATGTGGAGGTCGGAGCCGGCCGGGAAGAACGAAGCCACCTTGGCCGAGGGGACCCGGACTCGGACGATCTCCGGCGGCGAGGCCCCGAGGCAGGCGAGCCAGGCGACCGCCAGGGCCGAGGCCCGCCGCAGCAGGGGATGGCGTGGTCCGGGGGGGATCATCGGAGGTTGTGGTCCGTCTTCGAGGGGGCATCGGCCCCTCGGATCGCGGCCCGCGAGAGGACGATGTGGTCGGCCGTCGACGCCGCCGAGGCGCCCGGCCGGGGCCGGATCGCGGTCGAGTCGTCGGAGCCGATCTGCGGCCCGATGACGAGCGACGAGACGGGGATCGCCTGGATGTCGACCCGCCCGCGACCCCCGGCCGGCCGGCCCCCCGGCCGGCGGTCCAGGGCCCAGTGCATCGCCATCGCCGCGATCAGGAGCGCGACGCCCAGGATCGAAGACTGGAGGATCTGGATCGTCGCGTTCGGCTCCAGCCAGGCGCCGAGGGCGAACGCGACCGGCAGCAGCGAGGCCCCGACGAGCCGGGGCGGCGGGCGGCGGGCCAGGACCAGGAGCCCGGCGATCAGCGCCGGGCCCGAGCAGAGCAGCAGGAGGAGGGAGCGGGAGTAGATCGGGAACCGGAGCGGCGACGGCGGGCCGGGGCGGCTGAAGAGGTAGCCGTGCCGCCCCGCCGCCTGCCCGGTCGCCTCGAGCGGGTCGGCCAGCCGGTAGCGTGTGCCGCCGCCGGTCGCCCACAGCGACAGCTCGACCGGCCCCCGCGAGGGCCGGCGTCGCCAGATCAGCCCGTCCCAGAACCACTCGTTCTCGTCGGCCCAGCCCGACGGGACCCCGATCCCGGCCCGAGGGCCGACCAGCCGGACCTCCCACAAGGTCTGCTGGACGACGCCGTCGCGAAGCTCGGGGGGCCGCCAGCCGCCCGAGGTCGCCGCCGCCGCCGCCGCCGCCGACGCCGCCGGGACCACGTAATCGACCCCGACCAGGAGCGGCCCCGGCGCGGTCGACGCGGGGAAGCGGAGGCGGTAGCGATCGGCCGCCACCAGGTCGACGTCGCCGGGGGCGAGGTCCGCCCCGCCCACGCGGGCGCGGGCCCATCGCGAGCCGGGCGGGAGGTCCAGGGTGATCGAGCCGTCGCGGGCCTCCAGCCAGTAATAGGCCGAGGTCGAGAGGTCCCCCTCGGCCCGCTGCACGGTCTTGATCCAGAGCCGCGAGGCGACCGTCGTCGGCAAGCCCGCCCGGGGCGCCTCGCGGACGAGGACCTCGACCGCCGACGCCTCCTCGACCGCCGAGGCCAGGACGAGCCGGACCGGGGCCTCGCCGTCTTCGGCCGCGTCGGGACCGGGCCCGGGCGAGGCCGCGGGCGACCAGCCCTCGCCCGAGGCCCGGACGTCGAGGCCGGGCCCGGCGGCCAGCCGGATCGCCCGGCCGGTCGACGTCCCCTCCGCGATCCGGATCGGCGCCAGGCGGAGCTTCGAGTCGCGCCCGGGCGTCGGCGGCCCGGCGAAGTCGACCCGGTAGCGGAACCGGAGCCGGAACGCGCCCGCCAGCTCGCGGGCGAACGAGAGGCGATAACGCCGCGAGCCGTCGGGCTCCCGGCCGATCAGCTCGCGGCCGGCGGGCTCGGCCCCTTGCAGGTCCCACCGGGCCGGGATTTCCGGCGGGAAGACGACGTCGAGCCGCGTCAGGCCGCCCGAGGCGACCTCGCCCGAGACCTCGTCGACGACGTCGGCGCCGCGGCCGTCGACCGCGACCGCCATCGTCGACTCGTGACGGACGGCCCTGGGGCGGGCCGTCACCCGGAGCGGGAGCCGCTCCGGGCTGGCGTCGCACCGGAGCCACAACCGGGCGGACTCGACGCCCGACCTCCCGGAGGCGCCGGCGGGCCAGGCCCAGCCGGCCGGCGGGACTTCCGGATCCGCCCGGAACGGCCCCGGCCCGTCGACGGCCTCGGCCAGCTCGACCGAGACGTCCCGCTCGCCCAGAACGGCGACCCGGCCCCCGTTGGCCGAGTCGGCCGGGCCCTGGAACAGCGGGATCGCGACCGGCCCCGTCGCGTCGAACGAGGCCCGCCCCGTGAGGTGGATCGTGAAGGCGTCGGCCTCCTTGGCCTGGCGGTTGAGGGCGACGACGAGCGACCTCGGGACGTCCGGGCCGGCCGCGACCCCCGGCCTCGGGCCGGCCGCGACTACCTGGGCGGAGGCGACCACCTCGGGGGGCCCCGCCGACTCGAACACCAGGCCCCTGGGCAGCCCGACCCGGACCTCGAAGGCCCGGCCCTGAGCGACCCGGCAATCGAGATAGCAGTCGACCCGGGCGGAGTGGGGCCCGACCTCCACCGTGGCCCGCGAGTCGAAGGTGATCCGCGGCGGGGCGGGGTCGATGGCCAGGTTGAGCTCGAACGGCTGGTCGTTGAACTCGAAGGCGAGCGCCGTGTCGTGGCGCGAGCGGAGGCTCTCGGGAAGCTCGGTCCTCGGGTCGATCCGCCGGAGCCCGCGCCCGACCGTGGGGTTGAGGAAGAGGGGGCCGGTCCGGGCGACCGCGAGGATGCCGGCCTGGACCTTGGCCCCGTCGATCGGATAGCCCTGCAGGAGCACGCGGGCCGTGCCGTCGGCGGCGATCGGGCGACGGGTGGCGATCGTCACGTTCCGGGGCGAGGCCGCCCGGAGCGGCTCGGCCAGGGGGATCGCCAGGACCGGCCGGCCCGCCTCGCGGCCGGCCTCGACCTGTACCGGGCGGCCGTCGACCTCCACTTCGAGGATCTCCTCGGCCGGGTCGAGCCGGAGCGTCAGCCGGCCGGTCGTGCCCCGGACCGCCGCGATGATCCACGAGCTGCGGGCCTTGATCGAACCCCGCTCGACCTCGACGGCGATCTCCCCCTGCGCCGAGAGGACGACGGGGAGCTTGATCGACGGGTCGGACCGCTCGCGCCAGCCGACCTCCAGCCGCGACCGGGGGCTGAGCCGGGCCGCCAGCCGGGCCACGCCGGGCTTGTCCTCGACCGGCGCGACGGCCAGCGGCTCGCCCGGGCCGGTGGCCGCGTCGAGGACCGTCTGGCGGACGTCCAGGCCGACCCGGGTCGACGCGGCCGGCGGGGTCGCGAGCTCGAGCCGGCGCCCGTCCGCGGTCGTCCGGACCGGCGCGATCAGCTCGACGCGGACGGCGTGCCCCCCCTTCCCGGCCAGCTCGATCAGCCACGACCGATCCTCGCCGACCTTGGCCCCGAGGTCGCGATCCCCCTCCCTGACCGCCGAGAGGGTCAGGCCGTCGAGCTGGATCGGGACCCAGGCCGGCCCGTCGGCCGCCATCGTGACCCGGAGGTCGACCCGGAGCCGGGCCCAATCCCCCTCGACCTCGCCGTCGACCGCGATCGAGTCGACCACGGCGGGCGGCGCGGCGTCGGCCGGCGGCCGGTTGCCCTCGGACCCGCGGCGGAGCTTGCGGTAGAGGTCGCCGTCGAGGATCACGAAGTCGGGCCGGGCGAGCCCCTTCCAGAACGCATCGCGGTCGGCCGGCGTGTCGAGGAAGACCGAGATCGGCGCGTCGAGCGGCTTCGACCCGGGCGACGCCGTCGCCTGCGCCGGGGGCATCGGGCCGTCGACCGGCCCGGCGACGGCGGGCGATCCCGGCGTCGAGGCGAGCCAGCCGAGGGCCAAGAGGTAAGCCAGAGTCCTCAAGGATCGGGACCTTCCGGGGGTTGGGGCCTGGAAGGGAAGCCCCGCGGCGGGCGTCGCGGGCCGTTTGGCCCGGCACTGGGCCAGGGCGACAGGACAGTCCCTCCAGCTTATCACGCCCCCACCCACTCGCCAAGGATTGGGCCGGACTCAGCCCGGCGGCGGGTGAGCGTCTCGAATGTCGGTGGAAAATTTCGTACAACGGAGGGCGTCGATGCGTTCTCCAAATCTCTTCGCCATTTCTTCACGGAAGGTCACCCCATGCCCCGGACCTGCCTCGATCTGACCC
>JAABUX010000329.1_pt1 | contig 80461 bp, 70 predicted proteins | sample 5561851 | NCBI WGS metagenome assembly JAABUX01 (sample SAMN10711883, study PRJNA513361) | rock metagenome | isolation source: Antarctica rocks | place: Antarctica: Victoria Land, Richard Nunatak red sandstone | collected 2016-01-03 | reverse complement strand
CTGTACTATTGGATAGACAGGGTCTACGGCATCAAAGTATCTGGCAATCAGGCTTCGTGAACGTCAGTCGCACTTCATGTATTGCTTAGTGCTGAGAGGAATATTCGAGGGTAATTAAATCCAACGAAGAACAACAGACGAAATGACCGCTAGAGCATAAGACCCAACAATGATACTACTTCAAACAATCACCCAAGCTTCGTAGGCTGAAATGAAGAACACTCACATATCAGCCTGATCTTTACTTGGTAAGACGGAAACAACCTCTTTCAGCCCGCCGTGGTGAGTCCAGAAGTTGGAGAATGGATGTTCCACCTTGAAGACGTTCGAAGCTGAGGCATGAGAATATGGTATGATCGAGAGCAGCATGGGTGAGGAGCCGGTTGGGGATCTTGAAAGCGCTTGTTCAGGGGAGCCGTGTCCATTGTACGCGCCATCCTTGTTCTGATCAGGTGAGCCGCTGCTTTCAATGACAGGCCATGGTAAAGGAACGAACGCTCAACGTTACAGGACTGGACGAGGCCGTGAAGTCGTCGGTCTTCTGCTTCTTTCGCGGCGCTTCGACTCCAAGTGCACGACGGGAACCTCTGAGCATTCTTTTAGCAAGCCAGGCTCAAACAGAGGGGACAGGAAGGACAACTCTATGATGTCGGCGAGATGGGAGTATTGACAATCTGCCGGACTCCGTTTGACGCATGCGAAGCATCTGTCAAATGTGAGTTCGATGTTAGATTGGTGCAGTGCACCCTGTCAGGCACGTTTGGTCTTTGACTGACATGGGCCTGCCTCGGTCACACTAGGCCAAGGTATCTCGGTCAGCGAAGAGTACCTTACTGATGCCTCAATTGCGTTGCGGCATTCACTTGGCTGACCTTTGTCTTCTTAACCTGCGGAGTACATGGAGACGCATCAATTTTCCCAACGTTCATCCATGCAGCTCGCCGAATTACGTTACAACATACACACTTACGGTGCACGCTTCGCAGGATAGAGAAGGCTTGTTGCGCTTTCTCTGCGGCTTGATCGCCACATCCGAACCAGTGCCTAGGGTTCTGTGTGGCCGACTGACTTCCCTGGCTGTGTGCTCGCCCTGAGCTGCGTTCCCATGGGTACCAATCGCGTTGCCGATTGCGTACTCCGATGTTGCTGCGGGTGCTCCCTCAGCCATCGCCGCAAATAACGCGGGAATATCATGGATGGTTAGATTTCACTGTCTTTTCGCACGCCAATCTTGGTGGGGAGGTGGAGATTGCGGGGTCAACCGATTAACGATAGGGACTCCTAGCGCCAAAAAGGCATATATTGGAGAAGTCTTTTCACAATGTTGAAATTGTAAAGTACTAACAAACCACGCTGAAACTGACCCGCCGCAACCGCTGCAGATGGTGTGGATTTCCAAGTTGAAGGAGCTTGTCATCGGAGCATTCCATGATAATATATCACAATGAGGTTCAGTCCATATAATACCAGTATATACAAGAACGGCAGTCAGCCAGCGGGATCCGTTATTGCTGCTTCAGCTTTTCCGTCAACTCCGGCACTTGCTTGAACAGGTCCCCAACCAAGCCTACGTCGGCCACCTGGAAGATAGGCGCATCTCCATCCTTGTTGATTGCTGCAATCACTTTACTGTCTTTCATCCCTGCGAGATGCTGTATGGCTCCTGAGATGCCGGCACAGAGGTACAACTGAGGCGCTACATTCTTACCCGTTTGTCCAACTTGCAGACTGTTGTCTGCGAAACCACTATCAACCGCCGCTCTTGAAGCCCCGATTGCTGCTCCCAAGGCATCTGCAAGCGGTGGAATTATACGATCGAATTCATCCTTCGACTTGAGTCCGCGTCCACCAGATACCACTCTGCTGGCAGTCCCTAGGTCAGGTCGGTCCGATTTTGCCAGATCCTCCGACAGCCACTCAGTCTTTGTTTCAACTTTCGGGTCAGCGCCCGCCGCAATCACAGCAGAGCCACCTTCAGCTTCAGCCGCAGGGAAGGCCGTCCCTCGTACTGTTATGATTTTAATTGGATCGGACGACTGTACCGTCAAGATCGCGTTACCAGCATATATTGGTCGAACAAATGCTGCGAAAGGTCAGTGTCCATTCCGCTATAGCGTAAAAGTGAATATGAGGAGCGGACTGTCTTTATCATTGATCGCAGTAATATCCGAGATCTGCTGTACGTCTAGAAGTGCGGCAACTCGCGGCATAAGGTTCTTGCCAAAGGCTGAGTGGCCAGCGAATACATGGGTAAAGCCTTCCTTCTTGATGTTTTCCGTGAGCATTGGAGCATAGTTCTCTGGTAGACCCTATTATATTAGTTCAGCTGAAAGTATTGAGCTTGCCATATGTGGACGTACTTTATCGTAGGAGCCGTTCTCTATAATGATAACCTTCTCCAAGCCATTGATCTTCGCCGCCTCTTCCGCTACTAATTTGGTATTACTTCCAGCGATGAAGCCTGTGACTGGGCCGCCGAGCTTTTGAGCAGCAGATACAGCGCTGAGTGATGCTTTGTCCAGTCTTCCTTCGCGTTGCTCAAGAACAGCAAGAGAACTTAGGAGGCGAGCAAAAGCCGATTGACGTTGTGTTTGGGACAATGGTGAGGGTCGAAGGTGAAGTTGTGCTCGACGTGAGATGGATCCACGAGTGGCTGAAAGCATTTTGAGGAGAAATAAACAATCCTCACAACTCCCCCTCTCAAAGTGAGCGCGATGTACGGTCAGACACCTGTATACTGGATTTCTGACGCTGAGGGGGGCATTCTTCCGTGAGAGTCAAGAAACCTCGGTCTCGGGTGGAGCCGGCACTAGAATAGTCTGCGGGCGCTGCCAAGACGGGTTCTTCAATTTAGCTCGCATAACAATTGCTGTCTTCAACGCGCCCAGAGCAGAGGTATCGATCGATCAATGCAGACGTCCAACCGTATCATGTCCTATCGTGCACTATCTGAGAGCTGAAGGCCGTCTAGCAAAGAGTACGTTGGGGTTGCGCCTGGGAACAGAGGGGACAGTGAGAGTTTAACTCTGTCCGAATCAGGAGTCCATACCCACGAGCCATCAAGTCTGCTAAAAGATATTCATCTGCACTAAGCTTCACTGTGCTGGGACCTTCGTCGCAGACATGGAGGGGGAGGACTTGGGCTTCGCCGACTCCTCTGTCCCGCAAGCTACCGACACCAGTCAAGTTCATCAATCATCACAAGAATCATTTGCACAGGGTATCCCAGGTAATATACTCTTGTCCTCAGCCCTCTTCCTACCTACCTCCCCTTTTCATAGCTTCACAATGGAGATTGTAGCCTCTACACCCTCACTTGTGCACAGACTTCCTCCTCCTCATCTCATGAGTACTAATTTGTTCAGACTTCACAACCTCGCAAACGTTACGGACCCCTGACCCAAACACCTCACCGCAGAAGAATTCTATATCCACACCCACCATAATATCAGACAACCCGTTAGACGCACCGGACGCCCCACGACCGGGAGATGAAGACCCAGATAGGGAGGACGAAGAGATGGCGGGGATTGGCGAGGAGCCCGCCGATAGGGTTGGTAGCCATGAGAAGGAAGAAGCTACTCCAGCGGAAGGAGCAGATGGTCATGCCGATGGCCCACCTCAGTCGAAAACGGCCTTGGAATCGGCGGCGCGATCGCACTTGGTGGCCCAACGGCATGCCGTTGTCCTACCCAGTTACAGTACCTGGTTTGACATGCATACGGTGCACGAAACGGAAAAAAGGACCCTCCCAGAATTTTTCAATAGTCGCAATCGAAGCAAGACACCAGCCGTCTACAAGGATTACCGTGACTTCATGATCAACACGTACCGCCTTAACCCCTCAGAATACCTTACTGTGACCGCATGCCGACGTAATCTCGCCGGAGATGTTTGTGCTATCATGAGAGTTCATGCATTTCTCGAGCAATGGGGACTCATCAATTATCAGGTAAGCTTCAGCATACAGTTCATCCATTTGACCTCCTCCTAATCGCTGTTGAAGATCGACCCTAATACAAAGCCTTCCGCGATCGGTCCTCCGTTCACCGGCCACTTTCGCATCGTCGCGGATACGCCTCGAGGCCTACAAACATTTCAGCCATTGCCGGACGTCAAATACGAGCCCGGCAAGTCCTTTGTAGGCACGGAGAACGCTCTTCTCAGAGCTTACAAAGAGGCGCCGGCCCATGAACGTGAATGTCTCAATCTCGAGATTCGCCGGAATATATACGATCAGAAGGGCAAGGATCTCACCGCAGACCTAAAGGCCAAGCAGTCCAACGGCGAGGAGTCTGCATCTAATGGCGTCTCTACCGGGAATCTGCCAATGAAACAGATTGAAGACCTTGCAAAAGAGCCGAAGAAGTCTGTCTATTGCTATTCATGCGCTAATGACTGCACTCGAGTCCGATACCACTATGCCAAGTCTCCTAGGCCAGGAGCTCGTGGAAAAGAAGAACATTTAAATTACAATCTATGCGCAGCCTGCTTCCTGGAACAGAAATATGACCGGAACACTTTCGCTATAGACTTTGTCAAAATCGAAGATCCGAACTACAGCACCGTCACAGACAAGGACGCACCGTGGAGTGATGATGAATTGCTGCTGCTTCTCGAAGGCCTGGAGATTTATGACGACAACTGGAATAAAATCTCTGACCACGTTGGTAGTCGTACACGAGAGGAGTGCGTCGTCAAATTCCTTCAACTTGAGATTGAAGATAAGTACCTTGAGCCTGAAAATAACGGCCACCCAAGCTATGGATCGCTCGATACGGGGCGAATTCCGTTTTCTCAGAAAGACAATCCTGTCATGTCGGTTATGGGGTTTCTGGCAGGTATGACCGAACCTGCTGTCGCTGCAGCAGCAGCCGGGCGCTCCGTTAGGGAGATGGAAAATTCCTACCGAAAGCGCTTGAACCTTGGCGTAGGTGGAGATGATTCTAAGAACAGGGAGAAAGACAAGGAAGCTATGAAGCTCGAAGGCTCTATGGATGTCGACGATGTCAGTAGTCCTCGGGCGGACGATCCTAGCGAGGTAGCAATCTCAGTGGGTGAGAAGCCACAGAATGCAGCATCTTTCGCAGCAACGACCGCGTTCGCCACGTCCGCTGCCCGCGCCGCAGCACTAGCTTCCGACGAGGAGAGGGAAATGACCCGGCTGGTATCTGCTGCCGTGAACACTACCTTGCAAAAATTCGAGCTTAAGCTCCAGCAATTCTCGGAAATGGAGACTTTGCTTCAAGCCGAGCGACGCGAGTTGGAGCGTGGCCGGCAGCAGTTGTTTCTTGATCGGTTGGCTTTCAGGAAGCGAGTTGCGGAAACTCAGGAGGCGCTCCGGATGGCTAGCCTGAAGGGCGGAGAGGAGGGTGCGAGGATGGCCCAGAACGTCGATCTCAGCGGCGGCGGCGAGAAGCTGGCTTTCCAGCAACAGAACTCGAGAAGTAATCTGGGCCCAATGGTTGTGGGAGACTCTGGTTACAAGAGTTGGGAGATCTAGGGGGATCATTTGGGAGGCGTATTTTGGGAGCCAAGCAGGTAAGCTTGTCTAAATATCAGGATATGGACCAGACGCTGCGTGTCGCACGCGTGCCGAAGCTGCACAAGAGGTTCAATATATCTCCTTCACGACTTGTATCATGTATTCTCGTTTCGAAATCATTGTGAGACTTGGCTGAACGCCGAGGTTCTTTCGGAGCAATGAGCTTGTCATATACTTTCCGCTCATTCATCAGTGTCATCAGTATGCCTGCTATCCGCACCATCCTCATTATCCTGACTGCCTCGATTGCTACCGATGGAGGTCAAAGATTTGTTGTTGCGATAGCCTTCGTTCACAATCATCTGTTCCCTCTCATTGCTTCCACCAACAGATGACATTTCAAGCCCTGGTGTTGGATACGCGGGCTCCTCTTCTAATTCGCCGAGCTCATCATCCACTGAATCTCCACCTCCATCCGCTTGAAGACTGACACTGTTATCATTAGACCCAACGCTGAAGTTCTTCTCTTCTGTTTTTGAGCTTTCATAGTCACTGAAGGATACATTGCTGGAGTCGTCATCATGCATTGGCTTCCTACCGGGCCAATCTTGACAAGAAGACATTGTATGGGACGATGAATCGTCCACAACATCCTCAGAGTCCACTTCAGAACCCGTAAGGCCGGCGGCTCTTTCAATTCTTCGACCCAGACTTCGATTCTTAGTGAAGCTGATCTCAGATACCGGTGTTTCATACACTTCCCACTCCGCGGCATAGTTCACCCAAGCCTTCCAGTCATCGAGACCCTCTTTATCCTTGCGTTGGGACGTTGGCATTTTGGGCAGCTCAACATCTTCGGACGTGATTCTTTCTGCCGCATTTTCGCCAAGGAGCTCCCACAAGCGTCTTTCTTCGGCGCGACTCGCTCGCTGATCGAGTACTTCAGCGTAGATGTCGTGTGCCGTTTCGCGAAGCTGTTGCTTATTAGCTTGCTTGCCATCGGTTGTGTTGGTAGTGATGTCACTGTCAGAAAGATCATCTGATTCCTTGGCCCTATATGATGGAGAACCGAGCAGCCCCAAATTATCTGAAGAATGCGATGAAACATTATCCGGCATTTGATTTTCCTGAGACCCCGAAAGGTTCACGTAGTCTTTCGGTGCTGCTCTTGATCTTCCTCGAACCTTCGAAGGCACAGAACTCAAGATAGCCTCGATCTCTTGATAGCTGTATCTTTTACCGAACGCTTGACGATGCTTGATTTCATCGTAGACACGAAGCTTGCATTTTCTGGCCACTCCAGCCCAGAGTCTTTTGGTGTCGCTCTCCATGCCCAGAATATCGAGCGCTGCCATAACATCTGCCCTACTAACGTGGCGGCCAAACTTGTAATTGCTTGATGCATTGAGAGCTCTTCGCCTGGACATGGCCATGAAAATACTGGACTGGACGATCCTTTTGGTAATAGATCTGGTCAGAGTGTGAAAGTCGGAGAATGCTGTGTAGGTAATTGTGGGCGACTTGCATCTCTCATTATATGTACGCCAATTGTTCTCCATGATACTCGAATTCATGAAGAAGCGTTTTGATAAAGCAAGGAAGGTCTTCAGGTTCAGTAATTCAGCTGCGGGAAGTGCCTTCAAGATGTCATGATCACCTTCCTCGCCGGTACTCAAGTAACGACCTGCCTTATCAGCAATATTGGGCGTCAGTAGAGATAGACTGCCATGCTTCTTCTTTTCGAGCCTTTCTTCTTCTTGCTGCTGAAGGGAGGAAAGAGACTGCGCAGCAACATCGAGTCTCGCACAACAGTTCTGACTGATCTCAAAGGCTGCGGAGATGTCAAAGGCTTTGGGTAGCTTTTTGATGGGTTCATATGTCTGCTCGTCGGCAGCAGCCGTTTGAAGCCTACCTAGATAGATGTAGACTTCCGACTCACTCTTGGAGCCTATGTCAGCAGCGATGTCTTGAATTGCATGCCTTCCTCTTCTTGCAAGGCTACGGAAGAATGTATCTTTTTCTTCGGAAGACCATAAAGTGACACCGATCTGGCTCCCTGGCAGCCTTGTATAAGTTGGGCCTTCTCCAGATGCGATTCCAATGATTGTTTCATTGAACAATCCACGATATTCATCACTATAAGAATGTCTCAGTCGTTTGACCCAATCACGTCTCGACGTCGAGTCTTCATTGACTTCGCGTTTGGTAGATCTTCGACCACTACCAGAGGAAGCTTCGCGTGCAGAGGACGAGATATTGGCACTTCCTGAAGCTGAATAGCTTGCTTCTGACCACGTGTGTTGCTCTACGTCACACATGAGCACAGGCACCTCAGGACCTACCGTTCACATGGTCATTGGTGTCGTGTTGTCGAAGATTTCAGATCTTAGCTGATGGAGATAAGAGGAGATGATATAAATGGAGATGGCACTAGTCTGAACCTTATGCATTCATTTTTTGAAAGTAGTAAGTTGACGCTGTTACTCTGTTTATCTGTTTATCTGTTTATCTACTATTCCGAGGATCTGAATCACCATCAAATTTTTCCTCTCGGGAATTGTTAGCCAAGATGGAGCTATACCAGTTCTAGTAGTATCGAACCCGTTTTCAGCCCGTTTGCCACCCTACCTGCGGAGTCGAGAGCTCCTTCGTCCGTAATGATCAGTCTGGACTCACATCAGTGAGGAATGCGGCGAGCTGTGCCAAGGTTGCCTACCAATAGCAGGTTCCGTACCCCATGGAGGTACTCGTCGCATATACGCAGCCTTGCTACGATTCCACCATTCGTGCCAACAGAACTTGTATCGGGGCAAAATACTACGATCCTCCTCCGTGAATATCAGGAAGAATGCATCCAATCCGTACTCTCATATTTTGCAAAAGGCGGCAAACGCGCGGGAATCTCTCTCGCTACGGGTAGTGGCAAGACTGTGGGTTCGTTCCGTACATCCCCTCACATGTATCTCCGTCTAATTCATGGATAGGTCATCTTCACTCAGCTTATTGATCGTGTCGAAGCCCCGAGTCCCCATGCTACACAGACCCTTATCCTTGCACACCGTCAGGAGCTTGTCGAACAGGCCGCATCACATTGCGAGAATGCGTACCCGTCGAAGTCTGTCGAGATTGAAATGGGATCTCGCCGCGCATCCGGCGCAGCGGATATTACAGTAGCATCAGTTCAGAGCATCATCTCAGGTGACCGTATCAACAAATTTGACTCTACCAAATATAAGCTTGTTATGGTGGATGAAGCCCACCATATCGCAGCGACAAGCTATATGAGGATTTTGGCACATTTTGGTTTGCTCCGAAACCAATTGACCACCCAGGATCATGAGATTCAGCCTTCAGGACACTCTGGACTACTTCAGGATGACGTCTCCACGTTTCCCCCCAAACACTCGTCCCATGAAGAGCTCATTGTTAGCGACTCCACAGTGCTCGTTGGAGTGTCGGCAACATTTTCTCGCAGTGATGGAGTGCGACTAAGCGATGCCATCGACAATATAGTCTATCACAAGGACTTCATAGATATGATTACTGAAAATTGGCTCACGAATGTCTTGTTTACTACAGTGCAATCCAAGGCCGACATTTCTCGAGTGAAAAAGACAAGCGGTGGAGATTTCCACGTTGGAGGTTTGTCGAAGGCAGTCAATACTCCAGAATCGAACGAGATAACTGTAAGGGCTTGGCTATCTCGAGCTGCGGAGCGGAAGTCCACCTTGATATTTTGCGTTGACCTGGCTCATGTCTCGGATTTGACAGCCACTTTTCGGAGACATGGCGTTGACGCGAGATTTGTCACTGGTGACACGGCGAAAAAGATCCGAAGCGAACGGCTTGATGCCTTCAGGAAGGGCGATTTTCCTGTGCTGATCAATTGTGGAGTTTTCACCGAAGGTACAGACATCCCGAATATTGACTGCGTGATGCTAGCTAGGCCAACACGATCGCGTAACCTGCTCATTCAAATGATTGGCCGTGGTATGCGTCTACATCCGGGAAAGGAGAACTGCCACGTCATTGACATGATTGCTTCTCTCGAAGTTGGAATTGTCACAACTCCGACCCTCCTTGGGCTTGATCCAGCTGCAATGGTCAATGAGACCACCATCGAGGAGCAGAAGTCGGAAAGAGAACGCCAGGATTTAGAAGCCGAGCGTGAAGAGCACCTTGCTGAGCCTGCCCTTGAGTCCCGACCATCACCGTTGCGTCCGCAAAGCATTACATTTACTGATTACGACTCGGTCTACGATCTTATTGATGATGCATCGGGAGAGAAACATGTTCGCGGTATCAGCTTGCTAGCTTGGGTCAGAGTTAGACAAGATCGATATGTCCTTTCCACGCATAGTGGTGACTACCTGTCTATCGAAACCGTCGATCCTAGTGCAGATTTCAAAGTTATCTATATGAAGAGTATACGTCAGTCACGGTCTGCCCCAGAGAGCAAGGTGAAAAAGAGTCCTTACATGCGACCGCGGGAGATAGCGCAAGCAAAATCGCTATTGGATGCAGTCCGTGCAGCAGATACGTTCGCCTTGAAGATATTTCCCAGACCCTTTGTTCTCCATAATCAAGCATGGAGGAGGGCGCCAGCTACAGAAGGGCAGCTAGCGTTCATCAACAAGTTGAGACCGATGGAGGATCAGTTGACCACAGACATGATTAGCAAGGGCAAAGCGGGAGACATGATCAACAAGATTAAGTTTGGAGCCAAAGGTTGGTTTGAGAAAATGGGAGCAGAGAAGAAGAGGGAGGGGCGGGCGAAAGAGGAGCTTCGAAGAGTGAGCACGATAAGACAACATGAACAAATCAAGGTTGGCCCACTCGTAGGAGGATAGGCATGACCGGGAAAGAATATCAAATTGCTCATCAGGAAGACCACCAAGAGATTTTTGGTCACCTGCTAACAGCGCATCAGCCTTCATCGGGCTCTATCCCGAAGTGTTGCGCCTAGCAAGATTCATTGGCCCATCGGCTTCACTCTGAATGGCTTCAAGCAACAGCGCTGTTGGGGGGGTTTCACAGAGGCATACATCAAGCTGGACTTGTGCAGAGCAACGTGTGTTTGGAGAGTGTAGAGGACTTGTCAGGTTCGAGTGAAGCCGGGGGTGAGCGATCGTCATGGGATGGGCGAGGAATCAAGTTCTCGGTCCCTGCACATTTTACTAATTCAAGGATCGTCAAAATGCTCGAGATCTTGTGTTAGAATAGCAGAAACGGGGGTTTGGATGGGACGGAAGATTCGTGATGTACGTGATCATGAATGAGTATTTGGAAGCTTTATCAGCGTAGAGACGCAAAGCTTTGGCACGCAGTCATGGAAAGTCTTGGTCGTTCATGGACAGGCAGGTACTATGAGGAATCTTTCTTAAATGCAGATCTCGTCAATTAATGCCAGTCACTTTCAAGCGAGGCCGTTGATCACCGACCGTCCCAGATCCATACCCGGTACATTAGCCTATTAATGCTTTAGAGGAGCCCCCTAGCCAACCATCCATCCCAGGCCAGTGCCAGGCTTGCAGTAGTCCATGTAGCTCGAGTACGCGACGCATTTGCAGCCAACGTCGCAACTCTACGGCTTACTCCCCCCTCTGCGGTGCATACAGCTCAATCATACGCTCGTTACTTTGTTTTGGAGAACTTCACAGTAACTTACTTGGAGGCGGGACAAGTATCGTACTCGCCGCTCACGGAAGTCGTACAATATTCTTAACTTGCCCTGTGCTCGAGCCTTGGCGTAATTGCCCAAGGCTCGACTGTCGTGGGGAAACTCCTTCCCTTCTCGTCCCTCTCACTTCGCTACAAAGGCCGGACCGACGAATGCGCCCCGTTGCTTGGTTCAATGGTCACAAGGTTGTCGGGCTCCGCCGAGGAAACCGACAACAACGATCCTGTCGAAGCTGAGCCTCCTCCCTATGCGAACAACGGCCATGGAAAGAAGAGGAGCTTCACCTCTACCAAATTTGGCGCGACTCGGCATTCAGACTCTCTGGACAGGAGGAAATCTGAACGAGGATCTGGGCTTACCACTTTGTCTTCCAATGGACCACTTCCGGCACCCGACTCAAAGGGGCAGCCACTGCTTGCTCCCAGTCATGAGATTGACAAGCTGATAGAGCCTCGGAATTGGCGGCTTTCATGGGTTCGGAGTCCCTGGTCGTGCTCATTGCTGACCGCCGGCATCACTATCTCGGCTGTGGTTCTGCTCCTCTCCATCGTCCATGCCTTCCTTACTCGACAGCTCGACTCGAAGGGATGCGACATGTGTTGGTCCAGACCTATCTATTTTAAGTTCTCCGACTTTGATACTGAGCATACGCGCTTTGCTAGCAAATACCATCTCTATCTACATAGGGAAGGAGGGTTTGACGAAGACCCAAAGGTAAGAGGCCAAACCACCTTAGCAAGCGTGAACATACCTGACTCTTTAGTAGGTCAAGGGTGTTCCTATCCTGTTTATACCAGGTAATGCCGGGAGCTATAAACAGACAAGATGTCTGGCTTTCGAGGCAGCCCAGTATTACCATAATAGCATACAGCAGGATCCAAATGCTTTGAAATCGGGCATGACAAGTCTGGATTTTTTCGCAATCGACTTCAACGAAGATTTGACCGCTTTCCATGGCCAAACCATACTAGACCAAGCAGAATATTTGAATGATGCTGTCGCATACATCCTTTCCCTATACCATGACTCGCGGAGATCGCAGAGGGACCCTGGACTGCCAGACCCTAGCTCCGTCATTCTGGTCGGCCATTCAATGGGCGGCGTTGTTGCTCGAACAATGCTTACCATGCCGAACTACCAATCGAACTCAGTCAACACCATCGTCACAGTATCCGCGCCTCATGCGAGGCCCCCAGTCTCGTTCGATGCAGAGTCTGTGCGTACCTACAAGCAGATCAATGATTATTGGAGGCAGGCATACACACAAACGTGGGCTAACGACAACCCGTTGTGGCATGTCACCTTGATATCGATCGCCGGTGGGGGTTTGGATACTGTCATACCCTCAGATTTCTCAAGTCTGGAATCGCTTGTACCAAGCACTCATGGCTTCACTGTCTTTACTTCCGCTATCCCCAATGTGTGGACTGGTTGTGACCACATACAAACCACGTGGTGTGTCCAACTGATGAAAGCGATTGTAAAATCACTTTTCGAAACTCTGGATGTACACCGTCCATCCCAGACAAAGCCTAGGGCGGAACGGATGCGCATATTCAAGAAATGGTATCTGACTGGGTTAGAGGATGTTGCGGAGAGAACCTTACGGCAGAAAGAGCCGCCCACATTGCTGACATTGGAGGATGCATCGAATACCGTGTTAGCTCTGGGGGAGCGTGTGGTGATAAGGGATTTTGGACGAACGAAAAGCCCAAAGACCCGTCTACTCCCAATCCCTTCGCAGAGCAGGTCAGGAACGCAGACTTTCACGCTGCTGTCAGATTCGCGTCTTGAAGGCCCTGGAAATCCTGGTCCTATCGAGGTCCTATTCTGCAGCGTCTTCCCGTTGCAACATGGACAAGCGTCTACATTGTTCTCAATGAACATGGATCTAGCAGGAGACACGTCAGGATCGACGAGGCTTGCCTGCAAAACCATGGCTTCGGACGTCATCCACCTACCAGCGTCTACACGGACGTCCTCATTCCCATTCGATAAGGCTCAGCCTTTCTCTTATCTTCAATACCACTTGGAAGACCTTACAGATCACCAGTTCGTCGCCATCATTGACAAAGCTACAGACTTGACGCAGGGATGGGCCATTGCCGAGTTCAGTGACAAAGCCAATTCTGTCATACAGACTAGTACAGGTCTCAACGGGCTGCTGACTTTCGGAATGCACCTCAAGTTACCGGCAGGAAGGCCTATGGTAATGGAGCTAAAGATACCTGCATTGCACTCGAGCCTCTTAGCATTCAGCTTGAGCCTTGGAAAGCAAGCCTGTGGCGATGACGCAGAATTGTTTACTCCATTATTGCGGCAACATCTGTCCGAGCCCCATGAGTCCAAGTATTTCGTGAACGTCAAGGATGCGAACATTAGCCTCCATGGGGTAGCACCCTTCATGCCGCCACCATTGCGTACTCATGCTGCTGGTAATGGCGTTTCGTTGCAATTTTGGTCTGACCCAACCTGCAATTCCTCGATCGACGTCTCCATGAACGTCGACGTTCCTGGGAGTTTGGGAAAACTGGTGATGCGCTACAGGGTCGTATTCGCAGCGTTTCCACTCGTCATCGTCGCTTTGGTCCTGCGAAAACAATTCAAGATCTACAATGAAAGTGGTAAGTGCGACGGTGTGGAACCGAGTAAGCTTGAGGCTGACGAAAGGCAGGCATCTTCATCACGTTTTCAGAGTCGCTGGACCTCTGCCTGAGGTCCTCGCTGCCTGTAGCAGTACTAGCTCTTATTGCTTTGGCCTTTGCGTTGACCATCTCAAGCGCTGCGCCTCAAAAGCCTGCGTCTAGAGGCTTGTTCGGCTGGGGTGGAAACACAACGGAATCTGCCATCGACTTCACTAAAAACGATCTCCTGCTCGGCTCGCAGGACCCAATCTTCTGGTTTCTCGTCCCACTCTTCGGCCTTATCAGTGTCGGAATCTGTGTGGGGATTAATTATGCAGCTCTTGGATTGACCAATCTATTCTACCTCCCATACAGCTATTCGGCTGCCAGACCGGCATGGGCGAGGGTGGAAGACGTCAGGTACGTCCGTCCGCAATGGCATTCTATCGGCAAACTAATTAACAACCACAGTGGCAGATCCACCGCTCCAGGTTTCGCCGCCAGCTCGCCAAGGAGACGAATAATCACCACTTGTATACTACTCTTTCTGGTATCGACCTTTATCCCTTATCAATTTGCATACTTGGATGCTGTACTTGTACAGCTATCGACATGCACGCGGGCGTTGCATCTGGTCCGAGAAACAGTAAGCCCTTTCCTCTCGTAATCAATCAACCGTGTGAACACCATCTAATGGGAAACCTTAGCGATCTGGGGCTCACTATAATTTCTACAACTACACACACTCCATCCTCGTACTGATGATATGGATCCTCCCCATCAACATCCCCGTCCTCCTCGTCTGGGCCCACAACCTCGCCGTCCACTGGCTCACCCCGTTCTCGTCCCACCATAACGTCTTATCGATAATGCCATACCTCATCCTCGTCGAGACCCTGACCTGCGGCAAGATGATCCTGCGCGTCACGTCCAGGGCTCGACACGTTACCAACGCCATCTTTTTCGTCCTCGCCGCCTACGCCGCCGTCTACGGCGTCACGTACGCTTATATGTTGCACCACCTCGTCAACCTGGTTTGTGCATGGTTGGTCGCGGTTCATTTCTCCAGCAGTGACGTCTCGCTGCAGGGTCTGAGCCAGATCCTTGTGGGTGGAGGTGGGGATGATGTAGGTGATGATACAGGGGCGAAGAAGAGACCGTGACCTTGGCGACAGAGGTGTCTCTTCCCCCGGCCGTCCTATGCTGCTTTACAGAGAGAGTGGTTGAGCCACGTAATAATTCGCTTCGTTGTATATACCTTCGAAACGAATGTATGCGGAATTCAAATAGATGATCAGATTTGGACTTTATCTTTCCTGAACCAACCTTCGACTGAAATCTGTCTACCCTTCTAGTAGTCCTCCCATCCGTCTAATCGTCAGTAGCAGATTGCAAGCCAGCAACAAAGCCCTCGCGTGGGCTGCCTCCGGTAGTCTAACTTGGACGCCTGCCACAATGCAAGCAGGGACATGGCTTTCATCTCAAAAATTCACAGCACGAGACCCCTCTATCCGCCTACCACGACGGGGAAAAAATAGCATGTGTGATTTGCAGAAGGGGTAGAAAAGATATTCGCTCTTAGGGTACGCATCTGATCCCGTATTAGTGGACCGTTGAACCATCCGCACCGTGCATCCTTTCCCATACATGCACTTTCCCAAGCCCAAGAAGCCATATCACCTATCTCCACCACTACTGCTGCCCCTTAGGTTCCGAAACCAGGCCGAGACGCCCTGCCCACTGCTACTCCCCTCGCCACCGTCCCCACTACTTCGGTCTCTAGCACTCGATCTCCTCCTCTGGCTGTGGACGTTCCGACTTTGTTGAGGCGAAGGTGGCGAAGACCGATGAGGGGAGTAGTCTAGTTGCTGGCCAGGGGGAACCACATAACTCTGAGGCTCCGGATAACTATGGAAACTTCCGGGCATGTAAGGCTGTTGAGCAGCTGGATGTAAGAAAGCAGGAGGGTTCGGCATCTGATGACCTTGCGGTATGGGTGGGGGATGGCCTCGGTCCAATGGTGGATAGTTGTTCTGGTCGTTCCGTGGTGCTTGATCTGGCGAGCGCGGTGTGCTGACATTTGCGGGAGCGTTCTTTGGCATGATTCCTTGTCGGCAGTGAGGGCAAGTATCATGCTCCTTGAGCCAAGCACCAACACAATCGCCGTGAAACCAATGTTTGCATGGCAAGACTGTGACTTCGTCGCCAATCTCTACGGCGTCCATGCATACTGAGCATTCAGCTTTGCCATTTTCCCCTAACATGCTTTGGTCAGCTTTCTGCTTAGGTAGGGACGTGATAGCAGCAGCAGAGGCCGGCCCGGGAGCGCTATGGGCGCCAGCTTGATCCATTAGTTGGGTGACGATACGATCGAGGGCTTCCTCGGTGTACACGGCGTCACCGTGGGCGCCGTTGCCCATCAGTGAGGCAAGGAAGGTATGCATGCCGCTCGGTTGGCCGCCTGTTTGGTGCATCGCGCCCGCTTGCATTGACTGAAGGAGTGTGGCGAGAACACTGTGCCGATCTTCGATATTAGCCACAAACGATTGAAGCCAAGGAAAGGAAAGCACGTACGCGGGAAGGCTATTGCCGTCACGGTCCCCTGGGAAGGAGGCGGCACCTTCATTAAGGGGCCATCTCCCTGTGGCTGTGAATACATTTCTTCCGCCAACCGGAACACCAGGAGTAACAGCACCGTGATGATGATTCACATGGTGGTAGTGATGTTCCGGGAAAGGATTGTGTAAAGCGGATTCAGGGCGGTGCATTTGGTTACTGTTCTGCCTCTGTGGGGAGCTTCCTGGGTGACCTTCCCGAAGAGACCCTGGGGTCCGGCCTTGTGCGTTTGCTGCACTCTGAAATATTAGCGAGGAGAAATTTTGAAAGAGGGGTGTAAGGCCGTCGTTGGCGCTCTGACCCGGCCTTGGATCCATAGCACCCGGCGTGGTTGAGCGAAATGATGTGCGGGTGAAGTGGATTCCTGGTGCCGGATGCCATTCTACATGTTCGATGTTACCTTCGTCTGGGTCTGGTGGGTCCCCTCGCCAAGGGTTATGGTTTTGTAGAGGATGTCGAAGACGATTATCATTGTTTGTTGCATCATTGCTATCGTCATCGTCGTCGTCGCTAATTGTTATGTGATTGTTTCGTGGATCGCGACGCTCATCAATCTATGATATGAACATCAGTCTGGAACCGTAAAGGGCGTTGTGATTCGGCTCTGAATCATTATACTACTCCTGTGATTGCTGGACGAAACAAGGAAACTCACGATTTCAACGACATCAGAATGACATTGCGGGCATTCGAGGCCATGTTGCTCTCTTAGCCACTCATTTTCGCAGGCGTGACAGAAGACAAGCTCCCTCGCTCCCAGCCCTTGAGCGGACATGGTGTCTTACGTGTGTAGGCAACGGCAGTGTTGATAATCCCACTAAGGGAATGCCTAGTGTTGTTGGTATTCGGATATTTGTAGAAGGTAAGATTTCGTAAAGGAAGGAATGACTCCTTCGCCAGAAGTTATTCTGTGCTTGTGGCGTTCAACGACAATGGATACTGCGGCGTAGCGTGGGTTCACCGTGATGGTGAATGGTGTCGGATCGAGGAATAGTGAAAGGTTTGCGTCGTGCTGATATGTGACGGATTGTGTGACTGAGAGCTTGGTTGATATACACCGCACACTGAAGCTGTGCAGTTGAGGTCAGGTAGCTTAGGTGCTAACTGTGTAGGTAGGTAGGTGGTATTTGGAGATAACTAAAGAAATGACGTTTCAGGTTTCCGGCGATCTGGATCTGGGCCGCTAGACCCTGTTCAGTTGCGCCTTTGAGGGTAACCTCATTAAGTCAAAAGACTGTTGGGCATAAATGGTGGATGTATTATTGCTTTTCATGTCTGATGTGAAGTAAGGAATCTAATCATTTCGAAGATTGAGCTGGACGTTAGAACAGTCGGTCTCGCGATCCGGTGCCTTCTTCTACGTTCCACCACTTTCTGTTACCGTAGCGGTCACTAGGCAACACGCACGAGACAGTCGATCGAGGTCATTTTCACATTTGACGAGGTTCCTGATGGCGTCTCTCTACTCTGTCTGCCACGACATACAAGGTATGCATCAGGCTAGCGATCATCTGTAATTTGAGAGGACAGAATGGCAATCCCGAGATACTGAACGACTTGTAGCCGATATACTACAGCTTGGCAATAAATGCTAGACTCGATCTAACAGTGTGTTCAAAGCGATCCGACACGATCCCTCCACCGTGACTGGAGTTTTGCTTGCAGGACCTGTGATGTTCGATATTCTTAGGAATTCTACCTCCTAGGTCTCGCTGTTTCCAATGACTACTTTGGGATGTGGGTAACTCCAGGACGCCGTACAGTCACCACCCCGGAGCATCATACCCGAGATAATCTCTACCTTCTCCTCGCTCCCTTGAATATCATGGCACCGACCCCTGCTGCGGCTATAGCCAAGCCGCTGACTATGGCAACTCCAACTAATCCCTCTTTCGCAACTTTATCATCAATCAGGCCCCTCAAGCTCCCTGCCTGCATATTGGCCGGTTCCTTATCCAAGAGAAGGTCGTTGTATCTGCGACCTTCCGCATAGTTACCGAGTTTGTAGTTCCCCAGTGCTAGGTAGTATAGGCATTCTCGTCTGCGCTCCGGTTCGTTTCGAAAAATCTCGGACAGTAACCGAACACCCTCTTGTTGCTCACCTCTCGCCGAGGATTTGATCAGCCCCTAAAAGTCGAATCAGAAAAGAACATCAACTCCGTTAGGTCTCGATATGCACCCATGCAAGATTAAACTTGGTCTGTACACCAACGTAAGGCCCTTCTTTCTCATACTGGGCACGCAGTACTTGTAGCTCGTCCGGCTTCAGCGGGCTAGGAGCGGAAAGGTCAGCATTCCAGTGCATCTAGGTCTTCGGTGGACTTGGTGACCGACCTATCAGCATCTGCTGCGTCTGGTAGATGCATTGCCATGTCAGTCAGGTCGAGATTTGTTGAGATAGAAGAAGTGTAGCAAGCGTATGGATAATGAATGGGTCATACATGGTAGATTCGAGCCCATCTCAGAAGGACTTTTAACTCGCAAAACAGTTTACTTCATGTGTGAAGTGAATGGCACGAAGTCTGGGCGGTCGAGATACATGCGCTGGGAACACGCATGCGACTGCGCCCCGTGGCCCCGTGGCTGGTGGCGTACGCCGCTAAAAACGGGAGTCGCCGCTGCCGCTAAGGCGCTGCTAATGATCCAATGTTTACATTCGCAATATCAACACTGCCGTTTGGTACCTGATGCAGTAAATCAACGCCAGCCAGGGGTCTGTAGCGCTCTATAAGACTATACAACGTCCAGGTTCCATATCTAGTCCAGCGCCTGCGCCTTATCTACTTGCGCATATCTTCACCATGCTGTTCGACGAAGACCCAGCTATGGTATGATGTCTGGAATGTTGGCGTACTCTTGGGTAGGCGTGCTAAATATCGTCCCAGCTTGTCCAGAGCACCATGGCCAACTTTCATATCGACACAGACAAGGTTGCTATTGGGCGCATTAACGAGTCACTCTCCACGCTTCAACAGGCTCGAGGTCTGCGCATTAGGGAGGCCGAAAGTGCTTTGAAGAGTCGGTCGATGTCCATAAATCTGGCATGCTGCGATACTGATCGCTTACTCAGAGTCTTCACGCAAATTCGCGACGTTATCACAACAGCACAATGAGACCGTCTCCACCCAAAACAGCGTCGATCATGCGTCGCTGATAGTCGAGCTTGACACACAGAAGTTTCGCATAGCCAAGTCCGCTTCGGACCTGGAGATTGAAGGCGAGAGATTAGAGCAAGAGCTGGACGGTCTTAAGAACAGAATGCATGAATTGGACGTTCAAGGGGTGGAAGGAGATGAAGCTGCGAGGAAGAAGAGAGAAATCGATGATCCTACAATGTCAGTACATCCCATGCGGAAGTTTGACGAAGCAAGTCTATTGCTGACGGATCATGTTGCTAGCCTGAAGCTCAAGGTCTACCGATCGCTTGGTATCGATGTCGAAGCAGACGGTGCGGGGAACCATAACAAAGTGGTGATCAGGAATAATCGAAAGGGCGACGTCCATGTTGTTGACATTGACCCCAAATTTTCGACGTTCTTCTATTCGAATTACTTTTGGCAGACAATACAATAGGGTAATCTGAGAATTGCGATATCAGCTACTATATAGCAAAATCTGGGGGGCGCCATGGCTCCTACTGAAGGATGCCGATTTAGCTTTTCAAGGGTTGTCGCTCGTCATCGCGGTCAGCGACGGCTTCAACAGATCAGCACATCGGTCATCAGCCCATGGGCGATGAGGCCTCGCTAATGGCAGCTAGATTGTTGAGACACAGGGGACAATCGGGTCGAGGAAAGCAGAGCTTTTTTGTCAGTATCCTACGCATGAATCCTCTTGCCAGTCTTGACATATTGCAAGTCATACAGTCTTGGTATTTTTGTGTGGTGGGCAAATACCGTATGTGATTAGCTGCAAATAATAGAATATCTTGAAACAAGGCATTTTCTATATATCGTTCAAGTCCTTGATGGTAGAAATACAGCTAGGATATTGCGAGTAGCTACCAGAGAAGTGTCAGGAGTGCATCTTTAGGCTATCGAATTCGCAGAGAATAGTATATTCGAGACTCTTGCGACTCCTAGGGTCTGAACACGCAGATTTCTTTCAACCCTAACTCCGTATGTCTGCACTGTATTTGATGACTCAATCAAATCATATTCTGTAACTCGCATACCTGATAAGGCTAGCATGAGGGACCTGTGAGTAAGAGTTGCCCGACCTTTGATTAGACACATTAAAGTTTTATCGAGGGAGTCGCAAGAGTCTTGAACACGCTAAATCTCAGTATTCAACCCCCAGAGAGCCCACCAATTCAGCAATAATATGCCTCGACAGAGACCCCCGACATCCGGATACGCTCGTATAGCTCAAGCAGATGAGGAGAATGCCTACCAAGACGACTCTGACCAAGATGATGCCTTCCGTGTCCCTCGAACACTTTCTACCCCTTCAGCACCTCGCTATGCCCCCATTCAACCGCAGCCTCATGGACCAATGCATGCCTACTCTGGCGATGAATCTTCGTATCAGAAACGACCAGTCGCAGGAAGACGGCGGGTGCGGAGGAATTCATCCGGCGTCGATATCAAAGCGATCAATGCTAGGCTAGAGAAGTGGGCAGAAGAGATAGCGTCCAAGTTCAAGATAACCAGGGTGAAGGGCAAAACACAAGAGGAGGAGCAGTTGGAGATCAAGCATTCCGTCTTTCAATCACCTGATGGCTACCGACCCTCGAGTGTTGAAACCCTGGCATCTGATACTACCTTAAGCCAGGGTGACAAGATGACAAAGATGGAGTTTGACGATGTCGTGGAAAGTGTCAAGACCGCCATAGAGCTCGGCGTACATCCGAAGATGATTTCGCAAGGCAGCTCAGGGAGCTATTTCGCTCGAAACAGTGACGGCAAGGTCGTCGGAGTGTTCAAGCCTAAGGACGAGGAACCATACGCATCGAGAAACCCTAAATGGACCAAATGGATACACAGAAATTTATTTCCCTGCTTTTTTGGCCGAGCGTGCCTTATACCAAATCTTTCCTATGTTTCGGAAGCAGCTGCATACGTTCTTGACAGCAGGCTGCGGACCAATCTAGTGCCGTACACGGATATTGTTTATCTTTCGTCTAAATCATTTCACTACGACTTTTGGGAGAGATCGGCATACTACAGAAGAAGAAAGCCATTACCGGCCAAAGTTGGAAGTTTACAAGTCTTCTTGAAAGGGTTCAAGGACGCAAATCTGTTTCTGCGAGATCACCCCTGGCCGGATCAGATCAACTCTGGGTTCAGGCCTGATGATGCACCGAGATGGAGAAGAAGGCCTTGGACAGAGACATGCCGGCCTGGTAGTGCTACTTCGGAAGATGAGGAAGGAATGCGTAACGATATACGATCTATGAATGGGGAGGATCATATCCAGGGCCATGATAAGGGATTTGTCTGGACAGACGCTATCAAACAATCGTTCCGGGAAGAGCTGGAGAAGCTTGTCATACTAGACTACATCATGAGGAACACCGACAGAGGCTTAGATAATTGGATGGTCAGAGTGGACGAAGAGAATCAGCAGGTCTCCATTGTGTCAGAGCCTCCACAGATGGACGGCAATGCTGAGATGAGTAAGAATAGCGAGGGTGCAAAGGATCCCAGTGATTCCCCTTATAAACGACAAGAGGCAATGTCGGCTACTAGTAAGGGCGAAACGCCTCAAAGTTCAATCTCCAGTATGGGTGCTTCGATCTCGATCGGGGCTATCGACAACAGCTTGTCGTGGCCCTGGAAGCATCCCGACGCTGTAAGACCTTATCTTCTTAACATACATACACACGCTAACGAGAGATCAGTGGCGTAGTTTTCCCTTTGGGTGGCTCTTTCTCCCAGTCTCACTAATAGGACAACCTTTCTCTCAGAAGACTCGGGATCACTTCCTACCGTTGTTAACGTCTACTAAATGGTGGACCGATACTCAGCTAGCTCTACGGAGGGTGTTTGGCCAAGACTCGGACTTTAAGGAGAAAATGTTTGCGAGGCAGATAGCAGTCATGAAGGGTCAAGCCTGGAACGTTGTCGAGACACTGAAAACGTTGGACCATGGCCCTCTTGAGCTAACTCGTCGAACCCGTGTATGCGTATGGGACGATCTAGTCGACATTCCTGTGGCTATTCCTATGCGAGTGCCTTCTGCCGAAGTCCGGCGAAGAAGGGACAAAGACATACGACGAAGCGTAGAGGCAGAGGAAATGGACATCAGTGCCGTCAATGCCTCTGCCCCCACGCCGCAGCATGATCTCCTTGGTCTGCAGACTACAGACCTACCGAATCCAAACCGATTTGATCTGTCCCACAACAACAGCACTTCCGACCTTGGACAATACGGCGGGACAGAGACACTTGCTACCGTCCATAATCCCGCTCCTGACCAGCAAACCGAGAACGATAAGGCTAGAGTGATTCATGCCGGGAATTCTAAGCCTAGTGCCGCGCGATCAAAGAGTCGACTCAGCTTCGAAGGGCACAGGAAGACTTTAAGCTCCAGCAGCCAACGGCGGCGCTACTCGTCCTCGGCTAGGTACGGCAATGGCGATTTCCTGGGTGACGGCGATGACCTAGAAGGGGATTTGGGGTATTCTGCTGCTGAAGGGATGGAGGGTAGCCAACGGAAGGTCATTGTTGAACGATTGGAAGCTGTGAAAAGCAAGAATCCTGTGTTCACTTGGTGTTAACTAATGGGATACGGATTGATATATGCAGGTCTGTACACAGTATAGATGTATGACTAGGGGGTGAGAAGGCACGAAGCGTTATGTTTCGTTGGTTCATCGTAGCGCCGGTAGGGAATTTTTGTACCTTCGAATTTGTGACATACTTTGGTATGCGGTATATATGTCAAACCCGCCATGTCTGAAGCCATCTCTGATGCCGAAATACATACGTAGATTGATGCAGCTTCCCATTTCCCTGTGGAGATCATGTTAGATCCCGTAGCGCGAACGCACGACACGCTTGGTGGCGTTCCTTACCCGCTCTAGAATTGGTAAGTCACTTATTCTATCTATCAGTCGATGACTACGATCAAGCTCACTTTTCGAAGATAACCTACTTACATTTCATGATTCCCATTCACTGCATTTGCAATGTCGCCAGCTAGCCCTACCCGTTTTTCAACATCAACCTCCATGCTTTCCTCACCTCCAACATCCACCCTACATCCACATCACCATGGATGACAACCCGGCCCTAACTCCTTCTTCGAGGATAGTACCATATATTATGGCTTCGTCGAAAGGAGCAAATGGCTATCCAGTGTCAGCTGCAATGCTCATGGATCCCAAAGCCATGAAGAAGCATTTGGCAAATGGTATCTCCTCCTCTCACTTTGAGTCATCGCCGGGTATTGTCCGCCAGAGTAGCGAGCCACTCCCATCTTTTCTTTCCACAAAACTTCCCAGCACAGCTGAAGATTCGCTGCGGGTCTCGAAGGATGACGCTTACGAAGATTCTATGAACAAAGGCAAAAATTCTGCGAGTGGGCCACAAGTTGGGTCAACGCCCTCGAGCCAGTCTGAGGCACGAAGACTCCTGGATCCAATAGGTTTTGACACACTTAATCGTAAACGAGTTGAGCAAGAATATACCGTCGAGTCATCGTCGAGCCCTCAACGCCAGCCAGCAAATGGACCATCACACCAACTTGTGGACAGTAACGTCTCTAAGCGTGACTTTGATGAGTGCGAAGGCCCCGGTATCGGCAGTCTCATCGAGCGTGTCCACAATATCTCTCAGCGTGGGGACCGACCCTCTAAAAAGCAGAAGACCGGACCCTTCGAGGACGAAGACAACGACAATAAGGCCAAGTTCGGAGGTGGGGGCAAAGGTGGTGACCTTGGAGAATATATCAAAGAGAAGAAGAAAGAGGGTATATCAGAATATGGCTCGGTAAATTCTGTGGTTGACTTGACTGGAGGTGACTCGCCTGTATTAAGCTTTACCACATCAAGCGCTAATACTTTCACAGCTGATGACGACGAAATAGTCATCGTTAGCGATAGTCAAGAAAGAGAGGTTTGCTACGGAAGTATAGGCGATACCAAAGTACAAGCTCATCAGCTTCCCACTCCTTCTGGTAAGGCGATGTACCTGAGCAAAGGTCAATGGCCAGCAATGAAGCTCCTACTCCGGCGCCATCCTGGGAAGGACTATATCATTCGCGTTATCGATCCGATGGGGAAGGACGTTGGAAACGTAGACATCAGGACCTCCCAAGCACTCTCCAAGATTATGGACTCGAGAAACCCAAAGTTTCGAACTCAAGCCAGGTTGAACGCTCGGGTCCGCAAGAACGGTGACTACCCAGGCAAGGAGTGCTCTGAGTATTTTGATATGACAGTCAATCTTTACGGTCCACGCCACAAGGCTGTGGTCATGGGGAGATTCCTTAGCCAGAAGAACATTTGGCTCCGGCAACCTTTCATGGTCGATGCAGGAATTGAAATATTCAATCCTCATCAGCCAGCCATAGCGCCTCCAAGAACAGTCAACGGAATTGGTGCGCATGCATCATCTGCCACAGGGCCGGGGACAGGGTATGTCTCTCGTACGAATGAGGAAATTACTCGTGAAGTTACTGGATTGTTCGACTCCCTTCAGCAGACAGAGCATTTACCAGAAATGGATGCCGACCCTCGGATCATCACCGAGCTCCTCAGTCATCAGAAGCAAGGCCTCTACTTCATGACCAACAAGGAGAAAGAGCGCGTTTTCAGTGATTCCGAGGAAGAGAACAATTCACTTTGGCGCTTGAACACTTATGAAAACGGTCGCCGCACCTATTACAACGTCATCACTGGCCAAGAAGAGCGTACCAAGCCGCCAGAAGTCCTCGGAGGTATCCTCGCAGATATGATGGGACTTGGTAAGACCCTAAGTATACTCTCTCTAGTTGTCGGTACCCTAAATGAAGCTAAGCAATGGGGGGAGCGGCCTGCCCCAGAGATGGACGGTGAAAAGCCCTTGATCCGGAATTCAAAGTCCACACTACTTGTGTCCCCACTGAGTACTGTTGCAAATTGGGAAGAGCAGATTGCGACACACGTTAAAGAGGGCACGCTCAAGTATTATATCTACCATGGGGCAAACCGAATTTCAGATTTAAACGAGCTTGCAAAGTACGATATCGTCATCACGACTTACAGTATAGTATCGAGCGAATTTACAGGCCGTGGCAAGAGGAAGGGCATCAATCCACTCCTTCAGACGAATTTCTTCCGTATTGTCCTCGACGAAGCCCATATGATACGTGAGCAATCCACACGTCAATCTCAAGCCATCTGTACGCTTTCTGCGCAACGGAGATGGGCTGTAACCGGAACGCCTGTCCAAAACAAGCTTGACGATTTAGGGGCTCTGATCAAATTCCTACGCATCAAGCCGTTTAACGAGAAAGGTGGATTTGCGCAATTTATCATGAGCCCATTCAAGAACGCAGACCCAGAGGTCATCCCAAAATTGCGGCTCTTAGTGGATAGTATTACTCTTCGACGTCTGAAAGACAGAATTGATCTACCTGGCCGCCACGACCAGATCGTTCGGCTGACCTTCAGCGAGGACGAAAGGAACCTGTACCAATGGTTTGCGACAGACTCTCAGAACAAGCTGAAAATAATCACAAGCGATCAGAAGAAGAGTCTGGGCGGAAGGACCTATGCCCATATTCTTCGAGCAATCATGCGACTTCGATTGATCTGTGCACATGGTCGTGAGCTGTTGAGTGAGGATGACCTTAAGATCACCGAGGGGTTCAGCCAGGGTAATGCCATCAATCTTGACGACGACGACGAAGAAGACAATAGGGCAGCACTAAGCCCGAAGCTTGCTTACGAGATGCTGATGCTGTTCAGAGAGACGGATTCTGACAGCTGTGCTCAATGCTCCAAGAAGATTGAGATTTCCGAGAGTGAAGACACCGCAAACGGCAAGGACGACATTATTGGATGCATGTTACCCTGTTATCAAATGCTCTGCAAAGATTGTATGGAAGGCGTCAAAGCCAGTATTGAGCAACATTCCGTCGACCATCGCTTCAAGTGCCCTTTTTGTGAAGTGTCGCAACGGACCTCCTTTTTCGATCTTACGAAGGAGGGAATTGAGGCTGCTGAGGATGCGAGGGCCGAGGCTCGACAGAACCCTCGTCAAGCCAAGATTATGGGCCGATACGGTGGGCCTCACACTAAAGTCAAGGCTCTTCTCGACTCCCTCAGAGAATCGGAGAATCAAAGTAAGACTCTTCCATCCGGAGAACATCCCATAAAGAGCGTTGTTTTCTCGGGCTGGACCGCCAATCTCGACTTGATTCAAATCGCTCTCGAAGACAATGGTATCAAGTATGTACGTCTGGATGGTAAGATGAGCCGCAAAAATCGCAACTCGTCACTCGAAGCTTTCCGAGACGATCCCGCAGTCTGTGTCATCCTGATCTCCATCACTGCTGGTGGTTTAGGTCTGAATTTGACCACTGGATCCAAGGTATACGTCATGGAGCCTCAATTTAACCCTGCCGCTGAAGCTCAAGCTGTTGATCGTGTTCATCGCTTGGGGCAGAAGCGAGAGGTTTTCACATACCGTTATATCATGGACGATAGCTTCGAAGACAAGATGCTGGATCTTCAGCGCAAGAAGCAAAGCCTAGCAGATCTTAGCATGAACCGTGGCAAGCTCGACAAGGCCGAGGCGGCGAAGCGCAAGCTTGATGAGCTGAAGAGTCTGTTCAAGTAGAGACTCATGCTTCTTTGGGCTTTGGAAGCTCTGCGTAACCTTTCTGTCGACTTTCAGCATCATCTTCGCAATGGTTTTGCCGCAATTCATGGACAGACGGCTGCATCAGCTGACTGCGATCGTTCGCTTGCGTTCCGACAACATTATGTGACAAGCGGACCGCCGATTGGATTGGTCATTTCACTTCACGATTTTGAAGCCCCTTTCACGATTTCGTCTTGCTTATTATACGTTCCGCTTGCCACATTTTACGAATCGTTCACAAATACTTTCCGCTGTGTCGGAAAATAGCATCTTCACTTACTTGCATAGCGATGGTTTGGAGGGCAGAACGTATACCTGCCTATTGCATGGAACGGAAATGAACTGCGATAGATTTGATACCCCACTGCAGATAGCAAGCGAATTTCATGATTTAACATCAGATAGCATGGACTTTGGTATCCCTTTACAACGTGGTTAGATACTGATTTTCCCCCAAGAATGCTTTGCGATGATATCTCCGCTATGCATTGAAACGTGCAGGAATTCCGCCTCAATCAGCTTGTTGACGGGATTATTCTCAATAGCGACGATTTTCATCTAGCCCAATGCCGCAAGCGTCGCAGCCAGCTGTCCCTTGTCAAACTTCACATACTTACCCCTGCCCCGATCGAGCGCCTCATAGCGGTCCCAAAACCGTGCATAAAGCGGCTCGACCATATTGCCCACCTCCCTGCTCAGATTGCTCCGGACCTCTCGCTCCATGCTGCCACTCATCTCACGATAACGCTTGACACACTCTTCGAAGCTACTATTGAAGAGCTTGAATTTCTCCTTGATGGCATCTTTGTCTTTGCTGCTGAGGGATTTGACGACATCGGCGGACGCGACGGCGCTGCCTGATTGGGGGCGCGGGCCGCGGTTGGTGTATTGCACGTCGAAGAGGGCGGAGGAGGGTTCGCGCCACGAGTCCATGTAGATGCTCGTGCCCTTTTTGCGCCAGCCCTCGAGCTTGCTCTGGGCGGTGGCGTTGGAGAGGAGGTGGTCGAGGTCTGAGGAGCGGATCATCTTGTCGATTGTGGCTACCGTGTTTGATAGGAAGACGCCGTGAACGGCTTTTGATTTGAGTAGGATGCGAGCGCGCGACTCGAGGAGGCTGAGGTGGGTGTCTATGATGTCTAGGATGTAGTGTGAGAGGAGTTGGTTACCGTCTGCACCGACGTCTAGCGATTTGAGAGATGGTAAGGAGGTGGCGGAGTTGGTACTATGGTTTGTCACGGCGCCGTGGGTCCAATTGCCATCACCGACAGAGGTGAGGATTGAGGCAAGGGACTTTGGGTAGTCGGTCAGGCTTTGCATCAGCTTCATGGTCAGGGTGGTAAACGGCAGTGCGGCGCCATTGGCCGGAAGCACCTGCATATCGCCGATACGCCGCCGTTGATCTTCGAACAATTCTGGCAACGATGCTTTCGCAGTTTCCCGAATTGGCTTCAGAGCTTCAGCAAAGGGCAACTTGATATCGCTGATAGCTAAATTGACCCGATGTGCGACATTGATCACGTATTCGATGATCTCGAAGGCCAGGAAGCAATCGGTAGTTAGGTTCTGCTTGATGTACATGTTGAGCTCACGGAGTGTTTTGGAAAAATCGGCTAAGGCCCTTCGAGTTGTACTCTCGATTGCTGTGCTACAATCTTCGCGGGGAAAGATCATAGAGATAGTATGTAACTCGGCAAGGAAAAGGCCCTCAATGGCGGCGGTGTATGTTCCAATTGCACTAGTCCCTTGCCGATAAGTGTCGTCGTTGTTCTTTCGTTTGGAAGTACTGATGGACGCTATGGATAGACTCTGGAGACTGCTAACGAGATAAGGGCTACGGCATTCTGTGTATATACGAACAGAAGGTGATTCGCGTTGGTGGCCAGCAGCTTTACGGGCGCTTGGAGAAGAGATGTATTTGTCCATGGCTCCCAAATATGATGCTTTCTCTTGTGGGATGACAGGGAATTGCAGTTCTACCTAGCATTAGCGTAATATAGTGATGACTGGAGGACGCTACGCCCACCTTTCGTGATGTAATGCAGTGGTTCTACGGGTTCTGCGTATTCCAGGAGAGACGATCGAAATAATCCCTGTAGAGTAGTGCTACCTTCATTCAAAAGCCCTTCAAAATCCCCAATCGCGTGTTGATTGGCACGTATGTTGGTAGCGGTCATTTGGGTGAGAGCACGGTCAATACGCTTGAGCGAAGCCATGTACTCTGTAAGTCCCACCTTGGCTGGGCTGCAGCTCCAGTCAGTATTGACATGCAGTCCTTGAATTAGACACGAGCGACGTACCCAGCTCGAATAATCCTCTCCTCCTTGCCCTTGTCTTGACCAGGCTCCAGCATCTTGTCAATGTGGATATCAAGTCTTTCAATGTCTCGAAGCCAATCAGCTTCAAGCTCCTCAATCGAATTGCCGTCTTACTATGTATCATGATTTGGTGTTCCCTAGTATCGTTGTGCACTGGGCCTATGGCGTCTCTGGCGGTTCGCCCTCCACCCTCGAGACTCGCCTGCAAAGCCTTGAGCCTTTTACCAAGGTCGCTGTACTTGGCTGCATCTGCGAAGAGAACCTCAACCTCCGCTTTCTCTTCAGCATGAACAGCATTCCGTGCTTTCGCCATCTCTGCCTCAGTATTTTGTGCTCGCAGTCGCGATGGATGTTATACAAAGTCTTGGCTCAGGAAAGGGTCAACGTGATATTCAGGAGCTTTGATAGAGCTCTTCGAGCTTGACTGTCCCTTTCATGTACCTTAAACTTTATACATCTTGTCAAGGGTCAAGGGGCGCTATTGACGGGACCTCCCGCCGCCATGACGATAGCTCCAACTTCTGACGTTTCAAGTTTTGACGCGTGCTGTGGCTTGGCAGGAACATCCACGTAATATGTGGCTAAACTGCCTTTTTGCAAGCCAAACATACCATGTATCCTGTCCTTGGGAAGTGGATCCCTCGTTATGCGATTTATACCTTCGCTGGCTGTGCAGTAGCTGTTGGTTCTCTCAATCGACCCGGAGCAAGGATACACAGCGACAGTAGCAACAAGCAGCAATGGCCCAAAACGCGTCCACTTGTCGCCAGCTCCAACGGCAGAAAATCCGAAAGATCTGAAAAGACTGGAGAGGTCGACGACAATGTTGATACCACACCTTCTGTGCAGAGCAAAGGCGAAGATGTTGCGGTCTTCGAAGATGAGGATAGCTCAGCTTGGGCATTATTCTCCACCAGATTCGCGACGGCTCGCAAGTCCATAACGTCCTTCCAATGGTCTTCACTCGGAGATAAGATCGCCGATCAAGTACTTCCAGAATGGGCGCAAGCTCTCCCAGGTTATATTACGAAGCTACAGATGGAGATGGAGATGGGACCTGATTCATTGGCTTACGAAATCTGGGAGGAAGCACAGGATGAAAGCCTTCATCCGAATATAATTTCAAAGGCACTAGTACGAGTCAGCCAAGACCTGTGTCCTGACGAGCAAGCGTTCATTGAGCGAAGGAAAAAGTACACGACTGACGCGCTCTCGCGATACCTTGGCATCTCCGATATTGATCCTCGAGATGTACCAACCATTGCCATGTCGGGATCAGGTGGTGGCCTACGTGCGCTCGTTGCGGGGACGTCCTCGTACCTTTCAGCTCAAGAGGCAGGCTTGTTTGACATTGCGACATACACCGCGGGTGTCAGTGGCAGTTGCTGGCTTCAGACGCTGTACTATTCGACTCTTTGTGGCCGTAGACATGATAGGATTATAGAACATCTAAAGCGAAGGACAGGGATCCACATAGCATATCCACCGTCCTTTTTGGAACTCCTCACAAGAGCGCCTACTAATAAGTACTTACTTTCAGGCATCATCGAAAAACTCAAAGGGGATCCTGACGCAAGCTTCGGGATTGTCGATGCTTATGGTCTGCTTTTGGCTGCACGACTGCTTGTACCGCGCGATGAATTAAGTCTTGACCCTCGTGATCTGAAACTTTCAAATCAACGCTCTTACCTTGCTGATGGCCAAAATCCACTCCCTATCTACACTGCTGTAAGACACGAAATACCAGTCGAGGAGGTCAAGACGAAAGATGAGGATGCGAAAGGTAAGCCGTTTAACGCCGTCAAAGAGAAAGCCAAGCAAGAGGCTTGGTTCCAGTGGTTTGAATTCTCACCTTACGAATTATGGTGTGAAGAAATTGAGGCAGGAATTCCTTCCTGGAGTATTGGTCGACGCTTTTCAAAGGGCCGCAGCTTAGCCCGTGAGGATGGCTTAGGGCTTCCAGAGCTTGGTACACCTTACATGCTTGGAATTTGGGGCTCGGCTTTCTGTGCTACGCTCGCGCATTACTACAAAGAGGTTCGCCCGATCATCAAAGGGCTGGCTGGCTTCGGAGGCGTTGACGATTTGGTCGAGGAGAGGAATGAGGACTTAATCAAGCTTCATCCCATACATCCAGGGGCGATCCCCAATTACGCACTCGGCCTTGAAGGTCAGCTACCGTCGACTTGTCCAATAAGTATTCACAAAGACAAATATCTTGAATTGATGGATGCCGTAAGTCTTGGCTCTCTACTTCGTACTGGTCGTCCCTATGCCCTCCCTATGAAGAAGCCCGAATGAGCAAACGGCACCATGCATCCCCTTTTCAATCAAAACGTGCGATACCGCTGGATCAGCATTTAACACTAGATCGAACCGCCACTAATGCTACATTATTTTCTCTTCCGTTATTACACCTACGCATTCACATGTTCAATCCGCTCTGTATTTTCGTCCCATATCATTATCATCCTACATAACCATTGTGCCGTACTTATAACGTCCTTCATAATCACTGCATCCAGCAATACGAAATCGAAGCATTAAGAACTTTGCTGGATCTGTTATCTTCAACTTACAACTCTGTTCTTTGATCTCCAGCCAGTCTCTCTACTCTAAATGATGTTCAAAAGCCATCAAACTTGCAGTAATCTCGAGGGCAAGCACAAACAAACAAGCGTCTTTCACTCTCGTATGGCCTTCTTGTCATGCAATCCAGAACTACTAAGCTTTACGGTTAATTGCTAACATTTGTTTAGGGGATGAGCAATAATCTGCCATTATACCCTCTTCTTCGTAAAGGCCGTAATGTTGACATCATCGTTTGCTTCGATGCGAGCGCTGACATAAAGCAAGAAAATTGGCTTTCTGTGGCCGAAGGATACGCAAAGCAACGAGGCGTGAAAGGTTGGCCAGTTGGCGCTGGTTGGCCAAAAACACAGGATGACACAAAAAAGGAGCTCGACGCAGCTGACTCGGCGACCGCGCAAGAAGCGGCTGGAAAGCTAGCTGATGCGCGAGAACATCAGAGAACATCTCAGAATCTAACAGAAGAGGCTATGACTAAAAGCAAAGACCAAGACCAGAATGAGTCCGACTTGGGATACTGCAATATCTGGGTCGGCACCACTATGGAGAGACAGATTAAGAACGAAAAACCTCAGAGCAAGGTAGATGCCAATTCTGATTGGAAACTCTCGGATCCAAGTGCAGGTATCACAGTCATCTATTTCCCATTCCTACCAAATCCCGCCGTCGAAGGCGTCGATCCGAACACAAGCGACTTCATGAGCACATGGAACTTTGTCTATACACCAGCTGAGATCGACAAAGTTGTGGCCCTAGCTAGAGCTAATTTCAAGGCCGGTGAAGATCAGACAAAACGGGCTGTCAGAGCTGTTTACGAAAGGAAGAAAGCAAAGAGGTTAGAGGCGGAGGGAAGAGAGCGGATCCGACATTGGAGGAAGCATTTGAGAGAGACAGGAAACCATTTTCAGTGAAGCAAGTGTTTGCTCGAATTCTTCTGTTTGTATAAGATACCCACGCAGGAAAGACATTAGTCGGTCTGCTGTTTGCATTCTATGTCGACTGGAGTCATACAAAATGATCCAGACGACGATCTTCTTTCTTCTTTGCATTGTTGCCACGACATACAAATGCCTTTTCGCTATCCCATTTCAAACTTTTAGAAGATGGGTGCGTAGATCGCATTGGTCACTGTTGAATTTCGATGTTATTAAATGACCCATACATCGATAGAACCATAAGAGCCTCTCTATACTTGGGTGCAAGAATATTGTCGAATAATGCATCATGATGTCCAACTCACTTCATCGCCACCGCCTGGGTGCTGAGTCATGCTAGCTAGGTCTCGGATCGTTCACCTCTCAAAAGATCCTTTCCCTCATCACGTCTTTCTCACGTAGCACAACCATTCGAGGTCCATCCTCTTATCTCATCATCGCCAATATACAATATATGTACCTCGCACGACTCGGACTCACATTGATGAAACTTTTGAACCCACTAGCAGATCTTCCTTCAGCAGAGAGACAGGGATGAACTATGGCGGAGGCATTCAGCGGAAGAGCAGGTGGACTTAAATGCTCCCACATTCAGGGCACACTATGATATATACTGCATGTAGAAGGATCCGGCTAACGTCTGTAGGGCAGCATAGTCTGACGAACGCAGCTGGAGTAGAAGCTTTGCGATTTGGGTGTTGTCCCTCGAAAGTATGAAGAGAAACTATCAACGGCTAGAAGCAGACGAATCTCTTGGCCTTCAGAGGCTTTGTGCAGAAATTACATAACGATGGTACGTCTTTCAGGAGGGGACAGTTGTAAGCTATGAACAAGCCGCCAGATCGACACGTGCATGCTAGAATATCTCGAGGCTAGCGAGCATGGGATTTTGTTCAACGCGAAGTTGCGATCATTTCTATGCTCACACTCGGGCCGGAGTAAAAAATCGTATAAATTGCTTTCGAGAATACAAATAAGGTTTTCGTTGCCATCACGATGTCGCTCTTTACTTTGCTAGACATGTACTGACAGGAATACCCCCAAGGCCAAGAGACGAGATCTGGTAGCGCGTGTGTAGCTTCGAGGACATGGTTCAAGCCAGTTGGAAAAGGTCTTAAGGTCAAGCACAATTGAGCCGAGGGGTTAACATTTGGGACGTTTAATTAGAGTTTTATCGCTAAGGTAGCTCGGCTAAGCTAAGATAGCCGAAGATTGCAGCGGCTACGGGCCGCGTACCTACAGGCAAAACCTTCCCAACCTGGAAGAGTGGTAGAAATAACCTACCATTTCTCAATTAGTAGAAAAATGTTGTTTATCTCAGCCGCATCGACTAAATAATGGCCGACCGATTGACACAGCTCCAAGATTGCTACGACCAAGTACAAATTCATTGCCTTTAATCCTGCAAGCGCTCGCTGACTTCCTCTACACAGCTCGCAACCCAATTCTACGCTTCGATCCGCTACATCTCCACCCACCACTCCACCTCAACCCTAACCCCTCTCCCACAACCTCCCCCTACTTCCAACTCGACCTCCCAGACCAGCAAAGCCCAACCCACCAGTACCACCACCAACAACATCTCAGCAAACCACCAACCCACACAATCAACTCCATCTCAAGAACAACAATCCACCGCCCCAGCCTCCCAAGAACCCTCCGATACCACCATCAGCACTCTGTTCCCCGAGCAGCGTCCCGATACTCCGACCACCTTTGCCGCCGCACAACGTGAGCTAGCGCACGATTTGATCTTGAAGACGAATCAGATTGAATACATTATCTCCATTTTGCCAGGGGTGGAAAATTCGAAGGAGAAACAGGAAGAGAGAATAAAAGAATTAGATGAGGAGTTGAGAGCGGCGCTGGAGGAGAGGAGGGAGGCTGAGGGGTTGAGGGAGGAGTGGGTGAGGAGGGTGGAGGGGGTTGTTGGGGGTGTGAGGCGTTGAGGGAAAGAATGGAGCTTTGCACTGTAAACCAATGATGTTGATCTTGGTTGAACCGATGAGTTGCCCATCAATGGGAAACCTTGGCTGGCGTTTGCGTCCCGACGGGCGACAACGATGTAGCGTGTAAGGCGTAGCATCGGATGAGGGATCGGAACGGCTGCGGATCGCTCGCATACTGACCCACATACCTTGACGTACCTGGATCTTGAAGAGTTGGGAAGCAAGAAAGAGAAGCAAGCTCTGAGCGGACGATCTTCGTGGCCTGCGTCGCTGATCATGGCTATCATCTGCCTTAACATCTTCGGCTTCTATGAACTTATTCGATTATTGGAGATATCTCATGGAGGATATCGCCTGCTATCTACAACATGAAACATTTCCGGATCCGATGGAACTCCATACCAAAGCCATTCCGTAAAGGCTAATGCTCACGCCATATCAAACAGATCATATGTCGACAACGAAGAGGCCGTCACGCAAGATACATGTTTCCGACCATACTTCGCCACCTTCACCTTCGTGTTCCCACGACATCCGTGAGACAGTTTAATACCCGTTCCTCGACAAACCCTTGGTTTACCAAATACTTGCTCAAACCCCGGACCACCTCAACCATTTCCTCTCCGGTCAATCCCTGAACCGCCCTCTCCATGACGTCCCCAACGCTAGCTTTGTACACCGCAATGAAGCTTTGGTAGTACATGAATGCGAAGAAGCCCATGATGAATTGGCAGTCCATCCGATCGGTGATCCCACCATGGCCGGGAATGGACTCGCCGAAGTCCTTGACCTTGAACGTGCGTTTTAGACCGGAGGCGAAGAATCCGCCAAACGGTGCGATCAGGGAAGCAAAGGTAGCAAAGACGAGGATGTGGAATTGCATTGGTGCAATTTGGACGATTGAGGGAATATGGATAAAATCAGGAAGGGGCAGATTAGAGAGCATTGAGGGAATGTGGTAGGCCTGAGGGATGAATACGGGGTTTGGCGTGCATGAGAGACCGGTGAAAATGTTGGCGCCAAGATCCTGCATCAGTCAATATCCAAACTTCACAGTTTCGAACGGGAGGTCAAAGATCGGCATAACATTGAAGAAGGGAAAAGGACGTACATTTACAGGGCAGATGAAGTACTTGTACCGCATCAGCACATTAGTCATGCCGAAGCCGAAGATGATGGTGCAAATCCATGCACCCACAAATCCCTCCACAGTCTTTTTGGGCGACAGCTTGATGAGCTGGGTACGGCCGAAGGTAATCCCGCAAATGTAGGCGAAAATGTCGTTCGTGATGACCAGGGATACTGGAAGGAAAAACCAGATCATGCCCTCAAAAATGTTGTTCATGATAAAGTGGGCTTGGACGACGATGAGGTAGAGCGCCATATGAGTCCAAGCGAACTGGGTGAATTGGAAGCGGTAGTGGCCTTTCTGAAGGGAACCAACAAAGAAAACGAAACCTGCAATATCATTATTCAGCTGCTGAAATCACCTCAAACTCCAAGTTTCCCCTCTGCATGTACATTGGACTTACCGATTACGTATAGCATAAAGCTGATGAAGCGGTGATGTGTAGCAAATGGCAATAGAACCTTGTCCACAAGCACAATATGTTTGAAATAGTATATCACACTCTCCCCGTAGAGGAAGTACATGGTCGTGCCGAGAAAGTACCAATTCAGTGATCTCGTGAACCGCAGATCCTTGGCTTTACTGGGAACGTTTGCAATGGCGATGACCTCCTTGAAGGATACAATCTGGAGCCCTGTAACAATGGCTATAACGTATAGATGACCTGAGAACATTGCGGTCAAGAAGCCACCAATCATAACGAGGGTCCATATTGTCCGCGTGATGAAGTTCGCTTTCTTTCTTTCATACTCTGATTGCTCTGGTGGGTCCTCATCCTATATATCGATCAGCCCGTCTGCTTCCTGAAGGTTCGTTTCCTGTTCCGCACGGTGACGCCTTACCTCCTCTTTGCTTGTCTCCAGCTTCCCATTCATCGCGGCTCTCGTGGGACTGCTGGGCGAACCCGCATCCGATGCGCCATCGCTCTCGGATATGCTTGGTCGTCGTCCATTGTGGATACTTCCCTTATGGTTGAACTGCACGCCTCGCTTAGTCTTCGCCATGGATGTTCGCGCTCAGCATCTAGCATTCAGCTAGGAGTCTTGTTCAGCAGGTCGCTACCATTCACAAGATCGATGGTGTTTGGTATGGGTCTACCGATCGTTCGCGTATGAGACGGTGAGATTGCTGATGGTGGATCTCGACGAGCAACAGGTATCTCGGTTTGGCCGGTGAGGCTTGGGCAAGCCGTAATGGGACTGTAGTCAGCCGAACCCTGGTCGTTGGTGATTCGTAACAGTACAGTGCCTAGAATAGCGTTGTAGATCGCCGCCGAGCTGACACTGTGAGACTGTCACATCAATTGGAGCTCCACTTCAGCCCTAGCGGCCCGCACTCAAGCCGTTCAACATATACTACTATAGGACCCTTTCCCATAACTCTACTTTCACAACGGCCTCTTACATGTAGCGTACCGTTTTCGCTCAGTCTTCTCAATGCGGGTGCACGACGAATGCTATGGAAGACCTGGACGTCGGAGATGACGGATACTCTGACGATGATCTCGATGCTTTGCCGGACCATGCTTTGGAGGAGCTCCAGGAAAATGCCATCAGGTTAACACAGCAAACCATCACTCGAGGCCAGCTCCCGGCCCCCGGGCAATCTTCGAGAGCTGGAGACCCTGATCCCGCAGGTGGCTTTGGTCGATCTCTTGTGGGCGAAGCCGTAACAGACATCCCCCTTCAACGCGTCCCACTACTGCCATCGTCCGACTATGGAGACTTTGACGACGAGATGCTTGATGGAGAGATTTTTGATGCAGCAGAGGAACCCGCCTTAGCTGCGGAATACGAAGCTGCAAATGGGCTAAGGGGAATTGGAGAGACGACACAAAGGGAGGAATGGCGGCAGCGACGGTATGGTCCGTCACCGCTTATCGTGGAGCCGTTGAGGAATCAGCAACTCGAGCGGACGCCCGTAGTCATCAAACCACCACCTGCTAGCAGCAATCAAATGGACAAACGGGTGAGTGCTGTCAACGGAAATCTATCCGTCACCGCAGGGGCTCACGACATGAGTATGCAACCTGCACAAAAGGGGTCTGTTGATGTGGATGCTCTTCAAGTACAAGTGCAGAAGCTCCTTCGAGAACGAGAGATACTTCAACAAGGAATACAGAGTGCCAACGACAGTGCTTTCTCCAAAGCCGGCGAGATCGCTATCGTCCGAGCCAACGCTACAAAGGTGGAGAAGGAGTATGAAGCCCGGACGAAGGTACTGCAGAAAATGCACGCCGACGAAGCTGCCCGTCAGAAAATGGAAGTCGAGAAAGCACGAGCAGAGCTTCAGAAGATTGCGACCGAGAAGGATTTCCTAGAAAATGACGTTGCCGAAGGAACGAAACAGATCAGAAATCTTCAAAAAGCCATCAAAAAGGGAGACAGGAGTATTGGCAAGGAAAACCAGCTTGCTACGCCCAAAAAGACCAAGTCCCTGCCATTGAGAGATGGCTTTGATGACAACGAGGTCCTGCCTATGTCACCCTCGAAGCTGGCCCTGAGGTCGAAGGCGAACACACCAAAAGCTGGTACGAAAAGGAAAAGGAAAGCTCCGGAAGACAGCCCCATCAAACCCCTGGAGCTTGCTCAACCTCAGCAGAGTATATCTTTTGAGGATGTAAATCACGAGCAAAGTCACGCCGTGCCATCTGCGGTTGCTCAGGTTTCTAGGCGGCTTGATCAAAGGTTTTGGCTCACACAAAGACTTCTCAACCATCGATCCACATCGGACGGACCAAGGATATTTGAAAGACTCTCGACTTTTTCATTTCCTAGCCAACCGGACAAACCCCTTTCAACAATTTTTCTCGATGAATCTTCTACACTAACTTACAACCCTGACATAGATAACTTTCCATCAGCAATTGGTCTGATCATAATATCGATCTGGTCTCGAGGCATGGAAGAAAGTTTCCACCAACCCGTCCATATGCTGGTAGAGCTCGTCAAATTCGTCTTGGAACTCAATGCCATAAAGACCGCTCCTGATCTCACTAATGAACTCATGTCTCTCGTCCAATCAACCGCGGATGTAATTCTCGTGCCGCGGTGCCAGAAGAAGCCGCCTCGGAAAGACCGAGCAGAGATCAACTCCACGGAATGTCTCTACATCATGCAGATGATGGCGTACGACTGCCAAGGCGACGACGAAGAAATATCGCGCTTCTGGCGCACCATGCGTTTCGACTTTATCATGATGCTCCTCAACTTCATCAACCCCCTTCATGAAATTCATCTCATGCTCTCTCTTCTCCGAACTAGCATCCTCGACCACTCTTTTGCCATGATCGTCCCTCCCAATAACGGCCAACAAGACGCCTCTGAGGCTCACATCATCGAAAATCTCTCCCATCTCCTCATCAATACCCCACGTCCGCCCCCTGGTGAGGACCCACCTGATGCCGCTGCTATCTGCAAACTGCGTCTCAAAGTGCTCAGCCTAATAGAAGCCATGTGCGATACCGCACACAGTGCCGAGTCGCTCGCCAAACACCGTCTCGTCATCGGCTGCCTAGTCCGTGTCATGAACGATGAGCTTGACCGCGTCTACGACCACCAGTATGGGCACGAGTTACGCATTGCGCTCGTCAACGAATCCACCCGTCTGCTCTATCATCTCACGACCAACTACCCGCAGTTTATCGATATGCAAGCCAAGCTCAGCGTCGTCCCAGGCGGCGAGAAGAAGTTCCTGATCGCGCTCACGAGACTGGCGTTCAGCGAGGGGGGTTTCTATGAACAGGGTATAGAGGATGACGTGGTTGATTGTGCGCATCAGATGTTGGAGGCGAGAGTGAGTCCCGAAGAGGCGGAAGGGCTGGTTGAGGCTTTCAGCACCGCACCAGTCAGTAGGAAGTAAGTTTCTGTTACGGGAATCTGGGGCTCCGAGCGGAAGCCATTGTCTGTGATTGCATATAATTTGCTGGTATATTCTGCTTGTATCATCGTGGGTCATTTGCGATCATAGTAATACCACTGGTATTGATTTCTAACTCTACCCTGTGATTTTTCATGTCGGAGCTGAATCCAACAGCCATACCATCAAATTTGACAAGCCGAAAAGGAAGAATTAAGCGGGAGCCTGGAAAGAATCTAGAAAGTGCCTCCGCCATGCATCGAGCCGGGATTGGAAATGAGAGGGGACTCAGGTTTCCCTATATATGTGACTAGGGGAATGGCAATTGACACGGCCATACCTGTGATCCGGCGGTTTCCCGCGTTGCTGCTAGTGGTACATGATGTGAACACAATGGGTGCACGACAACGACAGAGGAAATACCATAATTACCATCGATTTGTACTTTTTGAACGTCTTCCGCATCCAGGGGGTATTCAACGCAAGCAATCAGGAATACAATACTATGCACATCAAATTCCACCCTGTCATCCACCCTTAGCGTAACTTAGATGACTCAACACCTCATCCGAGGGACATTCTCCTTCTGAGTAGTGACATTTCAAACTCCAGCTCACGACCTCCTATTGTTCTCCTTAGGAACTAAGGTCTCATACTCTTCCTCCTCAACATTGAAAAACTTCCCCACGGCCTCTTGCTCGTCCTTGGCGCGCTGCGGATCGAGCATGAAGCGTACGGTGCCGTCTTTGAGGCCGGGCTTCGAGGCGCCGTTGGCGGATGTGGGTGATGCGATTTCCTTCATCAGGACGTCTTGGGGGCTGGTGGGTGTCTGTGGGCCTTTGCCATTGGTCGTTTTTGTTGCTGTTGTTGTTTTTGTCGTGCTGCCGTTGAGGCTGAGGTTGGCTATTGATTTTCGCTTTCCCATTGTGTAGCGTGGGTATTTGTGGGCGGACGCTTCCTGGTTGAGGGCGATACGGATGTTGATGAAGGTTTCGAGGGCGAAGTCTTGGCCTACGGTTGTGGAGGAGCGGTGGTGGGTGTAGAGATCGAGGAGGTCGAGCAGGGTTTCTAGTTTCGGAAATCAGATTGATTCCTCGCGCTTACTCTGGAGGTAGCTTGAACGGGTGGCAGCAAGCTTACCCATCACCTCTTCGCGCGTGATGCACCATCTCCTGTCATACTTGCCAGCTTGAGTAGCTTCAATGGGCTGCTCATGCAGATGGGCCGCGAGCTCGACGCAGGCGAAAGCCATAGTAGCCGTGGTCTGCTTGAGTGGGGCATAGGTACGATGCAGATCTTGTGTAATGTCGAGAGTCGTCTTTCCTACTGTGTCCTTGTCTCCCCCGTAATGTTTTACGATGCTAAGAGCGAGCACTTGGGGATAGCGATTGCGGAAGTCAAAGCTAGAAGCTTCCAGCATAAGCCGCTCAAGTCCAATGATAACCTTTGAATGGTTTTCGAACAGCTGTTCGGGGTTAGGAGGATGAGGTGACATAGGCAGCAAAACGTGAACTTACCGAGTCGTCTGGTGTGAGCTGTTCGGAAGGCGGAACTTTCATGTTGTGAGCTGCACAGAGAATCTCTTTGGACTTTTTGAGAGTGTCCTCAATCTTGCAAGCTGCAAAAAGGGCCGCAGCCGCGGCATCCTGTGTTTGTCAGATAAGTCTGATGTAATTGACATGAGAACCTACAATATAGCCACTGCTATCAGGATGCATCAGACGGAATTTGTGATAGTAGACACAAGCTGTATTGTATGTTTTGACAGGCCTGTAAGTTAGCTTGAGAGGGTTGCAACGGTAAGACTAAGCTCACAGCTTGATATACTTTCTCGTATTATCAATCCAGGCAACACCCTGCAGACGGATACTGTCATCCTTCGCTTCTGACACTCCAGCAGCATTCAGGCAATCTTGAATGGCAGGTTGAAAGACATACGCCTTGGCAATCTCGATGAACGAGGGATGAGGCCCTACAATGGATGCCTCAGGGGGGTTGGATAGAGGCATATCACGAGTCCTGTCGTCAGAAGACGCTCGTTGACGCCACCTGCGTTAAGATGACAGATTTAGGTCTGGGCTGGCCCAAGACCTGTGGCGAGGGGGTGCAGTAGCCGACTTCCTGAGAGTTTGATCGTTGTCGAGTTGGGGCGCGGTCTGCCCTATACTTTTTCTCCTTGATGACGTCTTCATCCGGGTTTACGATCGTAGTATTGGCCTATGGTCTCAGGACGAGAAAATTGGATAGAGAATTTTACCTGCTTCAGCACCAAAGAATTCCCGGGATGACCTGCAGGGTAAGCCCCTTGGTCACCTTCTAAGAGTTGGATCTAGGATGAAGTTTCCCACGAATATGAGGTTCGGTATGAGCGATTCATTAGCGGCTTGTTGTTAGGTCTGCAAGTAAGGGTTTTCACAATGCTGAGATACGAGCGCAGTCACGTTATTCTGTCTCGCGCGTTCGCATCATGTTGATCTACCATTAGCGTCAGATATGTTACGGCTACGGGCCGAACCGAGTGGTTCCCGCTCCTCGTGGTGGCTGTGTCATCGGATAGTCCAAAATGGATAAATGAACGTCGAGTGTTGCCTGGTTGCGACTCACGCTCATAATGTCGCGACAAATCTGGCTACCACTATTGTACGCTGCTCTAGTGACTCTACTGTGTGTGAACGCTTTACCTCAACAGCAGCTTCTTACCACACAAGAGACGTTGAACCTGCCACTTGTCGTCTGGCACGGCTTGGGAGACAAGTGAGCCCTAGCTCTATCATTCTGTTAACCCTGCTGAACTGGGTATCTCATAGCTACGCCTCGGACGGGATCCAATATGTAGGTGAGCTTCTCAATAACACCATCGGACCTACATACACCTACTACATCCGCCTGGACGATGATCCCTCCGCCGACCGTACCGCCACCTTCCTCGGTAATTTAACCGTCCAAGTCGACAAAGTCTGCCAAGATTTGGCCTCCGACCCCATTCTCTCCGCAGCCCCTGCCATCAACACGATCGGCTTCTCCCAAGGCGGCCAATTCATGCGCGCCTACGTCGAGCGCTGCAACATACCTCGCGTTTCCACCCTCGTCACCTTTGGATCCCAGCACAATGGCATCAGCGAGATCCAGAATTGCGAGAACAACGATTGGCTATGTCAGAGCTGGCAAGGTATCTTGAAGGCGAACAAATGGACGAGTTTCGTACAGAGTAGATTGGTGCCTGCGCAGTACTATCGAGATCCGGAGCAGTTGGATGCCTATTTGGAAAGCAGTAATTTCTTGGCGGATATTAACAACGAGAGAGAAGCGAAGAATGAAACGTACAGGAAAAATATGAAGAAGCTGGATCGATTTGCTATGTTCATGTTTTCCAATGACACGACCGTTATACCGCCGGAGAGTGCGTACTTTGCTGAAGTCAACACCACGAGTGCAGAGGTCACGAAGCTACAGGATAGAGATATGTACAAGGAAGATTGGATCGGATTGAAGTATCTGGATGAGATGGGAAAGTTGGACTTTAGGGTTGCTGAGGGAGGACATATGCAATTTGCAGACAATGTCCTTGCTGATTGCTTTGACCAGTATTTCAGGGGTACACCAAGGGGTTCTTTGGAGTTATAGAAGAGTTGTGACGATCATCTGACTTGATTCAAGCAAGAATATTATCACTGTCCAATTCGTAATTCACTGTTCATTGTATTATACAACTTCAACTGCCTTCTTGCGTCTCCTTTCCTTCTTCGACGGCACCTCAGATTCTTGGCTTAGCTTTGACGGAATAGCTCCTGCGTTTTCTTGATCAAGCTGCGCCCTTGCCTCCTTTTTCTGCTGCCGAAGCTTCTCCCTTCTCTCTTTCATCTCTTGGCTAAGATCATCATCCACCAGCCTTGTTGCCTTCTTCTTTCTCGACTCGCCATCTTGTTCGGTAACTTTCCGTTTCTTGCTTTCACTTCTCTTCTCAGTTCCTTCATCCGTTGGGGCTTCGAGGGTCTTCCTCTTTTTCTTGCCCTTCTGTGCCTTTAACAGCTTAGCCTCCTCAACTTGCTCGTCTTCCAGTATCACTCCTTCATCGGTCCACAATTCCTCCGCCAACCAGATAGGTAGTGCCATTGTATTCGGTCCCTTTACATGCACAGCTCTGACATTTCTCCAAGCAATCAAGTTATCTGTCAACCCAGCAACTACAGCTTCGACATTTGAAGCTACTTGTTCGGCGGCGAAGGACGCGTAGCCAACCTTTACTGCGGTAGTAGTGGAAGGTGAAAGGTGGATCTGCGCTGTAGAAAGCGTTCGTTCTATTTCTTTGGCGGCCTGAAGTGGGGCAACTATAGACTTCGGGTCGGAAGACTCCTTGCGGGGCTTAGTGCTAGGAAGGGCTGCATTCTTGTTCGCCTTTGGCTTGGATACCTCAAGACGTACGGGTATAGGCCGCTTAGTTGTAGTCTTGTAGAAAGTTTTGCCAAGGATCTTTGCCAGGTATGTGATTACACGATCGTCAGCGAGGAAAATATCATGGGAGTCGCGAAGTTGGCGTTTCGATTCGAAGGAGTAGTATTTCTTTTCCAGCTTTTCAATGCTAATGACTTTTGAGATGCGTTTGGAAAGGGTGGCCGGAAAGGAAGGGTGGGCGATGGTGTCTTTAAAAAGACGTTGCGGCTCCGGTGTAATGAGACATATTGATGTGCTTGGAGAGGTATTGAGGGAATGGGGAAGGGCGATCTTGCGAGGTTTAAGGCGCCGTTGGTCTGTGAGAAATTTCTTCGCAGTAAGAACGAGCCATATGGCCTCGGCGTCAGAAGCGCTCGTTTCTGGGGAATTGGGGTCGGTTGCCAGGAGGTTTTTGGTCGAAAGAACGGCATCCTGCTGCTGAGCTTTGGTTTTGATATGTTTGAGAAGCGCGCTAGAAGCTTTGAGTGTCTACTCTGCATCAGTCCCGTAGGTCTTTACAGAGTGCTAGTGTGACTGACCTGAGCTTGATCTAGTTTATAAGGCGATTCAGTTCCGACTTTCGTCGATAGCGCTGCTGAATCTGGTGCCATGATGGCGGAAATCTAGCTTCTGGCATGAGATCTGCTCCGTCAAATTCTGTGGCCAAATTCATGATTCTTGGCGCCAAGGCTCTTATCGCTATCCCGCAGGAAAGTCATGTTCGAGGATCAAATGTTTATCAACAGAGCTTCGATTGCTCTCAATGACGATGCGGTCGCCTCCCTCGCGGTATCGTGGAGCATTGTCTCTATATAGCCAGAAATTGACATGTTTGCGTGTGCATTGAATCGCCAATTACTCGGCCAATGCGCTTCACGCACATTCACCACCTCTGCATATCGAAACGCCGACTACACACATGTGGTCTGTAAACCTATCTACTGATACTGATCCAAACAAACATGACTGAAGAGAGCAGGTGGTAGGGGCTGGAGCTGTTGGCCTCGCTATTGCTAGGAAGCTGGCTGGGCGGGATGGCACATCAACGCTGCTAATTGAGAGGCATGGCGCAGTGGGCACTGAGACGAGTAGTCGCAACTCGGAGGTGCGTGTCTGTCAGCATTTCTACACACTAGCAGTTGCCGATGCATCTAGGTCATCCATGCTGGCCTATACTATGGCCCAACCTCTCTGAAGACCAAGCTGTGTCTCAAAGGCAAGCAGATGATCTACGATCTGTGCGAAAAGCAAAACATTCCATATCGTAACACCAAGAAATGGGTTCTTGCACAGACTTCTGAGCAATATGAAGGACTCGTCGAGACTCATGATTTCGCCAAGTCCATCGGCGTACCAACTCGCTTCATACCGCTCTCGGAGGCTCATACTCGTGAGCCGGACGTCCGAATAAATTACGCCGTGCTCGAGAGCCCATCTACAGGAATAGTGGACTCACACTCTTACATGTCGTATCTAGAGTCAGATTTCCGGTCTAGAGGTGGTGATATAGCGTGCCATACAAGTGTGGAGTCTGTTGAGCCAATTGATTCCGGCAATGGCGGTTGGAAGATTGGAACCAAAGCACCTTCATCTTCAGAAATAGACTCCATTACGGCAGAAGTACTGATCAACAGCGCTGGTCTCGCTGCTGTGCCGTTGTCGAACACAATTTTGCCTCGGTCGCGGCATCTCACACCCTACTTCGCCAAAGGCTCATACTACTCCTACTCCGCACAAACACCTCGCCCCAAGACGCTCATCTATCCTGCCCCAACAACGGGAGCTGCAGGCCTCGGCACCCATCTGACAATGGACATGACCGGAGCAATACGGTTTGGTCCCGATGTCGAATGGGTCGACGATCCTCGCGATCTATCAGTCAACGAATCCAGGCTACCTGCTGCACTTGACGAGATCGCGGCATATCTACCGGGTATTCAGAAGGAAAAGGTGCAACTGGACTACAGCGGCATGCGACCCAAATTGGGTAAAGGAGGCGCTGTTTGGAAAGCGGGTGGAGAAGGTTTTGAGGACTTTGTGATCAGGAAGGAGGAAGGTTTCGAAGGCTTTGTTAACCTGCTAGGCATCGAGAGCCCGGGCTTGACTAGCTCGTTGGCGATCGCCGAGATGGTTGACGAGTTGCTATACAAATGACTCGTCGTTGCGCGTTGTTCATTCTGCGAGTGAATAGTCAAGTTGTGGTATCTCTGAGCAGATGTCTTGGAATAGGAAGCGTAATCACACGAAATGCAGCAATCTACTGGAAAATCTCCAATAGACATATCAATGATGTGCACTTCCACTCTTCTGTACCATTCTGTGACTACTCCGTACCAGAAATTAAGAACCCCCAACCACAGAGACATCCATAATACGGCAACACCCACAGAATTCCTTTATGAACTTATCATAGCGTAAAAGACCGAACGCAAAGATCCAGTCTCCAAGATCCTCACTCGCACCAACATACATATTTAAAACTCCCACCTACCTTATCCACCAAGCCTATCACTATCACCAACACCAACCGATATCCTTCCCAGGAAAAACTACATGGCATTCAGCTCTCAAACCTCAATATCTTATGCTCTACATATTTGACAAATCCATCCCTCATCAATATCATTCTAGTAGTTACTAGAGCTGTTAAACAGCCAGTCTGTCTGAGAATGTTTAGACGCACTCGATAGCATATCATCGATGCAACATTGCTCTTGAGCTGCGGTCTGCACTATGAAACACTCGGTATCTATTCTGTGCTCACTTACCCACTCAATGTGTTTAGAGACATGCCACTGAGTTTCGTGATCGAGCTACCTGATTACATGGTCGTGGTTTGGAGTGACTGATGCGCCACTTTCTAAACCTGCTCTGGAGTAGCAGTACTCACGTCGTTGATCGTTGCGCTTGAAATGTTCTTCGGCAGATTAAAATGTTCGGTCTATGGCTTTGCTGTGGTACTGTTTGCACAAGAGATACTTGATCAACTTCATCAGTCATCCTTGACCTTGAGGGGATGGAAGTCCTCATCAGATCATAGCTTACCATGATCGTCACCTTGAGATGGCGAGGCTGGTCAAGAGATCATACGTAAGCTTCCAGATTTCAGAAACCGGTACGATCAACCATACGATACGAGGATTAGCAGAGAATACCGAATTGCACGCTCTTCTAGTAGCTGTTACGATTCATTTGCGCTTGTGACGAAGATCTCACCTGGTCAAATGTCCTTGCGAAGGTTTTTTCTGTAAGGTCGGAACGGAAAATTGGTATATGAGAAACGACCGAGAAGTCGTTCAAGTATATAAGCCCAAGTCGCCTTTGACACCGGCTTCGACCGCAGGGAGGCTTCTCTGAACTGCACCACACCACGATGATGTATCCAGTTCCTCTCCCTGAGCCGTTCCTTCATTACGATATGATCCAACATATCGCATGTCCCACGTCTGTTGGAGCGTAGGAATTCTGCATGAAGGCTACAAGATGTGCAAACTAGTGGGACATTCATAGACATGCTGGCCGAAGAGATACGGTGATTCTTATTGATGGTATCGAAGTGCGAACCCCGTTACCTTTAGATACCAGAAGTCGATAGACCATTCAATCTCCTGATTGTCCGTTCATTGAAGCGCTAACAGCCGGTGTAGACCGACCTTTTGGAGTGCTGGATGATAGCTAGTTGGTCATCGTACGCATTGTCAGTATGGTGTATTAAGGTCGCCGGGACACCTTGAATTGCGTGGCTCATCCGGCCTCCTCTGCTAGTAGTAAGTGAGGAGGACGAACTGAAAGTGGTTCCGTGGTTGGAATGCCGCTTTCTGAGTTCAATCCAGATGCAGGGTGGAAGCGTTGTTGGCAAGTCAATCAGCCAAAACGTTGTGCGACGGCTGCGGTATAACGCAGTAGAGCAGATACTAAATTTTGAGTACTCGGGTGGAAATGGCGTAGATAGGATCTGAAAAGGCCTCTTGACCGGAAGTAGCCCATGCATTCACAGTGAAAGGCGTACATCGGTCTGCGGCCGAACCGCCATACCATACTCTATTATCCATTCGTCATGCCATGCCGGCTGTGCAAACAACTTTTGGTATCGACAAGCATTGCATTCTAACAGCCGGCTCCGAATGACCCATGTCCCTAGAGTATGCGTGGGTAGCCAATGCGTATAGAATTTTCACTGCTTTGCTCACCCAATTGGGCTCGTCCTCTTCTGTCATTCCATTTCGGCTTCGTCTATGAGGCCCCCCCTTACAGACTCTAAGATGGTGAATGAATTGCAGACACCGTGCGTAAAGCGGAGTGATACAATAAATAAGATCTGAGTCGATGTCTTTTGGGCCGGGTATCGACTTGTATCTCTGGAGCAAGAGTTTCCGGCCTTGATAAAGTATGTTCGCCTCTGTAGCCTTATTGGTTGGGTGGATGCTATCAACACAGCCCTCCAATGTACGTACTGGTTGCCACTGTGCGGCATGAGAACGCCTTCGGGACAATACTATCAAGCGTGTCGTCTCGGCTTAGAATATGTCCTTCAGAACGGACGAGGGTCGCTAGGATTTCATTATAGACCGAATACCTTTAATTATCCGGACACACCATTGTAAGTGGCAGCCTACCCTTCCACAATCTGACATCAAAAAAATTATTCGATCGAAAGGTTCACGCTCGATGGTTTACGAGCCATTTCAACAAGTGCGCGCGGCTACTTGTACATTGTATATATACAATATCAAACAGGACCAAAACCTGCCGACCAATTGACACTTACAAACAACACGTAAGGGCATGGGTTAATGCCTCATTAGTAGCATTGGCATTAAGACATGAAATGGGACCACCCAATTAGAGCAACCTGGGACATGGCTTTAGCGAGAGCACTAATCAAGAAGATCGGGAAGCCGTCGTGCTCACTACCATCTTGCAATTAGAGAATGGAGCAATCCCAAGTTTCATACAACATAGTCTCCAAAAGTGCGCCAGGTCCAAACCGTACTACCAGCAAGTACACCTAGCAACAGCATATGCAGTAAACAGATTCAAGAAGTCTTCCAGAAAACGTTAAGTGTTATCTAGCTAGCAGACCGCGCTTCGGGTAGGGCTCTTGCGGGTCATCGTCGTCGCTGCTACTCGTATCTGGCATCTTGTCAAGCATTCTGTTGATATCAGCGTCCGAGAGTGGTCGTTTCGCCTGTAAATCTGGGGATTGGTGTTGTTGTTGCAAAGCTGAAAGCGTACCATCAGGCTGCATACCTCGGGATCGCGCCTCTTTGCTCACAAACGCACTGTTAGGGCTAGCCTGACTCGCATAGGGTGTAAATGTACTCCGCAGCGGCGTCCCCGAAGGCGCAGTATGCGGACGATAGTCCGAATTGCCTGGGCTCGACATGAAGAGCAGCGTTTCCACGGCGTCTTTCTCGACCGCCGCTTGCTGGCTTGGCGTCCTCATCGTGGCCGATTTCTTTGGCGACGGAGTCCTTGGATTGATAGGACCTTTCGAATTGCGCAAATTGCTTGTGCGTAATGTAGGAGGCTGAGTCACTAGAGGGTCCAGACGCCGTGAGTTGCGAGGTATGATGTCAACTGCTGGTGCTAGAGAGGGCCCTTCAACTAGTATGTTTCTAGCATTCGTGGCTATCTGGCCGCTGCCTCCCTCATGTTCACGCCAAAACGATTCGTAGGAGGGAGCTACCTGGAACGATGGGCGCTGGTGGTCAGTAATCTCTTTCTGGGCAACGCTGTCGATCGTATTGATGGTTGTCCTCGGCCACGAGCCGCTGCCATCATCCGGCATATCGATGCTACGCGCGGAGGGCTGCAGAAACTGTAGATCTTCTGCAGACGGGCTATTTGCGATGGGATATGCAGGCGGCCGTCGCTGGTCAGCACCGGCAGGGATTTGCGAACCTCGACTTGAAGTCAACTGCTCAAGTTCGCCAATGTTGTGTGACTGCCAACCATGCTGCACTTTGAGCATGGCATACGAGAGTCGTGTCCTCAGCTGAGCGGATAGCTAACATTTTCGGCGGTGAGCTGCCACACGCTGTGCCAGGGAATAATACAAACGTACCTCGCCCATCTGGGAACCCCGCGATGTCATGCTACTGTTCCGCGAATGTCCGTGCTGACTAGACTCTACGGGGCTCGTAGGTAGACTATGTCTTGGAGACTTGATCTCTCCATTGGCTGTGCGTTTTGGCGCACTCGTGTGAGTTCCCTGATATCCTGATGGGCCTGCAGGTTGCGTATTCCATGATTGTCGGGTTTCAGGCGACTCTAGCCTGCGGCCCATACTGTGATCGTCCGTCTCGTTCGCGTCATCCATGCTAGTCCTAACGCGTTCTTTACTGGATTTGTTTGATAGCGTGGTGGAAGGCGTCATAACGCTTCGGGGCGATTCGTGGATACCGCTTGAGCCTGGACGGGTCTGAGACAACTGGCTGTTTGCAGAATCGTTGAGCGACGATTGCTGGGAGTTTGGAAGGGGTGCAGTTGCTTCCAAGTTGGTGTAACCTGGCGGAGCATCATGCGATTCTTGTCCTGTTGTACATGTCAGGAATTCTGGTATCCCTTAGGCGATCAACAGCTGGATCTGACTGACCATACCCTGCCTCAAAGGTGTAATGCGCCATGACAGCGCGTAGACCAAAAGCCGACTCCTACCTCTGCGATGACCGAATCTCCTACACACGAATCCACCCACAGTGGCCTTTTCAAGTCGCGCGGCAGACCCAAAGTGCACGTAAGTATTTGACGGGGAGCTGGTACGATTCTGATGTGGCTTGAAATTCGTGTGGGATACGCACAGAGGACTTGTTTGGAGGTCAGTCAGAGCAACTGGAAGTCACGTATACAACGACTGGCGTTGTACTCGGTGATGTTCCAGTGAAGCTCGATAACGATTGGCATTGCGGGGCTGGTACACGAAGTCACGTGACTATGAGACGCACTCCGATCGGAGACGTTTTCAAACGTGTTTTAGAGCCGAACAAAGCAATGCAGCAAATCATAAGGGATCTAAGCAGCAAATTCCCTGACACGTCATCCTTCTCTCTGGTAGCCCTTTCAATCGACCTATTCTAAGCTAGGTGTTCATAGAGATGGAGGGTCTGATACCGAGTAGAATTCACCGTCATGGCAATGCCATCCCTGCGTTCAATGCCGATAGCTGTTCGCAAGCCATTCTTTATGATCCGGAAATGGGCCATCATTGCCTGTCTAGAGAGATATTGTAAGCTCAAGCACTGTACTCTGAGGGTCATCGATATATCACTCTACAGCTCCCAAAGCGAAACATCGTAGGCCCCCTCGATCTGATCATAATTGACACCTGTGAAACGTGAACGCTACCTCACATGCACGCTACACCCAAATCATGAGTCATGCAAAACGCCTTGCTAACAGCATCCCTCATGTCACGAATCTTCGCTGTCTTTCGCGTTCCATACATTCCGATCATCCAAGGTACCATGATCCGTACTGGTTTTTGGAGAGGACTTCCCTTGGTCTTCGCCTCCACCTTGATCCCACTGTCGAGCCTCCTCGGACCTGTCGTACATCTTCCCAACGTTTTGTGGCTCGTCATCGTCGTCCCCAATCGCAAAGTCCGAATCGGTAGCGGGTGTGACTTTAGCAGGCTCGAAGCCCTCTCGGACCACCTCGCCCTTATCGTTGTCGCCATAGGTTCGACTAATCGAGTGTGAGCGTCTATGGCTCTACCAGGAAGCCGGGTACCTACACGTAGTGTTTTGTCTCGGCTTCATTCCAGGCGGAACCGCCTTCTTTTCGAGCTCTGACTCGCTCAACCTGCTCGGCTGCGTTGTCTTCGATCACTAGGTCTACCAGCTGGCTCCTGCCAGATGTCGTGGACTGAGAAGATGATGATTCTTCTCGCAATATGCCATTCAAAACTGGTGCTCGCGACCGGCCTTTGCTCTTGGAACTGCTGTTGTTGGTACTGCTCGTCCCATGATTGTCGGTGTCCAGATCTGCTCGAATCTTGCTCGCTCGTCTGTCTTTGTTCGCTTTCGTTGGTTGCAATAAATTTCTATTGGTCGAGGTCGTGATTAATTCGGGATCAGCGCCCAGCCATCGTTCGGCAGCTGGCACATGTGCAGTGATCACGGGGTACTTATGCAATGTCAGTAAGATTCAATCCTAAGTAGGTGGGAACATGCATTCCAATCTCCGAACTCCAAGGCCTTAGCCGTTGTGAACAGCCTCTCATCCTCGGCATCGAGTCTGGCCTCTTCAGGCTCATCGGGTTCTCCATTTCCGTCATAACCTCGTCCAGACTTGGACGTGCTCATAGTGGCTGCTCGGCTTGGTCCAGGACCCGCCGAGAGCAGGGGCGTTCGACTGTTGATCTCATCCGGTTTCGGTATCCAGTACTTACCTTTCCCACCCCGCTCATACCTCATGCCTTCCATCATACGAGCAGTGCGAGAGTCGGATTGCTCGTGCGCCAGCACATTATCTCCTGTGTCAAAGACTCTGTATTCATAATGCTTTCCACCAAATGTTTCCTTCGTATCCTCAATCAAGTCCTTTGGACCAAAGGCATCTCGCATCGCATACTTGACAGGCATCCTAGCCGCTGAGATAGTCACGTCGGCATAATCTTTCCAAGAGAAAGCGTACCAATGCGATATGGCGAACAGGGGCATCTCGCAACATATCAGGGCATCCTGTATAGCAGCTGCAAGGTTGTCGGCAGTGTATCCTGGAACGTCATTTGGGATAGCTCCCGCAAATTGCAATATTGAAAGGAAGAATCCTTGCCAATAAGAGGCAAAGATGATCAGCTTGATGCAGAGGAACTTGGGCATAGGTCTGAATGGCTGTAAGTCTTCTGACATGCATACCCAGAACATTGCAAGCGAGTAAAGACTCAAGGTGACCGAAAGGTTGTATAATATGCCACTCCATAGATAGCCAGATGTCAAGCTGATGTACCCTTCTTGATATGTGCCGGTGGCTTTCATGATGATAGTCGCAATGCCAAGAATCGGTTTCATCCAAGCGTACTGCAGGATGCCGCGTTTGATAGAGAGGAATGTGTGGGGATCGGATATATCGACTCTAGCCAGGCAGTAGCCCATAGGCCAAGGATGGCGAACGGGCTGACGACCGTGCATCATGATTATGAGGGATCTTTCACCACCGAGAAAATTGATCAGAAGCTGGAAGAAGGTATAGATCGTAAAGGCCTGAACCACTGGTCAGCCAAGCGATGCAGACATTGTGGCATTCTTTGAGTTGAGTAACACCTGCCTCATATATATCGCGTAGGGGATCTAGATAGAAGGCAGCATCTTGGGACATTATACTGGCCCATGACGACGCAGAATATATCGGAACCCTAGATATGACTGAGTCGTGTGCTTTCCATCTAGGCCTGCAAACATACATGAGCAGAATGCGAATGACATATCGCTGCAGCAGGGGCTTCCTGTAATTTTTTCTGTGATATCCGTCAATGCATGTAGGATATGTAGGAGTTCCCGTCACGCACGTTTGAAGCCATACTGATCTAGAGAAGGCAAGATTATTAGCTTGGTCGAGTACCCTGGAATGAAGGGGTGGCAGGATTTCGGCAGTCGGAATAGCTCGTACAAGAAGGACAAAAGGGATGCTATTAGAGACGCAACACCACAAACAATAACAGTTGTTCTGGGTAGGTTCGAGCCTGTACCGCCGCCCCCAGGCATTTCGAGATGCCGCGTTCAAGGCAAGCTGGCACAGAAGCTCAGCAAGGAACAAGGGTCTTTCTGGGCGAAATATGAGTAGCTACCTAAATAGCAAATGTCATCTTTCAAGAGGATCTGAGGAGCCTGTGTAAAGTATGTAGAGCGCAGGACGGACGGACAATGTCACGATCCTTCTTGCAGGTTCGTCATTGACGCACGCGCGAGGCAGCCGTTTAATGGTGAATGGGTCGATTGGTCTGATGTTCGCGGGCCGACCCGTTGGATATATAGGGTGCTAGGCCCTAGCCCTCAAAGTGTCGGTATTGATGCTTCGTCCATCGTCTCCAGAATCCTAGCCATCGCGATGGGTCGCTTTCAGACACTGGGAGGCAATCTGATTGCTATTTGTCCGAGAAGTCTGATTCGATCATGAGCGAGAATACTCTGATGGTCAAAGCAGATAAAGATGAATTCAATTTCTAGGAGAAACTCGAGTAAGCATGGCCGAGCTTGCGCTGGCTGTGCGCTCTGTGAAGCTGCGCGAGGGTGATTTCAATTGGTAGGTCACACTGAGTATCGTATCGTTGGGATGCAAACTGATTTCGATGGTGGTCAAAGGGTTTTCCTCCTCTGGTACATTGTCAGTGCTGTCTTGTAAGTCCATGAAAAGTCCATGAAATACTGGCCCTCAAACTTGAACATCAAGCTTACTATCACTTCCAGGTCCATCGCATTCGTTTTCTTCTTCAACCGACTCTTTGCAAGCTTCGTGACTTATGGTATCAGAGCTTATACATGGCACTACTATCGAGTACATATCAGTATTCAAGCATTACAAATCTCACTTCTGGCGGGCCGAGTTTTCTTCAAAAGCGTACGCTACCATGGCAAGAACGAATCTATCCTTGTCCAGGAGGGTTACATTACATGGCAATACTGGCTGCGTCATGTACAAGAGGTTGATCTCCTCACTTCACACAATGCGTGTCAGCCAGCTTCGCCCAAAGCTGATGTTCTGACTAAGGAAGATATCAAAGATGCTGGAAAAGAGGAGACACAAGCTGCAAGCCAAGCTGCAGACCAAGAGGAAGCTATTACAGAAAGAAAGGTCAAAGAATTGCCCTGTAGAGTGCTCGTGAAGGCCAAAGGTGTGGAATGGTTTATTTATAACCGCAGTCCAGCCTATGATACTATCCTTCAGAGCATGAGAAATGGGGACGAATCGCATCGAGCGAGGTCAAGCTCAATCTTCGACAGGGAGAGGAAGGGAAGCAGCGATAGCTATAGAGATTCATTCTACAAGGACCAGACCCAGCCACGAACGGGAATTAAGGAGGGAAAAGATGGCGACTCTAAAGGACTTTTCGAAGATGGAAGCCTGGGTCCATCTTCTAGCAATAGCTCTGCTAAGCCCCCAAATGCGCAGCAGGACGCACTTCCGCGTCTCTTGAATCTACTACCCATTGGGGTGGAATGTAAGAAGGGTGCGATTGTGATGGGGAATCGGAACACACATTCGATCTTCACAGCAAAAATTGATAGTGCTGCTGGGAAAATAAATGCACGAGCACCTCGTGCCTACCTCGATCGGTACAAACAGACATTCGAGCTGGAATTCCAACACCCCGTCATTGAGTTCAAGCACAACAGGAACTACGTAGAATCGCACATCATTGAAGGAGAGAAGCTCCATTCGAGGAGTGAACAAGGTCCGAGACCAAATGGCCGGTGGTACGACCTTCTGGAGCACCGCAACCGGGCCCATCGCGCTTGGACCTCACTTTGCGAATTTGCACGATACCGTAGAGGTTCGGTAGAGTCTTTCACCCACCCCCACCCAAGTTCAGCTGGAGCTCATGACCTCACCTACGATACCACGGCAGCTTATGGGCAAAATCGGTGGTTGGGTCTAACTCGATACCTCGACGACGACGATGACCATTTGGAACAGGAACGCTGGAAGGGAGTCGAATACGGCCACTTCGCTACCATCGTTGACTCTCCATCAATTACGATGAACTTCTATTGGGATGTCCCTGGTCTTGTGCCTGATTCTCCGGCCGGCAGCAAAAGCCCCATGCCAGGCTCTGAGACAAACATTAATGGTGATGCTCCGCCTGATTGGGGGATAGACCTGAGAGTTGGCGGCGGAACCATCAATTACGGTCCATGGGCTGATAGACAGCGTGCAGAGTTACAGGCGGTCTTCTTCCCCATTAATTACACAGATGCAAGCCCCACTGCAATACTAGCACCCGGACAAGTTCGGATTAGTACAGCCATGAAAATCGTACTTGAGATCGAGAGCCAGACAACACTTCGTGTTCCCACGCGAGAAGAGTCCAAGGACTGGAGGTGGAGAGGACACAAAGTATCTTCAACCGTGAATGGCGGAAAGGAAAAGAAGCCGAAACAGCACGGTAAGATCCATAGAGGTAAGAAGAAGCCCAGCCAATACCCAGAGGTACGGCCTCCTGGCTGGCTTGATGTCAAAGTGCTACCCGATTCAGCAGTCAGCTTTACGCTGGATTTGGTCGCTGGGAGCGATGGATATAAGAACCGTGTGGAATTAGATTTAAAAGGACTGGAGATTTCGTCGAGTGTCAATCATGGGCTGCTTTGGCGATCCAAGTCGCAGACCATCATATGCGACCTGTCGAACCCATTAACCTGGAACGCTTTGCATCGTTGGAATATTGAAATATATGATAGCGGCATCGAGCTGTTCATTCTTCGTGATCACATCTTTCTTCTGACTGATCTTGTCAGCGATTGGACGTCTGGCCCGCCTGGAGATTTCCATACATTCGTACCCTTCGAATATTCGATTGGTCTAAACATGTCTGATTTTAAGCTCTATCTCAACGCAAACGATTCGAATATAATCAATAATCCATCAAACATTGACGACAACACCTTTATCGTCGTCTGGGGCGATGTTCTGAAGGCCGGGCTGACTATTCCCTCGAACGTCTTCCGTCCAGCACGCAGCCAAGTTAGTTTCAACGTTGAGGCCTCTGAGGGCGGATTTGAGCTTCGAACACCACCTCAAAACACGCAACATACATTCCTGGAAAGCTCAGATGTTGCCTCCCTCAAGGACCTAACGATACACGGCTCTTACAACTACTTCACTTCCACATCCCCCAGCCTCACTGACATATTACAAATGAGCGTTTACGGCCTTTCGCCGAGGGTAGATCTCCATGGATTCTTAATACGATACGTTTTGAAAATCAAAGACAATTACTTCGGCGACGATACTCACTTCCGTACTTTGGAGGAGTACCAGAGTCAGATGACCCAAGCTACAGAGAATCCGATTCTTGGAGATGGACTCTCTGTACAGCATAGCCGCCTCAGCAATGACCTAGACGTAATCCTAAGCGTTAGAGCAGAAAGATGCTGTGCGCTTCTACCAGCTCATCTCTACTCTACTAGTGAGAATACGAGGCTTGAGATCCTACTGATGACTGCGGACCTTCGTATCACGAATTACTATATGGATTTAGCGTTGACTTCGAGCCCGATCGCAATCTCGTATTTGTCACATTCTAAGCACAAAGGACATGATCCCGGGGCCTACTCAAACACACAAGTATTCATTGATGGCCTCGAACTCTTCGGTCATCGTCTTTTTGGCTTGCCTCCCACAGAGCCAACATATATCTGCAATTGGGACTTTGACGTGGGGTCTGTAAAAGGGGAATGTTCGATTGACTTTCTACGATGTTTTGCAATGTCACTAAGATGCTTTGGCTTAACCTTCGATGATGCCGAAAACGCGCTGCCGCCCCTAAATCCACCAGTGATACATGATGCCACGTTTCTACGTGCACGGATAAAGTCAATATCAATAGGCGTACGGGTGGAACAAGCAGCATTCCTCGTACAAACTGGACTAATAGACGTTGATTTTAATGACTGGAGTGGTGCATTTTTCTCTGAGCGGGTCCATATCCGTGTCCCAGACCTGACTCTGGCCGTAACGGATGGCCGTGGAGCGTTGATGGATCGAAATATCGCGCAAGATCGAGCCAAAACTCATGCCTACATCCGGGCTACCGTGGAGCTTAACGTTGTCACACGCAAGCATGACTTCCAGACAGATCGCCATCTACAGCAGAGCCACATAATGCTACACGACACAAGAACTCGTCGGGCCCCTTGGCTCGTTCACCATCCCGAGCAGCTTGGCCCCTCAGGCGCTTCTTCTCGTCCGACAAAAGTCAGGCCACCTGCGATGCCGTTTCCTACCATGCCTGAGCCACTATTGGCATTCACCCATCAAGCCTCCGATGGAGCTTCCCTGATATCTTCTTCGACTGATTCTGGCTCCTCGAGAACGACGACAAGTCGCAGGAGCACATTTCTGCTCAATGGTCCTCCAAAGATAGTCGAAGCCCATAATCCTGGCAATATCATAGATTTCCGGACGCAAAGGGAACAGGGATTTGGACTTGGAAAAGCAAGAGGCGCAGAAAGGCGCAAAGGTTCGCAGTCACCCTACGGAGGAGAGACACTTCTGTCGATAGACAGGGACACCATTGACGAAGACATCGACGAACGTGCAGCGTTCAAAGGTGATTTTGCTCGTTCGGGCTTATCTTTCTCCAGTCCATATAAGGAACCTCATTTTCCACTCCTTGTCATACAGCCAGACATCACCAATGTGCCTAGTCTACCTGAGCACTTGGCTTTGGATTCTCTCATGACTGACGCTGGTGCCTTGGGAAATATAGCATCTCCGATTTCAAGTCAAGACACAAGCCAGTCCAGCTTAATGGTAAACTTCAACAATGGTGTCCAAGTCTTTTGCTCACCCGAAGCGCTGTTTCTTGTCACACAGATTTTATTCGGGTTTCAAACGAATCATGCTGCTACAGTCCTTGACGGTTTGCAGATTGATACAATGACCGGCGTTGTGAAAGCTGAAGGGAGGCGAAGAAAAGAGTCTCAGACCAGCGACGTCCGGGTCTTCGTACCGTGGGTGGCTATAAGTTTTGTTCATACAAGCAATAGCAGCACCTCGAGCACCACTCGCCAGGAGCGTTACGATGTCACCTTGGACCACCTCACTGCTACCGCAATGTCATCGAAAAGGCTTTCGACGTCTTCGGGTGTAAACGACTCTTCACAATACTCCTTCCATGTAGTTTTAGATCGATTGGAATGCTCAGCGAGAGAATCCGTCGGTGGGAATGCTGACGACCAAGCTCTCATCGGCTTAACTGTGAATAATCTGATTCTCTGGACGTGGCACAGGGCAACTACATCTGCTGATCTGCAATTTAGAAAGGTCGAGATACTCAGCGCAAGCAGGAAAGTTGACTACATTTCATCGCTGATACGCCAGACTCTAATTGTGTTCGAGGATTTGTCTTGCCGATTTGCGAAGCTTGAGAAGGAGAGAACATCTAGGGTCAGACTGCTTGTGCTGTTACTCATGATTGAAGGCAACGGTGTACCTGACCCACCATTCCTCACCAGGGCCTCATACATTCTACGTAGTTCTTCCCGCCATCTAAGGACCAGCGACTCGTGGAAGATAATGTCTCGTCTTCGCTATATTTATCAAAGCTTATCAGCACTTTCCCGGGATAAAATACACGCGCAGTGCATCCACAAACTAGCATCCTGCCCTCAAGATGCTGGAACAAGGGTCATCGCAAGCTTCAAAGATTCGGGTATCTGGAACATCGCTCATGTAAGAAGTAGTCTGTTGATGCAAAGAGTCTACGGTGAGATGTTGAATCCGTCTACACCAAGGCGTGAGGTGACTGGTCTTTTCAAAGCATCCGTGAGGGCAGGAGATATTCAAGTACTGGTAGAGCCTGGGACAACGCAGAATGAGATCGCTGTCAAGGGACTCGTCATCGGCCTATCTCTGAACCAGACCTCGCCGTCGAACGATTCCTCCTCATCCGATCTATCTGGTATGTCAAGATCCACCATCCAGGTCCATTGCGTGGAGATAGCTGTTCGTCTCAACTGGACATTGCTTGGCCTTCTTGAGAATGTTGTGCAAACTTTGCAGGCATCGGCTGGTCCAAGACACAGAAGACCCACTGAATATTCCGAGTCTCAGGCATCACTTGCACGCCAACACCTGCACATTGTAATATCCACCGAGATGAGCATTCTCAGTTGCGAGACGCCTAATTTGAAAATTATTTCGCTCTGTCAAGGCCTCAGAACCTCTATCGTTGCCTTAGAAGATAGTAACATCTCTAGTAGCTCTACGACAAGCATACTTTTCCATGCTGATGGCGCAACCTCGGAGATTAAGTCTCATTCAGAATTGCTAACATTGTACAAGTTGCGCCGTCCGAAGGTTTTTGGTAACAAGAAGTCGATTGTCAACAGAGCCGCCGAGGAACCATGGCAACTTGCTGGTACAGGTGAAGATGTTCTTTTCCAAGTCTTAGCGAACCCTCTCCAGCTTATAGAGGCTGCTGATAACTTCTTGCAATATGAAGTTGCTCATCTTCTCGAGTGGGCAAAGTCTTTGAAGATTGCTCCCGGCGCAGTCGAATCATCATCACCTGGCACTCAGAAGCAGACCAGGCTGTCGAGAGTCCAGGTTGCATTGTTTCTGGATACTTACCTCATCAGCCTGGGAGTGTTGCCTTCCCTGACATACCGAATTAGCGGCACAGGAGCTGGTACCTCCATCAAATCGGGCCTCCATGGAGACCATGACTTGGCAGTGAACTTTACGTTGCAGAACCATACTCATGTCTTCAAGGCGAAGGGAAATCGGGAGGATGCTCTAGACGTCCTATCCACGTTGCAGATGCCTCCCATTAATGGGCGTGTAAGCCTCGGTTTGGCTCCCAGTCAGAAATCGGTCGACTGTCATGTTTTGTTGGAGAGCATTGTTCTGAAGGCTTCGGCAGTGCATGCTATTTACACAGCGGTCAACCGCCCAGAAATTGGCAGTCTCGGTAAAAGCATAAGCCATGAGATATCCTTGTTTCGAGAACATTTTAAAGACATATTTGATATAGAGGAATCAGATGAGATATCACAACCTTCCAACCCAATTCTGTACAAGGCTAATATAGCCATGGCAAGTTTAGCTGTACAAGCGCGTACGTCAGATGCCTGGTCAAACGCTCAGGGAGCAGAGTTGCAATTCAAGATGGCTCGGACGCAAATGAAAGTAACAAACCAGGACGAGGGTGCCGTAGCCGCAATGGAATCCCCTGAACTTGTGGTTCTACTCAGAGGCGTCGACTTGCAACTCTTGCGATACGAAAACCTCAACCTGCTTCCGTGCGGTAACGTCGCCGTCGAAGCCATACTGCGGAGTACTTCTGAGTCAAATATTACCGGCGAACTTGTCCGTTCCTACAAAGTGCGAAGCAGTAGTCTCCAAATTAACATCTATGCTGAGACAGCGCCTGTTGTGGTGGCGATAATTGGTCACTTGCATGATACACTCAAAACTGTTGATTTCTCTCAAGAAGTCCAGAATTTACGAAAGCTCGGGCGCGCAAGACCACAATACGAAGCTCGCGAAACTCGGCTTGACAATAATCATCCAGCACAGCCGGAGACTGGAAAAGCGACTCTGTTAAGTTCCATGTGTTCCCTTGAACTGTTAAATATATGTGTCATATGGAGGATTGAGAGTTCCACACACATCGTGTCAGGCCGGGAGCCGGAAAACTTGATTTTGTCTTTTACGAAAATCGATCTTGCCACAGAGAGGGACACTGCAGCTCGACTTCTTATTGAGAATTTCCAAGTCCAGATGGTACCCATGTCCAAGACTTCGACTGCACGATCTTCAAACTCAGCTCTACTGCCAGAGATGGTCTTCAACGTAGCATATGTGTCGACAACACAAGATCGACGACTGGCCTTTCAGGCTGCCGGAAAGTCCTTAGATCTTCAGCTAACGTCACAATTCATCCTGCCTGCGAGCGACCTGCGCCGCTCCATTGCCTTCTCTATCGAGAGAGTTCGGACAGCGACTGCGGATTGGAAGGCGTCTGCCACAGTAACTGATGGGCAAACGAAGCGCTTATTAGGTAACAAGAGGCTTTCATCCCTCCTAATCGATGCGGATTTTGCCGGGGCTGTGGTCCATATGCAAGGCAGGAGCGTGGCAGATCCACAGTCGCTGGCCCTGAACGTTCTGCGAGGAGGACGGCTGCCACAGCATGGTCGCTACAACCAATTCACGCCTGAGAATGCGAGTAATAGCAATACAACCCTACGGGCGCCAGGCATTGCCCTCAAAGTCGAGTATAAGAACGCAGGAATCGATGAACAGTCTCTGAATGCGGAGATGAAAGTCCATGCTTCGTCTAATATCTTGTACCCGACTGTTGTGCCTCTAGTCATGGAAATCACCGCGAGCGTCAAAGATATCGTTGGCGAGCCGAGTGAACAAGATAGATCCACTAGAAGATCAAATCTATCACAACCCAAATTCTTGGAAGATGAAAGGCTCCGCGGTGCTGATCCTAGCGCAATCTTTGGAAAATGTAGACTCAATCTTGGCCTTCGCATTTGTCGACAGGAATTCAGCTTAAGTTGCCAGCCTATTGCACGCGTTGCAGCCACTGCACGATTCGAAGACATCTACATCACGGTCAATACTGTTCATTCACACAAACATGGGAAGTTTTTCACGGTTTCTGGTACGTTCAAGGGCTTGCAGGCGTCCATTCAACATGTCTATTCAAGAGACTCAACGGGAAGCTTTGATATCGAATCGATCGTGGTGTCTTTGATGAATAGCAAACATGTCAGCTCCACGAATGGCATATCCGCTATCCTCAATATTAGCCCCATGAAAGCACAGGTAAATGGCAAGCAATCGCAGGACTTCCTACTCTTCCGTGAGATTTGGGTACCCCCAGAGATACGTCGGTCCACTCCAGCTTCTGCGCCAGTGCCCGCTTCGGAGTCGCAAGCTTTTATCGTGCAACGATACCAACAGATTGCCGCCACAGGTGCCTTTCCCTGGAACGCAACCGTTTCCATAGCGGAGCTCGATGTGCAAGTGGACCTGGGACAGTCCTTAGGCAAGTCTGCATTCGTGATCACTAATTTCTGGATTTCGTCCAGGAAAACCTCGGACTGGGAGCAGAATCTGTGTCTCGGGTTCGACACGATGGCAGTCAATAGCACTGGCAGGATGAGCGGTTTTGTTGAGCTACAAAACTTGAAATTACGGACATCAATACAGTGGCCGGTGATAGAAAAAGCGCACAACCAGACGCCGCTGGTTCAAGCTTCCCTAGCCTTTGACCACTTGCGTGTCAAAGCCGCCTTTGAATACCACGCATTTGCAATTGCAGACATAACCACATTCGAGTTTCTCATGTATAACCTCAGAGACGTCCAGAATGCTGGTCGCGATCGATTAGTCGGCGTGCTTGACGGCGACAAAATGCAGGTATTCTGTACTACTACGAGTTCCTCACAGGCCATTGCATTGTATCAAGCTTTCCTACGACTGTACCAGGAGAAAGTTGCAGCATATGAGCTATCATTGCGAGATATTGAAAAATTCCTGCGACGCAAGTCCTCTATCAATCCTATGGTCGTACGTATTGCTGCGAAGCGCCAAGAGGACACGGGTGCAGAAAGTCTTGAATCCTCACTTAAGCTTCAGACGGACGTGGTGGTCACCCTAAAGGCTATCAATATTGGGGCCTTTCCCAGCACTTTCGTCGATAATCAGATCTTCAAGCTGGAAGCACTCGATGCGACAGCCCGCTTTGCCGTCGTACTCGACAATGATAAAATCCACAGTACGCTTGGTATGACTCTGGGTCAGCTTCGCGTTGCGCTGGCTGGCATTACCAGGGCTAGTGTTCCGAAGACTCTAGGCGAAGTCATGGTGGCCGATGTTGTTACTGCTGCAACAGGCTCCAGGGGAGGTACAATCTTGAAAGTACCAAAGTTGGTAGCCACTATGGAGACATGGCAGGGTCCAAAATCGACCGAGATCGAGTACATATTCACGAGCTCCTTCCAGGGTAAAGTCGATGTGGGCTGGAACTATTCTCGCATAAGCTATATCAAAGGCATGTGGACTACCCATGCCCGTGCATTGGCGCAGCGTCTTGGAAAGCCATTGCCGCAATCTGCTGTTCAAATCACTGGCGGATCGCGACCTGATAGAGACGAGGGCAGTCAACCCCAACATGAAGGTGAAAATGGGAAGATCACCGCTGTAGTGAATGTACCGCAGTCGAAGTATCAGTACACAGCTTTGCGACCTCCAGTCATCGAAACACCGCAGTTGAGGGACATGGGTGAAGCTACCCCACCACTGGAATGGATTGGACTTCATAGAGACAAATTACCGAATCTGACTCACCAGATAGTCATTGTCTCACTTCTTGAGGTGGCTAAGGAGGTTGACGACGCCTATTCGAGAATTTTGGGGTCATCCTAGTCTTGTTGATGGTTGAATTTGCAACAATTACGGGAATATTGAAGAAGTTGCCAGCACTGCTGGCAATTTGATCGTATCAAAGGATGGAGCCGGCGCTATGGAGTCATAATTTTTGGTTGTCAATATGGTAGATACCCCGCAAAAGATATATAATCTGGATGCCGTCAGTATGTTACGAGTATATTCTGTTGTAGAATTAGATAATTTCAACTGTGAGTCACAATAGCGTAAGCAATAAGAGTCTTACTTTGATCATCGATGAAGCAATCCATAATATGACTCGCATGAAGTCTTGGTGTGACAAAGAATTGCTAGCGCACAAATTAAGCGGGGGGCAAGCGGGCTTAACAAGCACACATTTCCCCCAACACCTCCCTCTTCCCATCCACCCTTACCTTCACAGATAGAACAAAGTCAGAAGATACTCTATATCGCCTTCTAGAGCTCCAAGCTCTTGAAGTCGTACGAGAGACTCACGACAGCAGGCCGAGCGAGCCTCAGGTCCTGGAACGAGGGGTCCTGCCTCTCGTAGAGAAAACTTCAAAGCCTCTCAGCTAAGACAACATCAATACCGCAGCCATGGTCAATTTCACGATTGAAGAGGTATGCCTCCTAGTCTCCCAGGAAAATGTGCTGCCTGGCGATAAAGCTGACAATGGGGAAGATTCGTGCTCTCATGGACAAGCCGGCAAATATCCGTAACATGACAGTCATTGCCCATGGTAAGCGACGTTCCTCAAACATAACAATGGGCCTATCGCTGACCGGCTGACTCTATAGTCGATCACGGAAAATCTACTCTTACGGATTCTCTCGTCTCTCGCGCTGGTATCATCTCGGCAGCCAAAGCTGGAGAGCAACGGTTTACGGACACTCGCAAGGATGAACAGGATCGCTGTATTACCATCAAGTCGACTGCTATATCTTTATTTTCCCACATGGCAGATGAGGATGACTTAAAGGACATCCCCCAAAAGGTCGAGGGCAACGACTTCTTGATCAACTTGATCGATTCACCAGGTCACGTTGATTTCTCGTCTGAAGTCACGGCTGCTCTCCGTGTCACAGATGGTGCTCTCGTCGTGGTCGACTGTGTCGAAGGCGTTTGCGTTCAAACCGAGACGGTGCTCCGACAAGCGCTTGGTGAACGTATCAAGCCCGTGGTCATTATCAACAAGGTTGACCGCGCTCTTCTCGAGCTCCAGGTCTCAAAGGAGGACTTGTACCAGTCGTTCTCGAGGACCATCGAGTCCGTCAACGTCGTCATCTCTACCTACTTCGACAAGGCCCTTGGAGACGTCCAGGTTCAGCCATACAACGGTACTGTAGCCTTCGGATCTGGTCTGCATGGATGGGGTTTCACTGTCCGTCAATTCGCTGTCAAATATGCCAAGAAGTTCGGTGTTGATAAGGCTAAGATGATGGAGCGTCTATGGGTAAGGATGATTCCCTGTCAAAGGCAAAGAGTCAAGCTAACAAGAGCTCTAGGGCGATAATTACTTCAACCCAAAGACAAAGAAGTGGACCAAGGTTGGCGAGCACGATGGGCAGCCTCTGGAGCGTGCTTTCAATCAATTTATCCTTGACCCAATCTTCAAGATCTTCGCCGCAGTCATGAACTTCAAGAAGGACGAGATACCAACCCTACTTTCGAAACTCGAGATCAAGCTGACTGGTGATGAAAAAGAATTGGAAGGCAAGGCGCTTCTTAAGGTCGTCATGCGTAAATTCCTACCGGCCGCAGACGCCCTTCTCGAGATGATGATCATCCATCTGCCCTCTCCAGTGACTGCTCAGCGATACCGAGCTGAGACACTCTACGAGGGTCCGGCTGATGACGAGAACTGCATTGGTATCCGTGACTGCGATCCTAAAGGACCCCTCATGTTGTACGTCTCTAAGATGGTGCCGACATCTGACAAGGGCCGATTCTACGCTTTTGGCCGTGTCTTCTCTGGTACCGTCAAGTCAGGCCTAAGAGTCCGCATTCAAGGACCCAATTACACCCCTGGTAAGAAGGACGACCTGTTCATCAAGGCGATTCAGCGTACTATTCTCATGATGGGTCGCAACATCGAGCCCATCGAGGATGTCCCGGCTGGCAATATTCTCGGATTGGTCGGCGTTGATCAGTTCTTGCTCAAGTCTGGTACTCTAACAACTTCAGAGAACGCCCACAATCTCAAGGTCATGAAGTTCTCCGTCTCCCCTGTTGTGCAGCGTTCGGTCGAAGTCAAGAACGCCAACGATTTGCCAAAGCTTGTCGAAGGCCTGAAGCGTCTGTCGAAATCCGACCCCTGTGTTCTTGCGTTTATCAACGAGTCTGGTGAGCACATCGTGGCTGGTGCTGGTGAGCTTCATCTCGAAATATGCTTGAAAGATCTCGAGGAAGATCACGCCGGCATCCCTCTGCGTGTCTCTGACCCTGTTGTCTCTTACCGTGAATCCGTTGGTGGTGTCTCTAGCATGACTGCCCTGTCAAAATCGCCCAACAAGCACAACCGTTTGTACGTAACCGCGCAGCCCTTGGAAGAAGACGTCTCAAAAGACATCGAGAATGGCAAAATCAGCCCTCGTGATGACTTCAAGGCTCGTGCTCGGGTTCTGGCCGATGACCATGGATGGGACGTCACAGACGCACGAAAAATTTGGTGTTTTGGTCCTGAGACTACTGGCGCTAATCTGCTTGTTGACCAGACCAAGGCTGTCCAGTACCTGAATGAAATCAAGGACTCCGTTGTCTCCGGTTTCCAGTGGGCAACCAAAGAAGGCCCTGTCGCTGAAGAGCCCATGCGCTCAGTCCGTTTCAATATCATGGATGTTACGCTTCATGCTGATGCCATTCATCGTGGTGGAGGACAGCTCATCCCGACCACACGACGCGTGCTGTATGCTGCAGCTTTACTTGCCGAGCCCGGCATCCTTGAGCCAGTCTACTTGGTCGAAATCCAAGTACCTGAGCAAGCCATGGGCGGTATCTACGGCGTACTTACCCGAAGGAGAGGTCACGTCTTCGCTGAGGAGCAGCGACCCGGGACTCCTTTGTTTAACGTCAAGGCCTATCTCCCTGTCAACGAATCCTTCGGTTTCACCGCAGATCTCCGGTCGCATACTGGTGGTCAAGCGTTCCCTCAATCTGTGTTCGATCATTGGCAGATTCTGCCTGGTGGTTCACCACTCGACCCTTCGACGAAACCTGGTCAAATCGTCCAGACGATGCGGAAGAGAAAGGGTATCAAGGAGATTGTACCTGGAGTCGAGAACGTAAGCCGATCCCCGTGTCTCTATCGTCTTATCTTCCAGCTAACATCTTCCTTCAGTACTACGATAAGCTGTAGAGTATATGCAAAATGGTCGTTTCAATTAGACTAAAAGTCGTCCATATATGCATGTGACACAAGGCATGCTTACGATGTCAAGGCAATGATTTACGCGAGTTCATGAAGAAAGGGTGTGCTTTCAAGAGGATTAGACGAGTTGGAAGGTTTTATTCAATTTTCCTTCCTCAAGTAGGTGCGAGAGTCCTTGCTGGCTCTGAGAGCAATTGTATATAAGCCAGGGGTCGAATGAATAAGTCTGCATCAGCATGTGTGCTTCATGACGACGAGACTGATGGCGCTGCGTGTAACAGTGTGGGTGTTTTTCTATCGAGATGATGTGGCCGCCTCGAGTCTGTATGAAATAGCACCCAAGGTTTTTTCTCAATTCATCACCCACATTGAAGAGTCTCGAGTCTCTTGCCTCCCAGACTGTAGAACATAATGGCCATATCCCACTAACACCACATCGACAGTAGCCAGAAGGCTTATAGATAATATCTAAGTGCCTCAGTGCCTCATTGTAAACACAGGCCGCCAAGACATGTCGGGCACGGCAAAAAGCAACGCCGATATCCGATCTGCACCTATTCTATCACTATGAACTGACTCGCAAGCTTGCCCATTTCTGAACTCGCGTTCATCCTCGTTGATGAGCAGATCTTGATCTTCTCAATTGGCTCATTGACTCGCAGAGGCAGCCACTTAACCTTAAAATGCACATTACCGACGAAGAAGCCGCAGGATTGAAAACGTGGATCGTGAAGAAATTGGAGAACATGTATGTGAGCTTTACATAAGACACTTGATAGCCTTTCATTATTGGGTCTCTTACTGACTACTACTCGCCCTTAGATCGGATGCAGACAGCGATGTAATACTCACTCTTGAGTTAACGTGCGCAGAGATTTGAGGAGCTAAAGCAACATTTATAGGTTTTGGCGGACTACGTCCTAGCACTGATACGCGTGGATACGGAAGAAGCAGACTTGAAGATTAATGCAATCGATTCTCTTGAGGATTTCCTGAAAGAAGGTATTTTTCGCCTCTGCCTTACTACACACAAACTAAGCTTTGTTCTGCAGATACGGCAGCATTCGTCCACGAAATTTTTCACGCAGTACGCACCAGATCCTACAAGGCTGGCTACGTGCCTCCGGCAGAAGTTCCATCTTACATTCCACCACCCACTGCGCCTTCAGGACCCTCTGGCGCATATGGCTCCCTAGGCCCTGTGCGAGGTTCCAGTGGGGGGCTTCCAGAGTCCAGGAAGCGCTCGTACAATGATCATCAGGACAATGACAGCAGGAGCGACTCACACTACGCGCGAGATGACAGACAAATGAAGCAAATGCGAAGAGGTGGGAGAGGCGGTAGGCAAGATGGCTTTGGATATAGGGGTGGACGGGGAGGCTTTCTAGATCCTGGAAGTTCGTTTCCGCATGCGGTGTCGCCTCCTATATTACCAACTTTCCCGACCGTGCCGATGCCCGCAGGACTACCTTTTGATCCCAATGATCCAATAGCTGCGATTATGGCTATGCAATCTATGGGACTACCATCACTACCCGGTATGCCAACTCTTCCTGGAGAGACCTCGCCATCAGGTCGACTTCAATTCAACGGACATGGTTCCGCAGCATTTCCTGGGCCGAGAAGGAGAGAGCGGTGTAGGGACTATGACACCCAGGGTTATTGCGCGAGGGGAGATTCCTGCCCGTACGAGCACGGAACTGATCGTCTGGTTGCTCCTAACCAAGATGGTGGGTAACTGGCCCTTATCTAGAGAGCGAGGTTTGCTGATCCAACACAGAATATGATCCGAAAAATGCTCTTCTCTCGGCGCTACCAGCGTCTTCCGTCCCCAATGGACATCAATCTTCCAACGAACCCCGTGGTAACGGATCCGCTCGGGGCTTAGGAAGGGGACGAGGAAATCGAGGAGCATTTCCCCCACGGAAGCCTAACCGGGCAGATTTCTCACAGGCTGGACCGAATCATGACCGATCTATCACTACCATAGTCGTTGAGCAGATTCCTGAGGATAGATTCGACGAACAGTCAGTCAGGGAGTTTTTCTCGGAGTTTGGCAACATAGTGGAGGTGACAATGCAGCCTTATAAGCGGCTGGCACTTGTGAAATATGATGAGTATACGGGTGCCAGGAGTGCCTACGACAGCCCTAAGGTCATATTTGACAATCGTTTTGTCAAAGTCTATTGGTACAATCCGAACACTGTACCTACGCCGCCAGCTGCGGGCAAGAACTCAGCGGAATCATTGAAGCCAAAGGAAGAAGAGCAACCCTTTGATAAAGAAGAATTCGAACGCAACGCGATGGCCGCTCAGAAGAAGCTTGAAGAGAAAAAAGTGCAGATGAAAGAGATGGAACGCAAGAGACAAGCCTTGGTAAAGCAAAAGGAGGAGCTCGCTCAGAAGCAAGCTGAAGAGAAGCGGAAATTGATCGAAAAACTGGCAGCTAAGGGTGTGGTTAGCGGCGATACTACAATGACCAACTCGGCCACGAACGGGACCAACGGCGCGGATGACAGCAAAGCTAGCGCGCACACCAAAGCGTTGAGAGAGAAAGTTGCAGAGTTGGAGGCCGAGGCCAAGAGCTTGGGTCTAGACTCCGCTCTGAGCGACTATACGCCTAGGGGTCGAGGACGTGGAAGGGGGAGGGGATCGTATAGGGGCTGGGAAGGCTTTGCTGGTCGCGGTGGTGCATTCGATGCTCCGAGGGGTCGGGGTGGTTTCCGGGGGAGAGGAGGTGGAAAGTATAATTTGGATAATAGAACCAAGCAGGTGGCCGTTTCAAGTGTAGATTTTGATACCAGGAAGGATGAGGCGTTGAGGTCATACCTCCTTGTAAGTTCCGCCACCATCTGAGTCTTAGGAGGCACACTGATTAAGATGCGACCCAGGGCGTCGGCGAATACACTGCCATCGAACCTCATCCTGATGGCTCGGGGACGCAGATCATCACATTCAAAGACCGTCCCACGGCCGAGAACTTCATGTACGGCGCCAAAGAGATTCCGAATGTCGGCAAACCCGAGCTCAATTGGCACAATGCGCCGCCTGCAACCTCGCAGGTAACTGCGAAGCAAGCAGGTGCTGGTGGAGACGTGGGGATGAGTGGTACGAACGCGCATAATGGCGAGACACATAGGGCGGCGCCAGTGGAAGATTATGATACTGCCGAGGACTACGATGTTGCGGATGATATAGCGTGAGGTGGATGCATCTCGCTGGATCTGGGGATTTGAAAACATTGTGGCATGTTGTCCATGGGAGGATTGTATAGTAGACTGCATCATAGCGAGCATTTAAGAAGCGTGGACCCTCGAATTTCATACTTTCGTGCATTTACGATTGTGCACAAGTTCTTCAAACATAGAGTACTCAACATCTTCATGCTCATCGTAGATGCTAGACGATCAACTTCTCAAATATAGGTCAAAGGCGTAAAGGGGTGGCACGCACGTAGGATACATTTCCAGAATCTTGTAAAAACTCACACACCAACACCTTCTTATCCTCCATTGAATGCAGCGCCCCCAACGAATATTGTGCGCTCCAATTTGGCTTCCACCATCGTCTTTCTTACTTCGACGCCGCTCCCCTACTCACCCTCTGTCTCCAAACATTTGTAATATAACGTCCGCAATGTCCACACGGCCACCGAAGAGCGCGGCGGCATCTGCCCCGGTGGTGGATGCGAGGTATTGCCATACTTGTGGTCGTATTATTTGTAAGTCTTCTTCTTCTTGGGGTCTGTTCTGTGATATTGTGAGGGAGTCCGGCTTGGGATATTTCTTTCCTGATAAAACATGTGTGACTTGTCTGGGACTGAATGAGTTGTCAGTCTGTTTTTTATATATGCTTTCGGTCATAGACTGTATATTTCATCCGTATTCCATGAAAAGAACATGTCGGCGTATACACCATTCTCAACTACATTGGCCGTACCGTTCCTCATTACGAATATACATATATACCCATACATCTTCCCCCCCATCCCTAAACCGCCATCTCTAACCCCCTTCACCCACCCCAGCTCCCCGCAAACCCAACCCACGCACCCCACCCTCCACACCGCAAAAGTACTGCTCCGACCGCTGCCGACGCGAGAAACCCTCCCCGACAGGCCAAGGCATAGAAAGACAGATCGAAAACGCTTTCGTACGCTTATTAGGCGATGAGCGTGAGCGACGGATTGTGTACTGTGAGACTGTGCAACGAGCTGTTTTCACTCACACAACAAAAGAATGTGGTGGTTTGAATGTGGAGGGGGGTGAGGAGGTTGGGGGTAAGGAGGACGGTATGACGAATGGGAGTGATGTGCAGACGTCGGACGAAGCTGAAGATGAGGAGGAGGAGGGAGGAGGTGTTCGACTTCCCGCTTCCTTTAGTTCACCTTTAGGAAGCACTACGAACGTAGCTAACGCCAACGACGCAGCCGGGCTCTCGCCGCAAGCGTATGGTCTTAGAGTTGCCAGGCAGCGCGAGCAGGTACGGCAGGCTGCGAGGAGGGGTGTGGCGTTTGGTTTTCATGTTGCTCGTGAGGGTGGAGATGGAGTAGGGGCGAAGGAGGAGGAGAGGAAGAGGGTGGAAGCGGTGCAGGATGGGAGGGTTGTCGAGACGAGTTTTGCTAAGGGGGAGTGGGGTGTTAGGTGGAGGGGATAGGGATTAGGGTGGGTTTATAGTATCTGTGCATGGATTTTTGGGATAGAGGACGGGGTTTATGTGGTTAGAGATGGTACTATGTCGATGTACTACTAGACGATTTCGCGTTGTTGTGTCACTGCTTTTCGTGTCCAATATTCGAAAATTGATCGTTTCATGAGGGTACTAATCTCATGTGCAGGTCAGATCATGCACGCAGCAATCACCATGAACATCACCTTCCTTAGGACCTTTACCCAAACTTCGGAGCTACCAGGCGATAGGAGGTAGTTGGAAGAGCTACCTAGTCTGCAACGAATCCATCGGTTTATATCCCACTCATCGCACAGCACAACAATCATCACGATCTTGCTGGCCATAAATATTTCATTCATGTCAACGTAATGTATATGTACGAATAACGAAAACCTCGCTCCCATGTCCGTGGGTAGTTCAATCGAGGAATTGCCGCAACCTTTGATGATCCTACGACTATGGTGGAAGGTATCAGAAAACCGTACCATAGCTCGTCAATTTTCATCAACCCACATTCACAATGTTGCAAGCAGTGTCATAAACCCTTTTTCCAAGACTTCTTCAGCAGATGAAGCTCGAGAATGCGGAGTACGGTATTAGTGTTTCCGTATGCGGTTGCTATGTGCATCCTGCAGTATCCAAATGCGTGACCTGGTATCTCTTGACGGTGCCCTAAACATATTATCTTCTCTACCGGTGGCTCAACCAAGAAAGTTCGCTCTTCGCTTTCGACGATATATGTACACCTTATGAAGATGGACTCCGAAACACATGACTCATTGCTAGTGGTAGTGTACAGTATTTGCACAGCGCATCGCTCGTCATAGACTACAACCTGTCGATAATGGCCTTTGCATACTCGTGTGTCTTCGCCTTCCCTCCCAGGTCGCCCGTCAGGTACTGCAGCTGTCAATGCCTGAAATATTCGGATTCATCTGTTCGAATGGCTTACCTTTCCTTCCGCCAGGGTATCAAAGATAGCTTTCTGGATCTTGTTTGCATGTTCGTGCAGGTTCATGTGCTGCAACATCATGATGCTGCTCAATAATAAAGCAGTTGGATTTGCGAGACTTTTACCAGCAATGTCAGGTGCAGAACCATGAACGGCCTCGAATATTGAGCATTCGTCTCCAATGTTTCCAGAGGGAGTCAAGCCAAGACCACCGATCAGACCGGCGCACATGTCTGAGAGAATGTCTCCATAAAGATTGGGCATCACAAGTACCTTGTCGTTGTAGGGCGTTGGGTCAGTCACAATCTTTAGGCATGCGTTGTCGAGTAATTCGGCATCAAATTCAACGTTCGGAAACTCCTTGCTGATCTCTCGAGCAACTCTCAGAAACAGACCGTCAGACATCTTCATGATTGTCGCCTTGTGCACGACTCTGACCTTCCTTTTGCCGACATCCTCCGCATATTGAAAGGCAAATCTTAGAACTCGTTCCGAGGCCGCTCGAGTGATAAGCTTGATACTTTGTACTACACCGTCAATCACCACATGCTCGATACCTGAGTATTCGCCCTCGGTGTTTTCCCGAATCAGAACTGTGTCAACGTTGTCATACGGGGTCTTGTAACCGGCAATGGATTTGCAGGGTCGAACGTTCGCAAAGAGATTGAATGTACGGCGGAGAGTGAGATTAAGGGAGACGTGACCCTTCCCTATCGGTGTCTAGCGCAATGTTAGTACTCCAATCGAGCAAAGGACTTTTCCAATCGCACAGCTAAAGGTCCTTTAAGCGCAACCAAGTTGGTTTTAACGCTGTCAATGGCTTTGTCTGGAATGACTGTTTTTCCACCTTTGAGCTGAGGTGTAACATCTACTGATTCCCATTTGATCGGAGTCTGACAGTCCTTAGCCTAGATCGTGTTGAACAGGGTAGGCTTCTACAAGCCTTGGCTGCTGCGAATATATCCTTGACCGACTGCGATATCTCCGGGCCAATGCCATCTCCTTCTATAAGCGTCACCAAGTATTTGCCCTGTTCCCCGTAACGTGTAAGCATTTTCCACCAGCATATCTCAAGACGAAGAGCATTCCATGTAGAAATCAAGCACTGTATATATCGTACATCTGAGCCTTTGGTGCCTTTAAACTCGGCAACTTTCTTCTCATTTGGGGTAGAGTAGGACCTGGACTGAGTCTATAGCAACCATGCAGACCATTAGCTTCTCTGCTCAGCCCCATTATATACCAAGGCTGTCGGACATACCTGTTCCAGTAGTGGTATCCATCTTGGAGACGCGTTGGCTCTCCATAAGCAATTCCTCACTGGGAGCGCGAAAGCGCGTCTGGCTATCATGCTGATCCTGCGTGCTCTCAGCACACGAAACCACAGAAGCTACAGACAATGGAGGACAATATAAAGGCGGAGATGTTATGCGGGAGGTAAAGCAATTACTTGCAGAAATTTGCTTGGCATGCGTTTTGGTAACGCTAGCGTAGGTAACGAACCGCGAGCTTTTAGCGTGTGTAATTTCAATGTCATTTTAGCGTGTACAGTTTCAATGCGATTGGCCTGCTGTAATACCCTGACCCCGACCCTACTAAATTAAAAAATAATCGCTGATTTTATCGATTTTATCGCAGCTATAGAACTATACTACTTAATAGTTAATACTTATAATATATATCTAAGTAAGCTAAAAGATACGTATTTATCTATAATATCTAGTACTTTAAAAATTATAAAAATCCGTCTACGTACGTAGAAGATATAATAAGTTTACCTACTAAATCTATATATCTTAGTATAGCTTTACCCGCTATACCTATATATAAGGGTACTACGTAATAATATAGCTATTAAGTACTATAAACGGTACGTATATATATATATATATAGAACTCTCTATTCTTATTAATAGTAAGATTAATTACTACTCTTCCCTTTAGGGGGAATTCCCTCCTCTATATATTATAGGTAAAGGGGTAGCGTAGTACTATTATATACTATAAACGCTACGTTAATAGTAGTATTATATTCCTAACTAGTCCTTATAATTATCTCCCTATCTAGGCTCTTAGGCTTTAAGAGTATAAAAGGTTATAATTCATAAAAGATACTCCTTTAATAATAAAATATACCTTTAATAAAAGCGTAATAATATAATTAATTATAAGGCCCTCTAAGCTAAGCCTTAAAGAATCTATAGTTTTATTAAACTATAATAATTATAAATACTACTCTTATATATAATCTTTATATTATAATATATTCTTATTATACTTCTTATTATCCTTTATTAATTTATTATAAAAGTAGCTAGAAGTCTTAGTATTTTAAAGTAAATAGGAAGTTATTACTATTAAGGCTTTACTAAGTACTTAAGGTATATCTTCTTTATATAACTTTAATATTATTCTTCTAATTATAATATCTTTATTTTTTATTGATTATACTAAGTCCTTTTCTAGTTTTATTTATATTATTACCCCCTCCGCGTCTTATTATACCTCCTTATACTTCTAATAGTTATTTTATAAGTAATCCTTAATAATAAACTTACTCTTACTACTAATTAAAAGAAGACTACTACTACCCCCTCTACTTATAATAGTATATAACCTCCCCTATTAAGCCGCTCCTAGCCTATTTTTATATTATCCTATATAATATACCTTTATTATATTATATTCTAATTTAAAGAGTTATAAGTTTAATATTTTTAATTAAAGCTTTACTTATTTTTTTAATAAGATAACTTATACGCGCGCCTCCCTTAGTTTAATAAAATATAAATATTATAAAGATCTTAATATTAAATATTAATAAGAGATTCCTATTTATACTTATTATACTTATACGCGCCTTCTTTAATTTTTAAATATTATAACTACCTTAAATGCTAGCTTTAACCCCCCTTAGCTTACTAAATTCTAGTAAACCTTTAATAGGCTTATTTAATAGTATTATTACTACCTTTATTATACCTCCTCTACCCCCGCTACTATTATAGCTCCTATTAGGGTTAACCTAGCTATTACTATCTATATTATAAATACCTTAGAGGATATTCTTAATATTCTTTATTAATATATATATATTACTCTATCTCCCCTTCTAAAGTACTTTTAAAGCCTTACTAATATATTATAAGAGTACCTCCCTCCTATTATAAAGGATAAAGAAGAGGATAATAAAGAGGATACTCCTATTACTAGTAGTAGTAATAGTAATAGGCCTAATACTACTATTAATATAATATAATAGCCCTTTTTTATAATACCTTTAATAGTCTAATTATATTAGGTATCTTTTCTTTTTTATTTATAATAATAGAAATTATTTCCCCTCTTATATAATATAAACTTTATACCTTAGAGTAATCCTACTTAAATCTTTTTAATATATTTAATATATTAATTAAGTCCTATTTATATAACTATTAATTATAATTATAAGACTAACCCTTCTACTTTATTAAATACTAAGGTTTATTATAAGAGATTTTATAGTTAAAAATAGCCTTAACTTCCTATTTATCTTTATTATTTATAAGCTCTATTTATATAACTTTTATAATACTCTTATTATTACCTTAATATAACTTTACAAGTAAGATATAAAAGATATTATATATATAAAAGGTATTAAGTAGTTATAACTTATATACCTAACTACTAATATAATTAAAGACCTTAAAAGGCCTTAAATAATATTATAATAATTTCTTAGTTACTTATACTAATTTAATATACTTTATATTTAATAAGATATAATTACTTATATTATATTATCTTTACTTTTACTATTTATTTATATACTCTACTTATATAGCTTATACTTAATATAAGTACTACTCTAAACTTTCCCTTTATTTCTAAAGTAATTTAACTCTTTCTTTATAAGGACTCTATATAGGCTAATAGGCCCTAAAAAGGACGCTGAGGTATTCGGATTATTACCCGAATACCCCTATTCTTCTAGGTATATATACGCGCATGCATGCCTAGGGCGGATAGCCTAAGGTACGCCTGTAGCGTATATAACTCTTACATTCTTATATTAATAGGACTTCTCTTAATAGTAGCTTTAAAAGCTTTATATCTAGCTTAGGTAAGTAGTTATAAAGCGCTTTGTATAAAGGTAACCTAGTATTAATATACTTTATATAATTATATATAAACTTTACTAGATAAAGTAACTCTACTTAGTTATCTTATCTCTAGGTAGAATAGTAATATAGATACTACTTAAGTATACTATTCTATCTCTCTATTTAATTATCTATTTAAGGGTAGAAAGTAGTATTAAGCTTTCTTTTTATATTAGTATAATAATATATAGCTACCTAGAAGCTACTTATAAATACTATCCCTTAATTACTAATAATACCTTCTAGCTAATTAAACCTTAGAAAGATTTTATAATATAATAGGTTAATAATATTAATAATATTAACTATCTTTATAATAGGTAAATACCTAGCTACCTTAATATAATAGTTTATAACTATTAAGATTATATTATAAATACTACCCTTCTATTTACTTAAAGGGAGATCTATAATAAAATCTATTATAATTTCCTAAAAAGGTCTTATAAGTATTAGTAATAATAATAGTATACTATAAATAGTATATCTACGCGGCTTTATTAATTAGTAGGTTAAATATTCTTATATATAATTATAAATATCTTATCCTATTAATTTCTAATAGAATTTCCGCTTAATAAGCTCCTATATATACTTCTATAAGTAGTAGCTAGTATAAAAGTTATTATAATAAAGCTTTAAGGATTTAAAGTTATTTTTATTATTTAATAAGAGGAGGTAGGGGAGCCTGTCCTATTTAATATATATACTACCGAGGCTATAGTCCGTAGACCTGATATATCCTACTAATAGAACCGCCCTAAGAATATTCCATAGCCGCAGCCTCTTTTACTAAGGAACTACCCTTAAGAGTATTAACCCTATATACCCTCTCCTCGCTCCTACTTATAAATATTTCGGCCTAAGGGTAATAACTATAGCGGAGGTTACCGTAACTATTCTACCGTAGTTACAGCTCCCCTAGCTATTAGAACTTAGCGCTATATTAGTAATTCTTTAATCTTATAGCTAACTACAAGCTTAGTACGTTTAAAATAGAGGGATACTAGTAATTAACTAGCATTTTCGTTATATTATAGAGTTACCCGCCTGACCTATAGTAACTCCTAGCCTTAGGGGAGTATATCGAGTGCGAGGTAGCTAGATAACTAGAATAGACCCGCGAGGTATTATTATTATAAAAGGTCCCCTAGAAGCCTAATACCTAGGTAGGACCTAACGTTAATAATTAGTATGCTGGATTAATCGGATTAGAAGGGAGGAGGATAATTTAGCTACTTTATACCGAAGTATAGAGCGTTTGTAGCCCCTAGCTCGTATAGCTAATATCCTACGGAGGCCGGTTATTATAATAAAGCTTTAAGATTTCTTATCTAATTACTTTATTATTAGGTATAAAAACTATACTACCCTTATAAAGGATTCCTATCTTATCTAGTAATAGAGATATATTAGTAGCCTTTTTATAGCCCTAAGACTTTAATAATTATTTCTTATTATAAATATCCTTATCTCCCTTTTAAAGATATTAGAGTATCTCTAATATTAAGTTATTATATTTATTTTATACGCGCTTTATTATTAACGCGGTTATAATATACCTTCTAGGTACTATTTAATTAATATTAAACTATCTTATAATAGGGTTTAAGCTATTACTTATACTATTCTATATCTTTAAGAGCGCGTTACTCTCCTCTATTTTTAGGGTATAAGGCTTTTTAAGCCCTATCTCTAACCTTTTATACTATTTATAATTATAAGCCTTATTATTTTATAAACCTTTATAAATACTATATATATAATACTTATTAAAAGGAATATACCTAATATTCTTTAACTTATTTTATAATATTAATAGATAAGTATCTTCTTTATCTATTATTAGTATATAATCTAGTTACCTTAATAGGATATTAGCTAGGTTCTTAGTACTTATATAATAGTATATCTTAAAGTTATATATTATAAGCTTTATTACTTAATATACTTATCTCCTTATTAATAATAATATTATCTAGAAATACCTTAAGTTATTATAATTAATAATTATTATAATTAGGTATAAGCTACCTTCTAAGAAGTACTTTTATACCTAGAATACCTTAATTATTATAAGTAGTTCCTAGTTATAAGTCTTATATCTAATTTCTATTAAATATAATTTATAAGAGTAGAAGATAATAAGATACTATTCTACTTCTACCCCTTTAATATTAATTAAGAACTTTTATAATAAAATAATTATAATAACTAGAATTAAAGTATTAATCTCTAATTAGATTTCTCTTATAAGGTTAAAATATATAAGTAATAATACCTCTTAAAAGAGTTACTTTAACTACTTAAATACTACTTTTATAATATTACTTAATATTAACTTTCTATTTTTAATATATAAATAATTATTTTTTAGATAGTCTATTAATATTATAGTTATAGAGGAATAGTATTTAATAAAATAATAGTAGAAATTAGTAAACTCTTAATAATATATCTTAAAGTTATATATTATAAACTTTATTACTTAATATACTTATCTCCTTATTAATAATAATATTATCTAGAAATACCTTAAGTTATTATAATTAATAATTATTATAATTAAGTATAAGCTACCTTTTAAGAAGTACTTTTATACTTAAAATACCTTAATTATTATAAATAGTTCCTAGTTATAAGTCTTATATCTAGTTTCTACTAAATATAACTTATAAGAGTAGAAGGTAATAAGATACTATTCTACTTCTACCCCTTTAATATTAATTAAGAACTTTTATAATAAAATAATTATAATAATTAAAATTAAAGTATTAATCTCTAGTTAAATTTCTCTTATAAGGTTAAAATATATAAATGAAAATAC
>JAABUX010000328.1_pt1 | contig 80473 bp, 80 predicted proteins | sample 5561851 | NCBI WGS metagenome assembly JAABUX01 (sample SAMN10711883, study PRJNA513361) | rock metagenome | isolation source: Antarctica rocks | place: Antarctica: Victoria Land, Richard Nunatak red sandstone | collected 2016-01-03 | reverse complement strand
AATGCCAATCGCGGCCGATACGCCGTCTCCGGAGCCTGTGTCATCGGGCGGTGCCATTGACACGTTGACTCGTACTCAGCCGTGACCTGTCAATGCCCCCTCCAACGAGATGACCTGGGCTGTTACGTATTCCGACAAGGCCGCCACGACGCAGCCGATGGACTCAAGCCCATGCTGGAGATCGTGAGCGGCACGGTCCTTGCCTCTATCCCACGTGATCCAATGCCAAGGCAGAAAGCTTGAACTCCGCCCCACCCATGCCTGTCCATCGGCGGCAACGCGGCCTCGGCGCGGCGCGTCTGCCCGGCTGGTCGCTTCGCAGCCGGCTGCTGGTCCTGTGGGCGATCTCGCTGGTGTCGGCGGTTGCCGCCGGGACCATGCTGGTCCAGCTCTACCGGCAGTCCTCCATCGACCAGGCCGCGCGGGCGGAGGCGGTCACGAGCCGGGCGTGCGACGGGATCACCGACCGCTACCGCTTCTACACGACCGACTGGACCCGGCCGCCTGCGGACCTGCACGACGAAGCTTTGCGGCAAGGGCTGTTCGCCGTGGTGTCCATGGCCCTGGCGCATTCCCCCGGCGTCGAGGGCGGCATCTGGCAGCGCGCCGAGGGGTCGCTCGCCTACGCTTATCCGACCTACGAGGGCACCGGCCCGAAGACCGACCTGCCGCTGGCGGAGGCGGAGCGCATCCGGGCCGCCAACGCCGGGGCGCTTGCGGAGGAGCGCGCCGTGGACGTGCGGCAGGCCGGACGCTTGCAGACCCTGCTGCTGCATGCCTGTCCGTTGCCGGGGCCGATCGACGGGGTCACGGCCTGGACGATGTCGCGGGTGTTCACCGGCCAGGGTGCCGGCTACGCGCGGCTGCTCGGCGGCCTCGGCGTCCTGCTCGCGTCCGTTCTGGCCTCGGCGGGCTGGATGACGCACCTGCTGCTAACCTGGTCGCGCAAGCTCGGCCGGGTGGAGGCGACGGTGGAGCGGCACGAGGGCCTGGACCCGCCGCTGCTGGAGCCGACCGGCGAGCGCGAGCTGGACCGCATCATCGGCAGCCTGAACGCGGCGGCGTTGAAGGTCCGCGCCATGCGGCGGGAGGCGGACGTGCTGTCGGCGCAGGTCGCGGCCTCCGAACGGCTCGCCGGCCTTGGCCGGGTCGCGGCCGGCATCGCGCACGAGATCCGCAACCCCATCGCCGCGATGCGGCTGAAGGCCGAGAACGCGCTGCTGGGCGACGACGCCCGGCGCCGGGCCGCGCTGGAGATGATGCTGGGGCAGATCGGCCGCCTGGATGCCTTGCTGCGCGACCTGCTCACCCTCACGCACCGGAGCGAGCCGCGATGGCAGCGCGCCCATGTGCCCGCGCTGCTGGCCGCCACGGCCGAGCTGCACCGCGACCTGGCCGACCGCCATGGCGTCAGGCTGCTGGTGCAGGCCCCGGCCATCGACTGGACGCTCGATCCCGGCCGGATGCAGCAGGCGCTCGACAACCTGGTCCTGAATGCGATCCAGGCGATGCCGGCGGGCGGCACCGTGACGGTTGCCGCCGGGGAGGCGGGCGGCGCGCTCCGCCTGCGGGTGAGCGACGACGGACCCGGGTTGCCGGCGGCGGTGCGCCAGCACCTGTTCGAGCCGTTCGTGTCGGCGCGGGCAGACGGGACCGGGCTTGGGCTGTCCATCGTCCAGGAGACCATGCTGGCGCATGGCGGCAGCGTGAGCTACCGGCCGGAGCCGGGCAGCACCTTCGAGCTTGTCGTGCCGCATCGGGAGGGATCATGCCCAGGCTCCTCGTCATAGACGACGATCCCGCGTTCCGCGACACGCTCGCGGAAACGCTGCGCGACCTTGGCCATCATGTGACCGAGGCCGTGGATGGGGAGGACGGGCTTGCGCGGTTCGACGCAGCCCGGCCCGACCTTGTCTTCCTCGACCTGCGCATGCCGGGCCTGGACGGCCTTTCTGTTCTCAAGCGCCTGCGGGGCGACGCCGCGGAGCCGCCGGTGCCGGTGGTCGTGCTGACCGCGTATGCGTCCGGGGCCAACACCATCGACGCCATGCGGCAGGGCGCGTTCGACCACCTGACCAAGCCGCTGGGCCGCAGCGAGCTGGCCGAGGTGCTGGGGCGCGCGCTCAGCCGCACCGCCGCCCATGCTGCCACGACTGCCACGGCCGCCGAGCCGATGAACGGACCTTTGGTCGGCTCCAGCCCGGCGATCCGGGCGGTGCAGAAGATGATCGGCATGGCCGCCGCCTCCGACGCGACAGTCCTTGTCACCGGGGAGACCGGCACCGGCAAGGAGCTGGTGGCCCGCGCGCTGCACGACCACGGTTCCCGCGCGGCGGGGCCGTTCGTCAGCGTGAACTGCGCCGCGATCCCGGCGGAGCTGCTAGAAAGCGAGCTGTTCGGCCACGTGCCCGGCGCGTTCACCGGGGCGGTCAAGGCGCAGGCCGGGCGGTTCCGCGAGGCGCAGGGCGGCACCCTGCTGCTCGACGAGATCGGCGACATGGACGCCGCCATGCAGGCCAAGATCCTGCGCGTGCTGCAGGAGCGGGTCGTCACCCCGGTCGGCGGGCGGCCGGAGGCGGTGGACGTGCGCGTCGTCGCCGCGACGCATCGCGACCTGCTGCAGATGGTCGACGCCGGCGGGTTCCGGGCCGACCTCTACTACCGCCTGCACGTCATCCCGATCGCCCTGCCGCCGCTGCGGGAGCGGGTGTCGGACATCGTGCCGCTGGCCCGGCACTTCCTCCGCCTCGCCAGCCCCAAGGCGCCCAAGCGGTTGTCCGCGGAGGCCGCCGCGGTGCTGGAGGGCTGCCGCTGGCCGGGCAACGTCCGCGAGCTGCGCAACGCGGCCGAGCGCGCCGCGGCGCTCGCGCGCGGGCCGTCCATCGACGCCTCCGACCTTGAGTTCCTGCGGCAGTCCGACGATGCGGATATCGTGGCCGGGACCGACCTGACCTTGCCTGCGGCCGTCGCCGGGCTGGAGCGCGCGATGATCCGCCGCGCCTTGGCTGAGAACCGCGGCAGCCGGGCAGAGGCGGCGCGCAGGCTCGGCATCAACCGGCAATTGCTTTACGAGAAGATGAAGCGTTACGGCCTCGGCGCCGAGTGACGCCATGCCTGTCAGCTAATCTGACAGAAAATTGTCGTCCTTCCTGACATCTGGCAACATAGGATGAACTTTTAGGAAGTATTCCTGGACGGAATCACTTGGCACGCCTCTTGCGATGCTTTCGATGCGCTTCGTGTGACGAGGCGAGTTCTGGAGTATGTTGCAATGAAAACCAAGCTGAAGGCGCTCCTGATCGCAACAGCCGCGGCGGGTACGTTGGCCGGCGGCGTGCTGGCGCAGACGCCCGCCACCCGCACAGCGCCGCCGCCCGTCGCCGCACCGCTTGCGCCGGCGCAGCCAGCGTTCGACCTGAGCCAGTTGCCGGCGACCCGCGGCACGGTGAAGTATTTCACCCTGACGCCGCGCGGCGACGTGGACGGCTTCATCCTCGCGGACGGCACGCAGGTGCACGTCCCGCCGCATCTGTCCACCCAGCTCGTCGCGGCCGTGCGTCTGGGCGACGCGGTCACGGTGCGCGGCCTGCGCGCCGCGGCGGTCCCCATGGTCGCCGCCCTGTCCGTGACCGGCGACGCGAGCGGGCAAACGGTGGTGGACATGGGACCGCCCGGCGGACCCGGCCACGGCCCGGGCGGGCGGCCTCCCGGCGCCCCACCGCCGCCGCCGCCGCCCGGCGGCCCCGCAGCCGGCCCGCCGTCCGAGGTGTCGGGCAAGATCCTCGCCGTGCTGCACGGCCCGCGCGGCGAGGCGAACGGCGCCATGCTGGAGGACGGCACGGTGCTCCGGCTGCCGCCGCCGGAAGCGGCGCGCCTCACCGCCACGCTGGCGTCCGGACAGGTGGTCGTCGCCCAAGTGCCGGGGATCGCGAACAATCTCGGCCGCATGGTGGACGTGCGGGCCATCGGCCCGTCGCGCGACCAGTTGGCCCAGGTCCAGGCGCCCCCGCCCCGCGGCTCCGGCGGGCCTGACGGCCGGCGCGGCCCGCCGGAGGACAAGCGGTGATGTCCACGACCACAACGGGCGGCCGCGTGCTGGCCTGGCTGCACATTGGCGACCTGCACCTGACCGAGGGGGGCTTGGAGAACCATCGCAGCCTCGGCCGCATCGTCGCCCTCGCCAACGCCCTCCCGCCGGGCAGCCTCGACTTCGCCGTGCTGCCCGGCGACAACGCCGACGACGGCATGGCCGGGCAATTCCAGCTTGTCCGCGACGCGGTGGCGCCTTTGCGCCTGCCGCTGCACGTCCTGCCCGGCGACCATGACTTCAAGCCGCGCAATCTCGACGCCTACCATGCCGTGCTCGGCGCGGAGCGGCTGCCGTTCGCCAAAACGGTCGCGGGGCACCGTTGCCTGTTCCTGGACGTGGTTTCCGCCGGCACGGGCGGCCCAGACTTCCGCCTGGGCGAGGACCAGATCGCCTGGGCCGAGCGCGAGCTGGAAGCCGCCGGGGCGGCGGGCCAGGGCGCGGCCGTGTTCATGCACACCTACCCCGCCGACCTGCGCGAGGGAGGCGAGCGGCTCGGCGCCCTGCTGGCCCGGCCGCAGGTGCTCTGCGTCGACATGGGCCATACGCACTACAACGAGCTGGCCAACGACGGCGGCACGGTCTTCATGGCGACGCGCTCGACCGGGCAGATCGAGGAGGGGCCGCCGGGCTTCTCGGTCGCCGCCGCGGACGGGCGCACGGTGAGCTGGCGCTTCGAGCCGCTGGATGCGGCCTGGCCCTTCGTGCTGGTGACGCAGCCGGCGGACCGGCGCCTGGCCACGGATGCCGGCCAGGCGGTGCGCGGCCCGTTCACCGTGCGCGCCAAGGTGCTGGGCGACGCGCCGGCCGCGTCCGTGGAGGCGCAGGTGGACGGCGGCGGCTGGACGGCGATGGCGCCCGTGCCGGGCGCGGCCGCGCTGTGGGACGTCCGCTGCGACAAGCCCGGGGCGCGCGTGCGTGTCCGGGCGCGCGACGCGCAGGGCCGGGAGGACGAGGACGCCGTGGAGCCGGCGCTTCCCGGCTGGACGGCGCCCGGCCGCGCGGCGGACGGCAGCGACCGGGACCGGGTGGGCGCCTGGCCGGAGCGGGGCATCCTCGGCACGCAGCTTGGACCGAACCGGAAGGGAAAGAAGTGGTGAGCGTCGACAGCATGGAGGAGAGCGCCCAGCCCTCCGCCCGCTCGCTTCGCGGGCTGGACGCCATCAACGTCTTGATGGCAGACGTGCGGGACGGGGTGGGGCCGTATCTGGCCGTGTTCCTCAAGGGGGGCGAGCATTGGGACTCCGGCGCCATCGGCATCGCCATGGCGGCGTCGTCCATCGCCGCTGCGGTGTGCCAGGTGCCGGCCGGGCTGCTGGTGGACGGGACGCGGGCCAAGCGGCTGCTGATCGCCGCCTCCGGCCTGATGATCGGCGCGGGCTGCCTGCTGATCGTGGTGTTCCCGCGCTTCTTCGCGGTCATCGCGGCGCAGGCCATGCTGGGCGCGGCCTCGGCCATCATCCCGCCGGCCATCGCCGCGGTCTCGCTCGGCTTGGTCGGGCGGCGCCTGCTGGACGGGCGGGTCAGCCGCAACGAGAGCTTCAATCATGCCGGCAACCTGCTGGCCGCCGTGCTGGCCGGGGCGCTCGGGACGTATCTCGGCTATCACTGGATCTTCTACCTCGTGTGCGCCTTCGCGTTGGCGAGCGCCGCCGTCGTCACCTTCATCAAACCCTCCGAGATCGACCATGAGCGCGCCCGCGGCGGCGAGGACCCGGCCCAGTGCGAGCCGGTGGCGGTCCGCGACCTGCTGCGCCGGCGCGACCTGCGGGTGTTCCTCGCGTCCGTGGCGCTGTTCCACTTCGGCAACGCGGCGATGCTGCCGATGGCCGGGCAGGTGCTGGCGCAGGCGCATCCGGGGTCCGACGCCGCCGCGCTGTCGGCCTGCATCCTCGCCGCGCAGTTCGTGATGGTGGGCGTCGCCTGGGCGGTGGGGCAGGCGTCGGCAAAGGGCGTGGGGCGCAAGACGATCTTCCTGGTCGCCATGGCCGTGCTGCCGGTGCGCGGCGTGCTGTTCACGCTGGCCGACAGCCCCTATGCCGTGGTGGGCATCCAGCTCTTGGACGGGGTGGCGGCAGGCATCTTCGGCGTGATCTCCGTGCTGATCGCGTCCGACCTGATGCGCGGCACCGGGCGGTTCAACTTCGCCCAGGGGCTGATGGCGCTGTCGGTGGGGATCGGCGCCACGCTGAGCAACGCGACGGCCGGCTTTGTCGTGCAGTGGTTCGGCTTCACGGCGGGGTTCCTGTATTTGGCGGCCATCGCCGGGTGCGGGCTGGCCTTCTTCGTGGCGTTCATGCCGGAAACCCGGGATGCCGGCGCTTCCCTCGCCTCCGCCAAGCCGGCTTTGGCATGATGGGCGCGCTCGCCGCTTCGCCCTGGACGACCTGGGCCATCGCCGCCGTCGCCACGGCCGGGGTCATCGTCCGTCCGTTCTCCTGGCCCGAGTTCGTCTGGGCCGGCGCGGGCGCGGTCCTGCTGGTCTTGCTCGGCCTGCTTTCCTTACCTGACGCGCTCGCGGGCGTCATGAAGGGCACGGACGTTTACCTGTTCCTGGTCGGCATGATGCTGCTTGCCGAGGTCGCTCGGCAGGAGGGCCTGTTCGACTGGCTCGCCGCCGAGGCCGCAGGCCTCGCGAAAGGCTCCGCGACCCGGCTGTTCACGCTGGTGTTCTGCGTCGGCACCGTCGTGACCGTGTTCCTGTCCAACGATGCGACCGCCGTGGTGCTCACCCCCGCCGTCGCCGCGGTCGTCAAGGCGGCAAAGGCCAAGGAACCGCTGCCCTACCTGTTCATCTGCGCCTTCATCGCCAACGCGGCCAGCTTCGTGCTGCCCATCTCCAACCCGGCGAACCTCGTGATCTACGGCAGCCACATGCCGCCGCTGCTCGCCTGGCTGCCGCGCTACGCGCTCCCTTCGGCGCTTTCCATCCTCGCCACCTACGCCGTGCTGCGCTGGACGCAGCGGGCCGCGCTGCGGCAGGACATCTCGGCCGACATCGAGCGGCCCCGGCTGTCGGCTGGCGGCACGATGGCGGCGTGGGGCATCGCGGGCACCGCCGTCGTGCTGCTCGCCGCCTCGGCGTTCGACGTCCAGTTGGGCCTGCCGACCTTCCTGGCCGGAGCCGCCACGGCCGTGCTGGTGCTGCTGCGCTCGCGGTCCGGGCCGATGGCGGTGCTGCGGGACGTGTCCTGGGGCGTGCTGCCGCTGGTCGCCGGGCTGTTCGTGCTGGTGGAGGCGCTGGAGAAGACCGGCGTCACCAACGACTTGGCGGGGCTGCTGCACGACTTGGTGCAGCGTTCGGCGACGCTGGCGGCCTGGGTTGCCGGCGTCGTGCTCGCGCTCGGCTGCAACCTCCTGAACAACCTGCCGGCCGGCCTCGTCGCGGGCCGGGTGGTCGAGATTGCGGACGTGCCGGAGCATGTGCGGGCCGCGGTGCTGATCGGCGTGGACCTCGGCCCGAACCTGTCCGTCACCGGGTCGCTCGCGACCATCCTGTGGCTCACCGCACTGCGGCGCGAGGGGCAGGGCGTGGGGGCCTGGACCTTCCTCAAGCTCGGCGCGCTCGTGATGCCGCCGGCGCTGCTGCTCGCGGTCGCCGGCGTGTTCGCGTTCTCGGACTGACGCTTCGCGTCTGGCGGCTGACACCCAACCCATCCGGAGAACAAAACATTGGAAAACATCAGCTCGGCCTGGCTGTATCCCATCATCCTCGTTGCGGGCGCCTTGCAGGCGTGGGGGCCGCCGATGAACGGCGCGCTGCGCGGCGCGCTCAACAACCCGTGGCTCGCCAGCATCGTCTCCTTCCTGCCCATCGTGTTCTTCCTGGCCGTGCTGTTCCTTTGCCTGCCCCGCCCGCTGCCGACGACGGAGGGGGTGGACGGCATGCCGTGGTGGGCACCGCTGGGCGGCCTGGCCGGCGCGTTCGCGGTGATCGCCGGCCTGCTGTTCGTCAACAAGGTGGGCGCCGCCGTGTTCGGCGGGCTGACCATCACCGCCAACATCCTGATGTCGCTCGTTGTCGATCAGTTCGGCATGTTCGGCATGGAGCAGCACGGCCTCAACCTCGGGCGCATCGCCGGCGGGGCGCTCATGGTCGCCGGCATCGCGCTGATCTCGATCTTCTGAGCGCCACCCGCTGCCCGGGTCCAGCCCGGCGTCATCGAAACTTCACCGACCGCGCCGCGCGTCCCGTGTAGAGGAACTGCGTCTCAGCTTGGGGATCGCGGGTGCTTGTTCTGGACGGTGTGACGAAACGCTTCGGCAAGTCGGTCGCGGTGTCCGGCGTCAGCGTGGCGATTCCGCCGGGGCAGTTCGTCGGCGTCATCGGGCGGTCGGGCGCGGGCAAGTCCACGACGCTCCGCATGATCAACCGCCTGACGGAACCGACGGAGGGCCGCATCCGCTTCGGCGACCTGGACGTGACCGCCCTCTCCGGCCCGGCGCTGCGCAATTGGCGCCGGCGGTGCGCGATGATCTTCCAGCAGTTCAACCTGATCGGCCGGCTGGACGTGCTGGACAACGTGCTGATGGGCCGCCTTGCCTTTACCCCAAGCTGGCGCTCCGCCGCCAAGCTGTGGCGCCCGGAGGACCGGGCCATCGCCTTGGCCGCGCTGGAGCGGCTGGACATCGCGGGCCTGGCCGCGCAGCGCGCCGACAACCTGTCGGGCGGGCAGCAGCAGCGCGTGGCGATCTGCCGCGCCCTGGTGCAGGAGCCGGACATCGTGCTGGCCGACGAGCCTGTGGCGTCGCTAGACCCGCGCAACGCCGCGGTGGTCATGGACGCATTGCAGCGCATCAACCGCCATTTTGGCCTGACGGTGCTGTGCAACCTCCATTCGCTGGACCTGGCGCGGAGCTACTGCGACCGCCTGATCGGCATGGCCGGCGGCCGGGTGGTGTTCGACGACCGTCCGTCTGCGCTGACCGACAGCGTGGTGCGCGAACTCTACTCCGTCCACGTGAGAACCCGAAAATCGACTGGCGAGTCGACCCTGATATCAACGGCATTTCGGAGGTGCGAAGTTTCCGGGTTCTCACGTGGACGGAGTATCTATGGGCTGGAGGCGAGCGAGGTGATGGAGCGCCAGCCCGTGGCCGATCCCGCCCCCGGTCCCGCCCGCTGGCCGGACGCCGTCACCGCCTGACCCATGCCCTTGGAGCACACGCCATGATCGACCGCCGCACCCTGCTGGCCGGCCTTGCCGCCGGCACCGCCGTGACAACCGCTGGCGTCCGGACGCCAGCCCGGGCGCAAGGCGCCAAGCAGGCCTTCCCCGAACTGGTGTTCGCGGTGGTCCCGGCGGAGAACGCGTCCGGCGTGACCGACCGCTACGGGCCGTTCGTGGCCTACGTCGGCCGCCAGCTCGGCACCAAGGTGACGCTGCGGGTCGCCAACGACTACGCTGCCCTGATCGAGGGCCAGCGCGCCGGCAACATCCACATCTGTTATTACGGCCCGGCGTCGTTCGCCCGCGCCCTCGTCACCGGCGTGAAGGCCACAGCCTTCGCCATCGACGTGAACAGCGACGGAGCCAAGGGCTACTACTCGGTGTTCTACGTGAAGGCCGACAGCCCGTACAAGACCATCGAGGACCTCAAGGGCCAGGCGCTCGGCCTGGTCGATCCGAACTCGACCTCCGGCTACAACATGCCGCTGTTCGCGCTGAACAAGCTCGGCATCAACGCGGAGCAGTTCTTCGGCAAGGTGTTGATCACCGGCAGCCACGAGAACGCCGTGCTGGCCTTGCAGCAGGGCACGGTGCAGGCCGCCGCCAACTTCTGGAACGCGCCGGACGACAGCAACCTGACGCGGATGCTGAACAAGGGCATGGTGAAGCGCGCGGACGGCAAGCCCGCCACGGTGGACGACTTCCGCATCGTGCTGAAGTCAGACCTCATCATCAACGGCCCGACCGCGTATTTGGACGCGCTGCCGGACGAGCTGAAGGCCGCGATCCGCACGACCTGGCTGGACGCCGCGAAGAACGACAAGGCCGCGTTCGACCGCCTGTCGGACGGCAAGAACCAGCCGTTCCAGGCGACCGACAACGCCGCCTATGGCGACACGGTCAAGCTGATCACCTTCGTGGACAGGCTGCGCAAGCAGAACGGCTGAGGCGCGGCCCCGGCCTGCGATGCATCCTTTAGCCACGCTTCCCGAACCGCAACTGCGCCCGCTGCTGGAGGCCTATGCCGGTGCCGTGGCGGCGCGGCGCCGTGTCGTGTTGCTGGGCATCGTGCTGATGCTGGCAGCATTGGCGTTGGCGGCGGAAGGCGCGGAGGTGCGGCCGGGCGTGTTCTGGGCCAACCTCGGCAACCTCGGCAGCTACTTCGACCGTCTCGCCCAGCTCGACACGGGCGCGCGGGCCTGGACCGACCCGGCCTCCTGGTTCTGGGGCCTGCGCCGCTGGAGCGTCCAGCTCGGGCAGACCCTGCTGATCGCCTATGTCGGGACGGCGACCGGCGCGGTGCTGGGACTGGTCGGCGGCGTGCTGGCCAGCCGCAACGTCACGCCGTCCCGCGCCCTGCGGTTCGCCGCCGTCCGGGTGCTGGAGTTCAGCCGCACGGTGCCCGACATCGTGTTCGCGCTGGTGTTCGTCGTGGCGTTCGGGCTTGGCCCCTTGGCGGGCGTGCTGGCGGTCGTGCTGCACACGGCGGGCACGCTCGGCAAGCTGTTCGCCGAGGTCATCGAGAACATCGACATGAAGCCGGTCGAGGGGGTGCAGGCGGCCGGCGGCGCCTGGCTGTCGCAAATCCGCTTCGGCGTGCTGCCGCAGGTGCTGTCCAACTTCGCCAGCTACGCGCTGCTGCGGTTCGAGGTGAACGTGCGCGGCGCCGCGGTGATCGGCTTCGTCGGCGCCGGCGGCATCGGGCAGGAGCTGATCGTCGCGATCCGGAAGTTCTACTATTCCGACGTGAGCGCCATCCTGCTGATGCTGCTGGTCTGCGTCATGGCCATCGACTTCGCGTCCGAGAAGCTGCGCAGCCGGCTGGCCGAGGAGTGCGGGGCATGAGCGGGGGTCTTCGGGCGGACCTGCTGGCCGGGCGCACGGAGATCGAGGCGCGGCACGCTCCGATGATCGCGGGACGGCGCGGCCATGCGGGGACGCTGGCGGCGGTGGCCGTGGCGGTGGCCGTCTACGCCGCCGGGCTGGTGCTGCTGGACATCTCGCCAGTGCGGATCTGGCGCGGGCTGGGACAGCTCGGTGCCATCGCCGGGCTGATGCTGCCGCCGAGCGCGGGCGGGCATTTTTCCCTGTACCTGGACGCGCTGGGACAGACGCTGTCCATCGCGTTCCTGGGCACGCTGCTGGCGGCAGTGCTGGCCTTGCCGTTCGGCTTCCTGGCCGCGCGCAACGTGGTGGCGAACCGGCTGGTCCACCTCCTCGCCCGGCGCAGCCTGGACACCGTGCGCAGCATCGACGTGCTGATCTGGGCCTTGATCTGGATCAACGTCGTGGGGCTTGGCCCCTTCGCCGGGGCGCTTGCCATCGCGTCGTCGGATTGCGGGGCGCTGGCGAAGCTGATGTCGGAGGCGATCGAGACCGCCGACCGCAAGCCGGTCGAGGGCGTGCTGGCCAGCGGGGGCGGGCGGTGGCTTGCCATCCGCTTCGGCCTCGTGCCGCAGGTGCTGCCGGTGTTCGCCAGCCAGTTGCTGTATTTCTTCGAATCGAACACCCGGTCGGCCACCATCATCGGCATCGTCGGCGCGGGCGGGATCGGGCTGCATCTGTATGAGCAGATCCGGGTGCTGGAATGGCAGCAGGCCGCGTTCCTGATCCTGATGGTGCTGGTGACGGTGGCGGCCATCGACTTCGTATCGCGGCGGCTGCGGCTGGCGATGGTCGGGTGGCAGGGGGCTTGAGGCGCCGGTCCTGACTACGACAGCCGCTCGATCCCCTCTGCCGTGCTGAACGCGAGGCGGCCCTGCGCGAGGGTGGCCACCACCCGCGGGCTGTCCTCTGCCATCAGGACGACATCGGCACGCTGGCCCCCGGCCAGGGTCCCCCGGTCCGTCAGCCCGGCGGCGGCGGCCGGATTGGCGGACACCAGCGCCCAGGCTTCGCACAGGTCCAGCGTGCCCCGGGCGGCCAGCAGGAACGGCGCCTGCCACAACGCCGGGTAGTAGTAGTCGCTGGTCAGGATGCGGCAGACCCGCGCCTCCGCCATGCGCGCCGCCGAACCCCAGCCCATGTGCGACCCGCCGCGGACGACGTTCGGGCTGCCCATCGCCACCCAATCTCCCGCCGCCACCGCGGCCCGGGCGACGGCGTCCGACATCGGGAACTCGCAGATCCGGGCGCCATGCCGGCGGAAGCCGTCCCGCGTGGCGGTGCTGTCGTCATCGTGGCTGGCCATCGGCAGCCCGGCCGCGCGTGCGGCGGCGGCTACCCGCGCCTGGGCCGGCGCGACCTCCGCCCGGCGCGCGGCGGCGCGCTCGGCCAGGGCGCGGAACGCCGCTGCCGGCACGCCCGCGCGTTCGCTGTACTTCGCCAGCGCCGCCGGGTCGTCCAGTTTGCGCAGGATGGCGGGCGTGTGGTCGTTGAACGCCAGCAGGTTGCACCCGCCCGGCGCCGATGGCGTCCAGCGCCAGGCCGAGCGCGTCGATGTTGAACGCCTCCCACCGCAGATGCACGCGCATGTCGCAGAGGCTGCGGGGCCGGGCGGCATGGAGGGCGTCGAGCAGGGCGGTCCAGGCCTCGGCGCCGCGCAGCCCGGGTTCCCAGGACAGCGTGACGCCATGGAAGGCGGTGGTGATGCCGTTGGCGAGCAACTGCGCCTCCGTGTCGGCGAGGGCGAGCGGGAGGGGGAAGCCGACGCCGGGGCGCGGCTGGATCTGCCGCTCGAACGCGTCGCCGTGCAGGTCCACGATGCCGGGCAGCACCAGAAGGCCGTTGGCATCCAGGCGGCGGGTCGCCGGGCCGGGCGGGGCGATGGTGCCGTCGGCGATGCGTAAGTCGGCGGGCGCGAACCCTTCCGGCAGCAGGCAGGCGCCGCCCGTGATGTTCAGGCTCATGCCGGCTCCTCCGGTTCGAAGACGATCTGGACGCGCGGGGTCGGGTAGCGGGCGATGCCGAACTCGACGATGCGGCCGGCGCGGTCCACGTTGACGTTCTCGCACACCAGCAGCGGCAGCCCGCGCGCCATGGCGAGCGCCGTCGCCTCGGACGCGGATGGCAGCCGGGCCGAGACGCGGGTGGACTGGCGCAGGTAGTCGGCCACCCCGACGCGGGCGAGCGCCGCGCTGATGCCGGGTTCTTGCCGCAGGGCGTCCTGGATGCCGGGCAGGCGGGCGGCGGGGAAGTGATGGCTGGCCAGGCTCACCGGGCGCCCGTCGGCCAGGCCCACGCGCTCGAACACCACGACCGGCTCGCCGTCCCGGATGCCCAGCCCGTCCGCGATGGCGGAGGACGCCGGCATCTCGTGCAGCGCCAGCACGCGGCCGGACGGTTCCCGGTTGTGGCGCCGGACCCATTCGGAGAAGCGGGTGCGGCGGCCTACGACGTAGTCCAGCACATCCTCCGCCACGAAGCTGCCGCGCCCCTGCTCGATCCGGATCGCCCCGGCGCGGGACAGTTCCTCCAGCGCGCGGCGGACCGTGTGGCGGTTGACGCCGAAGCGGGCGGCCAGGCGGGTTTCCGTGGGCAACTGGCCGCCGGGTTCCAAGGCACCGCCGGCGATGTCGGCCCGCAGCGTGTCCGCGATCTGCCGCCATTGGGCGACGCCGTTGCCCGGCGCCGGGCGGTCCGCCCCCAAGCCGATCAGGTGCGGTGTCATCGGAACTTCATCGCTGGGCGGGGCAGGAGCGGAGCACATGGGTTGACAGCTACCGCGCGTTGGCACTAGTTGTCTAGACGTATAGATGATTGGCGGCTGACGCATGGACGATGCCGGGACGGATGGGCGGAGGCACTGGATGGCGGTGCTCGCCCGGGCTAAGGCAGCCGAGATCGAGGCGCATCTGACGGAGGCGCTGCCGCCGCATACGCGGCTGCGCGGGCCGGAGGTCGGGCTGGCGATGGTGCGCGGCCGGGCCGGGGGCACCGGCGCTGCGTTCAACCTGGGCGAGATGACGGTGACGCGCTGCACGGTGCGCGACGAAGCCGGGCGGCTCGGCCATGCCGTGATCGCCGGGCGCGACCCGCGGCAAGCCGAGCTGGCGGCGGCGCTGGACGCCGCCTTGCAGGACCCGGCGCGGCAGGACCGGCTGCAGCGGGCCGTGATCGCCCCACTGCACGCGGCCCAGCAGGCAGCGCGCGCTGCTATGGCCGGCAAGGCCGCGGCGACCCGCGTGGCGTTCTTCACCTTGGCGACCATGCGCTCATGACGCTCGACCGGCCCGGCTTCGCCGACCCCGCCACCGACGCCCAATCCTGCTTCCGCGCCGTGCTGCACGCCATGAGCCGGCCCGGCACGATCGCCTCCGCCGGGGCCGGGCTGCTTCCCCCGGCGCCGCTCGATCCGGCCACGGCGGCGGTGCTGCTGACGCTGGCCGATGCCGACACGCCGCTGTGGCTGGACCCGGCGGCGGCATCCGCGGCGGATTGGGCAGCATTCCATTGCGGCGCTCCACGGGCCGAGAGCATCGGGGAGGCTGCGTTCGCCTGCGCGCTCACGATGCCGGCGCTGTCCAACCTGCATCCCGGCACCGACCTGGCGCCGGAGGAGTCGGCCACGCTGATCCTGCAAGTGCCGGCGTTGGGGCAGGGGACGCCGTTTCGCCTGTCCGGCCCCGGGCTGCGCGCGCCGGCGCTGCTGCGCGTGGAGGGCCTGCCCGATGATTTCGCGGCGCAATGGGCGGCCAACCACACCCTGTATCCGTGCGGCGTGGACCTGGTGCTGTGCGCGGGCGAGCGTCTCTGCGCCTTGCCGCGCAGCGTCCGGGTCGAGGAGGGCTGACGATGGCCTACGTCGCGGTCAAAGGGGGCGAACGCGCCATCGACGCCGCCCACGCTTGGCTGGCGGAGGACCGGCGGGGCGACCCGGCGGTCCCGGAACTCGCCACGGCGCAGATCGCCGAGCAGTTGGGCCGGGCCGTGGACCGGGTGATGGCGGAGGGTGCGTGCTACGACCCGGGCCTCGCGGCGCTCGCGGTCAAGCAGGCGCAGGGCGACCTGATCGAGGCGGCGTTCCTGCTGCGGGCCTACCGCACCACCCTGCCGCGCTTCGCCGATACGCGCCCGGTCGAGACCGGCGCCATGGCGGTGCGCCGCCGGGTGTCCGCCGTGTTCAAGGACATGCCGGGGGGCCAGGTGCTCGGCCCGACCTACGACTACACGCACCGGCTGCTCGACTTCGCCCTGGCCGAACCCGGGAGTGCTGTTGCCGAGGCCGGAACCGCGCCGCCGGGCAAAGCGATGCCCGGGGTGATGGACCTGCTGGGCCAGGAGGGCTTGATCGAGCCGGAGGCTGGGCCTGATGGCCGCCCCAGGAACGCGCCGGGCGACCTGACCCGCGAGCCGCTCGCCTTTCCCGCCGGGCGCGACGTGCGCCTGCAAAGCCTGGCCCGCGGCGACGAGGGCTTTCTGCTGGCGCTCGGCTATTCCAGCCAGCGCGGCTACGGCGGCGCGCACCCGTTCGTCGGCGAGCTGCGCGTGGGGGAGGTCGCAGTCGAGGTCGAGGTGCCGGAACTGGGCTTCGCGCTCGACATCGGCGACATCACCGTGACCGAGTGCCAGATGGTCAACCAGTTCCGCGGCAGCAGGCAGGTCCCGCCGCAGTTCACCCGCGGCTACGGCCTGTGCTTCGGCCACAGCGAGCGCAAGGCGATGGGCATGGCCCTGGTGGACCGCGCGATGCGGGCGTCCGAGCTGGGGGAGGACGTGACGGCGCCGGCGCAGAGCGTGGAGTTCGTGCTGTCCCACTGCGACAACATCGAGGCGACGGGGTTCGTCGAGCATCTGAAACTGCCGCACTACGTCGATTTCCAGAGCGAGCTTGAAACGATCCGGCGGCTGCGCGCGGATGCAGGGGCAGGAGAATGAACGGCTACAACTTCGCCTACCTGGACGAGCAGACCAAGCGCATGATCCGCCGCGCCTTGCTCAAGGCGGTCGCCGTCCCCGGCCACCAAGTGCCGTTCGGCTCGCGCGAGATGCCCTTGCCCTTCGGATGGGGTACCGGCGGCATCCAGGTCACGGCGAGCATCCTGGGCCGCGCGGACGTGCTGAAGGTCATCGACCAGGGCGCCGACGACACCACCAACGCCGTGTCCATCCGCCGCTTCTTCGCCCGCACCGCCGGCGTCGCCACCACCACGTGCACGGCGGAGGCCAGCGTGATCCAGACCCGGCACCGCATCCCGGAAACGCCGCTCCGCGACGACCAGATCCTCGTCTACCAGGTGCCGCAGCCCGAGCCGCTGTCCAACCTGGAACCCTCCCGCGCGGAAACCCGGCGGATGCACGCGCTCGCGGAGTACGGGCTGATGCACGTGAAGCTGTACGAGGACATCGCCCGCATCGGCGCCGTCACCATCAGCTATGACTACCCGGTGATGGTGAACGGGCGCCACCTGATGTCGCCCTCGCCGATCCCGGCCTTCGACACGCCCAAGATGGACGGCATGGCGGCGCTGCAACTGTTCGGCGCCGGGCGGGAGAAGCGGATCTATGCCATCCCGCCCTACACGTCGGTCAAGCCGCTGGATTTCGCGGACCACCCGTTCCGCCTGACCCGCGCGCCGCACGCCTGCACGCTGTGCGGCGCTGGGGACAGCTACCTGGACGAGGTCGTGACCGACGACCGCGGCGGGCGCATGTTCGTGTGTTCCGACACGGATTTCTGCGCGGCCCGCCAGTCCGGCGGGGCAGCATGAACTCGGACGCGCGGCTTCCGCGTGGCCCGGACGCATTGCTTTCAGCACAGGGCCTGCGGCTGTCCTACGGCCGCATCGCAGCACTTGACGGGGTGGACGCGGAGGTGTTCCCCGGCGAGGTGCTCGCCGTGGTGGGGGAAAGCGGGTCGGGCAAGACGACGCTGCTGCACGCCCTGTCGGGCGCTGTGCGTCCGGAGGCCGGAATGGTGTCGTACCGCGGCCCGGACGGCGCCGTGCACGACGTGCACCGCATGCCCGCCCCGGCGCTCCGCGCGCTGCACCGCTCGGACTGGGGCACGGTGCACCAGGACCCGCGGCAGTCGCTCCGCATGGCCGTGTCCGCCGGGGGCAACGTGGGCGAGCGGCTGATGGCGCAGGGCGCGCGGCATTACGGCGACATCCGTGCCGCGGCCATCGACTGGCTGGGCCAAGTGGAGATCGCGGCCGACCGGGTGGACGACCTGCCGCGCACCTTCTCCGGCGGCATGCTGCAGCGCCTGCAGATCGCCCGCACGCTGGTGACGCAGCCGCGGCTGGTGTTCATGGACGAGCCGACCGGCGGTCTGGACGTGTCGGTGCAGGCCCGGCTGCTCGACCTGATCCGCGGCCTGGTGGCCCGGCTGGGCGTGGCGGTGGTGCTGGTCACGCACGACATCGCGGTGGCGCGGCTGCTCGCCGGGCGGATCGTGGTGATGCGCGCCGGGCGGGTCGTGGAAACCGGGCTGACGGACCAGGTGCTGGACGACCCGCAGCACCCGTACACGCAGTTGCTGGTCAGCTCGGTCCTGCACGCATGAGCACCAGGGACGCCGTGCTGCGGACGGAGGGGGTGGGCAAGTCGTTCACGCTGCACCTGCAAGGCGGCGTCCGCATCCCCGTGCTGGACGGGGTGGCGCTGGAGCTGCGGGCGGGGGAGTGCGTGGTGCTGTCGGGACCGTCGGGTGCCGGGAAGTCCACCCTGCTGCGGACGGTGTACGGCAACTACCGGGCAGAGGGCGGCAGCATCTTGGTCCGCCACCGCGGCGCCTGGCTGGACCTGGCGGCGGCCGGGCCGCGGACCGTGCTGGAGGTGCGGCGGGACACGCTGGGCTATGTCAGCCAGTTCCTGCGCGTGGTGCCCCGCGTCCCCGCTTTGCACATCGTGGCGGAGGCGCTGACGGCGCGCGGCCTCGATGCGGAGGAGGCCTGCGCGCGCGCGCGGGCGATGCTGCTGCGCTTGAACGTGCCGGAGCGCCTGCATGGCCTGCCGCCCGCCACCTTCTCCGGCGGCGAGCAGCAGCGGGTCAACCTGGCCCGCGGCTTCCTGGGCCGCCACCCGGTCCTATTGCTGGACGAGCCGACGGCGTCGCTCGACGCCGCCAACCGCGCCGTGGTGATCGGGTTGGTGGAGGCGGCGAAGGCTGCGGGCGTCGCGGTCCTCGGCATCGTGCACGACGCCGAAACGCGCGACGCCATCGCCGACCGGCTGTTTCCCGTGATGCCGTACGGTTAATCGCCAAGCAGGCTGAACGCCGCCGCCAGGCTGCGCCGCATCCGGTTGAACGACATCGCGAGCGAGCCGATCTCGTCGTTCGAGGTCACGGCGAACTCCGGGATGTCCATGTTCCCGAGGCTGATCTCGTTCGCCGTGCGCGAGATCTTGCGGACCGGGCCGATGATGAACCAATGCAGCAGCAGGTTCAGCACGATCAGCACGACGACGAACACCACGGTGAGCGCCGCCATGATGCTCAGCAGGCTCGACCGTGCGCGGGACAGGGCGACCTGCTCCGGGACCGACACGATCTGCGCGCCGACGATGCTGCCGGGCCGCCAGCCGAACCCATTGGCGCTGCCGTACACGTCGATCATCGAGGGCGGCGCCGCCTGCGGGGTCGAGTGGCAGGACAGGCAACTGTTCTCCGTCATCCGCACCGGCTGCGAGTACGACATCACCGCCCCGGCCTCCGTGGTCCGCTCGGTCGTCAGCGTGGCCAGGTCGGGATGCGTCTGGAACGTCTGGATGATCGTCTTCTCCCAGTCCGTCGGGCGGTCGGATGGGTTGGTCGGGTTGTCCGCGGGCTGGCGCAGCGTGTAGTCGGGCTGCGCCTTGGCGAGCAGGTCGAAGCTGCGCTGGGCCGCGAAGAACGGGATGGCCTGCGGCAGGAACTGCACCTTGCCCGCCCGGGCCAGCAGCGGCGCGACCTCGGCGTCGGTGTAGTGCAGGATGGCGTTCGCGCTGGCCATCATCACGGCGGCTTCCGAGAACACCGCCTTGCGGGCGATGGCGCGGCTCAGCGTGTTGACGAACACCCCGGCGAGCGCCAGCCCCACGGCGAAGGCCCCGATCATCACCAGGTTGAACTTAACTTTCAGGGTCATCGGCCTTCTCCTCATCGCCCTCTCCTCATCGGTTGAGCAGATGCACAAGCTCGATCTGCGAGAGCACCCCGGTTTCGGGGTTGCCGAGCGACCGCTGGAACGCCCGGATAGCCGCCAGCGTCGGACCGTTCAGGCGCCCGTCGAGGGGGCCGGCATAGCCGGTGCGGGCGAGGGCGGCTTGCAGCCGCTTGATCCTGCCGCTGCCGGGCGCCTCGGCGCTGCGGGCGCGCGCCGGCGGCTGCGGGGGCGCGTTCGGCTGAGACCCGGCAGGGTCCGGGCTGGCCGGGGCGTCGCCGTCCGCGCCCGGCGGCTGCGCCGCGTCGCCCGGCGGCGCGGCCTGGGCCGTCGCGGCCGAGGGCGGCGCATCGGGAGCCGGGCTGGCGGAAGCCGATGCGGCGGCCGGCGGCGGCAGCAGCACGGTCCCGTCCGCAGGGCCGCCGGCCTGCAGGGCGGCGACCGTCGCGTCCCAGCCCTGCCCGGCCCGGAAGTCGGGGCTGATAAGGCGCTCTCCAAGCCGCGCGGCGCCGTCGCGCTCCGTGAGGCTGAGCGCGAGGTGCAGGCCGGACGGCAGGCGCTTGCCGGCCTCCTCCGTCGCCCCGCCGGCCGTCGCCGGGGCTGCCAAGCTGAGGTCCGCGTAAAGGGTCCCACCGCTTCCCGCGAGGGCGTTGAGCAGGGCCTGCAGCACGACGCCCTGCCGGGCCGGGTCAGCGCGACCATCCGACCCGGCGCTGGACGGCATCAGGAACAAGCGGCCCGCAGTCGAGGCGGCCTTGCCGCAGACGTACACGAGCGCGGTCCCGGGTGGGTTTCTCTCGACCTGCGCTGCGAAGTCGTCGATGGCGCTCCGCAATGCCACCTCGGACGGGTTGAGGACGGCCTGCACGGCCAGGCCCTGCGCGCCCAAGCGGTCGCGCACGCCGCGGGCGGCGGGGCCGCACACGCCTTCCCCCGCCAAGCCCGCATCGCGGTCCACGCCGATGACCAAGGCGAGGCCGGACGGTTCGGCAACGGCGGGTCCGAACTGGCTGAGGCCCGCGAGGGCGAGGGCCATGAGGCCACGGCGGGCACGCCGGGCGCGGTTGCGGGTCATGTCGATTGCCTTTCCTGCTCGGCATTGCCGGCCGTGAAAATCGCATCCGCCGCGTCCTCGCGCCGTCCGCCGCTGACCGGCAGCCAACTGGTCCAGCCAAGCTGGCACGGCGCCGCGGGGCCAAGCGCCGGCTCCGGCACCGCATGCGCCGCCAGCACCGGGTTGAAGGCGAAGCCCACCTCGTCGCCGAGGTAGGCCCGCGCGAGCGAGGCAAGCCGCGCCAGCAGCGCGCCGCCCGGCGACAGCGCCTTGAACTCGGCCAGCCCGAGCGGGCCGACGCGCAGCACGATCCGCGACTGCACATCCCAGGACCGCGCGCCGGCGGCGGCGTCCACCCCAAGCCGGTTGAACTGTCCTATGCCGTCCTTGGCACCCCCCTTGGGCAGCGCCGTCATCTGGTCGCGTCCGAGCTCAAGCCAGGTTCCGGCGAACTGCTCGACCTCGACCGTTTGGCCGAGCCAGTCGGACAGGATGGCGGCGAGCCGGTCCGCCGAGCGCGGCCGCGCCGCGAAGGCGCCGGCGTAGAATAGCAGCGGGTCGGCGCCGACGGGCAAGCGCGCCAGCAGCCCGGGGTCCGCGTAGCCGGTCAGCGCCAGGAGGCCGCGGCCCAGCCCGCCCCCCGGCGACGCAGTGTCCGGGCCGCCGAGCGCCGCCGCGTCCGCGGCGCGGTGCGGCCGGTACTTGATCCCGGCGGCGGCGAACTGGGCGATGGGCCGCTGCGCCAGCAGGTCTAGGAAGGCCGCCAGGGCGTCCGAACGCCCGCGGCGCTCGGCGTTCGCGGTTTCCGTGTAGGGCCGCGGCAGCACGCCGGCCGGGCCGGTCAGCCCGATGGCGCCGGGCGTGGCCGCGAAGCCGCCCGGCGACGGCCGCACGGCCAGCACGTCGGCGGATGCAAAGGCCAGCCCGGACGGCGCCTGGAACCGGATCGCAGCGCCGGGGTCGCCCTGGCCGCTGGCCCGCATCATCACCGCGACCGCGGCGTCGAAGCTGAAGCGCGACGGCACGTCGAGCAGGTCCTGGAGCAGCGACCGTGACCGGCCAGGCTCCTGCACGACAGGCGGCGACGCGGCAACCCTTGGCGCTTCGGCCAGCCCGGCCGTCATAGCAGCACCCGCGCGCCGGCCCGCGCCGCGAAGCGGGCGACGCTGCCGGGGCGCCCGCGCAGCACGGCGGCCGTGCGGACAAAGGAGTTGACGGTGGTGTGCAGGGCCAGGAAGCGCGACAGGACGGAGGCCAGCAGGAACAGGCCGCCGGTGTCCCAAACGCCTGGCTCGAACTCAAGCGTCACGTCCAGCCCGCGACAGAAGCTGCCCAGCCGCGCGCCTGGCACCCGCGCCGTCGCCTCGCGCGACCGGACGCCGGCCAGCCCGGCGATGGCGGCCCGGCTGTCCGCGGTGTCGCGCACGTCGTACAGCCGCAAGACCTCGCGCAGGCTGTCGGCCGCGTCGGGGCCGCCGACCACCGACAGGTGCCCGAGCGAAAGCTGCGATATGAGCCGCCAACTGCGGCGCTCGCGCAGCGGCGCGCGCCAGGCCGAGGTCGGCGCGGTCAGGCACACGATGTCGGCCACCGAACTCAGCCCCTCGGCCGGGGACAGCCGCAGCAGGCTGCCGCCGAACGGCAGCTTGCGCGGCAGGTCGCGGTTGGTGCAGAGCACATCGACCGAAAGCACCTTGTCCGCCGGGCTTGCGACGGAAAGCTCCGGGTCGAACGGGGCGAGCAGGACGTCGGTGCCGCCGACGGCGCCGGGGCTGTCGCGGCGCACGGTGTTGAACACCCCGGCGCTCGGTTCGCCAGCGCCTGACTCATCGGGCATGGTGGCGGCGGGCTGGCGGTAGAACGGGCGCCACGGCTTGCTCGTTCCGTCGCCGGCGACCTCGCGGACCCGTTCGACGCTCCAAACCTCAAGTGCCCGCGGGCGGCGGTAGTCGGGCACGACCGGGTACTCGGTGCGCGTGCCGTCGAGGGCAATGGGCTCGCACTGCCGGGGGAACAGGTTGACGACCGGGGTGCAGCCGAGCGCCATGCAGTCGCGCCCCAGCCGGCGCTCCAGCGCCGGCGCCGCCTGGTCGAAGTAGATGAACAGGTCGAGCCGGTCCGTGTCCTGCACCAGCGTGCGGGCTTCCAGCCCCTTGAAGTCGATGAACAGGAACTTCTCCGGAAGTGCGAAGTATTCCGTCAGCAGCCGGAAGCCGGAGAAGGAGCGCGCCGACCAGGGATACAGCGCCTCCTCCGGCGCGAAGCCGGCCGGCTGGACGCTTGCGGCCGGCAGGAGCGTCGGTCGGTCGTCGTTGGGGCCGTCGGCCAGCGCCACGCCGCAGGTATGGCCGACGAGCAGCTCGTACAGCGCCAGCGTCTGCTCGGACGGGCCGCGCAGGAAACAGCGCAGCGCGTCGGTGCCAAGCTCGGCGAAGGTCGCTTCGGGGTCGGCGAGCTTGAGCGTGACGCGCATGCTGCTGCGGGCACCCGGCGCCGCCGGGTTGACGGGTGCGGTGAGCGGCAGGCCGGTGAGGCGCACGGACTCGATCTCGATGGGCCATAGGGTGTTGGCATAGGCGGTGCGGAAGCGGACGGCTTCGCCCCCCGCCGGCCCCCCCACGGGCTCGGTGTCGAGCATCGTGCCGGGCGGGACGGTGAGGGGCACGCGCAGGTCGGGCTTGCAGGTGAACTGCACGATGGCGGCGGAGGGCACCGGCGCCAGGTAGTGCGGGTACAGCACGCCGAGCAGGGCGTCGCTGATTTCCGGGAACTCGTCGTCCAGCCGCTGCTGCGCCCGCGCCGACAGGAAGGCCACGCCTTCCAGCAGGCGCTCGACATGCGGGTCATCCACCGTGTCCGCGCCCAGCCGCAGGCGTCCGGCGATCTTCGGGTGCGTTTCGGCGAAGTCCCTCGCCAGGCCCCGCAGCGCATCGAGCTCGCGGTTGTAGAAGGGGAGCAGGCTGTCGCCCATCGCCTACGCATCCCCCACGGGGCGCAGGGTGACGTCCGCGGTCGTGGTGTCGATCAGCGTGTCGAAGCTGATCGCTTCCGGCAGCGGCTCCATCAGCAGCAGCGCGTCGATCCGGAGCGTCAGGGTCGCGCGGAGCGGGGAGGGGTCCTCGGCCACCTGCACCCGGACCTGCGCCAGCCGCGGCTCGAAGCGCTGGATGGTCTCCTCGACCTCGGTCCGCAGCGCCTCGCGCTGGTCGCGGTCGTTGAAGGCGCCGGCGGTGAAGTCGGAGATGCCGTAGCCGAGCGGGGAAGTACGCAGCTCTGGCCACGCCGCCGAACGCCACGGGCGCCGCGCGTTGAGCAGGCACTCGACGTCCCGGTGCACGGAGGCGCGCAGCCGGGCGACCGTCTCCGCCGCGCTCTGCACGCGGTCGCGCGCCTGGTCGGGACGGGCGTCCAGCAGCCGGTCGAGCAGCGACGCGCCCGCCCGTGCCTCCTGGCCGTAGCCTGGGCCATAAGCCGACATCACGCGAACTCCAGCGACTGCAACTGAGTGACCGGGATGCCCTCGCTGCCGACGAGGAACACGCGCTGGCCGCTGCCGCGCACCGGCGTCGCGTCCGACCAATCGGTGCCGCGGCCCAGGCGCAGGCCGTCGTCGGCGCCCGCGTCCGTCTCGTAGAGCACCGGCAGGTAAACGTCGCCATCCGGCCCGTCCCGGACGCTCATGGTGCAGCGGCGCCAGAACAGGTCGCGCGGGCGCTTCGGCGGGTGGAAATCCATGCCGAGCACCCGCTCCACCGGTATCCAGAAATACTTGCCGGTCGTGGTCAGCACCTCGACGCTGCCGTTGCACAGGTCGTCGGCGTCGCGGAAATCGTCGAAGGCGGTTCCGTTGGCGGTGCCGGGCACGGGGAGCCGCATCGCCTCTGCGGCCTCCGCCGCGTCCGCCGCCGCCTGCCGGTCGCCGGCGCGCGTCGCCACCAGCGCCGCCAGGATGCACTTCTGCACCGCCGTCGGCTCGCCCAGGAACTCCGGCAGGCGTCCATCGGCCATGAGCTGCCGCCGCGCCACCGCCGCCCGCAGCAACTGGCGGAACTCTGCCATCACGAGCGCCGCGTCCGGCTCGACCGCCTCGGCGGCGACGAGGACGGCGTCGGCGCGCTCGAGCTCGCCGGCGAACAGCAGCAGCTCCGCCAGGAGCACGCGCTGGCCGGCGTCGGCCGGGTTGCGGCGGACGTGCTGCCCGGCGGCGGCGACCGCGGGGCCAAGCTGCCCTTGCCGGAACAGCGTCCCGGCCTCGTTGCTGGTCATGCTCGTTTCTCCTGGTGTGAAGCGGGGGTGCGAGGGGATCATCTCAGGCGTCCGCGCCTGGTGCTGCGAAGCCGGTGACGAGCCGGAACGTGGTCGATACGTCGTCGAGCTGGTAATACGGCTGCAAGTGGATCACGCAGCCGAACGAGCCGGGCTTGCCCGGCAGAGCCTGCACCTGCACCGAACTCGACACGAGCGGATGGCGCGCCCGGCTGTCCGATGCCGCCGCCTGGTTCGCGTTGGTGTAGCCGGACAGCCATTTCCGCAGCCGGCGCTCGATCTCGTCGGCATCGGAGAAGGAGCCGGTCAGATCCCGCCCGATCGCCTTTACGTAATGGGCGAAGCGCGACACGCAGAGCATGGCGCTGATCTGCGCGGATAGGCGCCGGTTGGCCTGATAGGGCGAAGGCTCCCGCCCCGGCGTGTCGGGCTGCCTCGCCTGCAGGCTGTGCACGGAGGCGAACGCCGCGTCGCCGTACGGCAGGGTGTTGAGCGGCATCAGGCCGGCCAGCACCAGGTCGCGCTCCTGCCGGTCGGTCAGCGCAAGGTCGAGCGAGGCCCGGCCCCATCCCGTTTCCGCGCCGAAGACGAAGTCGTCGTGCGGCAGGTCCAGCACCAGCCCGCCGCCGACCCGGTCCGTGCTGACGCCGCGGACATCCGCGGGCCAGTTGTGCAGGAGGTGCGCCCGCCCGGCCGTGGCGGCGAAGGCGTAGCCCGCGACGAACCAGGGCCGCTCCCCCACGGACGGCGCGTGCTCCTGATACCACATGCTGCCGAGGGGGGCCGCCCAGCGCGGCCGGGCCAGGATGCGCGGCATCGTGACGCAGAGGAACCGGGCATCCTCCCGCGCGGCGAGCGCCCGCCAGCGCCGGTACTCGGCGCCGTCCAGCAGCGCCGCCACGTCGTGAGACAGCACGAGGTCGTCGAACCGGTCCACGCCGAGCAGCGCCGGCGACGCGGCCAGCACGACCGGGACGAACGCCGCCGCCGCCACGCCCGCCAGCGCCGCCATCACCGACACGTCGTCGACCGGCGCCATGTCGCCGGCCGCGCGAGGCTCCGGGCGGTGCCGCACCTCATGGTCGATGACCAGGAGGCCGAACGGCTCGCCGCCCGCCTGGCCGAACTCGTTCTCATAGACCATCCGGAACACGTTCGACTGGTCGAACTCGACGGCACGGGCGAGGTCCCGCTCCAGCTCCCGCCAGGTGGCGGACAGCACGGCGATCTTGAGGCGCCGGCCCGGCTCAAACCGCCCCACGAGCCAGGCGAGGCCGCGCCAGGAGCCTTCGAAGCGCCGGAACCGCGGGTCGTGCAGCACGGCGTCGAGCTGCGTCGCGAGCAGCCGGTCGATGGCCGCCACGTCGCGGTCGACCAGCCCGCGCAGCCGACTGGGATCGAGGCGCAGCGCCGCCGCAAGCCCGGGACCGAACCACCGGGCGAGCGCGCCCTGATCGTCCCGCAGGAAAGCAACCAAGTCGTCGCCGAAGCACGCTGCCTCCGGACGGCTATGCCGCCCGGACAGCATCGCTTCGCGCAACGCCGGCTCCGTCATGGTGCTGCCGGACATGCCCAGGCGCTCAGGCGCGTTCCGGGATGCGCGCGACCATGCGCAGGCTGGTCGTCAGCTCCTCAAGCTGCAGCCAGGGGCGCATGTAGGCGACGGCGTTGTACGCGCCGGGCCGCCCCGGCACTTCTCGGACCTCGACCCGCGCTTCGCGCAGCGGGAACTTCGCCTTGCTGTCCGGCCCGGCGCCCTCGTTGCCGTTGACGTAGCGCCGGATCCAGTTGTTGAGCCAGCGCTCGCAGTCGTCGACTTCCATGAAGCTGCCGATCTTGTCGCGCGCCATGACCTTGAGGTAATGCGCGAAACGGCTGGTCGCCATGATGTAGGGCAGCCGCGCCGAGATCCGGGCGTTGGCGGTCGCCTCGGGCTTGTCGTACTCCTTCGACTTCTGCGCGGACTGCGCGCCGAAGAACACCGCGTAGTCCTGGTTCTTGTAATGGCACAGCGGCAGGAAGCCGAGCGTCGAAAGCTCGTACTCGCGCCGGTCGGTGATGCCGACCTCGGTCGGGCACTTCGCGTCGAGGTCGCCGTCGTCGGACTGGAAGATGTGCTGCGGCAGGTTGTCGACCTTGCCGCCGCCCTCCGCGCCGCGGATCGCGGTGCAGAAGCCGTGCTTCGCGAAGGCCTCCGTCAGCCGCGCGCCCATGACGAAGGCCGCGTTCATCCAGCAGTACTGGTCGTGCTGCATCGCCAGCGACGTGCCGCCGGGTTCCGTCGGCGCTTCCTCGTAGCCGAACTCGTCGATGGGGCGCGTGCGGTCGCCGTAAGGCAGCCGGGCGAGGACGCGCGGCATCGCGAGCGACACGAAGCGGCTGTCCTCGCTGTCGCGGAAGCCGCGCCACTTGAGGTACTCGACGGTGTCGAAGATCTTCGACAAATCGCGCGGGCGCGACAGGTCGCTCCACTGCTCGAACCCCATCAGGGAGGCGTGCGCTGCCGAGATGAACGGCGCGAAGGCGGCGGCGCTGACGTTGGAGATCAGGCGCAGCGCCTCGATGTCCTCGGGGTGATTGGTCCATTCGTAGTCGCCGATCAGCGCGCCGTACGGCTCGCCGCCGGGCGTGCCGAACTCGTTCTCGTAGATCTTGCGGAACAGCAGGCTTTGGTCGAACTCGACGGCGCGGGTCAGGTCGCGGTGCAGCTCGCGCTTGGACGCGTTCACCACCCGGATCTTGAGGTTGGTGCTGGTCTCGCTGTTCATCACCAGGTAGTGCAGGCCGCGCCAGCTCCCCTCCAGCTTGAGGAAGCGCGGGTCGTGCATGATCTCGTTGAGCTGTGACGAAAGCGCCACGTCGATCTGCTTGACTGCGGCCTCGATGGTCCGGCTCAGGTTGCGGTCGAAGCTGACGGTGCCCTTGTTGGCCTCCTCGATCAGCGTTCGGACCAGGTCCTGGGCGCGGTCGGGTTCGGTCTGCTTGGTGGCGGAGACGACCTGGTCGAGCAGGCCCGGCGTGTCCGCGTAGCCCGGTGCTGTTTCCTGGAGCGGATTGCTGTCGGACATGTTTTAGCCCTCCTTGCCGATGCCAAGCTCGCCCGAGATCGATTCGAGGTCGGCCTTGCTTTTCAGGATCTGCTCGAGCAGCAGCTCCAGGTTCTCCGAACGGTCGGCCTTGCTCATCAGGTCGCGGAGCCGGTTGCGGGTTTCCAGCAGCGTGCGCAGCGCCGGGACCTGGTCCAGCACGCGGCCCGGCTCGAAGTCCTCGATGCCGTTGAAGCGCAGGTCGACCGCCATCGCGCTGCCGTTGCCGGCCAGCTTGTTCTCGACTTTCAGCTTGAGGCCGGGCGCCAGGCGCTGCAGCACCTCGTCGAAGTTGTCGCGGTCGATCTGGATGAACTTGCGCTCGCCGAACGGGCGCAGCGGCTGCGTCGGGTCGCCGGAGAAATCGCCGACGACGCCGACGACGAACGGCAGCTCGCGGATGACCTCCGCGCCCTCGGTCTCCACCTCGTAGGTGATGTGGACGCGCGGGCGGCGCACCCGGGCGAGCTTCTCATGGATACTGGCGCTCATGGTTTACCCTTGCATGCGGTTTGGGGTGAAGCTTAGCCGGGTCACTCTGACGGCAACCTGACCCCGGCTCCGGTCAGGACGGCCGACCGGGCAGCGGCGTCGGGCATCAGCTCGCGCAGGAGATCGGGCCAGGGCAGCCTGGCCCGGCGCACCGCCTCCTCGAGCGTGAAGCTGAGCGGCGAGTTCGGTTCGTTCTCGCGGAAGGCGGACGCGATCCGGACGATGTCGTCGAGCATCGCGTCGCGGGTCTGGAGCGCGGACGAGCCGCGCCGCGGCGGCTCCGGTGCGGCGTCCGCCGCCGGGCTGGTTTCGCTGCTTTCCGTCGGCTCCGCGGGCGCAAGCTCGTCATGGGGGACGTAGCGCCCGACCAGCCGCTGCAGGCTTTCGAGCAGGCTGCGCACGCGCCCGGTCGCCGGGACGGCGTCGCCCTCCGTCACCCGCGCGACGGCCTGCTCCAGGGACTGCCATTCCGCGGCGGCGCGCAGCACGTCGCGCCCGAGCACCAGCAGCGACGGCTTGCCATGGCCGCGGGCCTCGGTTTCGAGGTCGGCGAAGGGCACGATGCCCTCCGCTGCGCGCGGCGCCTCGGCCTGGCCACCCAGGGCAGCAACTTCCTTTGAGCGCTCGAACTCCCAGAACGTGACCGGGCTGCCGTCCTGGCGCGCGAACAGCACGAGCTTGCGGAGCGGCTGCAGCAGCGAGCCGTCCCGGTCCTGCCCGCTCATGCCGGTGACGGCGATCAGCCTGCCTTCGGGATCGTCCGCCTCGGCGGCCGGGAACAGGCCCGCATCCCAGAACTGCCCGATCAGCCCGGCCACGACGCCAACACCGTCGGCCAGCCCGCCGAGGCTCTTTTTCCGGGTCAGGCACTCCGTCAGCCAGCAGGCGATTTCGACATCTTTGGAATGCAGCGACAGCGCCTCCACGGCCAGGTCGTGCACGGTGTTCCATGGCGCCGGCATCGCGCCGCCAAGCGCCGGGTCGTTGTCGGCCAGCCGCTCCGCCGCGCGCGCCTCCGCCCGGGCGTCGCGCAGGCGGAAGTAGATCGACTGCGGCGACACGTCGAGCCGAAGGTCGCGGCCCGCCGGCAGGCCACCTTCGAACGGCGTCAGCAGCGCCTGCATGTCCAAATCGGCCGGTCCGGTCGTCACGATGGCTCACCTCGATGCGGGACAGCCGGGTCGTCTGCTGTCCGGCGCCGGTGTTACGGGCCGTCCGCTACCGCATGGTTTCAGTGGGCAGCCGTCGCGTTACAAACGCAGCCCGACGTTGATGGACAGGCGAGCGGCGGCGCCCATACGGTCCGCGCCGCAGCGGCCAACCCGGCCCGGAGGAGATGGCCTTGGCGACGATTGACCTGACGATGCTGATTGCCCGGCTGAACGACGCGAGCCGCCGCACGCTGGAAGCCGCGGCCGGCAGCGCCCTGTCCCGCACGCATTACAACGTGGAGGTCGAGCACTGGCTGCTGCAGCTCATGGAGCGGCCCGGCTCGGACGTGGCGTGCATCGCTCGGACGTCCGACATCGACCCCGGACGGGCGGCGGCGCAGCTCGCGGCGTCCCTCGACCGCCTGGCGACCGGGAACGGACGCGCGCCCAGCCTGGCACCCGAGGTCGTGGGGGTGATGAAGACGGCCTGGCTGTTCGCCTCCGTCGATCAGAACCAGGCGGCGGTGCGCTCCGGCCACCTGCTTTGGGCCGCGCTGTCGGAGGAGGCCGTCGCCGCCCGGCTGCTTGAGGCGGCGCCGCTGCTGCGCCGGATCGTGCCCGACGTGCTGCGGCGCGATTTCAAAAGCCTGGCCGCCGGCAGCGAGGAAGCGCCGGTTCCTTCCCAAGCCGGCCCGGGCGCCACGCCAGATGCGGCCCCCGCCCGCACCGCAACGCCCGCGCTCGACCGCTTCACCGACGACCTCACCGCGCGCGCCCGGTCCGGCAAGATCGACCCGATCCTCGGCCGCGACGCCGAAATCCGCCAGGTGATCGACATCCTGACCCGGCGGCGCCAGAACAACCCCATCATGACCGGCGAGGCCGGCGTGGGCAAAACCGCCGTCGTGGAGGGCTTGGCCCTGCGGATCGCCGCGGGCGACGTGCCGCCGGCGCTGGCGGACACGACGGTCCGCACGCTCGACCTCGGCCTGCTGCAGGCGGGCGCCGGGGTGAAGGGCGAGTTCGAGAACCGTTTGCGCTCGGTGATCGACGAGGCGCAGGGGGGCGCCGCGCCGGTGATCCTGTTCGTGGACGAGGCGCACACGCTGATCGGCGCGGGCGGCGCGCCGGGCCAGGGGGATGCCGCGAACCTGCTGAAGCCGCCGCTGGCCCGCGGCGAGCTGCGCGTGATCGCGGCCACCACCTGGGCCGAGTACAAGAAGTATATCGAGAAGGACGCCGCCCTGGCCCGGCGCTTCCAGCCGGTCAAGGTCGACGAGCCGTCGGAGCCGGTGGCGGTCGAGATGGTGCGCGGCCTGGTCGCCTCGCTCGAAGCGCACCACGGCGTCCGCATTCTCGACGAGGCCGCAGAGGCGGCCGTCCGCCTGTCGGCGCGCTACATCCAGGGGCGGCAGTTGCCCGACAAGGCGGTGAGCCTGATCGACACCGCCTGCGCCCGCGTGGCCATGAGCCAGGCGGCGACGCCCCCCGCGGTGGAGGACCGGCGCCGGCGCATGACGGCCATCGCCGCCCAGGCCCGCGTGCTGGGGCGCGAGGAGGTGTCGGGCGCCGACCATTCCGACCGGCTCGCGGCGCTGGGCCGGGAACAGGAGGGATTGGAAGCGGAGCTTGCGGAGCTGCAGGAGCGCTGGGACGAGGAGCGCCGCCTGGCGGCGGAGCTGGCCGGACTGCGCGCGCGGGCCGAGGACAGCCCCGGGGACGCGCCGCTGCGCGCCGAGCTGGCCGCCGCCGCCTCGGCCCTGCGCCAGGTGCAAGGCGAGCGCCCGATGGTGTTCCCGGTGGTGGACGCGCAGGCGGTGGCCGAGATCGTCGAAACCTGGACCGGCATCCCCGCCGGGCGCATGCAGTCCGGCGCGGTCGCCGCGGTGCTGAACCTGCGGCAGGCGCTGGCTCAGCGCGTCGTCGGCCAGGACCATGCGCTGGAAGCGGTCTCGCAGGCGATCCGCACGTCGCGCGCCGGCCTCACCGACCCGCGCAAGCCCGTCGGCGTGTTCCTGATGGTCGGCACCTCCGGCGTCGGCAAGACGGAAACCGCGCTGGCGTTGGCCGACATCCTGTACGGCGGCGAGCAGAGCCTCACCACCATCAACATGAGCGAGTTCAAGGAGGAGCATAAGGTGTCGCTGCTGATGGGCAGCCCGCCGGGCTACGTCGGCTACGGCGAGGGCGGCGTGCTGACCGAGGCCGTGCGGCGGCGCCCGCATTCCGTGCTGCTGCTGGACGAGATCGAGAAGGCGCACCCCGGCGTGCAGGACGTGTTCTTCCAGGTGTTCGACAAGGGCACGATGAAGGACGGCGAGGGCCGGGACATCGACTTCCGCAACACCGTCATCATCATGACCTCGAACGCCGGCACGGGCCTGATCGACAAGCTGTTCGCCGACCCCGAGACCGCGCCGGACGCCGAGGGGCTGGCGGAGGCGCTGCGCGGCGAGATGGCGAACCACTTCAAGCCCGCCTTCCTGGGACGCCTGAGCCTCGTGCCGTACTTGCCGCTCGGCCCGGACACCCTGCGCCGGGTCGTCGACCTGCAGCTTGCCCGCGTGGCGCGGCGGGTGGAGCGCAGCTACGGCGCCGCGGTGGTGGTGAGCGACGCGGCGCGGGACGTGATCGCCGCACGGTCGGCTCAGTCCTCCGCCGGGGCGCGCAGCATCGAGGCCTTCCTGTCGCAGACCGTGCTGCCCGACCTGTCGACGCGCTTCCTGTCGCGCATGGCGGACGGCTTGCCCGTGTCGCGGGTGCTGATCGACGCTGCTGACGGCTCGATCCGTTGCGCGCTGACGTAGGTTGGATAAGGCGGGGCGGGGGGTGGACGCCGCCAAGCGCCGGCGCCGCGGCCATGGCGCAGGCGGACTCACCCCATCGGTGAAAGGGCGCGCTCCACCGCGGCCTCGGCATGGATGCGGGTCGTGTCGAAGATCGGCACCGGGCTGTCGCCTGGCCCGATCAGCAGCATGATCTCGGTGCAGCCCAGGATCACCGCCTCGGCGCCGCGCCCGGCGAGGCGGGCGATCACCGCCCGGTAGGCGTCGCGCGACGCCGGCTCCGCCCGGCCCTGCACCAGCTCGTCGTAGATGATCCGGTGCACCACTGCGCGGTCCTCCGCTTCCGGCACGAGCACGTCGAGGCCGAACCGGCGCTGCAGCCGTCCCTTGTAGAAGTCCTGCTCCATGGTGAACGCGGTGCCGAGCAGGCCGACGCGCGTGAACCCCCGGGCCTTGATCCGCTCCGCCGTGGGGTCGGCGATGTGCAGCAGCGGGATGGACACGGCGGCCTGCACGGGGTCGGCCATGCGGTGCATGGTGTTGGTGCAGATCAGGAAGAAGTCGGCGCCCCCGCGCTCCAGCCGCTGCGCCGCGTCGGTCAGCAGCGCGGCAGCCTCGTTCCAGCGCCCGGCGTGCTGCAGCGCCTCGATCTCGCCGAAGTCGAACGACCACATCAGGCAGCGCGCCGAGCGCAGGCCGCCCAGGCGGTCGCGGACGGCCTCGTTGATGATGCGGTAGTACTCGGCCGAGCTTTCCCAGCTCATGCCGCCGATCAATCCGATGACACCCTGCTGCGGCATTGCGTGCTCCTGGCTGGGTCGTGCTCTACCTTGCGGCGGATGCGGATGTCGATGCTTGCGGGCGGGATCGTCAGCATGCTTATAAACCGGGCATGGATCATCCCCTCGCGGCAGGCAGCATCTCGGAGGGCGTCGGCGCCTCCGTCCCCCGGGTGGAGGACGACCGCCACCTGCGCGGCCTGGGCGAGTTCGTCGCCGACCTGCGCCTGCCGGGCATGCAGAACCTCGCCTTCGTGCGCAGCCCGCTGGCCCATGCGCGGGTCCGCGGCGTCAAGAAGCCGGCCGGGGCGGAGGACCAGGTGTTCATCGCGGCCGACCTGGACGGCGTGGGGCCAATCGTCGCCAACTCTGCCCTGCCGGGCTTCAAGCCCTCGGTGCAGCACGCGCTGGCGACGGACCGGGTGCGCCATGTGGGGGAGGCCGTGGCGGTCTGCGTCGCCCCCACCCGCGCCGCGGCGGAAGACCTGGCCGAGCGGGTCGTGCTGGACCTGGAGGAACTGCCCGCGGTGTCCGACATGCTGGCCGGGCGCGAGGCGGGCGCGCCGCTGCTGCACCCGCACTGGGGCGACAACGTGTTCCTGGAAACCCGGGTGGACCTCGGCCCGGCCGAAGCGCGCGACGCCGCGCCCATCGTCGTCCGCCGCACGCTCCGCACCGCCCGGCAGCACATGGCGCCCATCGAGGGCCGCGGCCTGGTGGCGCACTGGGACCGGCGCATGGGCCAGCTCGTAATCCATAGCAGCACGCAGATGCCGCACGTCGTCCGCACCGGCCTGGCCGGGTGCCTCGGCCTGCATGAGGAGGCGGTGCGCGTCGTGGCGCCCGACGTGGGCGGCGGCTTCGGCTACAAGGGCATCCTGCTGCCGGAGGAGGTCGTCGCCGGCTTCCTGGCCCGGCGCCTCGGCCACCCCGTCCGCTGGATCGAGGACCGGCGGGAAAGCCTGACCGGCAACGCCAACTGCCGGGAGCACCATTACGAACTCACCGCCTACGCCGACCGCACCGGGCGGCTGCTGGCGCTGGATTGCGAGGCGACGGTGGATGCCGGCGCGTACTCGATCTACCCGTTCTCCGCCTGCCTGGAGGCCGCGCAGATCGCCAGCATCCTGCCCGGCCCCTACGACTTCGGGTCGTTCCGCTGCACCACCTGGTCGGTGGCGACCAACAAGCCGCCGATCCTGCCGTATCGCGGCGTCGCGCGGTCGGGCGTCGCCTACGCCATGGAAACGCTGATGGACGCCATCGCCGTGGAGGCCGGGCTGGAGCCGGACGCCGTGCGGCTGCGGAACCTGGTGCCGCCGGATTCCATGCCGTTCGACAACATCACGGCCAAGCACTTCGACAGCGGCGACTACCCGGAGGCGCTGCGCCGCGCCGCCGCCGCCATCGGCCTGCCCGCGGTGCGCACCGGCCAAGCGGCGGAAACCGGACCCGTGCGGACCGGGGTGGGCCTGGCGATCTTCTGCGAGCAGGGGGCGCACGGCACGTCGGTCTATGCCGGCTGGGGCATCCCGATGGTGCCGGGCTGGGAGCAGGCGGCGGCGCGCATGACCCCCGACGGCGGGCTGGAACTGCGGGTGGGCGTGCAGTCGCACGGGCAGGGGCTGGAGACGACGCTGGCGCAGGTCGCGCATGAGGTGCTGGGCATCCCCGTCGCCCGGATGCGCGTGGTGCACGGCGACACCGCGCTGACGCCGTATTCGACCGGCACCTGGGGGTCGCGCTGCATGGTGGTGGCCGGGGGCGCCGTGGCCGCCGCCTGCACGGCGCTGGCGGAGCGCATCGCCCGGATCGGCGCGCATCTGCTGCAAGTCGATCCCGCGGCGGTCGTGGTCGCGGGCGGGGAGGTGCGCGGCCCGAACGGCAGCGTCACCATCGAGGAGGTCGCCCGCACCTGGTATCGCCGCCCGCAGGACCTGCCGGACGACGTCGATCCCGGCGGGCTGGAGCTGACCGCCGGCTACAAGGCGCTGCGCGACAGCGGCACCTTCAGCTACGCCGCCCATGCCTGCACCGTCAGCGTGGATACCGAGTCCGGCCAGGTCCGCATCCTCGACTACGCCATCTGCGAGGACGGCGGCGTGCTGGTGAACCCGATGATCGTCGATGGCCAGGTTGCCGGCGGCGTCGCCCAAGGCATCGGCACCGCGCTGCTGGAGGAGATGGCCTACGACGACGCCGGCCAGCCCGGCGCCGCGACGCTCGCCGACTACTCGCTGCCCGGCGCGTCCGAGGTGCCGGCGCTGCGCATCGAGCACATGCAGACGCCCTCGCCCTATACCCGCTTCGGCCAGAAGGGCATCGGGGAGGGGGGCGCCATCGGCCCGCCGGCCGCCATCGCCAACGCCGTCAACGACGCGCTGCGCCCCTTGGGCGTCCGCATCGACCGCCTCCCGATCACGGCGCAGCGCGTGGTCGCGGCCGTGCTGGGGGCGTCATGAAGGCGGCGGCGTTCGACTGGGCGCGGCCCGCCGGGCTGTCCGACGCCGTGCGGCTGCTGGGGGCGGAGGGCGCCTGCGCCATGGGCGGCGGGCAGTCGCTGGGGCCGATGCTGAACCTGCGCGCCGCCCGGCCCGGCACCGTGGTGCCGCTGGCGGCGCTCCCGGAGCTGCACGGGGCGGCGGACGCGGCGGACGCCCTGACCCTCGGCGCCGCAACCACCCACGCCGCCATCGCCGACGGACGGACGCCGGACATCCATATTGCCGGGCAGCCGGTGCTGGCGCGCATCGCCGAGGGCATCGCCTACCGCGCTGTCCGCACCCGCGGCACAGTGGGCGGCAGCCTGTGCCATGCCGACCCGGCGGCGGATTGGCTGGTCACGCTGACCGCGCTCCGCGCCACCGTGCTGACGACCGGGCGCGCGGTGCCGTTGGACCGCTTCGTGGCCGGGCCGTTCCGCACGGTGCTGCGTCCGGGCGAGGTGGTGCGCGCCGTCCGCATCCCGCGGCCCGGGCCGGATGCGCGCTGGGGCTACTGCAAGCTGTGCCGCAAGCCCGGCGAGTTCGCGCACGCCATGGCCGCCTGCCTCTTGGAGGGCGGGGAAACGCGCATCGTGATCGGCGCCCTGGGCGGCCCGCCGGCGGTGCTGGCCGGGCCGGAGGGGGCGGAAGCGGCGCTCGGGTTCCTCGATCCCGTGGACCGGCACTTGCAGCTCACCGCCATGCGCCGCGCCTTGGCGATGGCCGGCGCATGACGCCCGTCTCGCTCCGGGTCAACGGGCGTCCGGTCGCGGCGGAGGTGGAGCCGCGGACACATCTCGCGGACTTCCTGCGCGACCACCTGCTGCTGACCGGCACGCATACGGGCTGCGAGCATGGCGTCTGCGGCGCCTGCACCGTGCTGATCGACGGCGCGCCGGCCCGCGCATGCATCCACTTCGCCGCCGGGTGCGACGGGGTGGAGGTGCAGACGGTCGAGGGTCTGGCGGAGGACCCCGTCACCGCCCGGCTGCGCGCCGCCTTCACCGCCGACCACGCCCTGCAATGCGGCTACTGCACGCCGGGCATGCTCGTCACGGCGCGGGACATCGTGCACCGCCTGCCGGACGCCGACGACGACAGGGTCCGGTTGGAGCTTGCGGGCAACTTGTGCCGCTGCACCGGCTACGCCGGCATCGTGCGGGCGATCCGCCGCGTGCTGGACGAGCGGCTGGACATCGCCCGCCCCGCCCCGGTCCCGGTGCCCGCCGCGCGCTTCGGCCCCGTGGGGGACGCGGACGCCGCCCCGGCCGCGCCGGTAACGGAAGGGCTGCACCAGCGCCTCCGCTTCGCGCAGCCGCCCGAGCGGGTCTGGGCGGCGCTGCACGATCCGGCCCTCCTCGCCGCCTGCGTGCCGGGCGCGCAGTTGGACGCCGCGACGCCCGACAGCATCGAGGGCGCCATGGTGGTGGCCATCGGCCCGGTCCGCGCCCGCTTCGGCGGGACCGCGGCCATCGCCTACGACGAGGCGGCGCGCAGCGGCTCCGTGCAGGGCACCGGGCAGGACCAGGCCAGCGGCACCCGCCTCAACGCGGCGGCGCGGTTCCAGGTGGTGCCGGACGGGGACGCCGCCTGCGTGCTGCTGGTTTCGGTCGAGTACGGCCTGCGCGGCGCCTTGGCCCAACTGGCGCGGGGCCGGGTGGTGGACCTGCTGGCCGGGGAGGTCGCCGCGATGTTCGCGCGCAACCTGGCCGCCCGGCTGGATGGCGGTGCCGTGGCCGGGCCGGCGGCGCTGTCGGGCGGACGCCTGCTGCTGCGGGTGGCCTGGGCCTGGCTGCGGCGGATGGCCAGGCGATAATGTGCAGCCGATGGGCAGCCTGACGCGGCGGTGCCCAGCGGCAAGGCAGCCGTCAGCATACTGACGGTTGCGGCCGGGTGCGCCGCGCATGGCACGGTCCTTGCTGATCCCGAGGCCATGGCATCAAGCTCTGCCCTGCAAGACCGCTTCGGCGGCGCCGCACCCACGCTTCCCATGCCGGATCTGCTGCCGGATCTGGCGTTCTTGGCCGCGGTGCTGGCCCGGCGAACGCACCGGCGCTACACGGACCGGCCCGTGCCGCAGGCGCTGGTGGACCTGCTGTGCCTGGCCGCGCTGTCGGCCTCATCCAAGTCGGACTACCAGCAGGCGAGCATCGTGCAGGTGCAGGACGCGAAGCAGCGTGCCGCCCTGGCCGCGCCGTTTCCCGCCATGCCCTGGATCGGCGCCGCCCCGGCGTTCCTGGTCTTCCTGGGCGACACGCGCCGCCTGCAGCGCCTGGGCGAGCTGCGCGGCCACCCGGTGCCGAACACCGGGCTGGAGGGCTTCTTCAACGCCGCCGTCGATGCCGCGCTGGCGCTGCAGACCTGCATCCTGTCGGCGGAAAGCGCCGGGCTGGACTGCTGCCCGATCAGCGTGCTGCGCAACCAGGCGCCGCTGGTGGGCGAGGTGCTGGGCCTGCCGGACGGCGTGTTCCCCGTGGCCGGGCTGTGCCTGGGCTGGCCGGCGGACGCCGGACACGTCAGCCTGCGCCTGCCCCCCGCCGTCACGCTGCACCGGGACCGCTACGACGACGCGGCGATGCCCGAAGCTGTCCGCGCCTACGACGCCGAGCGCGAAGCGCGCCATCCCACCCCGCCGGCCAAGCAGCGCGCGCCGGAGCGGTTCGGCACCGCGGCGCCGTATGGCTGGTCCGAGGACAAGGCGCGCCAATCCGCCCAGGGCGAGGGCGCCGCCTTCCCGCCGTGGCTGCGCGCCCGCGGCTTCACGTTCGACTGACCCCATCCAACGGAGGACCTGCCCATGGCGTTCACGCGACGCGGCTTGCTGAGGGGTGCCGCGTCCGGCGTCCTGGCGCTGGGCAGCGCCGGGCTGTCCGGCCGGGCGGCGGCGGCGCTCGCCGACATCAGGGCACGCGGCACCATGGTCGTCGCCACGGAGGACGACTTCAAGCCGTTCGAGTTCATCCAGGATGGCAAGCCGACCGGCTACGACACCGAGCTTCTGGAGCTGATGCGCAAGACCGCGCCGTTCCCGATCCGGCAGGAGACGATCCCCTGGACCGGCCTGCTGCCCGGCGTCGGCAGCGGCAAGTACGACGCCGCCGTGACCGCCGCGCTGATCACGCCGGAGCGCGAGAAGTTCCTGGACTTCTGCAGCCCCGTCGCGGAATCCACCGACTACTACGTGAAGAAAAAAGGCAACGCCGCCATCGCCGGCATCAAGGACCTCGCCGGCAAGAAATGCGGCGTGCAGGCCGGCAGCGCCATGCTGTCCGCCCTGCCGGAACTGGAGAAGATGCTGAAGGCGGCCGGCGGCACGATGGGGGAGGTGGTGCAGTACGTGTCCTACCCCGAAGCCTACCAGGACCTGGCCATCGGGCGCACGGACTACGTGGTGAACACGCAGATCAACCTGCAAAGCCTGGTGCAGGACAAGCCCCGAGTGTTCGAGCTGGGCCAGCCGGTGTCCAAGAAGATCTACATCGCCTGGGCCGTCAAGAAGGGCAACGCCGAGGTCCGGGACATGCTGGACACGTTTCTTTTGGGCGCGCGCAAGAGCGGCGAGATGGCGAAGCTGCAGCAGAAGTGGTTCGGCCTGACCTTCGACATGCCGGAGCATTGGACGGCCAGCTAGGCTGCGATGGAGGCCGCGGATTTCGCGGCCCTGCTGCGCGGGGCGGCCTTCACCGTGCTGTTCTCGGTGGCGGCGGTGGCCATCGGCGTGCCGGCCGGGCTGGGGCTGGCATTGGTCCGCTGGGCGCGGGTGCCGGGGCTGTCGCCCTTGGTGGCGCTGCTGGTCAGCATCCTGCGCGCAGCGCCCGCGGTGACGCTCGCTTTGCTGATCTTCTTCGCGCTGCCGCGGATCGGGTTGTCGCTCGATCCCGTGCCGGCGGGCATCGCCACGCTGACCCTGTCCACCGCGGCGTTCAACTGCGAGATCTGGCGCGCGTCGCTGCTGGCGCTGCCGCGGGACCAGGTGGACGCGGCGCTGGCGATGGGCATGCGGCGCGGCGTGCGGTTCCGCCGCGTCGTGCTGCCCCAGGTGGCCCGGGCGGCGCTGCCCGCCTTGGTCAATGAGGTGACGCTGCTGGTGAAGGTCAGCCCGGCCGTCGCCGTGCTGGGCGTCGTGGACATCACCCGCGCCGCCGTGCGGATCGGCGCGCAGACCTACGAGCCATTGCCGCCGTTCCTCGCGGCGCTGCTGATCTACGGCTTCATCGTCTTCCTGTTCGTGCGGCTGCAGCGCGTGGTCGAGCGGCGGTTCGCGTGACGGAGGAGTTCGCCGTCGTCTGGCAGCAGCGGGCGATGCTGCTCGACGGGTTCCTGACGACGCTGTGGATCTCCGCCCTCGCGTCGGCGGCGGCGCTGGCCCTGGGCGCTTTGCTGTCCACCGGGCTGATGTCGCGCCGCCGGGCGGTGGCGTGGGCGGCGGAGATGCTGGTGGACGCCATGCGCTGCGTGCCGTTCCTGCTGTTCGCCTACCTGATCTACTACGGCCTGCCGTCGCTCGGCTTGCAGCTCGGCAACTGGACGTCCGGCCTGCTGGCCTTGGTGGTGTACCACATGGCCTACATGGCGGAGCTGCTGCGCGGCGCATGGCGCGGCCTGCCGGCGGAGACGGTCGAGGCCGGGCGGGCGTTCGGCTTCCATGGGTTCGGCCTGTTCCGCCGGGTGATCCTGCCGCCGGTGCTGTTCGCGGCGCTGCCGAGCCTCGGCAACCAGGTGATCCAGGTGATCAAGGACAGCGCCTTCCTGACCATCATCGCGGTGCAGGAGCTGACGCACGCCGCGACCGCGATCCAGGCGACGTTCTACGTCCCGTTCGCCTCCTTCATCGTGGCGGTCGGGCTGTATTGGCTGCTATGCCTGGCGGTCGAGGGCGCGGTCGGCATGGCCGGCACCCGGGCGGAGGCGCGGCGGTGACGCCGGTGCTCCGCGTCCGCGGCCTCGGCAAGGCGTTCGGCGCCCACACCGTGCTGGACGGCATCGACCTCGACGTGGGCCGCGGGGAAACGGTGTGCGTGCTGGGGCCGTCCGGGTCCGGCAAGTCCACGCTGCTCCGCTGCATCAACTGGCTGGAGCGTCCGGACCGCGGCCAGGTCCACCTGGGCGGCGTCCAGGTCGGCCTGCGCCCCGGCGGCCACATCGCCATGTCGGACCGTGAGCTGGCGCAGCTCCGCACCCGGGTCGGCATGGTGTTCCAGCATTTTGCCTTATGGCCGCACATGACGGTGCTGCAGAACATCACGGAAGCGCCGCTGCACGCCCAGCGCCGCCCCCGCGCGGAGGTGCTGCCGGAGGCCGAGGCGCTGCTCGCCCAGGTCGGCCTGCTGGACAAGCGGGACGCCTACCCTGCGCGCCTGTCCGGCGGGCAGAAGCAGCGCGTGGGCATCGTGCGCGCCCTGATGATGCGCCCGGACCTGCTGCTGTTCGACGAGCCGACCAGCGCGCTCGATCCCGAATTGGTGGGGGAGGTGCTGGCGGTCATGCAGGGCCTGGCGCGCGACGGCATGACCATGGTGGTGGTGACGCACGAGATGGCCTTCGCCCGCGACGCCGCGACCCGCATCGTGTTCATGGACGCGGGCCGCATCGTGGAGACCGCGGACCCGCACGCCTTCTTCACCGCACCGCGGACCGAGCGCGCCCGGCAGTTCCTGCTGCGCTACGCCGGGTCCGCTTACCAGGGAGCTTCCGCATGACCGGCCCGATCTTCCACATGATCCCCGACGCCCCCAAGCCCGTGGCGCCCTACAGCCATGTGGTGGAGCAGGACGGCTGGCTGTTCGTCACCGGGCAGCTTGCCACCGACCCGGCGGACGATGCGCTGCCGTTGCCGGACGGGATCGAGGCGCAGACGGCCAAGGTGATGGACAACCTGCAGCGCGCCCTGCGTGGCGCCGGGGCGAGCCTCGCGGACGTGGTGTGCGTGCGGGTGTTCCTGACGCAGTTCGACCGCGACTACGCGGCGATGAACACGTTGTACGCCAGCTACTTCCCGCCGGACCGGCTGCCGGCGCGGACCACGGTGGGCGTCACCGGCCTGGCGCGCGGCGGGATCGTCGAGATCGACATGATTGCTAAGCGGTAGGCGCCCAACCCCCCGCAACCCGGCGGAAGCGCGGGGTGCGGAAGGCGCAGACGACCGGGACGGCGCCGGGCCAGGCGGCCTGCCAAACCTCCCCCTGCACCATGGCGACGGCCAAGCCCATCGGCGCGATCCCCGCCGCCCGCAGCAGCGCCAGCCCGGCCTGCGCCGAGCTGCCGGTGCTGATCACGTCGTCGGCCAGCAGCACGCGCCGGCCATGCAGGCGATCCAGCAGCCGTGGGTCCAGCCACATGCGCCGCCCGGCATTGGCCCCGGCCGCAGGCGCCGTGATGGAGCCGAGCGGCGCCGACAGCGCGTCGTCATACCAGCGCTTGCGCGTGGTGGACGGCGCGACCCAGTTTTCATGCCTGAGTGCCCGCGCGACCGCCGCGCCTACCGTGTGCCCGAGAGTCGGCAGGCCCACCACCACCTCCGCCCGCAAGGATGCCGCGGCAGCGGCGGTCCAGGCCGCAAGCTGGTCCAGCACGGCGAACGACGCCTGGTTGGCGATCAGCCCGGCCACCGCCACGTCGCCCAAATCCCGCAATGGCAGCACCAGCCGGCGTCCGTCCGGCATGACGGCCGGGTAGCGGTCCGTCCAGACGGGCTGCTCCGGCACGCAGTCCACGAAGTCTTGCCAGAACTGCATGCCCGTCCTCCATGGCCCGCCGCGCCCGCCGCTGGTATGCAGCCGCCATGCCCGCCACCATGCCCGACGACCCGATGCTTGATCCTGTGCCGACCGCCCACGACCTAGCGACCCGGCCCGGCTTCCTGATCCGGCGGCTGCACCAGATCCACGTCGCGCTGTTCATCGAGGAATGCGCGGCGTTCAACGTGACGCCGGTGCAGTACAGCATCCTATCCGCCGTGCAGGCATATCCCGGGCTGGACCAGGCGCGGCTGGGGGAGGTGGTCGGCGTGGACCGCGCCACCCTGGCCAACGTCGCCGGGCGGCTGGAGCGGCGCGGGCTGGTGCGGCGCCGGGCCAGCGCCGCGGACCGGCGGCTGCGATTGGTGGAGATCACCGCGGACGGCGCGGCCCTGCTGGCCCGCATGGACGCGCCGGCCCGCCGCGCCCACGCCCGCACGATAGAAGCCCTGGCGCCCGCCGACCGCAGCGCCTTCGTGCAGGCGCTGGCGCAGCTCGTGCAGTCCGGCAACGCCCATGGCCGGGCGCCGTTGAGACTCGGATAGCGGGGCGGCTCGGATAGCGAAGGTTACGCCGCAGCCGCCATCGGGCGGGGCACCAATGGGCTGCGTGCGTCGTGACGCCGCCCGGCGCGCAGCGCAAAGGCGGGGACGATCATCTGCGAGGCCGTCACCTTGACGCCGCTGTTGTCGGCCAGCTCGAACCGCCCGTCCAGCACGTCGAGCACGGTGACGTCCGCCTCCCGCCCGACTTGCAGGCTGCCGACCGTATCCTCCATCCGCAGCATGCGGGCCGGGTTGCTGGTCACGGTCGCGAGCACCTGCGGCAGGGTCATGCCGAGCGCCAGCAGCTTGGACATGGCGTTGGTCAGGTTGAACGGCGCCACGCCGAAAAATGGGTTGGCCGCCCGCGCCGCGCCGTCAGACAGCTCGGGCACCCGCACGTTGTAGCCGTGCATGTCGGCGCCCAGCGTATACGGCACGATGCCTTCCGCCAGCACCTTGCGCGCCATGTCGAAGGAGAAGTGGGAGCCGTGGCCCACATCGACCGTGACCCCGCGCTCCAGCGCCGCCCAGACCACCGGGTGCACCTGCCCGGTGTCCGCGGAGATGAAGCCGCCGGGGTGGCGGGTGAAGGGGTGGGCCAGCACGTCGCCCGGCTCCATCAGCGGCACCAGCTCGCGCACCACCTCGTCCGGGTCGATGGTGACGCCGTCCTTGGCGGGCCAGAGCTGGCCCAGGTGGATATACAGCGGCAGCCCGGCGCCGCGGGCGATCTGCTTGCCGATCTTGATGACCTCCAGCCCCCAGCGCGACGCGCCGCCGATCTCGGCATGGGCCTTGATGCCGCGCACCAGGTCGGGGTTCTCCCGCGCCGCCCGCACGGTGTGCTCGACGTTCAACTGGCCGGGGCCGTACAGGTCGGGGTACAGGTGCCCCTCCAGCCCGCCGACCAAGTAGGCGGAGATGAAGCACAGCACGCGCGTCTGCGCCGGCTCGGCGATGAAGGCGCGGAAGCCGGGGATGGTCATGCAGCTCGGCCCACCCTGGTCCACGACAGTGGTGACGCCGGAGTCCACGCCCACCATGTCCGCGTTCAGGCCGAACTTGCCGGTGACGTGCTGATACACGTGGCCGTGCGTGTCGATCAGCCCGGCGGACACCACCTTGCCCGACACGTCCGCCACGTCCCGCGCCGCCTCGGTCGGCAAGACAGGCTCAATGGCTGCGATCCGGCCGTCGCGGATGCCCACGTCCGCCACGCCGTCGCGCCCGGTCGCGGGGTCGATCACCCGGCCGCCGCGTAGGATGGTGTCCAGCCCTGAAGTCATCCCGGCCTCCTTGTCGATTGCAAGGCCGTCAGTATGCTGACGGTCCTGGCGGCGCGCAAGGACGGGCTTACCCGACATCGACCCACACGCGGCCGTCCCGCACCTGCACGGGGTAGGTCCGCAGGTCCGGGCACTCGGGGCCGCGGGTCTTCCGGCCCGTGGGGATGTGGAACTGCCCTTGGTGGCGGGGGCAGTCCACCCGGTCGCCCTCCACGCCGCCCTGGCTCAGCCAGGCCGCGTGGTGCGGGCACACGGCCGCGGTGGCGTAGGCCGTGCCCGCGATGTCGTACAGCAGGATCGCAGCGCCTCCGGCCTCGACCTCCAGAAGCCGGCATCGAGCCAGCTCGTCGCGGGATGCGGCGTCCGTCCAGCTTGCCATGCGTGCTCAACTCCTCCGTGGATACGCTGCACAGTAGCCCCGGCGCATGATGCCATCCCGTCATTTTGACGGCACGGCGGCGGCGGTGTTCACTCCGGCGGATTGCGGCGGCCTGTCCGTCTGCCGCCGCGAACCACGGAGCCGGCCCGATGCCTATGGAGGCTGACCGCATGACGCCGCTCGCGGCCGCGGAGGCGGCGCTCGCCGCGGACCGGGCCTACGCGGACCCGGCGCTGTGGATCACGCGCATGCCCGACGCGGCGGTGCTGGAGCGTGCCCGCGTGCTGACGGGGGAGGGGCCGCGGGACCGCCCGCTGTGGGGGGTGCCCTTCGCGGTCAAGGACAACCTGGACGTGGCCGGCCTGCCCACGACGGCCGGCTGCCCAGGCTACGCCTACGTTCCCACGGAGACCGCGCCCGCCGTGCAGCGCCTGCTGGATGCCGGCGCCGTGTTGCTCGGCAAGACCAACCTCGACCAGTTCGCGACCGGCCTCGTGGGGGTGCGCAGCCCGTACGGCGTGCCGCGCAACGCGTTCGACCCGGCGCGCGTGCCGGGCGGGTCGTCCTCCGGCTCGGCGGTCGCGGTCGCGGCGGGCATTGCGTCGTTCGCGCTGGGCACGGACACTGCCGGGTCAGGGCGGGTCCCGGCGGCGTTCGGCAACATCGTTGGCCTCAAGCCCACGGTCGGCAGCATCTCCAGCCGCGGCATGGTGCCGGCCTGCCGGTCGCTCGATACGCTGTCCGTGTTCGCCGCCACGGCCGACGAGGCGCTGGCGGCCGCGCGGGTGATGGCCGGGCACGACGACGCCGACCCATACTCGCGCCCGGCGCCGTTCGACCACCTGCGCCGCGCTGGTCTGCCGGACTCCGCCCGGATCGCGGTGGGGGACGATTTCTCGGCCTGCGACCTGTCCGTGGCCGCGCTGGTGCGGGAGGCCGCGGCGTCGCTGGGTGCAGAGGCGGTGGGCATCGCCCCGTTCCTTGAGGTCGCCCGCCTGCTGTACGACGGCCCGTGGGTCGCGGAGCGCACGGCCGCGCTGCGCGAGGTCGTCGAGCGCCGCCCGGGCATCCTGCATCCCGTGACGCGCGGCATCCTGGAGGGAGGGCTGCGCCGGCGCACGGTGGACGCCTTCGCGGCGTTCCACCGGCTGGCGGAGGTGCGCGGCCTCGCAGCCCGCTTGTTCCGGCGCTACGACGCCTTGCTGCTGCCCACCGCGCCGTTCTGCCCAGGCCTCGCCGAGCTTGCCGCCGACCCGCTTGGCCCGAACAGCCGGCTCGGCGCCTACACCAACTTCGTCAACCTGTGCGACCTGGCCGCCATCGCCGTGCCGGCCGGCCTGACCCCGGACGGCCTGCCCGTGGGCGTCACCGTGATCGGCCCGGCGTGGTCGGAGGGCCGGATCGCCGCCATCGCCGACCGGCTGCACCGCGCGGCAACGGGCACGGTCGGCGCCACGAGCCGGCCCTTGCCCCCGGCTTCCGTCCCGGACCCGGCCGGGTCCGACGAGACGGCGCTGTTCTGCGTAGGCGGGCACATGGCGGGCCTGCCGCTCAACCATCAGGTTGTCGGGCGGGGCGGCCGGTTCCTGCGCGCGGCCACGACGCAGCCGCTGTATCGCCTGCACGCATTGGGGAACCGTCCAGGCCTGGTCCGCGGCGGCGAGGGGCGGGTGGCGGGCGAGGTCTGGGCGCTGCCGACCCGCGAGGTCGGCGCCTTGCTGACCGACGTGCCCGCGCCGCTCGGCTTCGGCACGGTCCTGCTGGACGACGGCACCTGCCTTGGATTCTTGGCGGAGGCTGAGGGCGCCATTGGCACGCCCGACATCACCGCGCTTGGCGGCTGGCGGGCTTACCTGGCGCAGGAAAGTGCTACCTGAAAAATGCCCGGGTTACGCGGGACCCCGCGCTGGCTCCCCGGGTCGCGGCAAGCCGATAACTTCTCATACGACATACCACTACCCAAGGATATCCGTCGACGGCCGAGAAGGACCGGGGCCGCGCTAGAGGCGGCGAGCGCACTACGAATTCGCAAGCCGACGTATAAAGATCGTGCTGTCGCGCTCGCGCGGACCAGGGAGTTTGTCACTCCTGACCAGCTCGGCGGCGTCTGTGTCTATCGGTGCCAAATCGCCAAGCTCTGCGCGCTGGGGCTGCTGGAGAAGGTGGCTTACGGCCGTTATCGGCTTGGACCAGCAGTGACGACAGACCCCGAGGAACGTGAGATCGCGGCCTGAAACGATGACATTTGTGGTCTCACCCGATGAGCGCTTCGATCTCCTTCACCTCAACCAGGTTGGCAATCTCGGCATAGAGGTCGATGTCCTGCCCGGCGGCCGAAATCGAGATCACGAGCGCATAGCGGCCCTTGTCGGTCATCCGCCCCTGGCCGACGTGTGATTTCCACCAGCCGCCGACGGGGTAGACGGCGATTGCGTCGTGACCTGCAAGATCGATAGCGCGACCGCGCCACAGGTCGCAGTGAAGTGATCCGGCCTGCACAGCTTTCGGGCCAAGCAGCCAGCAGCTCGCCTCGGCCTCGGCCTCAGTGCCGTCCTTCGCCTGCGCCGCCGAGATGCGGCTGCGGAATCGAGCATCCGTCTCACTCCGCTTCTTCATGTCGAAGCGCAGCCCATACGAGCGGTAGGTTTCGGGCCTGGTCGCCGCCTTGCCCGTCAGGTTCGGTTCGACGAAGTAAGACAACGTGACCTTCATTGTCACGATCTCATTTTCGAGCTGCTCCAATGCCGCCTTCGGCCAGGGCAGGCTATAGACGTGCATCTCGTTAAAGACCGCTGTCCGGCCATCCGCGCCGACCGTGAACGGCTGTATCTCGGCCTCCGCCACCAGCGAGACGTCATTGCGCGCCGACAGGATCGCGCGCTCGATCGAGGGCACGCCAAAGCCGACCTCGCGCAAGACCTGCTGCATGTCGCCCTTGGAGCCGGTCTTCCAGTGAGCGCCGCGCCCGATCAGCCGCTTCCGGATGGGCTGGGGCCATCGTGCCGAATCGACCGTCAACGCCCGGTGCGTCTCTGGCCAATGTTCGGGGAGTGCCGCCTGGAGCCGACCGACGAAGTGCCCGGCCATTCCCGCGGCCGCGCTGGTTGCCCAGAAAGGGACCAGCGGCTCCTCCACCACGTCTGAGCCCGCCGCGAGCAACGACACGGCCGGGTTCCACGCGCAGTAGCCGCTGGGGTCCGATACCATATTGCCTGCCTCAAACAGGACCTCGGGCTTGATCGGCGTCAGGTCGTCCGGCAGCGACTGCGATCCCAGGCTGAAGGGGCTGCGATGGTTGGCCGGCACGACCGACGCCATCACCGGCGGCGGGGCGGGCGGCTGTTCCTTGGTGGTGAAGCCGCCGATGGTGAGCACATTCCAGCTCTGCGACGGGTCTTCAAGCGGCTGAGACGGCACGACATCCACCATCATGCCCCCGGGCATGTTCCCGGTCGCAACGAGCACGAGACGCTTGGGCAGTTGCGGCGCCGGCGTATTGCCATCCCCGTCGCCGGGCATCGAACCGGCGGCGACCTGATCGAGCGCGCCGCTCCAGCTCGACGGCCGACTTGGCGGGAAGTCGGTCGCCGAGGTCGCGAGGCAGAAGCTCCGGACGATGTCGGGCCGTTCGATTTCGACGGCCGCCACCGCACCCTGGGTCACCACGCCGTAGCTCGGCGGCTTCGTGGCCGGAAAGCCATGCGGGGGAAGCAGCTTCATCGACTCGACGCCGTGGGTCAGCGCCACCTGGCGTGCATCGTTCATCAAAGGTTCGAGATCGCCGTGCAGGATGAGGCTCGCGAGCGCGGTGCCATGTCCCCCGGCTGGCGCGTCGTCGCCCGTCCCCCACGCGGCATCATACGCCCACGCCCCACGTAGCCCTGGGGCGATCAGCGGATGTGCAGCGCTGACGCCCGTATCGAGCGCGTATACGACGGTGTCGTCGTTCGGCGGTGGCGTGATCCGCGCCGCAAGCTCTGCGACCCAATCCTGCTGCCCCAGCTTATCCTCGCCGCGGCCGAGAAACGGCTCGATCGTTCCGCTCGCGCGCCTAATTTCCGTAACGGCGCCTGGCACGCGCTCCGCAAAGGCGACAAGCGCCGCAACCCTGGCGTGGGCGAACAGCACCGTCGTGTCTGGGAACGACAAGCGATCGGCATGGACGTCAAGATTGGCGCGCCGGGCGACCGCCGCCAGTCGGTCCGCCCGGCCGCCGGGCTCTCGCACCCAGAGTTCCCACCAGACGATTTCGGGCGCGTTGAAATCGACGCGACCGGAGAACAAGGCGCGGACATCGACGGCCTGGAACGTCTCGACGACCTCGAAGCGTTCGGTATCTGGTCGGCGCTGGTTGCCGGGGTCGCGGCCGTAGTCGGCGATGCGTCCGCGCAGGAAGGTCCGCGCGTCGTCGGGAACGAACAGGATGGCGCTCTCCGAGCGATCGTCGCGCCGCTCCGATCGCAGGAGCACGATTTCCTGCGCCGGGAACTCCAACGCGGAAGGCACTTTAACCGACTTGGACCGCGACTGGGCGGCCGGCGGGGCGGTCGCGATCTCGACGATTGTCCCGGCCTTCAATCCCTGGACGGTGAGCCGCAGGTCAGCTCCGGCCAGCGGGACTTCCCCAAGGGCTGCCGCAAGCTGGCCCAAGAGCGAGTTGGCGTGCGCAACATAGTCCTCCCGCAGCGGCTTGCGCGTCTGATTGCGCGACGGGAACGCGTAATTGGCTGCTTCGCGAAAGCCGTTGATTGAGAGATGTGCACGATCTCGCGCGTCGAAGTCGTCAGGCCCCGCCATAATATCCTACTTGAGCAAGTGTTGTCCCATCTGTCCGGTCGACGAGAGCCTGTCTAACGACTCGACTGGCGACGAAACTTGCCCCTAAGGAGTTGCCGGTTCTGAAGTGCATCACGCAGGGCATCCGGCGAGACCTTCGCGGCCCCCTCGAGGATCGCGTCCTTCACGACGGCGTCGGCCGCGCGGACGAGCTCGGCTTGGCTCAGTCCCTCTAGCGCTGGCTCGACGGACGACCAGCTTCGCGGCGGCAGCTTGAACTTGCCGAGCCTTCGCTCGAGAATTGCGCGAGCCGCATCCGCGTCAGGCAGCGCGTATTCGACCACCTCGTCGAACCGACGTGCGAGCGCCTCATCGAGAATCTCGACGTGATTCGTCGCCGCCAACACCAAGCTATCGGTCGTGTTCGGCTCTTCCATGAACGCGAGCACCGAGTTCAGGACACGGCGGATCTCGCCTACATCGTTCGGATCGCCCCGGCGGGCGCCGATCGCGTCGAACTCGTCTAGGAGGTAGACCCCACGCGTCTGTGCGATCTGGTCGAACAACAGCCGGAGCTTGCCCGCTGTCTCTCCGAGAAACCGGCTGAACAGCGCCTCGAGCCGAACGGTAAACAGCGGCAGATGCAGCTCCCCGGCGAGGGCCGAAGCCGTCATTGTCTTGCCCGTCCCTGGCGGCCCGACGAGCAGCATGTGAGTGGTCGGAACCTGACCGTGGTCGCGGAGCGCGGTGCGCCCCTGCTGCTGCCGAACGATCCGCGCGAGGCGGGTGCGCACGTCGTCCGCAAGCACCATGCTGGACAGGCCGATCTTAGGATAGACGCTCTCGACCAGCCCCTGCAATTCGCCGCGCGGGCGGGCGAGCGGGATCGGTGTCTGTCCGCCTGCCGGCCGGCCCGTCCGCTGTTGCTCCCGCGCCTTCTGCACGAGGCGCTTCAGCTTGTCGGCTTCGTCCGTACGCCCCTCGCGCGCCTCTTGGGCCGCAGCTTGCAACGCGATCGAGAGAAAGCGCTCCTCGTCACCCTCGATGTGCGAGGTCAGGAGTGCGTGGAGATGTTTTGTCGCCATATCCGCCTCCTTTCCCTTGCCCCTGCTGAAATCAATTGTCGCCCGGCGCGCCTAAAATCCCGTTCACGGTCGTCAGTCGTAGCCGCATCTCCCAAGCCGCGCCACGGTTTCGTGGGGAGGGCTGGAACCCATCGCTGACGCGCGCGGCAATCGAGCCTTCCTATACCAAAGAACATAAGATGAACATCTGCTTTCTTGAGCCGAGCGGGGCTCCAAGCGTGATGGCGATCCTATTTTCGGCGTGGAGCCGGAACGGGAGGGGAAAACCTTCCCCTGCGGACGAACCTGATGTCTCGCCCGACCTCTTCTGCGGGCGCTCCGCCCCGCAACGCCCCGGTGAGAGGGAGAGGGCCGCGGCTGTCGCCGTGACGGGTCTCAGGGTCGAGAGAGCGGCTCCCGGCCGGCCCGTCGCGGAGACCCGCGATGCCTCGTTCCTCTTGCCCGCGCGCGTCCAATGTCGAGCGCGCCAACCTCTACGACCAGATCACCACCCGCATCATCATCGAGCTCGAATCCGGGCGGCTGCCCTGGGTCCAGCCCTGGGGTACGGCCGGCGTGTCGGCCTCACTGGCCATGCCGAAGAACGCGTCGACCGGCCGGGCCTATTCGGGCGTCAACGTCCTGATCCTCTGGGGCGCGGTCGTTCTCCGCGGCTTCTCATGCCAGAGCTGGCTTACGTTCCGCCAGGCGCTGTCGCTCGGCGGCAACGTCCGCAAGGGCGAGCGCGGCACGACCGTCGTCTACGCCGACCGCTTCATTCCGGATGATGAGAAGCGCCGCGCCCACGAGTCCGGCGACGACGCCCAGGCGATTCCGTTTCTGAAGCGCTTCACCGTCTTCTCGACCGACCAGTGCGAGGGCTTGCCCGAGGACGTGGCGACCGCGCCGCCGCCCGTGCTCGAGGGCCTGATCCTGCCCGAGGTGGAGGCGCTGATCCGCGCCAGCGGCGCCGACGTTCGGCTCGGCGGCGACAAGGCCTTCTACGCACCGGGTCCGGACTACATCCAGGTCCCCCGGCCTGAGGCCTATTTCGAGCCGATCAACTGGCACCGGACCGCGCTCCATGAGCTGTCGCACTGGTCGGGCGCGCCGCACCGGCTCGGCCGCGACCTCTCGGGTGGCTTCGGCTCGAAGCTCTACGCAAAGGAGGAGCTGGTCGCGGAGATCTCGGCGGCGTTCGTCTGCGCGACGCTCGGGATCACGCCGACGGTCCGCCACAGCGACTACATCGCGTCGTGGCTGGACGTGCTGCGCGAGGACAACCGCGCCATCGTCCGCGCCGCCTCGGCCGCATCGAAGGCGGCTGACTACCTGCTCGCCTTTCGGCCCGGGGCTGACGCGCCGGACGCAGCGTCGGCGGACGACGAGCGGGAGGCGGCGTGATGAACGCGGTTAGACATGGAAGGGGCTTTACGGGCAGCCGCCTTTCCAGCTTTCCGGGAAGGGCGCGGGACTGGAGAGTGAGAGGGAGGATCGGGTCGGGTGACGGGTTGGAGGTCGAGAGAGGGTCTCCCGGCCGCCCGTCGTGGAGTCCCCCGACATGGCTACCGCCGTTCAGAAGATCGCGTCGCTCAGCAACATTCGCGACATCCCCTTCAACAAGCTCGTCCTCTCCCAGGCCAACGTCCGGCGCGTTAAGGGCGCCGTCTCGATCGATGACCTGGCCGAGTCCATCGCCCATCGCGGCCTTCTCCAGAACCTCAACGTCCGCCCGGTGGTGGACGCCGAGGGCCAGGAGACCGGCGTGTTCGAGGTGCCGGCAGGCGGTCGCCGCTTCCGTGCGCTCGAGCTGCTCGTCCTTGGCTACAAGCTGGTCAAGGCCGGGCGACATCTTCAATCGTTCGCACACTTTGCGGCCGAACGCGGCGACGCGCACATCCGCACGGCGACCGCCTTGGCCTGGGTGGCGGCGGCCGGCCAAACGCAGGGCGCCCGAGATCGCCGCCTAGTCGACGTGGCGCTGTTCGCGCGCTTCCTGCACGCCGAGGACGACCGGCACGAGGTCCCGCCAAGCAGCCTGTTCGCGGCGCGGAGATCGCGGCCGATCCCTTACATCTACACCCGGACGAGATCGCCCGCATCCTCGACGCCGCCGGCGAGCTCCGACGACAACGGCCCAACCCGCTGCGGCGGCAGCTCTACGTCATGCTGTTCGGGCTGATCGCCGCCACAGGGCTGCGCGTCTCCGAGGCGATCGCGCTCAAGCTCGACGACATCTGGCCCAGTGGCGTCCTGCACATCCGCGAGACGAAGTTCTGCAAGAGCCGGCTCGTGCCGATGCACACGACCGTCGCCGACGCGCTCGGCTGCTATCTGAAGACCCGCGGCCAGCTTGGCGGCGACACCGACTACCTGGTCCCGTCCGTCCAGGACCGGGCGCTCTGCCCGAGCACGGTGAACTACACCTTCCGCTGTGTTCTACGACGGGCGGAGATCGCGCCGGACCGGACTCGGCAACCCCGCATCCATGATCTGCGCCACACCTTCGCGACGCGGGCGCTGGAGCAGTGCGGCGCCGAGCGCGGCGTGGTCGCCCGGCACTTCGTCGCCCTCTCAACCTACCTCGGCCACGTCGATATCCGGCAGACCTACTGGTATCTGCAGGCGACACCGGAGCTGATGACCGACATGGCCGCGGCGGCGGAAATGCTGGTCGGGAGCGACGTCCGATGACGCCGCTCGCCCCGCTCATCACCGGCTTCCTGCGCGACTACATGCCCCGCCAGCGAGGTTACAGCCCACAGACTTGCGAAACCTACGCGCTCAGCTTCAAGCTCTTGTTCGCCTTCGCGGCCGAGCGGGCGCGCATCAGGCCGTCGCGACTCTCGATCGAGCAGCTCGACGCGGCGCTGATCGTCGACTTCCTGGCGCACATCGAACGGGAGCGCGGGAATGGCCCGGCGACGCGCAACCTGCGGCTCGCCGCCATCAAGGCGTTCATGCGCTACGTCGAGCACCAGGTCCCGTCCGCGCTGGAGCAGATCGGCCGGATCGAGGCGATACCGGTCAAACGCCACGACCAGAAGCTCATCCGCCATCTGACGATGGAGGAAGTGCGTGCGATCCTGAACGCGCCCGACCTCACGACCCGGTCGGGCGTGCGCGACCGGGCGATGATGCACCTCTGCTTCGCTGGAGGCTTGCGCGTCTCCGAGCTGGTCGGGGTGCTGCTGGCGAACGTCTCGCTGCACCGCACGCCGAGCGTGGTGGTTCACGGCAAGGGGCGCAAGGAGCGCTGCCTGCCGCTCTGGAAGGAGACCGCGCGCGACCTGCGGGCGTGGCTGGTCCTACGCGGACCGGTCCGCGTGCCCGAGCTGTTCGTCAACGCCGAAGGCGACCCGATGACCCGCTCCGGCTTCGAGTACGTCTTGGACAAGCACGCACCGCGGCCGAGACCTGCCCGTCGTTGCGCGACCGCTCGGTCTCCCCGCACCAGCTTCGCCACAGCTGCGCGGTGATCATGCTGCAGGCCACGCACGACATCCGGAAGGTGGCTCTGTGGTTAGGGCATGCCGACATCCGCACGACCGAGGTCTACCTCCGCATGGATCCGTCCGAGAAGCTGGAAGCGGTCGAGGCGGTCGTCCCGCCGGAGCTGCGGCGCGGTCGGTTCAGGGCGCCAGATGCATTGATCGCCTCGTTGCTGGCGGACACAGCGCCGCCGCCGTGACGGTGACGCTGCGTCCGGGCGACATCACGGTCGAGGCTCCCTCCCGGCAGACTCGCTTCCGCTACGGGAACGAGTTCGCGCGGGCGGGACCGTGACCATCGCCTTCTCGTCGTCGGGTCGGGTCGGTGGGGGGCCTTGGCGCTGAGCGGGGTGGATCGTGGGGGCGTCGCCCGACGCGGGAGGAGCCGATCGGCGTCGTTCCCCTTGTGACTGCTCCGGCAAAGCCCCCCAGACGGCCTCTCTGGATGGCTGGTCTGCGACGAACCGGCCTATGGCCCGCAACGGCTTCGCCGACCTTCTTCCCCTGGCCTGACGGCCATTCCTCGCGAGCCAAGAAGCTCGGCTGCCGCCGCCCTCCGCTGCGCTGCGGCCCTAAGGACCACCCCATTGCGCAGGCGCAATGGGGACCCCGGTGGGTGCAAGCCGGCCGCCCCGTCGCCTGAAGACCGCCATCGAGGCCGCGCTGGGCGGCTTCGAGGAACAGTCAGGAGATACGACATGGCACAGATCGGCACCTTCACCCGCGACGACAACGGCGCCTACACCGGCACGATCAAGACCCTCACCCTCAACGTGAAGGCCACCATCAAGCCCGTCTCGAAGGACAACGAGAAGGCGCCCGACTACCGGGTCACCGCCAACGGCGTCGAGTTCGGCGCGTGCTGGAGCAAGGCCGCTCGGGAGACCGGGGCCGAATACCTCTCGGTCAAGCTCGACGACCCGTCCTTCACCGCCCCGGTCTACGCGACCCTGGTCCAGGGCGAGAAGGCCGAGCACAAACTCATCTGGTCGCGCTGACCGACCCGCGGCGCCTCGCCCCGAGCGAGGCGCCGCGCCCTCTTCACCCTCGGGATTATGCGGAGCAGATCGACCCGCAACCCCGCGGAAAACCTACGTTCCCCCGACGCCACTCCGCATAACCACTAACTCCGCAAATGAAGAGTGTTTTTTGCTCAGCGGCGCGGCGCGCGAAGCTGACGCGTTAGGCTCCCCTGCTTGGGGCCGCGCCGGTGAGCAAAAAACGGATTGGACTAAATCGCGCTGCCAAGCCCGTTATGGGGATTGTATCAGGTGGTCCTTCGATCGGGACCGCTGCGAGTTGGTTCCACGGGTTTGCCCAGGCGTGGGAGCTGCTGGCACGTGGCGGTGCTCGGATGCGTTGGCGCCCGATTGATCGGGCGCGTGACGCTGTTTTCGAGAACAGCAAGGCTGGCAGCGACGACGAACGCCGTGCGCGGCAGAAGCGGATCGCCGCCATTGTTGGCGTTGCCTTGCGGGACAGAGCGGATGGGTCGCGACCAAGGGTGGATCATGAGCTGTCGCACCACATCGGCGGGCGGGGCGGCGGACACGGCCGCAGCGTGCCGTAAGGCAGCATCCGGCCGCCGCAACCGGGGCAGACATCGACGTCATGGCCGCTCAGGTCGCGGAGGCGATCCTGCCAACGGCGTGGTGGTTCCGGATCTGGCGGCGGCGGTGGCGCGGCCAGCAGGTCGCGGCAGAGCGCCAGTTTGGCGGTGCGATGGCGGTTGGCGAGGAAGCCGACATGGCGGATCCGGTGGAAACCGTCCGGCACGGTGTGCTGCAGGAAGCGGCGGATGAACTCGTCGGCAGGGAGCGTCATGACCTTGGCCTTGCCGTCCTGTCGGTAGTCCTTCCAGGTGAAGCTGACCTGGCCATCGTCGAGCCCGACCAAGCGAGTGTTGGCAATGGCGACGCGGTGCGTGTAGCGGCCGAGATAGCCGAGCGCCTGCTCGGGGCCGGCGAACGGAGGTTTGGCGTAGACCACCCAGTCGATCTGGGCCGCCGCGTCGAGCCGGGCGGCGAAGGCGGCGGGGTCGGCCAGGGCCGCGAGCGCGCCGCGACAGCGGAGTTCGTCGTCAGCGAAGGCGGCGCGCAGCTGATCGAGGAACAGGTCACGGAACTGGCGGGATAGCACGCGCACCGGCAGGAAGAAGCCCGGTTTGCAGGCGATCCAGCGCGTTCCGTCGGGCGAGATCCTGCCGCCCGGGACGATGCAGTGGAGATGCGGGTGGTGGTGCAGCGCCTGTCCCCAGGTGTGCAGCACCGCGACCGCGCCGATCTCGGCGCCGAGGTGGCGAGGGTCGGCGGCGACACTGCGCAGCGCCTCCGCCGCCGCGCGGAACAGAATGGCGTAGACCACGGCCTTGTTGTGGAACGCGATCTCGGCGACGGACGCGGGCAGGGTGAACACGACGTGGAAGTAGGGAACCGGCAGCAGCTCGGCCTGGCGCGCGTCGAGCCAATCGGCACGCGCCAGGGCTTGGCACTTTGGGCAGTGCCGGTCACGGCAGGAGTTGTACGCGCAACGGACCAGTCCGCAGTCAGCGCAGTGCTCGACATGGCCCCCCAGCACCGGCGTGCGGCACGCCTCGATCGCTGTCATCACGCGGCGCTCGGTTCCGCCGAGGTGGTCCGCGTGGGCGTGCCGATACGCCGGGCCGTGGCGGCGGAAGACATCCGCCACCTCCAGCGCAGGACGCATCGGGTCGGCTCAGCCGGGCGCCGGGACGGCGATGGCCAGCGAGGCTGGTCGCAGGAACTCCAATGGGCTGGGGGTGGCGCAAACCTTGCTGGTGGCAAGGCGCAGGTAGCGGGCGGTGGTGCTCAGGCTGCGGTGCCCGAGCAGCAACTGGATGGTGCGCACGTCAGCACCGGCTTCCAGCAGATGGACGGCGAACGCATGTCGCAAGGAGTGCGGCGTGACCGGCTTGCTGATTGCGGCCCGGTCGCGGGTTTGTCTACAGGCATCCTCCACCGCGGCCGTCGAGATTGGCTGTCCGGGCAGATCGCCAGGGAACAGCCAGTCCTTGGGCCGCGCCTTGCGCCAGTAGGCCCGGAGAATGTCCAGGAGCCTGGGCGAGAGCATGACGTAGCGGTCCTTGCGACCTTTGCCGGCCTCCACCCGGATCACCATGCGTTGGCTGTCGATGACATCTGGCGTCAGGCGGACGGCTTCGGAGACCCGCAGTCCAGCCGCATAGCAAACGGTCAGGATGGTCCGGTGCTTCGGGCTCTCGACCGCGTCGAGGAACCGGCTGACCTCTTCGGGGCTCATGACGACTGGAAGCGTCTGCGGCTTGCGGCAGGACGGGATGACGTCGTCGAGGTTCCAGTCTCGCCGGAGAGTGACCTTGTAGAGGAAGCGGATGGCCGCGACCGCGACCAGGATCGAGCTGGCCGAGAGATGCTTGTCCCGGGTGAGATGGAGTTGGTAGGCCCGGATATCGTCCTGCCCGAGCAGCTCTGGCGACTTGCGGAAGTGGCGGGCGAACTGGGAGACCTGCTGCAGGTACGACCGCTGCGTGTGCGGCGCGAGATTGCGGACCTGCATGTCTTCGGACATGCGTTGGCGGAGTGGTGTCATGGACGGCTCCTCTGCGAGATGAAGCGCGCGACAGGCCGCCGCTCCATCGTCGCGCAATCGAGGCCGCCAAACGATGAGATAAGACCGCGGGCCGCTTCGGACCGAACGTCCTCGATCCCGCCATGGCATTCCGTTCAAGCACTCAGATCAGAGAATTTAGTCCAATCGGTGTTATGTGGAGCACCGCATAAGATCGAGTTCGGGGCGGCCTGGAAGAAGACCTCCAACGAGGGCCGCAGCTACCTCTCGGTCAAGCTCGATGACCCGAGCTTCCCGGGCCCGATCTACGCCACCCTGGTCGAGGGCGATGAGGAGGGCAGCTACAGCCTTCTGGTCCCGCCGCAACGGCGACTGACCGGCCCGGCGCCGCCCCGCTCCACCCGCAGGGTGTGTGAAAACGGGCGCGGATCGGCTAAGCTGGGCCGCATCGGCAACGGTGCGGTCCAGCTCTTATGCAGTTCATTCAAGGGGAGGATCGGCGGCAGGTTAGCTTTCTGCCGCCAGCCATCGAAGAGTATGTGGCAACCGACGCGCTGGTCCGCGTTGTGGATGCCTTCGTCGGCAGCCTCGACTTCCGCGGACTTGGATTCGAACGCGCGATCCCGGCGACGACTGGGCGACCGGGGTACGATCCGCGCGACATGTTACGCCTGTATCTATATGGCTACATCAATGAGGTGCGCTCCTCCCGGCGCCTGGAACGTGAGAGCAGGCGCAACGTCGAGGTGATGTGGCTGGTACGTCGCCTGACACCGGACTTCAAAACCATCGCCGATTTCCGCCGAGACAATGGGGCCGCGATCATCGCCGCATGCCGCGCCTTCGTGCTCTTCTCGCGAACTCAGGGCTTGCTGGGCAGCCAACTCGTGGCGATCGACGGATCAAAGTTTAGAGCCGCATCCAGCCCCAAACGAGTGGTCGGCCGCCGAGAGATTAGCGAGGCAGTGGCGCGCATCGACGCCCAGGTGGCCAGCTATCTGGTCCGCATGGACGAGACGGACGCGGCCGAGCCGGATGAGGCGGCTGGCGCGGTCAGCGCTGCCCTGACGGAACTGGCGGAACGGCGCGCCGAGCTGGATCGCCTGAGCACCTGGCTGGAGACGGAGCAGCGGACCACCATCGTAGAGGGCGAGCCCGACGCCAGACCGATGGGATCGGGCATTGGCCGGAAGCCGCCGAGCTACAACATGCAGTCCGCGGTCGACCCGGTCAGCGGCATCATCATCCACCACGACGTGATCACCGACGCCAACGACTTTCAGTCGCTGCACACAGTCGCCTTGGCCGCCAAGGCGGCGCTCGGCGTCGATGCGCTTCGGGTCGTTGCAGACACTGGGTATTCGAGCGGCGTGCAGGCCGCAGCCTGCGAGGCTGACGGCATTGAGCCGTGCGCGCCCGCGCACCGCGCGGTGAACAATCAGGGTGCATTCTTCGATCGCAGCGCCTTTACGTATGACCGCGAAGCGGACGTCTACATTTGTCCGGGCGACCGAAGCCTCACCCGCCGCGCGGCGCTGAAAGAGAAGCCAGCGATCCGCTATATGTCCACAAACTGTAGCGGCTGCGAGCTGAAGCCCCGCTGCACCGACGCGCCGAGACGAAGTTTAAAGCGGCACGTCTACGAGGACGCCCTTGAGCGGATGAACGCGCGGTTCGAGGACGATCCAGATCTGTTGCGGTTGCGCCGATGCACCGTCGAGCACCCGTTCGGGACCATCAAGCGAATGTCCGGCGGAGGCCGTTATCTCACACGAGGCCTCCCGAAGGTGAAAACGGAAATGGCCCTATCGGTCCTCGCCTACAACCTGATCCGGGCGTCAAACCTGATCGGCCGGGACCAGCTCGCCGGCAAGCTCGCCTGAGAAAGAGCTGAGCGAGGCTCCGTTCGCGGGAGCCTCGCTCGAGTTTTCGCACGCCCTGCACCCGGAGCGGGGCGTTCGCGCGCAGAGATCGCAAGCGTGCAGAGCCGAATCTCTGGATCGGCGGCTCGGCGGATTTGCCCGCGTGGGCGGGCCTCCGAACCGAATCGACCGTAGTCGCCGATGTCGCCGATACTGCCCGTGAGGACCGGAAAACCCGCTTGAGTTGCCGCCCAGACGACTATTATAGTCGTTTTTCTAGTGCGCGCGAGCAGCGTGTCGGAGGTGATCTTAATGATCACCGCCCGACAGGTTCGGGCCGCGCGTGCGCTTCTGAACTGGACGCAGGAGACGCTAGCTGACGAGGCCCTGGTGGCGCTTACTGCGCTCAAACGTCTGGAGTCCGAGACCGGGCTCCCGGTGCGCACCGATACGCGCGACCAGGTCCGCCGCGCGCTGGAGCGGAACAGCATCGTGTTCCTCCAGTCCGAGCGGGGCGAGGGCGTCATGGTGGTCCGCCAGGAAAACGCGACCTGATGCTGGGCCGGCGAGCGGCCGCTCGTCGTATGACGGCCTTGTCCCCATTGGCGTGCTCCGGTTCTAGGAAGGCAGGGAGGGGACCCCATGCACACGCCGCCCAAAGAGCCTGCCGTGGCCGACACCGCGCCGACCACCGAGTGGCTCACCGGCTACGACGAGCAGCACCTCGTCACCTACCTCCGCCTGCTCGACGCCGCCGCCGAGGATGCTGACTGGCGTGAGGTCGCGCAGCTCGTGCTCCGCATCGACCCGGCGCAAGACCCGGAGCGCGCCAGGCACGTCTGGGAAAGCCATCTGCAGCGGGCGCGCTGGATGACCACCAGCGGCTACCGTCACCTGCTACGGGGCGGCGCACCGCACTGACCCAGTGTTGCGCCCAAGGCAACACGTGTCGTTGACGGCGGGGCTATGCAGACCGGCTCCCGAAGCCGACTCCTGCTTCTAACCGTCGGAGTTCGCGACGGAAGTGGAGTGGGCGCCATGCCGAAGGCAGATTGGCGTTCGCCGGGAGCGTATGAGGATCGGAGGTCTCTCGACGCTCCCGGCTTCGCCTATGAGTTCCTCGCCCGGAACGACGAGTTCCAGCGCGAGCGTCGCAAGCTCGACCGCGACGCTGAACGGAAGCAACTCGAGTCTAACGACGCCGACGCCTTCGCGCGGCGTTGGGGGTTGCGATTTCGCGCGGCAATCCGACAGCGACACCGACCCGCGCCGCGTGCTTTGGACGCCGGCGGCGCTCCCGACGGTGATCCCGCTCATCGACCTTCCGCCTGAGCTGCGCAGCCTCGTCAGGAGCCTCGACCTCGGCGGTCTCGGGGATCCGCTCGCTGTGTACGGCGGAGAACGCGTGTTCGGCGTCAACCCTGGGGCGCTTCGACTGGCCGACGAGCGGTCGGATGGGACAGAACTCGCCGCCGTCCTGCTGCCGCTCGACGCCTTGTTTGAGATCAGGCTCATTGCGGCCGTGCGGCTCGCGCGGGCTCTGAGCGGTCGGCGGCTTGGGCTCGATCCTTCCGCATTGCCGGCGAACCGCCGAGCTCGCTTGCTGCTCGCGCTGCGGGCGCTGGACGGTCGCCTCGGCCATGCCAGCTACCGCGATATCGCCGAGGCGCTCTTCGGTGCCGACCGTGTGCCGGATCGCGGCTGGAAGAAGCATGACCTGCGCGACCGCACTGTGCGCCTGGCGCAGCTCGGCTTTCGGTTGATGCGCGGCGGCTACCGCCATCTCCTTCTCCATCCTTACCGGCGCAAAATCTAGCACGAGCCCTGCGGCTTCAAGGGTGGCGTTCTCGCCACCCGGCGAGATCGCGGCCAACCCCGCCGGGGCTCCTTCGCCACTGTGACCTGCACGAGCCGCCCGTATCCGGCGGCCCTCCACAGGATCACGGAGCCCGCCCGATGTCCGCCAACGCTGCCGGCATTCCGCCGCGTTACCTGCGCACGCCCGAGGCTGCGCGATTCCTCGGTCTCTCCGGCCGAACGCTGGAGAAGCATCGCACCTACGGCACCGGTCCACGCTACGCCAAGCTCGGCGGGCGCGTCCTGTACCGACTTGAGGACCTGCAGGCCTGGTTCGACCGCGGCTCGAAAGCGTCGACCACCGACGACACCGGCCAGGTTGTCCTACCGGCCAAGCGCCATCCAGAGCTGGCGCCCTACGCCGGCGCATCGCGTCGCTGATCGCTGCCCGCGTGCCCTCCCGCACCCCCACCGAGCGCGAGCAGTTGGAGCTGTTCCGCGCGCTCCCCGGCGACCTCGCCCCTCGCGATGCCCAGGACCTCATGGCCTATCCCTTCTTCAGCCTCGCCAAGACGCATCGGACGACGCCGATCGACTTCCGCGCCGGCGCGGTCGCGATCCGCGTGGAAGCCGTGCCCGAGCACGGCATGGCGACGATCTGGGACGCCGACGTGCTGATCTGGGCGGCGAGCCAGGTCGTCGAGGCGCGCGACGCGGGCTTGCGCACCTCGCGCTTGATGGCCGCTACACCCTACGAGATCCTCACCTTCACAGGTCGCGGTACGAGCCTTCGCGACTATCAGCGCCTGAAAGCAGCGCTGGACCGGCTACAGTCCACCACCGTCGCCACCTCCATCCGGCAGGTGAGCGAGCGGCGGATGCACCGCTTCTCCTGGATCAACGAATGGAAAGAGCGCGCCGACCGCTTCGGGCGGCCGGAAGGGCTGGAGCTGATCCTCCCCGACTGGTTCTACTCCGCCGTCCTGGACGATGCGCTCGTCCTCACCATCGACCCCGCCTACTTCGATCTGACCGGCGGGCTAGAGCGATGGCTCTACCGCCTCGTCAGGAAGCATGGCGGTCGCCAGCGCGCCGGCTGGCGCTTCGACTTCCGCCACCTGCACCAGAAGTCCGGGTCACTGTCGCCGTTTAAGCGCTTCTCTTTCGAGCTGAGCGGCATCGTCCGGCGCCAGCCGCTGCCGGGCTACGCGCTCGCTATCGAGGTCGCGGCGGCTGGGCGCCTCGTGCTCGCCTTTGAGCCGGCGGCCTGTGGACAACCTGTGGAAGCGCTCGTGCTATCGGGAACCGGTACTATCGTGCCATCAGGAACCCGAGGCTCGTGCTATCAGGAACCCAAACCGGACCTAAGTCGCGGGCCTGCAAGGACAAATCGGCCCCTTAACTTAGAGTCTAACCAAGAATCTAACTCTTCTGTTGGGGGCAACCTGTTTGCGGATAACCGCAGCGATGGGCGTGCACGATGATCGTCGCGCTCCTCAACCAGAAGGGTGGTGTCGGCAAGACAACCCTGGCCCTGCACCTTGCCGGACGCTGGGCCGGGAAGGGAAAGCGGGTGCTGGTGGTCGACGCGGACCCGCAGGGTTCGGCGCTCGACTGGTCCGAGCAGCGCGCCCGCGAGCAGCTGCCGCGGCTGTTTGGCGTGCTCGGCCTCGCCCGCGAGACGCTGCATCGCGAGCTCCCGGCCTTCGCCGCTGAGGCCGACCACGTCATCGTCGACGGTGCGCCGCGCACGACCGGGGTGGCGCGTTCGGCCCTCCTTGCGGCCGACCTGATCCTGATCCCCGCGACGCCGTCGCCGTTCGACGGCTGGGCGTCGGCGGAGATGCTGCGCCTGCTCGACGAGGCGCGGGTGTTCCGCCCACAGCTCGTCGCCCGGATGGTGCTGAACCGCTGCGCGGCCCGCACCGTCATCGCCCGCGAGATCGCCGACGCGTTGGCCGAGCACGACCCGCCGGTGCTCGGCAGCCGCATCGGCCAGCGCGTCGCGTTCGCCGACGCGGCGCGCACCGGCCGGCTCGCCGAAGAACTCGATCCCGGCAGCCTGGCCGCCGCAGAGATCGCGGCGCTCGCCACCGAGGTGGAAGGGCTTGCGCCATGAGCGGTCGCGGCATCAAGCCCGCCTTCTCCTCCCGGCCGAGCGACGCCGACGCCTGGGTCCGCACCCCGGACAATCTCGCTGCGTCCCTCCAGGCGAACGCCGCGCGGTTGACGATCGACGTCACGTCTGCGCTGCGCGGGCGGATCAAGGTGACGGCGTTTGGCCGGGGCCTGACCGTCGCCGACATGCTTCGCGCGCTTCTGGAGCGCGAATACCCGGAGCCGCGCGGCGGCTCGGGAGGGGCATCGTGACGGATAATACCCGCGTCGAGCTGCTGCACCTGGAAGGCAAAATCGAGCGCTGGATCCGCTTTGGCCGCCATGCGCACGAAGAGATCCTCGACCGGCGCCGCCGCGCCCTATGGTTCGCGCCGGGCGCCATATTCGCCTTCGTGCGCTGGGCTTCGGGCGACTACGGCACGCTGGTCTCCCGCATCGACATCTTGCGCGCCCGCAACGCCGGCCACGCCGTCACCACCATTCCCGGTGTGACGCCCGGGGCTGAGTCGCTGCTGCGTCTGTCCGGCTGGCCGAAGGTCGAGCAAGTGCTCGCCGCCATCGACCAGGTCGAGGCGCTCGGAGTACCGCCCGAGGACGCCTGCCCGGACCACTGGCGGCACGTCCACAACCGCATCACCGCCGGAGAGGGGCCGCGTACCTACGCCCTCGACCGGCATCGCGCCTGGCTCATGCGCTGGAGGATTGAAGCATGACGATTGCCTGGAAGACGCTGCTGGCGATGGCCGCCGGAGCAGGCGCAATAGTGTTCACCGCGCTCGCGCAACATCCGCCACGCCTGATCTGGAACGCCAGCGCCAGCGTGCCGATCGGGCTTTACAGCGTCCAGCCCGTCGCACGTGCGAGGGTCAGCGACCTTGTTGTCGTGCGACCGCCCGAGGCACTGTCGTGGTTCCTTGCCGAGGGTGGTTACCTGCCACGTGGCGTGCCATTGCTGAAGCGGATCGCGGCCCTTCCAGGGCAGCACGTTTGCCGCAGGGGCGTGACGGTCACGGTTGACGACGTGCCCCTCGGCGACGCTCTCCCGCAGGATCGGCGCGGCCGCCCACTACCCGTTTGGCAGGGCTGTACGACGCTCGCAGCCGACCAAGTTTTCCTGCTCAATCTCGGTCGACCAGACTCCCTCGACGGGCGCTACTTCGGCCCGATCGTGGGAGACAGCATCATCGGCCGGGCGTCGCCAATTTGGACCGAGGAGGGCCGCTGACCATGCAGTCCTCCTTCTCGTCCGGGCGTCTCGTCACGTCTCGCAGCCGCAGGACGACTGCAACTCTCGCGCTCGTCGGCCTGCTGACGTTCGACGCTGCTCACGCTAGCGCCGGTCCGGCCTCCGTTCAGCTGCCAAGCGAGCGGAGAAACAATGCGACTGTTCAGTCGACGATCGCCGAGGCGTCGCGTCGCTTCGGCGTTCCGGAGCGCTGGATCGTTGAGGTGATGCAGGTCGAGAGTCACGGCGTGGCGTCCGCCGTGTCGCCCGCCGGCGCGATCGGGCTCATGCAGGTGATGCCCTCGACCTACGCCGCCTTGGCCGCCCGCTACGGTCTCGGTCCCAGTCCATACGATCCCTGTGACAACATCCTGGCGGGCGCGGCCTACCTCCGCGAGATGTACGATCGCTACGGCACCCCCGGCTTCCTGGCGGCTTACAACGCTGGTCCGGGGCGCTGGGAAGAGCATCTTTCCGGGGCTCGGCAGCTCCCAGACGAGACGCTGCGATACCTCGCCCGGCTCGGTCCCGTCGTCGGCGGCAGCGTCGTTTCCCTGCCGGCCTCCACGGGACGGGCCTTCACGCCTTCGCCGTTCAGCGCACCGATCTTCGTCGCGCTCGGCGTTGCTCCGGCCCCTGTCCAGGGCGCGGCGGAGCGGGAGGGGATTGTGCGTGTCATTGCAGCCAATACCACCGTCGTCGGGCGGCCTGATGCAATCTTCGTTGCTCGGTCGCCGCAACGCGAAGGCGTTTCCAGCGACGCTGGCCGTGACGGTCAAGCTACCGAGCAGCCGCGCTCCGATGATCCACACGCCGCCACGCCGCTCGCAGGAGCGCAGGCCCTCAATCCACTCTTTGCTCCTCGGAGCGGCTCCGGGGAGTCGCGATGATGAGGTTACGGGCCTGGCGCAGATTGGCGTGTTCTGGGGGAGGTTTGGCCGGAAAGGGGGCGGGGTGGGCAGAGATCAGGGAAGGAGGGCGAGATAAAACGGCTGCCAGCCCCGGGTGTTCGAGGGGGAGAGTAGTCGTCCAGGAACAGGCACTTAGCACACCTATCAGCGCCAGACACTTGCCAGGTCCGGCTGGCGCGGACGGGGCAAACCCGTGGTCAGGCAACGACTTAAGCGCCAGCTATCCGTCTGCACGGAGTGGAGCCGCAGCGTGACCACCGGCGACGACGACCTGCGGGTCCGACCGGGTCGGGTCGGGAACGCGGGACGCGGCGGCGGTAGGCCGCAAAGCTTCGTCGGCCAAGTCGTGCGCGCCGCGCGCAAGGCCGGGCACACCGGTCCTGGACTTGGTCGCGGCGCGCGGGGCAGCACGTCCGGGTTCGGCCGAGGGCGGGCAGCGGCGGCTGCGGTGGCTGCGGTGGCCCTACGCACGCCTCAGCGACGGGTGGTCATCAAGGCCCGAGTCGTGCGGCAACGGGGATCGAAGTTCCGCTCCGCGCCGCTCTCCCAGCACCTCGACTACCTCCAGCGGGATGGCGTCACGAAAGACGGCGCGGACGCGCGCATATTCGACGCGCGTGGGGACGAGGTGGACGCATCGGCGCTCGCGGAGCGCTGCGAGGGTGACCGCCACCATTTCCGGTTCATCGTCTCGCCCGAGGACGCGCCCGAGATGGCCGATCTGCGCGGCTTCACTCGCGACCTCATGGCGCGCGCCGAGCACGATCTCGGAACCAAGATCGACTGGGTCGCGGTCGATCACTGGAACACTGACCAGCCCCATGTGCATGTGCTGGCCCGCGGTGTCGCCGAGGACGGTTCCGACCTCGTCATCAGCCGGGAGTACATCAGCCGCGGGCTGCGCGGGCGGGCCGAGCAGCTGGTCGGTCTGGAGCTCGGTCCGCGTTCGGAGCGCGCGATCCGGTCAAGCCTGGAGCGGGAGGTCGGAGCGGAGCGCTGGACCGGCCTCGACCGCGCGCTCCGCGCGGCGGCGGACGAAGGTGGCGGCGTCGTCGATCTCCGCCCAGGCTCGCCGGCGCATGATCCCGAGTTGCGACGTATGATGATCGGCCGAGCGCAAATGCTGGAGCGGCTGGGTCTCGCGGAGCCGGTCGGGCCGGCGGCGTGGACGCTGAAGGCCGACCTCGAGCCGACGCTCCGCGCGATGGGTGATCGCGGCGACATCATCAGGACCATGCACCGCGCGCTGTCACGGGGTGGGCGGGAGCCGGGCGTCGGCGAGATCGCGATCCACGGTGAGGACGCGCCCGCTGTGCTCGGACGCCTCGCCGATCGCGGCCTCCACGACGAGCTAAAGGGCTCGGCCTACGTCGTCATCGAGGGTGTGGACGGGCGCTCGCACCATCTGCGTTTCGGCAGCCTGGAAGCTACCGGCGACGCAGCCGTCGGCGCCATCGTGGAGGCGCGGCCGTTCACCGGCGACCATGGGCAGCGGCGGCTGAGCTTATCGGTGCGCTCGGACTTGCCGCTCCAGGCGCAAGCGACATCGGCGGGAGCAACCTGGCTGGACCGCACGCTGGTCGCCCGCGAACCAGCGTCCTTCGCGCAATGCGGGTTCGGGGCGGAGGTGCGCGACGCGCTTGAGCGCCGGACAGATCATCTGACGTCCGAGGGGCTGGCGCGGCGGCAAGGTCAGCGGACCGTGTTCGCCCGCGACTTGCTCGATACGCTGCGTCGGCGGGAGATCGACGCAGCGGCAGGGCGGCTTTCGGCTGAGACCGGGCTGCCCCGCCAAGCCGCAGCGGAAGGCGAGCACGTCGCCGGCGTCTACCGCCAGCGTGTGCAGCTTGCGTCAGGGCGGTTCGCGATGGTCGACAACGGACTCGGGTTCGAGCTGGTGCCGTGGAAGCCGGCGCTGGAACAGCATCTTGGGCGGCAGGTCTCCGGCGTGGTTCAGCCGGGCGGCGGGGTAGACTGGAGTTTCGGTCGGAGGCGCGGGCTCGGGGTCGGGTAAGGTTGCACCATAGCCCGCAACGTCTGATGTCTACCCATAGTCAGCCATAATGGCGTTCGGCCTGTACCGCTGAAAGCGGACGTAGGTTTTCCCGTGCGAATTGCCTGCGATACACATTTGGTGGGATGCCAATTCGGCTGGTGAAGTGCAGCCGCAGATTAGCAGCGCTACCCAGACCAGCCTCCTCGGCAACCCTGTCCATTGAGAGGCCTGTCGTTTCTAACAGGTCGCGGGCGACAGTTAGACGTTGCTCTGTCAGCCATGCTCCCGGACTCATTCCAGTTGTCTCGCTAAACCGGCGAACGAATGTGCGGGTGCTCATCACCGCCAGCGTCGCCATATCTCCCACTTTCCATGATCGCGCCGGGTCGGCTCGGATACGGTCGAGCACGACGGCGAGCTGGCTTTCGGGTCTGACCGGGACGGGCCGTTCTATGAATTGGGCCTGCCCACCACCCCGATGAGCGGCGACCACCATGCGTCGCGCGACGCTGTTGGCTGCATCCGGACCAAAGTCCTTGCGAACCAGATAGAGCAGTAAGTCGATGCCCGCGGCCGAGCCGGCGGAAGTTAGGATGGTGCCTTCGTCAGCGTAGAGGGCTTCTGCGTCCACAGTCACAGCCGGGTGCGCTGTTCGTAGGCGTTCAGCATAGCGCCAGTGGGTCGTCGCGCGACGACCATCGAGCAATCCGGTCGCGGCTAGCAGGAAAGCGCCCGAGCAGATCGTTACCAGTCGTGTCCCCCGGTTATGCGCGGTCAAAAGCGCCTCGCACAGTCGAGCGGATGGCGGCTCACCGTCCGATCGCCAACCGGGGATGACGATCGTGCCCGCTTCCCCCAGCGCGTCAAGGCCGGCTTCGACTTCTACGGTCAAGCCTGCGTTCGTCGCGAGACGGCCGGGATGTTCAGTGCAAACGACAAAGCGATACCAATCAGGCCCCATCTCGGGACGAGGAAGGCCAAATACCTCGGCGACGATGCCGAACTCGAATGCGCAAAGCCCGTCATAAGCGAGCGCAACAACAAGTGGATTGGTAGGGGAAGTCAGCTTTGGCACGATTCTTACGATAATCGGCAATGCTGCCGATGGCGAGTGTGGGATTGCAGCGACACAAAGGGATGACAACCGGAGCCTGAAACATGACCAACGCCGTGATCGCCACCCCCGCTGCGCCTTCGCCCGAGGCTGAAGCGCACTTCGCTGCCAGCTTCGGCTTTGAAACGGATTGTTGGGACACTTACGAAGCTCTGTCGCGCCCCGATCCCCGTTTTGTCCTCCTCGACGTGCGAGGGCCTGAACTGTTTGCCAAGGGTCACATACCCGGCGCGATCAACATGCCGCATGGCAAGATCATTGCGTCGAAAATGGCTGCATGGCCTGAGGATACGCTGTTCGTGACCTATTGTGCCGGCCCACATTGCAACGGGGCGGCTCGCGGTGCGCTTAGACTCGCGCGGCTTACCCGGCCAGTGAAGATCATGGCAGGCGGCGTGACCGGATGGGTGGACGAAGGCTTCGCGTTGGAGACGGGCCGCGCGGATGACTGATCTAAGCGACGGGGCTGGCTGCGACGTTAGGGTGGCTTCCCCGTCTGACACGAAATCGATGCTACCGCTGATCCGTGCCCATGCCGCATATGAGCGTGGGTCAGCGATCGTTGATGCGGAAGCCCTATTCCAAGCCTTGTCAGAACCTTCACCGTTGCTTTTCGCTTGGGTGGCCGAGACGCAAGGCCGGCTGATCGGTTACGCTACTGCGACGAAGGAATTCTCGACGTGGAGCGGTCACCAATTTTTACATCTTGACTGTCTTTTCGTGCAACCGGCCTTCCGAGGAACCGGCGTTGGGACCTGTCTGATGGGGGCGGTACGTGCCCATGCGCTAACGGCTGGCATCTGTGAAATGCAGTGGCAGACGCCGACATGGAATCAGGATGCCTGTCGTTTCTACAAGCGCCTTGGCGCGTCAGCCGCCACGAAGGAGCGGTTCACTTGGATCATCATCGACGGCACCGACGCCGGGCTACGTGCGGAAGGCAGCTTATAGCATCTTTCTGTCCCAAAGCGGCCGGACCGCTAACCACCAGAGAACTAAACCGCTCCCGCGGTAGGAGCGTTCTGCAGCCGCGAGGTTGAGATATCGGGTCCATGGGGCCTGTCTGAAGATCGTGGGGTCAACCCCGTTCCAGACAGGAGCACCCCATGAGCACCAACCAGGACGCCGTCAGCCCGCTGCGCCGCCGCATGATCGAGGACATGGCTATCCGGCATTTCACGCCGAAGACGCAGGCCGATTACATCAGAAACGTCAGAGCCTTCACGGTTTTCCTCCGTCGTTCGCCGGAAGTGGCCGAGCCTGAGGATCTTCGTCGCTTCCAGCTGCACATGGCGGCCGAGGGCGCTTCGCCCGGCACGATGAACGCCGCGGTGTCGGCCCTGCGGTTCTTCTTCAGGGTCACGCTCGGCCGCACGGGCTTCGGCGCGTGCCTGGCCGCGACGCCGTCGCCCGAGCGCCTCCCCGTGGTGCTGAGCACCGAGGAAGTGGCGCGGCTTCTCGGCTGCGCGCCGGGGCTGAAGTACCAGGCGGCGCTGAGCGTCGCCTACGGCTGCGGCCTGCGGGTGTCGGAGATCGTCCATCTCAAGGTTGGCGATATCGACAGCGCCCGCATGCTGATCCGCGTCGAGCAGGGCAAGGGGCGCAAGGACCGCTACGTGATGCTGTCGCAGGATCTCCTCGACATCCTGCGCGCCTGGTGGAAGGTGAAGCGCTCGCGCGGCTGGCTGTTCCCGGGTCAGCAGCCGGGTCAGCCGATCACGGCGCGCCAGCTCAACCGCGTGGTCCATGCCGCCGCGACAGCCGCCGGGCTCGACAAGCGCGTGTCGATGCACACGCTGCGGCACAGCTTCGCCACCCACCTGCTCGAACGCAAGACCGACATCCGCGTCATCCAGGTGCTGCTCGGCCATCGCAAGCTCGACACGACGGCGCTCTACACCCGCGTGGCGCTGAACACGATCCGGGCCGTGGAGAGCCCGCTCGCGCAACTTCGGCCCAAGGCACCGCCGCCGGCCTGAGGCAAGAGGCCGCCGTGGCGCGGCCCGCCCTCGAGATCGCGGATGTCCTGAACCGGCACGGCGACGCCTACCTGCGCCGCCATGCCGGGCATCTGAGCCTCGGCCAGCTCAAGGTGATCTCGGCCATCCGGTCCTGCCGCACGGCGGCGCTCGGGGGCCACGTCGCGCGCTGCTCCGACTGTGCCCACACCGTGATCGCCTACAATTCCTGCCGCAACCGGCATTGCCCGAGGTGCCAGGGTGGAGCGGCGAAGCGCTGGCTGACAGAGCGCGAGGCCGATCTTCTGCCCGTGCCGTACTTCCACGTGGTGTTCACCCTGCCGGCGCCGATCGCCGCCATCGCCTTCACCAACAAGGCCGCGGTCTACGATCTGCTGTTCAAGGCCGCGGCCGAGACCATCACTACGGTGGCGGCAGATTCGAAGCACCTCGGAGCCCGCGTCGGGCTCACCGCGGTGCTGCACACCTGGGGGTCGGCCATGACGCACCATCCCCACGTGCACATGATCGTGCCGGGCGGCGGCCTGTCGCCCGACGGGGCACGCTGGATCGCCTGCCGGCCCGGCTTCTTCCTGCCGGTGCGGGTGCTGTCGCGCCTGTTCCGCCGCTTGTTTCTCGACGGGCTCGTGGCCCTGCACGAGGCCGGCCGCCTCGCCTTCTTCGGCGAGGTCCTCGGGCTGGCGGAGCGCGACGCCTTCGCGGCCCATCTCGCGCCCCTACGCAAGGCGGAATGGGTCGTCTATGCCAAGCGGCCCTTCGGCGGCCCGGAGGCCGTGCTGGCCTATCTGTCGCGCTACACGCACCGCGTCGCCATCTCCAACAGCCGCCTGATCGCCGACGACGATCAGGGCGTGACGTTCCGCTGGAAGGACTACCGCGCCCGCGGCAAGGCCGGAGTCCAGGACTGGATCAAGACCATGAGGCTCGAGGCGGACGAGTTCATCCGCCGCTTCCTGATCCACGTGCTGCCGGGCGGTTTCCACCGCATCCGGCACTACGGCCTCCTGGCCAGCGCCGGCCGCAGGGTCAATGTCGCCCGCGCCCGTCAACTCCTCGCAGCGACGCTACCCCGGCCAGATCGCGCCGGCGGTGGAGCACAGGACGAGACCGGGGACGGGCTGCGAGAGCTTCGACCATGTCCGTGCTGTGGCGGCCGCATGCTCGTGATCGAGACCTTCGATAGGGGCTTCACGCCGCGCTCGCGCCCCGTCTTCACGGTCGACAGCTCATGACCTCGTGCGAGCCGAACCACGACGGAGAACGGCCCGGCCGACCCTCGCGTTCGACGACGCCATGGACGACCTCGACCCCACGCGTCCCGGAACGCAATCCAGCACCACGCGGGGAGCCTCCGCGGACCCTCGATCAGGCCCCTGGGCGGACTGCGTCTCATCGAGCGCCGCAACGCTTCCCGCGATCCGGCCGCCTCGCACCGCAAACACCCCAACTCGGACGGCCATAAACCCCATAGCGGGCGCCTCGGACGGGCGGTGCGGCCAACCGGCACGCGGTTTCCTTCCCCGGAGGCTTTCAGACGCCGGCCGTGAACCCGGTCGCACCCGCGTCGACGGCCGGCATCTGAAACCCTTCACAGAATCGGTCATTGCACGCCACGCCACGCCAGCCTGCGATAGCCGCCGTCGGCTGTTGCATTGGCGACCCAGGATGCGCTCCGTCGAGCCCCGTCACACCGACGGGATCAACATGAACGCCACGCGCATCCTCTGGGGGCAGGTCATCACCGTCTGCTCGATCGCGCTCGCCTTCATCTGGGCAGCTACCCAGTGGACGGCGGCGCAGCTTGGCTACCAGGCCCAGCTTGGCCACCCCTGGTTCGTGGCTGACGGCTACCCGGTCTATCACCCGCCCGCGTTCTTCTGGTGGTGGTTCGCCTACGACGCCTACGCGCCGCACGTCTTCGAGCACGGGGCCTATATCGCGGCCTCGGGCGGTCTCGTCGCCGTCGTGGTGGCGATCGGCATGTCGGTGTGGCGGGCGCGGGAAGCCAAGCGCGCCGACACCTATGGCTCCGCGCGGTGGGCGACGGAGAAGGAGGTGAGGGCCGCCGGTCTGCTCGGGCCGGACGGCACGGTCCTCGGTCGGCTCGGCAACGCCTACGTTCGCCACGACGGACCCGAGCATGTCTTATGTTTTGCGCCCACCCGCAGCGGCAAAGGCGTTGGCCTCGTCGTGCCGACGCTCCTGACCTGGCCGGGTTCGGTGATCGTGCATGACATCAAGGGCGAGAACTATGGTCTGACCGCCGGATGGCGGGCGCGCTTCAGCCGTATCGCCCTGTTCGACCCGACCAACCCGGACAGCGACGCCTACAACCCGCTATTGGAGGTGCGCCGCGGTTCAAACGAGGTGCGCGACGTCCAGAATGTCGCCGACATCCTGGTCGACCCGGAAGGTGCGCTCGAGAAGCGCAATCATTGGGAGAAGACGAGCCACGCGCTGCTGGTCGGCGCTATCCTCCATGTCCTCTACGCCGAAGCCGACAAGACGCTGGCCGGCGTCGCCAACTTCCTCTCCGATCCGAAGCGCCCGATCGAGACCACGCTCCGCGCCATGATGACGACGGCGCACCTCGGCGAAGCCGGCGTGCATCCCGTGATCGCAAGCGCGGCGCGCGAGCTGCTGAACAAGAGCGAGAACGAGCGCTCGGGCGTGCTCTCCACCGCCATGTCGTTCCTCGGCCTCTACCGCGATCCCGTGGTGGCGCAGGTAACGCGCCGCTGCGACTGGCGCATCCGCGACCTTGTGGACGGGCACCGACCCGTGACCCTCTACCTCGTCGTGCCACCCTCCGACATCAGCCGCACCAAGCCGCTCGTGCGCCTGATCCTGAACCAGGTCGGCCGGCGCTTGACCGAAGAGTTGGAGGACAAGCGCAAGCGCCACAAGCTCCTGCTCATGCTCGACGAGTTTCCCGCGCTCGGCCGGTTAGATTTCTTCGAGTCGGCGCTGGCCTTCATGGCGGGGTACGGCATCCGCTCCTTCCTGATCGCCCAGTCGCTGAACCAGATCGAGAAGGCGTACGGCGTGAACAACGCCATCCTCGACAACTGTCATGTCCGCGTCTCCTTCGCGGCGAATGACGAGCGCACCGCCAAGCGCGTGTCGGACGCGCTCGGCACCGCGACCGAGATCCGCGACGCCAAGAACTACGCCGGACACCGGCTCTCGCCTTGGCTCGGGCACCTCATGGTCAGCCGTCAGGAAACAGCGCGGCCGCTGCTCACGCCCGGCGAGATCATGCAGCTCCCGCCGACCGACGAGCTGGTCCTCGTCTCGGGGCTGGCGCCGATCCGGGCCAAGAAGGCCCGCTACTATGCCGACAAGCGGCTCGCCACCCGCGTGCTGCCACTGCCGAAGAGAACGCTGGAAGGAGGTGAGCTTCTGGTTCCTGGCGACGATTGGAGCGGGCTGAAGCCGTTGGCTGCGCCCGCTCTCGCCCCGATATCGGCAGCCTCAGCCGTGCCAGTCGGCGCGTCCGCAAGCGCTCCCGCCACCGCCAAGGCGAATGAGGCGGAGGACCCGGCCAATGCCGGTATCCGCCGCGAGCCCGAGCTGCCCGAGCACGAGGCGATCGCCCCGGAGGCGCCGCCATCTCGGCCTACGCGCGAGTTCGACGGCTTAGACGATGAGCCGGACGCCGAAGCAGAAGGGATCAAGGCGAAGATCCTGCAGGCGCGGGCGTCACGCAGCCTCGCCCGCCAGGTTTCGCTTGATCCCGCCGACGGCATGGCGCTCTGAGGCATGGCGGCTCGGGGCAAGTACACCTTCCGGCTCTCGACCGAGCTGGCGGCGCAGCTCGCCGACTACTCAGCCCGGCGGCGCGTTCCGCAGGCTCAGGTTGTCGAGGCGGCGCTCGCATCGCACCTGTCGCCGGATGGCCCCGACCGGCTCGAGGCTGCGCTCGCTCGGCGTCTCGATCGGATGACGCGAGGCATCGAGCGACTGGAGCGACACACCACTATCAGCAACGAGGCCATCGCTCTGTTCGTCCGCTTCTGGTTGACCGCCGTGCCGCCGCTCCCCGACAGCGCGCAGGCCGCCGCTCAGGCCAAGGGGCGCGAGCGCTACGAGGGCTTCGTCGAGGCGCTCGGCCGCCGACTCGCCAAAGGAAAAACGCTGGCGGACGAGATCTCCAAGGACATCGCGGCCGATAGTTCCGCCGCGGGAGAGTAGACGATCCGTCCTTTGCGCCAGCAATTCTACGCCAGGCCACTACTACGCCCTCAAGCTTGTTGAGCCGGCCCCGATCAGGCGCTTTTTATCCACCCCGTTGAACGACCCGTGCCGCTTTGGGCGCGGTGATCAAACCGGGGTAGCTGTTCGTGACCACCATCGCCTTCCGGCCCGAAGCCCACGCCCGCGGCGCGCGGATGCTGCGCACTGCGTTGGGGCCGGCCATCGCCGGCTGGCTCGACGACGCCAGCGTCGGCGAGGTCATGCTCAATCCCGACGGTCGGCTCTGGCTCGACCGCCTCGCGGGCGGGCTGGAAGATACCGGCGAGCGCCTGTCCGCCGCCGATGGCGAGCGCATTATCCGTCTCGTCGCCCACCATGTCGGGGCCGAGGTCCACGCCGGCGCGCCGCGGGTCTCGGCCGAGCTGCCGGGAACGGGCGAGCGATTCGAGGGGCTGCTGCCGCCCGTGGTGGCGGGACCCGCGTTTGCGATTCGTCGACCAGCGGTCGCGGTGTTCACGCTCGGCGACTACGTCGACGCCGGCATCATGTCCGGCCCCCAGGCCGAAAGGCTCCGCGCCGCCGTCCGCGCCCGCAAGAACGTGCTGGTCGCGGGCGGCACCTCCACCGGCAAGACCACGCTGGTCAACGCGCTCCTGGTCGAGGTCGCCGCGACCGGCGACCGCGTGGTGCTGATCGAGGACACGCGCGAGCTTCAGTGCGCCGCGCCCAACCTGGTCGCGCTGCGCACCAAGGACGGCGCGGCGTCGCTGACCGACCTCGTGCGCTCGGCGCTGCGCCTGCGCCCCGATCGAATCCCCATTGGCGAGGTGCGCGGCGGCGAAGCGCTCGACCTGATCAAGGCCTGGGGCACCGGCCATCCGGGCGGCGTCGGCACGCTGCACGCCGGCTCGGCGCTCGGAGCGCTCCGCCGCCTCGAACAGCTCGTGCAGGAGGCGGTGGTCACCGTGCCGCGTGCGCTCATCGCCGAGACCATCGACGTCATCGCCGTCCTGACCGGCCGCGGCTCCGCTCGCCGGCTCTCCGAACTCGCCCTCGTCCAGGGCCTCGGCCCCGACGGCGACTACCGCCTCACCAACCCCTTGCTGTTCGAACCAGGAGACCTCGCATGATCCGTTCTATCCGTCGCCGCCTGGGCGCGGGCCTCGCCTTCGCCGCCGTCACGCTCCTGACCGCGCCCGCCTACGCGGCCGGCACCAACATGCCGTGGGAGCAACCGCTGCAGCAGATCCTGGACTCGATCCAGGGTCCGGTCGCCAAGATCCTTTCGGTCATCGTCATCGTGGTGACCGGCCTGACCCTGGCGTTCGGCGACACTTCGGGCGGCTTCCGCCGCCTGATCCAGATCGTCTTTGGCTTGTCGATCGCGTTCGCGGCCAGCTCGTTCTTTCTTTCGTTCTTCTCGTTCTCCGGCGGAGCGCTGGTCTGATGAGCGAGGCCGAAGAACCCGTGGTCGGCTTCTACGCGCCGGTGCGGCGCAGCCTGACCGAGCCAATCCTCATGGCCGGCGCGCCGCGGACGGTAGCCATCATCAACGGCACGCTGGCGGCCGCGATCGGCCTCGGGCTGCGCTTGTGGATCGGCGGCATCGTGATCTGGGCGATCGGCCACATGGCCGCGGTCTGGGCGGCGCGTCGCGACCCGGCCTTCGTCGACGTGGTTCGTCGCCACCTCCGCTACCCCGCCCATCTCGGTTGCTGAGGGCGCGATGCTGAACCTCGCCGAGTATCGCAAGAAGCCGCAGGGCCTCGCCGACTTCCTGCCCTGGGCGGCGCTGGTCGCCCCCGGGGTGGTGGCCAACAAGGACGGCAGCTTTCAGCGCACCGCCCGTTTCCGCGGGCCGGACCTGGACAGCGCCACAGCCGCCGAGCTCGTCTCGACCACCTCGCGCCTGAACGGCGCGCTGCGCCGGCTGGGCTCGGGCTGGGCGATCTTCGTCGAGGCGCAGCGTATCCCGGCCAACCGCTACCCGCGCTCGCGCTTCCCCGATCCCGCGTCGGCGCTGGTCGAGATGGAACGGCGCGCCCAGTTCGAGGAGGAGGGGGCCCACTTCGAGTCCGCCTACTTCCTGACCTTCTGCTGGCTGCCGCCGGCCGATGCGGCCGACCGCGCTGAAGGCTGGCTCTATGAGGGCCGCGAGGACCGCGCCGGCGCCGACGGCCGCGCGGCGCTGTCGGGCTTCATCGACCGCACCGACCGCGTGCTGGCGCTGGTCGAGGGGTTCATGCCCGAGGCGGCGTGGCTTAGCGACGAGGAGACGCTCACCTACCTGCACTCGACGGTCTCGACCCGCCGCCATTCCGTGCGGGTGCCCGAGACGCCGATGCACCTCGACGCCATCCTCGTCGACGAGCCGCTGTCCGGCGGGCTGGAGCCGCGGCTGGGCTCAGCGCACCTGCGTACCCTCACGGTGCTGGGCTTCCCGTCGCGGACCTGGCCGGGCCTCCTCGACGACCTGAACCGGCTTGCCTTCCCTTACCGCTGGTGCGTGCGGGCGGTCGCGCTCGACAAGACCGACGCGACCAAGGTGCTGACCCGCATCCGTCGGCAATGGTTCGCCAAGCGCAAGTCGATCGCCGCCATCGTCAAGGAGGTGATGACCAACGAGGCCTCGGTGCTCATGGACTCCGACGCGTCGAACAAGGCTGCGGACGCCGACCTCGCCTTGCAGGAACTCGGCTCCGACCTGATCGGCCAAGTCTATGTCACCGCCACCGTGACCGTCTGGGACGAGGACCCGCGCGTCGCCGACGAGCGGCTTCGATTGGTCGAGAAGACCATCCAGGGCCGCGATTTCACCGCCATCCGCGAGAGCGTCAACGCGGTCGAAGCCTGGCTCGGCTCGCTGCCCGGTCAGCTCTACGCCAATGTCCGTCAGCCGCCGATCTCGACACTCAACCTGGCGCACATGATGCCGTTCTCGGCAGTGTGGGCCGGCCCGCAACGCGACGAGCACTTCGATGCGCCGCCCCTGTTCGTTGCCAAGACCGAGGGGTCGACTCCGTTCCGGTTCTCACTCCACGTCGGCGACGTCGGCCACACGCTGGTGGTCGGACCGACGGGAGCCGGCAAGAGCGTGCTGCTCGCCGTAATGGCGATGCAGTTCCGCCGCTACAGTCAGGCCCAGGTATTCGCCTTCGATTTTGGCGGCTCGATCCGCGCGGCGGCGCTCGCCATGGGCGGGGACTGGCACGATCTCGGCGGCTCGCTGTCGGAAGACACGGCCGAGCCGGTCGCCCTGCAGCCGCTCGCACGCATCCACTTGCCCGAGGAGCGCGGCTGGGCGGCGGAGTGGATCGCGGCCATGCTCACCCGCGAGAAGGTCTCGGTCACCCCGGAGGTCAAGGAGCACCTCTGGTCAGCGTTGGGCTCGCTCGCGTCCGCGCCGGTGAACGAGCGAACCCTGACCGGGCTGACGGTGCTGCTGCAGAGCCAGGCGCTGAAGCGCGCCCTTCAGCCGTATTGCCTGAACGGGCCGTGGGGCCGGTTGCTGGACGCCGACGCCGAGCGGCTTGGCGAAGCCGAGGTGCAGGCGGTCGAGACCGAGGGGCTGATCGGCACGGGCGCGGCTGCTGCCGTGCTGGCCTACCTGTTCCACCGGATCGAGGACCGGCTCGACGGCCGGCCGACCTTGCTCATCGTCGACGAGGGCTGGCTTGCGCTCGATGACGAAGGCTTCTCCGGCCAGCTCCGAGAGTGGCTGAAGACGCTCAGGAAAAAGAACGCCAGCGTCGTCTTCTCGACCCAGTCGCTGGCCGACATAGACAACAGCGCCATCGCGCCGGCCATAGTCGAGAGCTGCCCAACCCGGGTGTTCCTGGCCAACGAGCGGGCGCTGGAGCCGCAGATCGCGGCGACCTATCGCCGGTTCGGCCTCTCGGACCGGCAGATCGAGATCCTGAGCCGCGCGACGCCCAAGCGCGACTACTACTGCCAGTCCCGCCGCGGCAACCGGCTGTTCGAGCTGGGGCTGGGCGATGTGGCGCTCGCCTTCGCCGCCGCTTCCTCCAAGACCGACCAGGCGCTCATCACCGAGCTGTTCCGCGCCCACGGCCGCGCCGGCTTCGCGCGCGCATGGCTGAACGCCCGCGGCTTCGGCTGGGCGGTCGACCTCCTGTCCACCCTCGATCTGGAGCCTCAGCCATGACCGTGAGCTGCTTCCACCGCCTCCGCAGCGCCGCGTGCGCCAGCGTCGCCGTCCTCACGCTCGCGCTGACCGCAGCGCCCGCGCGAGCGCAGTGGACAGTGTTCGACCCCTCCAACTTCTCGCAGAACATCCTGACCGCCGCGCGGTCGCTGCAGCAGATCAACAACCAGATCACCTCGCTTCAGAACGAAGCACAGATGCTGATCAACCAGGCGCGCAATCTGGCCAACCTGCCGTACTCCTCACTGCAGCAGCTCCAGCAGAACGTCGCCCGCACCCAGCAGCTTCTCGCCCAAGCGCAGGGCATCGCATACAACGTCCAGAACATCGACCAGGCGTTCCGCACCAGCTACGCGCCGGCGAGCGCCTCGGCGTCCGACCAGGCCCTGATCCAGAGCGCGCAACAGCGCTGGCAGCAGTCGGTCCAGGCGCTGCAGGACGCCATGCGCACCCAGGCGACCGTGGTCGGCAACCTGCCGGCGAACAGCGCGCAGATGTCGGCGCTTGTCACCTCCAGCCAGTCGGCGACGGGAGCGCTCCAGGCGACCCAGGCAGGGAATCAGCTCCTCGCCCTTCAGGCACAGCAGCTCGCCGACCTCACCGCCGCGGTCGCGGCGCAGGGCCGCGCACAGAGCTTGGACATGGCGCAGCGCGCCGCCGCTCAAAGCCAGGGTCAGGAGCAGCTCCGCCGCTTCCTGACGCCGGGCACGGGCTACCAGCCCACCACCGTGACGATGTTCCACCAATGAGGGGCTTCGGCTCACGCCGGCTTCGGTCCTATGCGGCGTGGGACGCCAAGGCGATCCGCCGCGCGCTGGTGCTGGGCGCGCTCGGCGCCGCGCTGATCGCGGCGGCCGTCGTGATGGCCGGAAAGGAAGACGAGGATGGGCTCCGGGTGCGCTCCTCGACGCTGACGACCGTTCCGGCAGAGAATCCGCTCGCCGCCGAGTTCGCCCGCTGCAACGGCCTCGGCACCGCCGCGGCGGACGACGCAGGTTGCCGCGCCGCCTGGGCCGAGAACCGCCGCCGCTTCTTCGGCGGCCGCGCCCACCCTGAGCCGGAGCGCTGACATGGGCGGCACCGGCGTCATCGACCGTTTCCTGGAGGTCTTCACCCGCTATATCGACAGCGGCTTCGGCCTCCTGCAGGGCGAGGTGAAGTGGCTGGCCGGCGTGCTGATCGCCATTGATCTGGTGCTGGCCGCCCTGTTCTGGGCCATGGCCCCGGACGAGAACGTCATCTCGCGGCTGGTCAAGAAGACGCTGTTCATCGGCAGCTTCGCCTTCATCATCAACAACTGGACCAACCTCGCGCGCATCGTCTTCGAGAGCTTCGCCGGGCTGGGGCTGAAGGCGTCCGGCACGGGCCTCAGCGAGGCCGACTTCCTCCGGCCCGGCCGCGTCGCCCAAGTCGGGCTCGACGCCGGCAAGCCGATCCTCGACTCGATCTCCGGCTTGATGGGGTTCGTGTCGTTCTTCGAGAACTTCATCCAGATCGCGGTGCTGCTGTTCGCCTGGGCGATCGTCATCCTGGCGTTCTTCACCCTGGCCATCCAGCTGTTCGTCAGCCTGATCGAGTTCAAGCTGACGACCTTGGCCGGTTTCGTGCTGATCCCGTTCGGCCTCTTCAACAAGACCGCCTTCGCGGCCGAGCGGGTGCTCGGCAACGTCATGTCGTCGGGCATCAAGGTGCTGGTCCTGGCTGTGATCGTCGGCATCGGCTCGACCCTGTTCAGTCAGTTCACGCAGGGGTTCACAGGGCAGCCGACCATCGAAGACGCCATGGGCCTAGTACCTCTGCACAGTGGTTTTGACGGTTTGAGCGTATCCGGGATTGAGCGCGGGCAAGTCGGCGCGGTCCACCTGGACGGCGATGCTCCGAGCT
>JAABUX010000327.1_pt1 | contig 80640 bp, 73 predicted proteins | sample 5561851 | NCBI WGS metagenome assembly JAABUX01 (sample SAMN10711883, study PRJNA513361) | rock metagenome | isolation source: Antarctica rocks | place: Antarctica: Victoria Land, Richard Nunatak red sandstone | collected 2016-01-03 | reverse complement strand
GACGGCGGCTACTTGCACTCAGAAATAGCTGCGCTACACTAACTCTTCCAATGGCACAAAAGATCGGGCAGGCCAGTAAAGCAATAGCACTAAACAAAATGGAGCCTGCGTACTACTCTAATCTCGGCCTCATTTTGGAGGAGCAAGGCAAGTTTCATGACGCTAAAGCTCAGTATAAGAGGGCATTAGCTCTCCAGCCAAGCAATGCGGATATCCTGTATAAACTCGGCTGCGTTTTGCAGCGACAGGAAAAGCTGGAGGATGCTGCTGATCAATACAGGAGAGCGCTCTCTTTAAATCCGGATTATGTAGCCGCTCATTGTAATCTAAGCGTATCCCTGCATGCTCAAGGTAAGACGACGGAGGCGTTTGCTCACATTAATAAGGCTGTGCTTCTCCAGCCGAGCCTTGCAGAAGCGCACTACAATCTTGGTACTTTCCTACAGAGTCAGGGCAGCATAAGCAAAGCTATCGTATGCTATGAGAAAGCAATCTCCCTTAAACCTACTAGTGTTGACCCATATATAAATCTGGCTATCCTGCTTTATGACACAGGGCAAACACTGGGCGCCCTTCTTTGTTATAAGAAGGCGCTGGTGCTCGCGCCGGACAACGCCACTCTCCACTTGAACGTTGGCATCACCCTTTGCACCCTAAACAAAATAGAAGAGGGTACAGATCATATTGAACGTTCTCTGGCTCTTAACCCGCGCTCAGTCGAAGCTTATTATAACCTTGGGTTAAGCCTCTGCTCTCTGGACAGGATGAAAGAAGGCATCATTCATTATGAGCGTGCTCTGACTCTTAATCCAAGCTACGCAGAAGCATATAATAATCTCGGCACAACCTTTGATGCTCGTAACACACCCGCGGCAGCCATTTATCATTATCAACGGGCGCTGGAAAGCGACCCGAATCTAACCGAGGCGCACTACAATCTCGCAATGTCGCAGCTGTCTATGGGTGATTTTGCGAATGGTTGGCGCAACTATGAGTGGCGCTGGCTTTCGAAGAAATCACCTTTAGAGAAGCGCGCTTTTTCTCAACCTCAGTGGCAAGGTGAACCTTTAAAGGGTGCACGTATTCTTCTTCATGCGGAGCAAGGGCTTGGAGACACAATCCAGTTCCTGCGATACGTGCCTGTGGTTCAAGCAGCTGGCGGCAACATTGTTCTCGAGGTTCAAGGGCGATTACGGCCTCTTGCTGCGGCAATACCTGGCATAACTGAGCTAATTGCTCGCGATGAATCTCTCCCGCCATTTGACCTTCATTGTCCGCTTATGAGTCTTCCCTTGGCACTTGGCACCACGCTCGATACTGTTCCGCATCAAGTGCCCTATTTGAGGGTTCCAGAAAATGCGCGAAAGGCCGCATCTGATCTCTCCTGGCCATTGCATGGCCTTAAAGTAGGTCTTGTTTGGGCAGGAAAGCAGACGTTTGTTCGGGACCGTTACCGTTATCGATCTATTCCCCTCTCTCTTTTTAGCCCGCTTTTAGGAAGGGCTGGCATCCATGTTTTCTCGTTGCAGTATGGAGAAAGCACTGCTGATCTGAAGCAGTTTGCAGGACTCATTCATGACCTGTCTCCATACGCTAATGAAATGGCGGATACAGCAGCCCATATCGAGAAGCTTGACCTTGTCATTTCGGTGGACACTTCAGTTGCACATCTTGCTGGGGCCCTTGGCGCCGCAACCTGGACGCTTTTACCGTACGCATCGGATTGGCGATGGGGTGTAGCAGGCCAGAAGAACTCTTGGTACCCGACCATGCGACTGTTTAGACAAAGCACACCTGGCAATTGGGATTCTGTAATCACTGAGGTTACAAACGCCTTGGTAAGGTATGGCGAGCAATTGATATGACCAATATCCAGTGTTGGTCAAAAAGTATTAAACCAAATTTGGACTAGCAAACGCGGTTTTTAAAGCTTAACTCAGTCCGCCGGAGGCACCAGAAGCCGCGCAGCATCGAGCAATGAACGACATACTGCGCCGGCTAGCGCGCGCGCTTTACATGCGCCTGCTTTCCGCGTTTTAACGTTGCCTTCAATATGTACTGTTCGCATACCCAACCGTTCGCCTGCTTCCATGTCTGATAGAGAGTCGCCGACCATCACGCTGCGGATGAAATCGATCTCCGGATGGAGCGCGCGCGCTTGCTCAAACAGCCCCGCTCCGGGCTTGCGGCAGTTGCACACGCCCTTGTCGTGTGGGCATACGAAAAATCCGTCCACGTGCGCGCCGTGCGAGCGCAACTCGTCCTGCAAACGCGCGTGGAGCCGGTCGACATCGCCCATCGTGTAAAGCCCGAGTGCTACGCCTCGCTGGTTGGTGACCACATACACCGGCAATCCAGCTTCGTTCAACTTGCGAACGGCTTCGATGGCGCCCGGCAGGGGATGGAACAGGTCCCAGCGCGACACATACTCGCCTTCCGGCGCTTTGCGGTTGAGCACGCCGTCGCGGTCGAGAAACACCGTCCGGACACCCCGGTAACTTTTGTTGTCGCTCACACGGGGTATCATAGCGAAAGATGGAACCAGGCACCGAGAGGCGAGTATGACGACGGAGTTGACAGGCGAGGCGGTGTTCACGCGCGCGTTCGAGGAGCACTTAAAGGTCATTGACGAGCTCAGGCAGCAGCAGCCCACGCTTGAAACGCTCGCGCGCAAAATGACCGAGGCCGTCATGGCTGGTAACAAGATTCTGTGGTGCGGCAATGGCGGTTCGGCGGCCGACGCACAGCATCTCGCGGCTGAGTTTGTGGGCCGGTTTCGCCGCGAGCGCAAACCGCTCGCCTCCGTTGCACTCACCACCGATACCTCCGTGCTCACCTCGATCGGCAACGACTACGGTTATGACCAGGTGTTCAGCCGGCAGGTGCTTGCGCTCGCTGAGGAAGGCGACATCGTCGTCGGTATATCTACCTCCGGCAACAGCGCCAACGTGGTCGAGGCGCTCGAGGCAGCGAAGGAGTGCGGTGCATTTACCGTCGCGATGACCGGCGAGGGCGGCGGCAAGATGGCCGGAATGGCGGACGCGACGATTTGCGTTCCCACCAGGGACACAGCTCGTGTGCAGGAGGGGCACATCCTCTGCGGACATATGCTGTGCGACTGGGTCGAACTGGCTTGGTGTCAGAGCGCTGAAAAGAAAAAGGCCGAGTAAGCGCGCATGATCGGAGGCATGGAAAACGACCTGCACGCGATCGTTTCGCGCATCGAGGGCGATTGGGGCGGAACACGGATTCTGGTGGTCGGCGACGTGATGCTCGACCGCTATATCTGGGGTGATGTAGAGCGTATTTCACCCGAAGCCCCGGTGCCTGTGGTACGTCTGGCGCATCGGAGCGAACAGCCGGGCGGCGCAGCAAACGTTGCCATGAATATTGCCGGCCTTGGCGCCCAGGTCACGCTTTGCGGCTTTGCCGGGCAGGATGAGGATCGCTCGGCGCTTGAGGCCTGTCTCGAAAAAGCGGGTGTCACTTCAAAGCTCACTACCGTACCGGGTCACCCCACTACCTCCAAGTTGCGTATCCTCGGCGGCCAGCAGCAGATTTTACGGCTCGATGTCGAGCGAACCCAGGGATACTCTGAGCAGGCCTTTGACGATCTTCTCACCGGCATTCGCGCGGTCTTGCCCGCTGTTGGCGCGGTAGTGCTTTCCGACTATGCCAAGGGAGTGCTTTCAGAAGAAGTCTGCCACGCCGTTATCGGGGCGGCTCGCGAGCAGGGAACTCCTGTGCTGGTCGACCCAAAGCATCGCGATTTCAGTAGATATCGCGGCGCTACGACCATCTGCCCCAACCTGCAGGAGCTTTCGGTGGCCACGGGTATACCCGCCAAGGAGACAGCACCACTGCTGGCGGCAGCTGCTGCCATGCTACCCGGGCTGCAACTCGATTACCTGACGGTCACATTAAGCGAGAAGGGAATTGCGGTCGTGCGACCGGCGAGTACACGCACTTTCCCCGCGGTCGCGCGCCAGGTTTTCGACGTTTCCGGCGCTGGCGATACTGTGATCGCGACGCTTGCGTTGTCACTCGCAAGCGGGCTTGCGATCGAGGCAGCAGTTTCACTTGCCAATATCGCGGCGGGCATTGTCGTGAGCAAGGTCGGCACCGTGCCGATCACGCGCAACGAACTCATTACGAGCCTCATGCCGGAAATTGAGCTGCAGGCCTCCGAAAAACTTCTGGAACTACCGCAGTTACAGATGAGGGTCAACGCGTGGCGCTCCAAGCGCGAGCGCATTGTCTTCACCAACGGCTGCTTTGACCTGCTGCACGTCGGGCACATCACTCTGATGGAGGACGCGCGCCGCCAAGGCGATCGGCTCATCGTAGCAATCAATAGCGACGCTTCGGTGAGCGAATTGAAAGGTCCAACCCGCCCCGTTGTCTCCGAACGCGACCGGGGCCGCGTTCTGGCCGCTCTCGCTGCGGTCGATGCGGTCATTGTCTTCGGCGAACCCACCCCGCTCGAATTGATCAACGTACTCAAGCCGGACGTGATCGTCAAGGGCGGCGATTATGTAGAGGACACCGTCGTGGGAGCGAAAGAGGTCCGCGGTTGGGGCGGCATCGTCAAGATCGTGCCTACGGTCGAGGGATTTTCAACGACAAGGCTGATCGCCCGCGCCGCCACCCCGGCCTTGCAATAAAGCTATGAAGTGCTTGCGGCAGTTCCAGGGTAAACCACCGGCGCAGTCTGCCTGAGTCTTCGAAAATGGAAGTACACCAGCACGCTCATTACGGCCGCATACGCGCACCAGATCGACGTAAACGCATAGGACATCACGATCGTTACGGTAATCAGGCCGATTAAGTTGGCGACTCCAAAGGCGACGAGGTAGCGAAAGCCCGAAAAAAACAGGGCTCCGCACGTGGCGATGACGTAAAACACAGCAACGACGGTCGTGGTGACCAACGGATTGCTGTACACGATGCTGTGATGGCGCACATATACGGAAAACGGAAACGCGGTAAGCGCCCAAAGGACATAAAGCATCAGGCCACCGCCAAGCAGAACAAACGGCAGCATGCGCCGTCGTCTGTGACCTTCGGGCTCGATTAGATATACGCTGAGTGGCAGCAGGAAAGGCAGCAGCCCCTGCGCGTACAGCACAAACGCAGCGCCCGCGTCATGCGCTACCTGTGACGAAGAATGCCGTCGAGACCCAGCCAGACAAAACCTTCGGTGAACTGGTGAATCGCAAACAGTGCCGGTATGGCCGCGAACAGCAGTTGCCTGCGGTGGGTGACCTCTTTGAGCGTGGCCACGGCAATGGAACCGAGCACCGCGCTCCCGACAAAGTTCGCTGTGGCCGAAAAGCACATGGGTACTGGTCTGTGATGCAGGAATGAACCCCGCTACAGCAGTGCCGGCTCGCGTACGCCGTCGCGCGCGAACATTTGCCGCATACAGCGCAGCGCCTGACGCGTGCGCTCCTCATTTTCAATGAGCGAAAATCGAACGTGGCCGTCCCCGTACTCGCCGAAACCGATACCAGGCGAAACCGCCACTTTCGCTTCCTTCAGCAAACGTGTTGAGAAGTCAAGGGAGCCGAGGGAAGCCCCGGTCACTTCGCCGCTTCGATACGGCTCTGGAATCGGCGCCCATACAAACATCGTGGCCTTGGGCGACTGCACGTGCCATCCCATCCTATCCAGACCCGAGACCAGGTAGTCGCGGCGTTTGCGGTAGATCGATGTGATCTGAGTCACGCACTCTTGCGGGCCTTCAAGCGCGCAAATGCCGGCAACTTGAATCGGCGTGAACGTGCCGTAGTCGGTGTAGCTCTTCAAGCGTGCAAGCGCAGAGACCAGTTTGGAGTTGCCGACCATGAAACCGACACGCCAGCCGGGCATGTTGTAGCTCTTGGAGAGCGTGAAGAACTCGACTGCAATCTCTTTTGCGCCGGGCACCTGGAGAATGGATGGGGCTTGGTAGCCGTCAAACGTTATATCGGCGTATGCGAGGTCGTGCACGAGGTAAATGCCGTGCTCGCGACAAAGGGCGACCACTCGCTCAAAAAACGAGAGGTCCACGCACTGTGTCGTCGGGTTCGCCGGAAAGTTCAGGATCAGCATCTTCGGCTTGGGATACATGAGCGGGATGGTCTGCTCTAGTTCTGCGAGGAACGTATCCGTATTGTGAATCGCGACAGAACGGATGCTTGCACCGGCGATGACCGGGCCGTAGATGTGGATCGGGTAGCTAGGGTTCGGCACCAGGACGACATCGCCGCGGTCGAGGGTTGCCATGCACAGGTGCGCGATACCCTCTTTCGATCCAATCGTCACGATGGCTTCAGTCGCTGGGTCGATATCGACGTTGTAGCGGCGGCCATACCAGTTCGCGATCGCCTTACGCAGGCGCGGGATGCCTTTGGAAAGGGAATAGCGGTGGGTCTCGGGCCGCCCGGCGGCTTCAACCATCTTGTCCACGATGTGCTTCGGCGTCGGACCGTCAGGGTTCCCCATGCCAAAGTCGATGATGTCTTCGCCGCGCCTGCGGGCCTCGGCTTTCAGTTCGCCGGTGATGTTGAAGACGTAGGCGGGCAGGCGGGCGAGGCGTGGAAACTCTTCCAAAACTTACTCCAGAAATCGTAACTTCGCGCGGAATGTTCCACGTGGAACAGTTTCCACAGGTGTCTTCCAGATCAAGTCGCGCTCGTGAACAGGGTACTGCATTGCGCGAGCCGGTACGCCACTAACAGCGCACGATTTTGTTACTCTCGATACCTTTGGTCGCGTTGCGCGTGTCAACAACTAACTGCGACTCGCGCACGATGCGGGCGTAGTCGTAGTCGGAGTGATCGGTTGCGATGAGCACACAGTCGTACTGCGCGAGATTGATAAGTGGCGTGCAGTCGAGGTTCAGGTCGTAGTGGCGGCCGCGGCCTACGTGCGCAAAATAGGGGTCGTTGTAGCTGACCTCGGCTCCGCGCGCGCGCAGCATTTCGATGATTGGCAGGGAGGGCGACTCGCGCAGGTCATCGATGTCACGCTTATACGAAAGACCGAGCACCAGCACGCGTGAGCCGTTCAGCGCTTTACGCCGCTGATTAAGCGCCTCGATCGTCTGATCGATGACATAGTACGGCATAGCCTCATTCACCTCGCCGGCAAGCTCGATGAACTTGGTGCGGAAATCGAACTGCTTGGCTTTCCACGAGAGATAAAACGGATCGATCGGGATGCAATGACCGCCGAGGCCCGGGCCGGGGTAGAAAGCCTGGAAGCCGAACGGCTTGGTCTTGGCTGCGTCGATCACTTCGAACAGGTCGATCCCCATGCGCTGGCAGAGTTGTTTGAGTTCATTGACGAGCGCGATGTTGACGCAGCGATAGATGTTCTCGAGCAGCTTGGTCATTTCGGCTGCTGCCGGCGAGGAAACCGGCACGGTGGTGTTGAAAATCGTCCCGTAGAGGGCGGCGGCCAGTTCGGCCGCGGGTTTGCCGTACGCGCCGATGACTTTGGGGATATCCCGGCGCGCGACGGTGTCGTTGCCCGGATCTTCGCGCTCGGGCGAGAAGGCGACGTAGAAGCCCTGTTCGTCATTGAAATCGCGTACCGCCTTGAGGTCGCCCGGCGCGCCGGCTTCGAGCAGCGGGATCAGGATCTCCTCGGTCGTGCCGGGATATGTCGTGCTTTCCAGCACGATGAGCTGGCTCGCGCGAAGATAGGGGGCGATTGCGCGGGCGGTCTGCTCAATAAAACTCAGGTCGGGTTCGTGGTGTTCGGAGAGCGGCGTGGGCACGCAAATGACGACGGCGTCCATGTCGTGAATTGCGGAAAAGTCCGCGGTCGCGCGAAAGCCCGAGCGCTGCGCCGCGGCGATTTCCGTGCCGGGAATGCGCACGATATACGAGCCGGCAGCGTTGAGCGTTTCTACCTTGACCGGATCGATATCGAAGCCGGTCACGGCAAAGCGCTCCTCTGAGAACAGCAACGCGAGCGGCAACCCGACGTAGCCCATGCCGATGATGCTGATCTTCGCGGTGCGGTTTGCCATGCGTTCGAGCGCTATGGCATGCAAGGGAGCGACCGGAACTGCGGTGGGGGATGCCATGGGTGTCCTGTCAACATCATACTTTGTGACGGTCCCCGACCAGGGGCGCCGAGAGTGGGACTGAGATGGCAAAAAAAGCGCTTCAGGTGACTGCCGCAACTCGATCCCGAGCAACTCGGCGGCGCCATTTCACGTCTTCAAATCTTCAGTTTCGTCATCTCTCGAACGAGGTTCCCCTTATGTGGCGTCTGCTTTGTTTTCTCCTGTTCGGTTTTGCGCTCCCTGCGAGTGCGCAGATCGGTCTGTACGGAACTTTCTCCGCGGCCAATTTCAATGTGCCGAACACCGGCTGGCAGTACGGGTCGACGTTCGGGATCTACGACAATCACTGGTCGATCCCTTTCTTCGCATTAGGTGTGGACGGGCGTGGCACGGTGGTCGGCACCGGTTCAACAAGCATAGTGAGTGGATTGGTTGGCCCAAGACTCGTCTTCAAGCCGCACGTTCTGCCTATCATGCCGTATGTCGAGGGGCTTGTAGGTGCGGGACATGCGGAAGCGGGTGAAGGCTCCGCGCGTAGTTCCGCGACCAAGTTCGAGTACAACTTCGTCGGCGGCGTTGACTACACGTTTTTTCCTCGCTTGGACTGGCGCGTGGTGGAGTTTTCCTATGGAGGACTTTCGAGCTTTCCGACCAGTTTTAACCCTCGTACGCTGAGTACAGGCATCGTGTTTCGCCTACCTTAGCCGCTAAAACGATGGTAGGTAGGAGAGAAGGCGAAGCAGATTCTTTGGCGCAAGCGCCTCCGCTGCTGGGGCATAGTCTTGTAGCTCGGGATGACAAGCCTCTTGTGCAGGAAGGCAACTCCCCTGCTCAGGATAGGCGACGCTTGACGACGAAGACAGTGGACAAACAGAGAGGCTTTGCTACGATCGGGCATGCTTGCTGCTGTCCACATCCGACGCAAGATTCACATCTCGCTCTTCACGCTCTCGATCCTGTGGGTCAGTACAGCTGTACACGCCCAGCAACCCGCCCAACCTACGCGCGCCATGCAGTCGCGGTTACAACGCTTTATGGGTGGCGCGCCCGGAGCGTGGACGCCCGAGCAGCTCGGGATAATGGGACGTTTGCGGGATGCGGCGATGGCCGACCCCTATGCATATGACGAGCTCGAGCACCTGACCGACAGCATCGGTCCGAGGCTGAGCGGCTCGCCGCAGGCGCAGGCGGCTGTGGAGTGGGTGGCGGGCGAGATGCGCGCGCTGGGCGCCACCGTGACGCTCGAGAAAACGATGGTCCCGCACTGGGTGCGCGGGGAGGAAGCAGCCGCGCTGACAGCGTGGCCTGGCGCTGCGCCCGGCACGGAGCAGAAAGTTGTGGTCACGGCGCTGGGCGGCAGCGCGGCTACCCCAAATAATGGCATCACCGCGCCGATCGTGGTCGTCGACAGCTTTGCAGAGCTTAAGGCGCTGCCTCCGGATGCAGCCAGGGGCAAAATCCTGGTGCTGAATCATTCGTTTGACAAACAACTGGCTGCTGAAGGCCAGGGCGGCATGGCCTACGGGCAGTCTGTGATTTATCGCGGGCTCGCGCCCACTGTGGGCGCAGCGGCAGGGGCAGCGGCGGTGCTGGTGCGCTCGGTGGGCGGCGCGGATTTCCGACTGCCGCACACTGGCGCGACATCGTATCCGGAAGGCGCGAAGAAGATTCCAGCGGGCGCGATCACGGCGGAAGACGCCGACCTGCTGGCGCGGTTGAGTAAACGCGGTCCGGTCACGCTCAAGCTCATGCTAACGCCGCAAACGCTGCCCCATGTGCCCAGTTACAACGTCATCGCGGACTGGAAGGGTTCCGAGCATCCGGAGCAGGTGGTGATTGTCTCGGGCCATCTGGACTCGTGGGATCTGGGGACGGGCGCTATCGATGACGGTGCAGGAATTGCCGTATCGATGCAGGCCATTCACTTATTGCAAAAGCTCGGCGTGCACCCGAAGCGCACGGTGCGTTTTATTGCCTGGATGGATGAGGAGTCGGGCTCGGAGGGCGCAGCTACCTATGCCGAAGAGCACGCGGCGCAGCTTGGCGACCACACTGCCGCGCTTGAAAGCGATCTTGGGTGCGATCACCCGATTGGGATTACCTATGCCGGTTCGCCGCAACTCGAGGAATATTTGCGGCCCGTCGCGGACGCGCTCGCACCGATTGGCGCCAGTGTGCTGAGCCGGGGCGAAGATGCCGGCGAGGATATCGCGGCGATTGTGACCAAAGGCGTACCGGGGTTTACACCGACGCAGGATTCGCGCTTTTACTTCAACTATCACCACACCGCGGCGGATACGCTCGATAAAGTGAACCCGCACCACCTCGCGGAAAATGCCGCGGTGATGGCCGTCACGGCGTATGCGCTGGCTGATGCCGGGGAGCCTGCGCCACGGCAGGCGCCCTCTCAATAAGGTGAGCGGGAAAGCAACAGATTCGGCAAACGCGGATATTCGCGACAAGAGAGCATGCGTTGGAAACTTCCCGCTATGCGGCTTGCATACAGCTTGGTACATTCAGACATGCGTTTCGCCCTGCTCGCCTTTGCTCTCTCCGCTCCCCTGACAAACAATTTCGCATTGGCACAGCAGACGCTGGATGCAACGCCCACGACGGTCGCGTGGGGCTATTATTCAGCCCATGCCAAACCGGTGTTGACGGTGAAAAGCGGCGACACCGTAGTGGTGCATACGCTGTCGACCTGCGGTGATCCGGAACGCCTGAAGGGTATGGGTATTCCGGCGTCGGAGATTCCGGCTTCCGTGGGGGCGCTTTATGACGCGAAGGGGATCGACAAGGGCCCCGGAGGGCACGTCTTGACGGGCCCGATCGCAATTGATAGCGCCGAGCCGGGCGATGTGCTTGAGGTTGACATTCAGAAGATCGCGATCGATGTGCCGTGGGCCTGCAACGGCTTTGGCGCGGGCCGTGGCTATCTGCCGGACGACTATCCCTACGGCCGCATGACGAGAATACCACTGGACCGAGAGCGCATGGTGGCCGAGTTTGCGCCCGGTATCGAGATTCCGCTGCGCCCGTTTTTTGGATCGATGGGAGATGCTCCCCCTGAGTCGGCGGGTCGCTACAACAGCGCGCCGCCATGGATGCACGGCGGCAACATGGATAACAAGGAACTGGTCGCGGGCACTCGATTGTTTTTGCCCGTGCATGCGAAAGGCGCGCTGTTCGAGGTGGGCGATGGGCACGCCGGGCAGGGCAATGGCGAGGTCGACATTACGGCGCTTGAAACCATGCTGACCGGCACATTTCGTTTTGTCGTGCATAAGGACCAGCACTTGCTATGGCCGCGGGCCGAAACGCCGACGGCGTACATCGCCATGGGCTTCAGCCAGGACCTGAATAAGGCAACGGAGATGGCTTTGCATAACATGCTCGATTTTCTGGAGACGGAAAAGCACCTGACGCGTGATCAGGCGTACCAACTTTCGAGTGTGGCTGTCGATTTGGACATTACGCAACTGGTGGATACCAATGTTGGTGTGCATGCGATGCTGCCTAAAAATATCTTCAGGAATCAGGCGAAAGCCGTCGCCGGAGGCACCCAGTGAAGCTGATCCCGATTTTTCTTTTTGCCGTCGTAACGGTGTCTCCGAACCTGTTGCAGGCTCAGGGGGATGCCACGGTCACGCTGTTGCAAAAACTAGCAGACGCGCCGGGGCCGGGCGCGGAAGAGCCGGTCCGCGCCGTAATGGTGCCGATCATGAAGCCGCTGGCGAGCAAGCTGACGTATGACGGCATGGGCTCGGTGATTGCGCAGGTCGGCGGCGGTACTGCAAGTACAGGCCCGCGCATTATGGTCGACGCGCACATGGATGAGCTGGGCGGGATGGTGCGGCGCATCGCCCCGAACGGCACGCTCACTATGCAGATGCTGGGCGGCTGGCTCGACCAGGCGCTGGTGGATCAGCGCTGGATCATTCTCGGCTCGAAGGGGCCGGTGCGGGCTGTGACCGGTATCCGCGATATCCACGTGCTGCCTGCCGAGGATCGCACCAAGATATTTCCGCGCGACAGTTTGTGCCTTGACATCGGCGCGAAGGACGCCGCGCAGGCTGCGGCCCTGGGCATCGAGCCTGGCGATCCAGTCGTACCGGATTCCCCCTTTACCGTGCTGAACGGGACAGACAATTACCTGGGCAAAGCGTGGGACGACCGCATCGGCTGTGGGGTGCTGCTCGAAGCCATGCAGCGCATCGCGAAGCTGCCGCATGCCAACCAGATTTTCTTTGTCGCCACCACGCAGGAGGAGATCGGGCTGCGCGGGGCGAAAACAGCGGCGGATGCCGTGAAGCCGGACATCGGGCTTGCGATCGAGGGCGGTATTGCAGGCGACACGTTTGCCGGCCACCCTGAGGAAACGCAGGTCAAGCTGGGCGCCGGACCGGGCATTTTTCTGTATGACACCAGCGCGCTGCCGAATCGCAAGCTGGTGGCGCTGGTAAAGAAAACAGCGGCGGAGAAGGGAATCCCGCTGCAGCTTGATCTGGTGCAGGGTTATGGCGACGACTCCTCGGCGATTCAGGAGAGCAGCGGCGGCGTGCCGACGCTCAATTTCGTGGTCCCGGTGCGCTACACACATGCGCATAACGGCATTGTGAATCGCGGGGACTTCGACAAGATGGTGGATTTGATGGTCGCGGTATTGCAGCAGCTCGATGCAAAGACAGTTGCGGAACTGCGGGACTTCACGCCGACGGGGCAGTGAAGTCGAGAGCCAGTTCAACGGCCGCTAGTCGCTTAAAGCGAACGCCCCGATTAGCTAGGCAAAGGCGCGGTGCTTCTTCGTTTCAAGGAGAGCATCGGGCGCTCAACAAAGTGCCAGCTTAACAATGCAAGCGGTACGCAGATCGAAACAGCCGCCATGAACGTTACCCAAGGCGAACCTCGTTCAAACCATATCCATAAGCACTCGACGGGCCATCCGTAAAGGTAAATGCCATAGGAGATATCGGGCAGACCCTTGATGCGGATGCGAGAACCGGTTTTTGATTGTCCAAAGTAGAACATCAGGTAGCCGCCTGCGAGTACAAGCGCGATCTCTAAATAGCGGGGAGCGGCGATGCATACGGAGAGAAGGACCACGGCGGCTATAACCGCGAGGTACGGTCGGAACGATATTTTTTTGCGGAAAAGATAAAAAGATGCCCCTACAAAGTAGGTCGCGATCAGCCGGAACTCCTGGGTCGGGTTGCCGAGAAACGGATCGAGGTGGTGTGACCAGGGAATCCGATCCGTCACTGCCGGCATGGAAAATCCAATTAGAAAAACGAGCGTCGCCGCGACCCAGAGAGCCGGTCGCTTCAGGCCTCCTAACATGCCGATACAAGCTATGAGCATGTAGCAACGAAACTCGTAGGCGATCGTCCACATCGACTGATTCACTACCGGATAGTGTTGTCCGCTCAAAACAGGGGGAGTTCTCGGCGGTTGCAGTTCAAGCAGGCTCCGGATAAAAACGGGGCCCAAGTGCCTGAAAAATCCATGTTCGCTGGGAGCCAGTAAGCCAACGGCAATCGTGCTGAGCAGGAAAGCGACTACATAGCCAGGAACGATGCGTAAAATACGCTTTCTCAGAAAGTTCAGGAAGTTCGGATCGTGCTCCCAGCTTCGAACGATAAGAAAACCGCTGAGCAGGAAGAATCCATCCACGGCTAACGTACCGAAAGAGACGCCTGAATGTGTAAGTACGGTGAAGATTTCTCTAGACGTGTTGCCATCGGTCACGTCAGGCGCATGCGACAGAAGGACAAGGGTTGCCAAAAGAATTCTTATAAGATCGAAGCTCTGGTTGCGACGCTCGCGCACGAGCCCTCTGGAATCCTGCTGCATACAATCATTGATATCCGGAACCGCTCAACATCGAAGGCTTACGACCTCAATGCAATGTTAGCTGAACAGGATGTTACCGGCCGTGCAAATCGTTATTGTTGCCCCGCGCACCTATAGGTTGACGAGATATGAAGCGCAATGCTTGCGTACATGCACCTGGTGTTTGCTGGTATATCTTTTCGGCAATGCCTGCTACTGCGGTCGCCCTGGGCTGGGCTTGGCCGAGGTGATCCGCACTCCCATTCCGTTCAGCAGACTGCGGGCTTGCGCGCCTTCGGGCGAGGTGGGATAACGCTGGACCAATGCGCGCAGGTCACGGACGCCGGCATCATGCTGTGAGCTGGCAAGCTCGGCTTCTCCTTTGCGTAACTGCGCGGCTGGGGCTTTGGTGCTGCCGGCGAACCGTTCCAACACGATATCGTAGTTGCGGATGGCGGCGGGATACAGGCCCTGCCGGTACGCGACTTCGCCCAGATAAAACGAGGCATTGCCGGCCAGGTCGCTTTGCGGGTAATACTTGACGACGTCGGCGAATTCACTGGTGGCCAAGTCATATTTGGCTCCGTTGTAATCGCGCACCGCGCTTTGGTAGAGCTGGTCGACCGGGGGCGCCTGTGCTTGCGGGCCGACCGGCGCGGTTTGCTGGGGTGTGCCGGACGATGGGCCAGTCAAAGGAACATTGGTACCGCCAGTGAGCGGCGCGCTCTGGGGCGTTCCACTCCCAGTATCGCCAGCCGGTTGAACTGATGCCGCACCTGCAGGGGGCGCGCTCACATTGCCCATCTGGCTCTGGATTCCGGAAAGCGTGGAGTCAATGCGACCGAGGCGGTTTTTCAGCTCATCGACCGAGTCGTTCAGGCTTTGGATCTGGCCGGAGAGCTGCGTGTTCTGGCCTTCCTGATCGATCTTCGCCTGCATCGCCGTTAACTGCTGGGTCATGCGGTTGACATTGTCGTTCGACTGCTCGACGAGGTGTTGCAGTACACCCATCTGCTCGGAATTTGAGCGCTGGAGTGCTTGCAGGGAATCCTGCAAGGCCTGCACCTGGGTTTGCAGCTGGATCATCTCCTTGGAAACGGCATGGGCCGGCTGCGCGGGCACGAACAGAGCCAGACCCAGGAGGGCAGAGGCTGGAATCAGTGTTGTCCGCATGAAGTGGTCTCCTTTGGCGCAGTTGCTTGAGGGACGAAGTCGCCTGCGCGATGTCAGCAATGGATTGGCTCCCGCCGGTGTTCAGCACGGAAGAGCGAAGGTTCACGCGCGCACTTGGCTCAGGATCTCACACGACGATCTCACTCGATCTTAGACAGCGACAAACCGGGGTGCAAGCGCAGCGTTTGTACCGCGCTCTCACAGGTACCGAGGTAGTTTTACCAGATGGTAGACAATCGCGGCTCCATGCTGGAAACAGTCCGGAGCTTCGCATCTCAATGTGAACACCACTGGAGGAAAAACATGTCCCAAGAGCAATACTCATCCCAGCCTGCGCTTGGAATGCCGCGGTCTGTTCGTGTGTCGGTCATCATTCTCACAAGCGTTAGCGTGTCTGCCCTGATTGCCGTCCTGATCGTTCTCGGTCGAGAACGGTAGCCGTATCGAGTGAGGCTAAACAGAAGCCCGGCGCGCGCGAGCGGCCGGGCTCGCCTTTCCTAGCGGTCCACCGTGAACTGAGCGCGACGGTTCTGCTGGTAGCAGCTTTCGTTGCCTTCAGTGCAGAACTGCTTTTCCTTGCCGTAACTTACCGTGCGCACCCGGTCCGCCGTGACGCCGGCCGCGATCAGCGCCTGCTTGGCCGCGTTCGCGCGATTTTCGCCAAGCGCAAGGTTGTACTCGGTCGACCCGCGGTCATCGCAGTAGCCGCCCAGCACCATTTTTAGATTCGGATGTTGATTCAACCAGTTCGCATCTTGCGAGACGACAGCCTGGGACGGCTGGTTGACGTCGTAGCTGTCGTAATCGAAGAACACATCTTTTACGTTCTGGTGGAAAGTCGCGTCATCGACATCGCCTTCATTCATGGTATTGGCGGGCGGAGCGTTGCTGCCGGCTCCCATAGTCACGCGCGCCGTAGCATCCGCCGTGCCACCGTCGCCGCGGGCGACCAGGTGGTAGTTAGTCGAGGCAGCAGGCTTCACAGTCTGGGTGCCGGATGTCGCGACCGCGCCCATGCCTTCAATCGAAACATCGGTTGCGCCGGTTGTGTGCCAGGTCAGGATCGTGCTGTCGCCGGCATTTACGGATGTCGGCGTCGCGGTGATGTCAGCCGTCGGCGCTGGGGCGCTCATCGTGGGCGGCGGAGGCGGCGGGGGCGCAGGTTTTTTATGGCAGCCGGCGACTGTGAGCAGCGCGGCCATGCCGAGCAGTGAAACAGAGAAATTCCGGAAACGTAGGGTGGGGCGAGTCATTTCACGGCGAGCAGTTATAGACACAGCAATCTCCTTGACAGCAATTTCAGTGATGGTCACGCGACGGATTATCCCCGTCCCTATTTCAAGCTCCAGTTCGGCTGCGAGTAGCTGCCGCCGTGGGTCAGCGGTTGCTGCTCGGTGCCATCGGCGAGCATTGTCCAGATCTGTGCGCCACCCGACCCTTCGCGCTGGAACGCGATGTGGCGACCGTCGGGCGACCAGGTGGGAAAATCGTTCCGGCCGGCATCATGCGTGAGCTGGATCCATCGCTTGCTTGCGACGTCCATGATATAGATATCCTGGCCGCCGGGCGCACCGGGGCCGTATTTACGATTCCAGGCATAGGCCAGAAACTGGCCGTTCGGCGACCATGAGGGTGAGGTTGCGTACCCACCGTCGGTCATTCTCTGCACATTCGCGCCGTCGGAATCCATGATGTAGATCTGCGGCAGGCCGGTTCGGCCACTGACCCAGGCAATCTGAGCATTGGTCTTCGGGTTCCAGCAGGGGGAGACGTCAGGCCCGTGAAAATTTGTGAGCCGCTGCACGCTGTTGCCGCCGGCATCGGCAGAGTAGATTTCCGAATCGCCCGCGGGCCTGTCAGAGGAAAACGCAAGCCGCGCGCCGTTGCTCGACCAGGCTGGAGACAGGGTAGTTCCGGATGGCGAAGCGAAGGCGACCGGGCGGTCCAACTCGAGCGAGTACATCTTGATGGACCAGCCCTGCTTGCCGAGCGAGGAAAACGCGATGCGGGCGTTGTCCGGCGAGACATGCGGCGAGAGCGAAATGGTACCCAGATGGGTGATCTGGCGAGGGTTCTGGCCGTCGTAGTCCATGGCCATGATCTCTTTGTTGCCGCTATGCGCGGAGACGTAATAAACAGTAGTTTCGGCGATACCCGGGATGCCGCCGAGCCGTTCGATGATTTCGTCGGCAAACCGGTGTGCGATGTGGCGGGCATTCACCGGGGAAGCGCTATCGGAGTATTGCTTGCCTAGTATCTGCGGACTCTGCGTGTTCTTGGTGTCGTCGAGAAAACCAGTGACGGCGATTTGGCCGGCGTTGACGGAGAAGGTTCCGAAGGCGAGCATCTCGGCGCTCGATGGAGCGGCGGACCATGCCGCCAGTTGCACGTCAGTCTGCGAGCCGGGCATCAGCGGGGGAGCCATGCTCTTCGAGACCATGTCGAAGATGCCGGCGTTCTGCAGATCGGTAAACAGGGTAGTGTCGAAGGTTTGCTTAAGCGTGCCGGTCTGCGGGTCTGCACCGCCCGGCCTGAAGTTAGCCGAAGCAATGCGAATCCGTTGCGCGCCGAGATTGGTGCCGGTACGAACCCAGTCCTGCGCATGCGCGGAGGGAGGAAGGGCAAAGAAAAGCAGCATGGCGCATGTGGCGCCCAAACGCATCGTGTTCATCGGTCTCGCTTGTCGGGGTCTCAGGTTCATCATGTTTAGCGCCCTGACTGCTCACAATAGTACTGCACCAGCAAGGTAGAACCGCTGTAGCCGCTCGGCAGCGGACCATAGGTGTCAACCCGCTGCACCGCGCGTATGCAGGAGCTGTCGAGCGTAGGCGAGTGGCTGGATTGCTGCACCTGCACCTGGCTCGGTGAGCCATCGCGATGCACCACGAATGTCACGTACACGCGGGAACCCGATGGCGTACCGGGATCCACTTCCTGCTTGTACCAATTTTGCGCCGTGCGGCGCTTGATCAGGTCAACATACCAGGGAAACATCGCACCAAAGTTACCCCCTTGAATGTTGACCTGCTGGGAGGGCGTGGCTTGCGCCATGGAGCGCGGCACTGCGGCTGGGGCCGCCTCGCCGTAGTTGGCGCGGTTGGTCGGGCGCACCTGCTCCGGGTGCAGGGGCGCGGGTACCAGTGGAACATGCTGTACCGGCATCTTGAGCGGCTTTTGCTGTTCGACCTGCTTCTTTGGCTGGAGCTTGGCTGGCTGTTTGTCCGGGATCGGAATCGAGTCCTGGGCTTCTGCCTTGGTGGCCTGCGGCGCGGGCGGTGCCGGGCTGGGCGTTTGCGTGGCCAGCACCTGGTCAGTTGGCTTCTGGTCCTGCGGCAAAGGGATGGCTGGCGCGGAGCTCACCATCGTTGCCTGGATTGCGCCCTGCGTGTCGCTGCGGTTGCCCCAGGCGTTGCCGTGGATGTGCGCGAGGATAACCGCGTAGATGAGGAGCGAGCCGAAAATCGCGACGTGGAGCAGCAGCGAGCCGAGGGCCGGTTTGCGGAACGGGTCCTGGTCGAACCGCTTCGAGTCGAAGCCGATCTCGGGCGAGCGCAGGGCCATTTACTTTTGCTCAATCGGCTGGGTCACGATCGAGATGTTCGTGATACCTGCCTGTTTGACCGCGTCCATGACCGAGGCGAAAGCACCGAACGGTACTTTCTCATCAGCCCGCAAATAAATGACCTGGTGCGCTGGGTCAGCATTGGGATTTCGCAGCTTCGCGGGCAACTCGGCCAGGTTCACGGGCGCGTCACCCAGAAACACGCGCTGCTGCCGGTCGATGGTCACGACAGCTCGTTGTTCCGTGACTTCCTTGACGGTGTGCGTCTTGGGCACCGCGACCTCGATGCCGGACTGTAGTACGGGCGCCGTGAGCATGAAAATGACAAGCAGCACCAGAACCACATCGACCAGTGGAACGATGTTGATCTCCGCCAGCGAAGTCCTGGTGTGGCCCTCCCTAGTTGTGAACGCCACGCGCGGGCTCCCGTTCTGTCGCTTCCTGCTGACGGGGGTCGTTTCCGCCCTGACGGGGGTCTTGCCCCGGCCGCAACTGTACCTCTTCGAGCGAGTTCAGCAGTTCTCGGGCAAAGTCGTCGTTGCGCGCGCCAAACTCGCGCAGACGTGCCGTGAATTGGTTGTAGGCGATGACCGCCGGCACTGCGACGAGCAGGCCGGCGGCGGTCGTAATCAACGCTTCCGAAACGCCGGGGGCGACGGCGCGCAGCGTCGCGGCGCCTGCTGTGCCGAGGCCGTGAAACGCGTCGACAATGCCCATAATCGTGCCGAACAGCCCGATGTAGGTTGCGATGGAACCGATGGTCGCAAGCCAGGTAAGCCGGCTTTCCAGCACTGTGAGCGATTCGCTCGAAGCGGTCTGGGCTGAGCGCTCGAGCGCCGTTACATTGCGTGGAGGGCCGCCTCCGCCTGTTTGCCGCCGGTAGGTTTCGTACACCTCGTCGAAGACCGAGACCAGGGGGGAGGGCTTGAACTGCTCGCTGACGGTGGCGATCTCTTGCAGGCGCTGCGCCTTGCGAAACGCTCGTAGAAAGCGCAGGCTCTGCGCGCGCGCCTTACGAAACGTGCCGAGCTTGCCCAGGATGATGGCCCAGGAGTAAAGGCTCGCTAATAGCAGGATGCCCAGTACGGCGAGCGCTACAGGCCCTGAGTTCGAAACCATTTCGAGGATGGCCGAGCCATGCTCGGCAACAGGGGGCGGTGCGGCGGCTCCGGGGTCGGAATCAGCCTGAAGGAAGAAGGCGGCGAGGGTTAGGAGGTATGGCATGCGATGTAAAAAGGCCTTCGTCCACGTTAGCAGACGCTTCATAGCCTATCCAAGCTGCGATTGATGTCTGTGTCGTTACGACAGTGCGCCGACAGTTCTGCAAGCTACCGTGACGCTGCTATGCTGCCGAGTAGGATCCCATGCTGCTCGAACTGCGCGCTGAAAACTATGCCGTTATCGATCACGCCATCGCCACGTTTGGCCCGGGGCTGAACCTGCTGACGGGCGAAACCGGCGCGGGCAAGTCCATCCTGGTCGACGCGCTGGCGTTGCTGATGGGCAATAAAGCGTCGAGCGATATCGTGCGCCACGGGGCCGAGCGGGCGGTTGTGGCTTGCGTTTTCGAAGCCACGCCTGGGGCCGAGCAGATTCTGGAAGAGAACGGGCTCGATCCGCAGGGCGGCGAGATAATCCTGCGGCGCGAGGTACTGGCGACCGGAAAGGGCCGCGTGTTTGTCAATAACCAGCCGGCCACAGTCGGTGTTCTGCGACAGCTTGCTCCCGAGCTTGCGCTGGTGCATGCGCAGAGCGAGACGGGCGGGGCTTTTGACGAGGCACAACAACGGGGTTTGCTCGACCGCTACGCCTGGCTTTCGACCGAGCCGGTAGCTGCGGCCTACAAACATTGGCGGGGAATACAGGCGCGTTTGCGCTCGCTTGAGCAGGAAGAACAGGATCGTTTGCGGGCGCTCGACCTGTGGAGCTTTCAGCATAAGGAGATTTCTTCGGTCGCGCCGCTGGAGGATGAAGACACGGAGCTCGAAGGGGAGCGGAGGGTGCTGGCGAACTCGGAAAAGCTGATGGCTGCGGCGCTAAGCGCGCATGAACTGTTGTATGAGGGGTCAGCTTCTGCGGAAGCGGCGCTCGGTCTTGCTTTGAAACAGGTAGAAGAGCTGGCCCGCTACGATGTGCGGTTCGCCGAGCAGGTTTCGCAGTTGCTCGAAGCACGGGCGGCGGTTGGCGACGTGTCGGCAACCGTGCGCGACTACGCCGAGACGGTCCAGAGCTCGCCCGACCGCCTGGAGGACATCGAAGACCGGCTGGCCGCGCTGGACCGGCTGAAGCGCAAGTACGGCGCAACGCTCGCGGAGGTGATCGCCTACGGCGAGCAGGTCGCGGGCAAGATTTCCGATATCGAGAACCGCGACGAGATCGTGAAGGGGCTACGGCTGGAACTGGCTTCCGCGGAAAAGAGCTACGCGGTGGCTGCGGGCGCGCTTTCGTCCGACCGCAAGGCAGCCGGGGCCAAGCTCGGCAAGCTGGCCGAGGCGCAGATCAACGATCTGGCGATGCGGGTGCGATTCGAGATTTCCGTAGTGCCGCGAGAGGATCAGGCCGCCTGGCAGGCGCACGGCTGGGACACAGTGCTGTGCCGCATCGCGACCAACGCCGGCGAGCCGCTCAAGCCGCTCGACGAGGTGGCGAGCGGCGGTGAGATGTCGCGGGTGCTGCTGGCGCTCAAGGTAAGCGTGGAAGAAGGTGCGAATGCTCGCGGACGCCGGAAAACGCCGGTCCCGCGGACGCTAGTGTTTGACGAGATCGACATCGGCATCGGCGGGCGCGCGGCCGAGGCTGTGGGGCAAAAGCTCAAGGCGCTCTCGCGCTCGCAGCAGGTGCTGTGCGTAACCCATCTGCCGCAGATCGCCGCGTTCGCGGACCAGCACTTTCTGATCGAAAAGCGGGAAAAGCAGGCGCGCACCGCAACCAGCGTGCGACTGCTCGCGACGAGTGATCGGACGGAAGAGTTAGCGCGCATGATCTCCGGCGCAACGGTAACGGAAACCAGCCGCAAGCACGCGGAGCAGATGCTCGATTTGAGTCAGTGAGTGACAGAAGAATGATGACAAAGCAAGCAGATGCAAGTTGGCTGGATCTTCTTTCGCCTGACGTCCTGCGTAAACGCCTTATCTCATGCTCGCTATACATTGCCGCTTTTCACATCCTAAAAGCGAGCATCATCGACCGAATCAAAGATTTCTACCTTGTTGCCGTCGATGAAAGTGGAAGGGTTTTCAGCCCCGATTATGTCAAGGAAGTGTTATCTAGGAACACAAGTCCAGTTCATGCATCGCTCGACTGGCTCAAGAGCAATGGAGTTGTCGAAGATACAGACATAGTAATTTATTCGCGTTTGGCCGACCGCCGTAACATTCTTTCTCATCGGTTGGATCAAGTAATCCTTAAGAACGAATTTCTTGAGGATTTGCCAACGCTCTTTAGTGAGCTTCAAGATCTCCTGAAAAAAATCGAGGTCTGGTGGATTGTAAACTTGGATATCCCGATAACTTCTGAGCTGCCACCAATCGAAATCGACGAGAATGCGATAATACCCGGAACGTTAATAGCGCTTCAACTTATGACTACTGTTGCCTTCGGATCAGATGATGAAGCAAAGGCCTACTTAAACGCTTATCTCATAGCCAAAGCGGCGCAAGCTAGTCGCGCGACTTAATTCACAACAAAGATGTGCAGTGAATTATTTTGGTAACTGCGGAATCTTAAAATATTCTGCGCAGGAGCCTGATGCCGAAGCGAGGAAAATGCGATCGCGGTATGTTGCGAGCCGGTTTGGGAGAGTCTGATTGCCGAACATTCAGAGCAGTGACATAGGGATAGAGTTTGTGCGCGATGACATAGAATAAAGAGTTGCAAATTTACGCTCTATTTCTATCCAGCCGGGCGAACAATGCAATTACATCCAGGTAAATGGGATTGTCATTTATGATAAACCGCGTCGTCTCGGTCCAGTTCTCGCCCTTGCACACCCTCGCGGTCCGCGTGTCCGGGTCGATGAGCCAGATATTCTCGACACCCATCTCCTGGTAGTCACGTGCCCGGCGTTGCGTTTCCGAGTAGGTGTCCCCGGGCGATAGGATTTCAATAACGATGAATGGTGCTTCCGTAATGGTTCCTCGTTCAGGAGCTGCCTTGACAAGGACAACGTCGGGAAGGCGATATGCGGAAGTGCGGATACGCGTACGCGCTTCCACACCCGCGAGAACGCCCCACTCATCCTGATGCTGCACAAACCACGCGCTAATCAGCGCTTGAAGATGCGCATGCGCCCACTGCACCATCGGGTCTACCTCCAAGGTGCTGTTTTTTGGCCGCAGCTCACCGTCGATGTACTCCACATCCGGGCGGTAGCTGGTATTCAGGTATTCCTCGATAGAGACGCGCGTCGACGTAGCCATGGGTGCCTCGCTGTTCCTCATTCTAGACCCGCGCCACAGAGCCGAAAGCCTTACACGGTATACTGGTTAGGTGATAGCCACCGTTCAGATCCGTCTCGACCCCGTCCGCGTACCCGGCGCCAAGCGCATTCTCCTGCTCAAGCCGCGCGGGTTCTGCGCGGGCGTGGTCCGGGCCATCGACATCGTCAACATCGCGCTCGAGACCTTCGGCGCGCCGATTTATGTGCGCAAGGAGATTGTGCACAACAGCTTCGTCGTGAACGAACTGGCGGAGAAAGGCGCGATCTTTGTCGAGGACATCTCGGAGGTGCCGGAGGGCGCACGGGTGATTTACTCGGCGCACGGAGTTTCGCCGGCGGTTCGGGATGACTCCAAGCAGCGGAAACTGCGGGTGATCGACGCGACCTGTCCGCTGGTGACCAAGGTTCACGTGGAGGCGATCAAGTTTGCCAAGCAGGGCTACTCGCTGGTGCTGATCGGCCACCGCGACCATGACGAGATCGAGGGCACCCTCGGCGAGGCCCCGGACGTGACTCAGGTAGTTTCGACAGTGGAAGAAGTTCAAGCTTTGGAAGTCCCGAACCCGGAGCGGGTGGCTTACCTGACCCAGACCACGCTTTCGCTCGACGAGGCGCGCGACATCATCCAGGCGCTCAAGGAAAAGTTCCCGAAGATTGCCGGGCCGCACTCGCAGGATATCTGCTATGCGACCGAGAATCGGCAGGTCGCGGTGAAAAATGTCGCCCATCAGGCGGACCTGGTGCTGGTGGTCGGCTCGACCAACTCGTCCAACTCCAACCGCCTGGTCGAGGTTTCGCAGAACCTGAGCACCAACAGCTACCTGATCGACAAGGCCGAGGATATTCGGTCGGAGTGGCTCGAAGGGGTCGCGACCGTGGCTGTGACGGCAGGGGCATCGGCGCCTGAGGTGCTGGTGCAGGGTGTTGTGGACTTCCTCAGCAGCCGCGGTTATGGCGACGCGGAAGAAGTCGAAGTGATGCCCGAAAACGTTCGCTTCGGCCTGCCGCCTGAGATTGCCCAGGCAGCCGCGGCGCACAGCGGAGTGTCGGCTTCCTGACACGCATGCAGTTAAGAATCCGCACGCGTTCGCTTGCAATCAGATAAACGCATGAGCACACGACCACGGCAGGAACAAGTCGAGCAGCGAGGCGCAACGCTCAAGTTCGGGCGCCTGGACGTCGCGCTTGAACAGGTGCAGACGGCGATCGGTCGCGCTTGCGAGAACCTGTTTTCCAAGCAGCACTCGGAAGGTTTCTGGTGCGGCGAACTGGAAGCCGACTCCATGCTTGAGGCTGACTACATCTTCGGCCACATGCTGCTGGGTACCGGCGAGCCGGCGCGCATGCAGCGGGCGCTCACCGAAATGCTTCGCTACCAGAACGAGGATGGCGGCTGGTCGATCTACCCTGGCGGCCCCTCGAATGTTTCGCTTTCGGTGAAATGCTACTTTGCCTGCAAGCTCATGGGCTGGTCGCCCGACGAGCCGCGTCTGGTGCGCGCCCGCGGGTGGATCCTGGCCAACGGCGGCGTGGTCGAGTGCAATACCTTCACCAAAATCTATCTGTGCTTCATGGGCCAGTATGATTACGACGCGGTGCCGGCAGTGCCGCCCGAAATTGTTTTGTTTCCAAACTGGTTCTATTTCAACATTTACGAGATCAGCTCCTGGTCCCGCGCGATCCTTGTCCCGCTGTCGATTGCCTACGCAAAAAAGCCGTTTAAAAAAATCGCTCCCGAGCATGGTATCGATGAGTTGTTTGTCGGAGGCCGCGAGAACGCCAACCTGCATCTGCGGTGGGACAAAAAGAAGCCTGTTTCATGGCGCAACGTTTTTCTGTTTACCGATCGGCTGACGCACTGGGCCGAGCGGGTCCACATTCGCCCGTTGCGGAAGATGGCGCTGAAAAAGGCGGAAAAGTGGATGCTGGCGCGGCTCGAAATATCGGACGGCCTGGGTGCGATTTATCCGGCCATGCTGAATGCGATCATTGCTCTCCGCTGGCTTGGCTATTCGCTGGATGATCCGCAGATGATCCGCGCGCTGGACGAGTTCGAAAAGCTGGGCATCGATGAACCGAACGGGACTGAGGAATATCCGGAGCCAACGTTTCGCATGCAGCCTTGCATGTCGCCGGTGTGGGACACGGCGCAGGCAATCTTTGCGCTGGGCGAGGCTGGTGTGGACCGGAAGGATCCGCGCATGCTCAAGGCGGTCGACTGGATGCTCTCGAAAGAGGTGCGGCACAAGGGCGACTGGGCCGAGAAGGTGCGCAATACCGAGCCGGGCGGCTGGTATTTCGAGTTCAACAACGAGTGGTATCCGGATGTGGATGATACCGCCCAGGTGCTGCTTGCGCTGAACAAGGTCGATAATCCGCGCGAGCGTTACCAATACGACGTATGCCGACGCGCGCTGGACTGGATTTTTGCGATGCAGTGCCGCAACGGCGGCTGGGCATCGTTCGACAAAGACAATACCAAGATGATCTTCCAGTACATCCCATTTGCCGACCACAACGCGATGCTGGACCCGCCGACGGTCGACATTACGGGCCGGGTGCTGGAAACGCTTTCGATTTACGGGTACACCCGCACTGACAAGCGTGTGGAGCGGGCGATCAAGTTTGTTTTCGACGAACAGGAATCAGACGGTTCATGGTTCGGCCGCTGGGGTGTGAATTATCTGTACGGGACGTTTCTGGTCCTGCGCGGCCTGGAAGCAATCGGCATCTGGAATCACGAGCCGCAGATCCAGCAGGCAGCCGAGTGGATCCGCATGGTGCAGAACGCGGATGGGGGATGGGGCGAGAGCTCCCTGAGCTATGACGAGCCCGATACGCGCGGCATCGGCATCAGCACGCCTTCACAGACGGCGTGGGCGGTCCTGGGTCTTCTGTCGGCGGGCGACAAACGTTCTGATTCCGTGGCAAAGGGCGTTCGCTGGCTCCTTGAGCATCAAACGGCGCAAGATGGGTGGGATGAATCCACCGGAGCCGGGCAACATAAGCAGGCTATTTACACTGGAACTGGATTTCCACGGGTGTTCTATCTCGCCTATCATCAATATCGCGAGTACTTTCCTTTGCTGGCACTTACAACGTATAAACGTGCGGTGGAACGTGGGGATGAGTAAAGTTGGAAGCTTGGCGCAATGAAGAATTGATGCGAAAGAATGTGCAATTGAAAAAGCCGCACCACGAACAGCAACGTTAAGCGAGGCTTATACATGGCAGTACCCGTATCCCAGGCTTGGACCGTGGCCACTTACATCCTGAGGCAGAAGATGAGCGGACGCAAACGCTTCCCGCTCGTGACCATGCTGGAGCCGCTGTTCCGCTGCAACCTGGCCTGCGCCGGCTGCGGCAAAATCCAGTACCCGGCGCACATCCTCAAGCAGGAGCTTTCGCCCGAGGAGTGCTTCCGCGCGGTCGAGGAAGCCGGGGCACCGATGGTTTCGATCCCCGGCGGCGAGCCGCTGTTGCATCCGCGGATCGCCGAGATCGTCGCCGGGCTGGTGGCACGTAAGAAGTATGTGTACATGTGCACCAACGCACTGTTGCTCAAGGAAAAGCTGCACCTGTTCAAGCCCAGCAAGTACCTGTCGTTCTCGGTGCATCTGGACGGCCAGCGCGAGCATCATGATTTTTCGGTGTGCCGCGAGGGTGGGTACGATATCGCCGTCGAGGGCATCAAGGCTGCGGTCGCGGCGGGTTTTCGGGTCACGACCAACACGACGCTGTTCGACGGTGCCGACCCGAACTCCGTGCGCGCGTTCTTTGACGAGCTCATGGCGCTCGGAGTCGAGGGCATGATGGTAGCGCCTGGTTATACCTACGAGAAAGCACCGGACCAGAAGCACTTTCTGGGCCGCGCCCGCTCGCGCCGGCTTTTCCGCGCCATCCTGTCGAATCGCAAGGAAACCTGGAAGTTCAATGCTTCGCCTATGTACATGGAGTTCCTGATGGGCAAGCGCGAATTTACCTGCACACCGTGGGGCATGCCGGCGTACTCGGTATTTGGCTGGCAAAAACCCTGTTATTTGTTGCAGGACGGCTATGCCGACACCTTTCAGGAACTGATCGACGAGACAGACTGGTCGAAGTATGGAACAGAAAGCGGCAATCCGAAGTGCGCGAACTGCATGGTGCATTCCGGCTACGAAGCCTCGGGCGCGTACTACACATTCGCTTCTTTCCGTGGGCTGCTCGATACGGCGATCGCAACACTGTTCAGTAAGTACGAAGACCATGGTGCGCTCGACTTGTTGAACGAGCCGAAAGCGCCGGCCCACGGCTCGCTTGTGCAGATTGGCGCAAGCAACTCAGTGCAGACGCGAATGAATGTGGAGCAGGAGACGACGGTCTGATGCAACCCGACCTGATTCAGCCCGACCTGATTCAGCCCGACAACGCGACGACCGCACAACCCGTCGTACCGCACATGGATGTCGTACCGCACATGGATGTCGTACCGCACATGGATATGGACGCGCATGTCGCGCCGGACCAGTTGGAAGTGGCGGCAGGCCGCGAGCGCGAAGATTTGCAGGGCTGGATACCCGAGCTTGCGGGCGACGAAGAAAAGCGGATCGCGTTTGAAAAAGCCTTCGACTATCGCGGGGATGTCACGCTCACGCTGCACGACGGGCGCGTCGTCTCGGGCTATATCTTCGACCGGCGAATTGGGAACACGCTCGATGACTCAGCCGTGCGGATCATTCCTGCGACAGAGCAGACCAAGCTGACGATTCCATATAACCAAATCGCGGCGCTCACATTCAGCGGGCGCGATACGGCTGCGGGCAAGAGCTTTGAAGCCTGGGTAAAGAAGTATCGTGAAAAGAAGGCGCAAGGAGAAACGAATATTGCGCTTGAGCCGGAAGCTCTTGATTAAAGGTCCGGGCTCGAAAGTCGGGAAGGGTAGCCCGCGTCCCTGGTGTTGACGCGGGCTTTTGCCTAGCTAGGCTCCGGGCGCCTTCACAGCCAGAATCTCTACCTTTGTGTCGAGATCGGGTGATTTCACGAAAAGGTCGTCCGCCTTCGCCATCAGTGCTTTGGCGATTTCGCCGGAAAGATGCGCGTCCCGTGCCGCACCGTCGGCAAAAGTGTCGAAGATGCCGTACTGCGAGGGCCCGATCTTGAGCGCATACCAGGTCGTGGTGCCGGTTTCAGCCTGCGCCAGTGGAAGTGCTGATTTCAGAAATGCCTCGACCTCAGCTTCCTTGCCCGGTTTTGCCTCCATGTATCCCCATACCGCGAGCGTGTCCATGTATGTCCTCCGAAAGGTTGAGATGCACGGGCGCAATCGTACAATGGTAACGGTGCGATGAAAGTATTCGTAACAGGGGCAACCGGCTTTCTCGGCGCGCATGTAGCGCGTGCGCTCATGGCGCAGGGAGCCCAACTGCGCGTTCTGGTAAGGCCTACAAGCGATTTGCGAAATCTTGCGAACCTGCCCGGATTCGAGCAGGTCACGGGCGATCTGCGCCAGCCGGAGTCGCTGCGCGTGGGCCTTCGCGGCTGCGATGCGCTGATGCACGTCGCGGCCGATTACCGGCTATGGGTGCGCGATCCCCAGGCGATGTACGCGGCCAATGTCGAGGGGACACGGTCACTGCTTCGCCTGGCGCGGGAAGAGGGCGTCGGGCGTACGGTGTACACCTCAAGCGTTGCCACAATGGGTTTTAAAAGCGACGGCACCATCGTGGATGAGACAACGCCGGTCTCGCTCCCCGACATGATCGGCCACTACAAACGCTCCAAGTATCTTGCTGAACAAGTCGCGCTCGAAGCAGGGCGCGCCGGCCAGCATGTCATCACCCTCAACCCCACGACGCCGATCGGTGCCGGTGACCTGAAACCGACGCCAACAGGCCGCATTCTTGTGGACTTCCTGAACGGTAACTTTCCGGCCTACATGGACACTGGGCTAAACCTGGTGGACGTGAGCGAGGTAGCGCGGACGCATGTTGCCGCGCTTGAGCGTGGGCGGCTGGGCGAGCGCTACATCCTGGGCGGCGAGAACCTAACGCTGAAACAGATCCTGGACAAAATGTCGGCCATCACGGGCCTGCCTTCGCCGAAGCATAAAGTTCCGGTGCCGGTCGCGATGGCGTTCGCGTTTTTCGATGAATGGATTACCGGGCGCATGCGGGGCAAAGAGCCGCGCGCGACCGTGGAGGCGGTTCGCATGGGGCGAAAGATGATGTTTGCATCGTCAACGAAAGCGGAGCGGGAGTTGGGTTTTCGCAGGGTGCCGGTTTATCACGCATTGCGCGCCGCAATCGATTGGTTCCGCGCCAACGGATACGCGCCGCTAGGAGTGGAGAGCGCATGATGCGGATCGGCATTGTCGCGGCGCTGCCCGGCGAGCTGCGTCCGCTGGTACGTGAGTGGCCGCGCACCGATCACGTATGCATCGGGCAGGTTGGCAGCGTTCAGTGCTTCGCCGCGTGTGAGGGCATAGGGGCGGCGGCGGCCACGCGGTCGTTCGCGGCGATCCGGGCGGCGGCGGATGGTCTCGACGCCATTATTTCGTACGGCTTTGCCGGCGCGTTGAGCTGTGGAGTCAAGCCGCCTGGGGTGCACGCCGTTGCCGAGGTGGTGGATGCGCGCACGGGAGAGCGTTTCGTGACGGATACCCAAAGGCATGGACCGGGCGCCCCGCTACGTTTAGTCACGCTCGATCACGTTGCGGGCAGCGGGGAAAAGCGGCCGCTCGCCAAACGGTATCAGGCCACCCTGGTCGATATGGAAGCGGCGACGATCGGGCGACTTGCACGGGCGCACGGCCTTCCGTTTTTGTGCTTTAAGGGCATTTCTGACGGCTACACGGATGAGCTGCCTGACTTCAACCGCTTTATTACGCCCGCCGGGCAGCTGCGCACCACTGCTTTTGCCTCCCATGCGCTTCTCCATCCTCGCAGCTGGGGGGCGTTGCTGACGCTCGGGCGCAATAGCCGGGCCGCAGCCGAAGCGCTCGCCCGTACACTGCCGGACACGCTCCGCGGTTCAACCTTGATATTCTAAAGGCCATGGCATCAGCGACACAGAGCATGCAGGAACGTACGGGTACGATCCCAGTGACCATGTTGGCTGCCGTGTACCACGGCGTGCATGACGTGCGCATCGAAACGGTGCCCACCCCGAAGATCGGCGCGGGAGAAGTGCTGTTGCGCGTCGAGGCCTGCGGCATTTGTGGGACCGACCTCAAAAAAATTCACAGCGGCTCTCACTCCGCACCGCGCGTGTTCGGGCATGAGACAGCCGGCACGGTGGTTGCCGTGGGTGAGGGTGTGAGCAATTTCGCACCGGGCGATCGCGCCATGGTGTTTCACCACATCCCCTGCGGCCATTGCTATTACTGCCGCAAAAAGACGTTCGCGCAGTGCCCCGTGTACAAAAAGGTCGGCGTGACGGCCGCGTATGAGCCCTCGGGCGGCGGCTTTGCCGAGTACGTGCGGGTCATGGACTGGATCGTCGAGCGGGGTCTGGTAAAGATTCCCGACGGCGTCCCGTTTGAACAGGCGGCCTTTATCGAGCCGGTGAACACCTGTTTGAAAGCCATCAAGAATCTCGCGCTTGAGCCGGATGAAACGGTACTGGTGATCGGCCAGGGGCCGATCGGCGTCATCCTTGCAGTGCTCGCTGCGCGTACCGGGGCCAAGGTGCTGACCTCGGACCTGTATCCGGAACGCCACGTAGTGGCCGCGGAGTATGGTTTACGCTACCCAATCGACGCGTCGCGGGAAGATGTGGTCGCTCGCGCGCATGCCGAAAGCGAAGGCCGCGGCGCCGATGCGGTGATCCTCGCAGTCGCGGGCGATCCGTTAATTACCATTGCAATGGACGCTGCACGCTGCGGTGGGCGCGTGCTGCTGTTCGCGCAGACACAGCATGGCGAGGCACCGATCGATCCCGCGGCGATCTGCATGGACGAGAAGTCTCTGCTTGGTTCCTACAGCGCTTCAGTAGGCATTCAGGACGAAGGCGCGGCGCTTGTTTTCGAGGGATATCGCAATGGTTTCGATCTCACGCGATTGATCTCGCACCGGTTTGCGCTCGCTGACGCGGTGGAGGCCATCGATATGGCATCGCACCCGATAGCGAATTCGATGAAGATTTTTATCACTCCCCAGATAAGTACACAGGTCCATACGCGATGAGCGCACTGGTTTTCCCCAAGCCGAGCGAGCATACCATGCAAGCAGCCGTGCTGTACGGCAAGGAGGATCTGCGGCTTGAAACCGTGGCGCAGCCGCGCATTGATGGGGGGGAACTGCTGCTGCGCGTCGGCGCGGCGCTCACCTGCGGGACCGACCTGAAAGTGTTCCGCCGCGGCTATCATGCGCGCATGCTGCGGCCGCCAGTTCCGTTTGGGCACGAGGTGGCGGGCACGGTGGAAGAGTCGTTTGACGATGGTTCTTTTACGACCGGCGACCGTGTCGTCGTGCTCAACTCCGCGCCGTGCGGGCACTGCTTCTTCTGCCGCGGCGGGCAGGAAAATCTGTGCGATGACCTGTTATTCAACAATGGCGCCTACGCGCATTACCTCCGCGTGCCCGCGCGCATCGTCGAAAAGAATACGCTGCTGATCCCGGACGAAATGCCTTTTGCCCATGCCGCGCTGACCGAGCCGCTGGCCTGCGTCGTGCTCGGGCTCGAAGAGGCGCATGCGCGTGCCGGCGACACACTGGCGGTTATCGGCGCAGGGCCTATCGGCTTGCTCTTTGTGCATGCGGCAGCACTGGCCGGCCTCCACGTCATCGCGGTGGTCAAGCATCCTGACCAGGCGGGAACCGCGCGCTCGCTGGGCGCGGCAGAGACTGTGCTGCTCAAAGGTAGCAGCAGCCCCGTCCCTGCCGTACGCGCCCTCACCGAGGAGTATCGCGGTGTCGATATTGCGATCGAAGCGGTCGCGAGTCCGCTGACCTGGGGCTGGGCTGTCGACATGGCTCGCAAGGGTGGGACCGTGAATTTCTTCGGCGGTCCTCCGGCGGGTACGCGCGTGGCGCTCGACACAAACCAACTCCATTACAGTGGTCTCACGCTGCGCGCCAGCTTTCATCACACCCCCGCCACGGTGCGCCGCGCCTTTGCCTTGCTGGCAAGCGGCCGTTTCAAGGCCGAAGCCTTTCTGACCGGGCGCGTCGGGTTAACCGAGGTGCCCGCGCTTTACCGCTTTCTTGCGGACGGCACAAACAGGGTCGGCACACCCCGTGGTGTGCGCCCCATCAAGACGGTTATTCTTCCGTAAGATATGGTGACCGTTTCCGTAGAACACGATCGCGAAACCCTGCTGGCCACGGGCTGGGCCGCGCTGCCGGCTGCCTATCGGCCGCCCGCGCAGGCGCCCACGCTGGCCGAGGCGCAGGCGTGGTGCAAGCGGCTGACAGAAACGCATTACGAGAACTTCCACATCGCCAGCCGGTTCCTGCCCGCGCGCCTCGGTGCGCACTTCCATGCGGTGTATGCGTACTGCCGCGTCTCCGACGACTTGGGTGACGAGGTAGGTGACCCGGCGCAGTCGCTTGCACTGCTTGACTGGTGGGAGGGTGAGCTGTACGCCTGCTATCGAGGGGACGCCACACACCCTGTGTTTGTCGCACTCGCGACCACGATCCGTGCGTGCAGCATTCCCATCGAGCCCTTTGCCGACCTGCTTACGGCCTTTCGCCAGGACCAGACAATCACGCGCTTTGCGACCATCGAGGACGTGCTCGGGTACTGCCGCTACTCGGCCAACCCGGTCGGGCGTCTTGTGCTGTACATCGCGGGCTACTCCGATGAAGAACGCTTTCGCTTGTCGGACGCAACTTGCACGGCGCTGCAGCTCGCGAACTTCTGGCAGGATGTGCGGGTGGACCACGCGAAAGGCCGTATTTATTTGCCCCAGGCCGACATGGCTCGCTTCAAGGTCACGGAAGGGATGCTCGCGGAAGGTATAGCGCAGAACCATGCAAACGGCGCCGTGCGTGAACTGTTGAGGTATGAGGTCGGCTATGCGCGCGTGCTGTTCCGTAGCGGCCTGCCGTTGATCGGCACCGTGGACCGCGAGCTCGCGGTAGACCTGGACCTGTTCTCGCGGGGTGGGCTCGATATTCTGCGCGCGATTGAAATGCAGGACTTCGACGTACTGCGGGCACGGCCGTCCATCTCCAAACCGCGTAAGGCGCTGTTGCTGCTGCGCGCCCTGGCCGGCAAGTATCTTCCCCTGCGGAGCAGGCGCGCTTGACGGTCGCGCAGGCATACGCGGTGTGCCGCGGAATCGCGCGTCGCCAGGCGAAGAACTTCTACTTCGCGTTTCTTGCGCTGCCCGCGCGCAAGCGAGACGCCATCTGTGCGGTGTACGCGTTCATGCGACACGCCGACGATATCTCCGACGATGAATCGCTTTCCAAAGCCGAGCGGCGCGCGCGCATGGCAGCGTGGGTCTCCGGATGGCACACCGCCGCGGAACAGGGCGACAGCGCCGATCCTGTATTTCTCGCGCTCAACGATGCGCGTGTTCGCTTTCGCATCCCGCTCAGCCTGCTTGACCAGCTTGTTGAAGGCACGGCGATGGACTTGCGCGAGACCGATCTGCGCGAAACGGATGAAACCGAGCATGATACGGATGAAACCGAGCATGATACGGAAGAAACCTTTGCCGATTTCCCCGCGCTCCGTCGCTACTGCTATCTTGTCGCCTCGGTGGTGGGCCTGGTTTGCATTCGCATCTTCGAGTACAGATCGCCGGAAGCAGAAAAACTGGCCGAAGAGCTCGGGATCGCTTTTCAACTCACCAATATCCTGCGCGACGTCCGCGAAGACGCCGAGCGCGGACGGGTGTATCTGCCGGTCGACGAGCTTGCGCTGCACGGGCTGACGCCTGACACGCTCGCCGCTGAGGCACGGAGCGGTCACGCGCCCTCAACGGCAGTAAGCGCGATGCTCCACGTACAGGCCGCCCGTGCCGAGCAGCTTTACGTTTCCGGCGCCAAACTGCTGCCGCTTATCGCGCCTGATAGCCGCCCGGCACTCTGGGTGCTGATAACGATCTACCACCGCCTGCTCCGGCGCATCGAGTGCGCGAACTTCGATGTGTTTTCAAACCGTGTCAGCGTGCCTACGTGGGAGAAGCTGCTGCTGCTGGCGCGCGGGCTGGCGCGGGCAATTGCAGCGCGCGCGCGTCGGAGTCCCTCGGCACGTATTCACGCGACGGTTTCCCAGACGAACGGGCATAAAAAGATCGCGATTGTAGGCGCGGGCGTGTCAGGGCTTGCTGCCGGCTGTGCGCTCGCCGATGCCGGTTACAACGTCACGTTGTTCGAACGACGCCCGTACGTGGGCGGCCGCGCTTCATCCTACGAGCATCCCGGTTCAGGGGAAACGATCGATAACTGCCAGCACATTCTTCTGGGCTGCTGCACCAACCTGCGCAGCCTGCTCGACCGCGTGGGCCGCAACGACGCCATCGCCTGGACCAGCACCATCACCTACATCGAGCCAGGCGGCCGTCGCAGCGTCGTGCGCCAGACCGCACTGCCGGCACCGCTCGGTTCCGCGCCCTCATTTCTGAACGCACGCTGTTTTTCGATCGCCGACAAGCGCGCGATTGCCCACGGGCTGCGCCAGTTCTTCGCGGGCTACCCGGCGGACGTGCCCGGCAGCGAAACGTTTCTCGCCTGGGCGCACCGGCACCGGCAAACGCCGGGCGCGCTCAAGCGTTTCTGGGAGCCGATCCTGCAATCTGCCCTCAACGACGACCTCGACCGCATCTCGGTGCACTACGCGGGCAAGGTGATCCGCGATTCGTTTCTGAACTCCGCGGAGGCCGGTCGCATCGGTGTGCCGCTGCTGCCGCTCTCCGAGATGTATGGGGGCGCCGCCGCTTACCTGCAAGCACGGGGCGGAGTGCTTCATCTGCGAACCGGTGTGGACGGGCTGGAGCAAACGGTCGAGGGCTGGCGCGTGCATACAAGCGGCATTGGCGGCGAGCAGTGGCAGGCATTCGACGAGGTCATCCTGGCGCTGCCGCTCGAAGCGACGCAGCGCCTGGTACCGATGCTCCCGGCAGGTGCCGACCGCGATGCCCTCACACAAACCCTTGAAGGTTTCGAACACGTCCCGCTCGCCGGTGTGCACCTGTGGTTCGACCGCGAAATCACCGAGCTACCCCATGCCGTGTTGCTCGACACGACGATCCAGTGGATGTACCAGCGTGAAAAGCTGCAGCCGGGGAAAGCGAAAGAGGGCAGCGGCAGTCACATCGAGTTAGTCGTAAGTGTCGCGCGCAAACTGGTCCCCATGGCCCAGCGCGAGATCATCGACCTCGCCCTCCGCGAACTGGCTTTATTCTTTCCGGCTGTGCGCGAGGCGCGGCTCAACAAAGCGATTGTCACCAAGGAGGTCCGCGCGACCTTCTCGGTTCCTCCGGGACTGGACACGCATCGCCCCGGCGCGCGCACCCCCTGGCCCGGCTTGTACCTGGCCGGCGATTGGACCGATACCGGGTGGCCGGCGACAATGGAAGGCGCGGCACGCTCGGGCTTTCTCGCGGCTGAGGCAGTTACCGGCGGACAGGGGCATTTCCTCGTCGCTGACCTGCCCCCGCGCGGGCTGATGCGACTGTTTGGATAACTCTCATGTCAAAACGGCCGCGCGACGTTCGATGTAGTTCCGGTGTTGTCCGGTGCCGCACCTAGTTAGAACAATATGTGCACACAGCAGTCAGGAGACCCCGCGTGGGAGAGCCAACCAGTTCCAACCAACTGATCGAAAATCACGGAATTATCGGCAACATGCGCTCGGCCGCCATGATTTCCATCGATGGCACGATTGACTTTTTCTGTTTCCCCCACTTTGATTCACCGACCATCTTCGCCGCTCTGCTCGACTCGGAAAAGGGTGGACTGTTCCGCATCGAGGCGCAAATGGAGGGCCTTCGCTACAAGCAGATCTATCTCTCCGATACCAATATTCTGCTGACGCGATATCTGTCCGAGGACGGGGTGGCGGAGCTTACCGATTTCATGCCGGTGGAGAATGCCGATGTGGATTCCACCTGTGCTCACCAGATCATCCGCACACTGCGGGTCGTCAAAGGCTCGGTGCGGTTCACCGTGCGGTGCGCGCCGCGGTTCGACTACGCGCGGGGAACCCACAGGGCGTGCAAGGAAGAAAAGTCCATCTGCTTCCATCCGGAAACCGAGGGTCTGGACTCCATGGCCCTGTACGCCACCGTCCCGCTCGAAGTGGACGGGCTCGATGCGGTAGCCGATTTTGTTCTGAACAAAGGCGAGACTGCTTCCTTTGCCTTTGGCTCTGTCAAAACGGAAGAAAAAGGTCCGGCGGAATCGCTCGACCAGGAAAGCGTGAAGCATCACTTTGAACTCACGGCGCAGTACTGGCGAGAGTGGATATCCAATTCGACCTACAAGGGCCGCTGGCGCGAGATCGTGAACCGGTCCGCGCTGGTGCTTAAGCTGTTGTCCTCGCAGGAGCACGGCTCGACCATTGCCGCGGTCACCTTCGGATTGCCGGAAAAGACCGGTGGCACCCGCAACTGGGACTACCGGTACACATGGCTGCGCGACTCGTCGTTTACGTTATACGCGATGGTTCGTTTAGGCCTGTCAAGTGAGGTGCAGGCTTACACCCAATGGATACGGGCCCGCTTCCAGGACGGCCTGAATGCGGATATCGAGACCGACGGCCCCCTGCGCGTGATGTACAGGGCCAACGGCGGCAGCGATCTCGAGGAGATCGAACTCGATCACCTGTCCGGGTATAAACAGTCCAGGCCTGTGCGGATCGGTAACGACGCCGTCGGGCAGCTCCAGCTCGACATCTACGGCGAAATGATGGACTCTGTCTATCTTTCCAATAAGTACTCGGCCGGCATCTCGAAAGACGGCTGGCGCCGCATCATCCGGGTCATGGAGTGGCTGGGGAGAAATGGAAACGCCCCGATGAGGGCATTTGGGAGGTGCGCGGAGGCCGCAAGCACCTGCTGCACTCCCGGCTTATGTGCTGGGTCGCTTTCGACCGCGTCATCCGCCTTGCCGACAAGCGATCCCTCGATGCGCCGCTGAAAGAGTGGTACGACACGCGTCGCGAGATCGATACGGACATTATCGACAACTTCTGGGACGAAGAGTTGCAGTCTTTTGTGCAGACCCAGGGAGAAAAAACGATCGATGCCTCGCTTCTGCTCATGCCCATGCTGCGCTACATCAGCCCGACTGATCCTCGCTGGCTCTCGACCCTCGCTCGCATCGAAAACTGCCTGACCGAGGATAGTCTCGTCTTCCGATACTCAACCGGAACCGATGGCATCGATGGCGGCGAAGGCAGCTTTACGGCCTGCTCCTTTTGGCTGATCGAGTGCCTGGCCCGGGCCGGGCAGGTGGACAAAGCTCGTCTGCAGTTCGACAAGATGATCGGCTACGCCAACCATCTCGGGCTGTACTCGGAAGAGCTGGGCTCGAGCGGCGAACACCTGGGCAATTTCCCCCAGGCACTCACGCATCTGTCGCTCATCAGCGCCGCCACCTATCTCGACCGCGTTCTCGACGGAGCGAAAGAGACCTGGGCTTAGGCCTGTGTAGGAAGCCCGGCTGTGAGCAACGACATCCGCTGGTTCTGTGACGTCCATGGCGCAATTACGGACGCTGGGCAATAATTCAGTAAGAGCAGTATAGAAGGCGCGCTATCGTCAAAAGAGGACGAATTCCGAATTGACGCAGGTGCTGTTGCTTCTTCTGCTTCTGGTCGGCCTTGCTCAGTTACTCGGCTGGCTTTTTGTAATACTGCATCAGCCGAAAGTAGTCGGAGAAATACTGGCCGGCGTTGTTTTGGGCAACGCTTTTATCGGTCGTTTGCCATGCGCGAGCCGCTTCATTGAGAGCGCCAACGCTACCCTCTTCAGTCGTATGCGCGAATCGTTCCGGCGACACAGAGTCGTCTCACCTTTCGACTGGTCGGCAATACGGAAGTGCGCTGGTTGAAACATCATAAAACCGGTCTACATAGGTAGGAAGATGTACTTTAGCGCGTGAGCAAAGCTACACCTAGGCATACAAAGACCGCGGCGGCCCAGCGACGACGGTCCACATTTTCTTTCAGGAAAAACCTGGCGGCAACCGCGTTGGTCACAAAGGTGAGCGAAGCAGAAGCCGGGCCAATCAGGCTCACTTCAGCGTGGGAAAGAGCATACAGGAGCGAAAAGAATCCGCAAGCCATGCCGAGGACTCCGCCGCAGAAGCGGGGATTGGTGACCACGGCCCAGCTTGCGCCGATTAGCCCATGCTCGGCACGGATTGCGTCAAGATCGAGCTGGCGCATGGCGGAGGCAATCAGCAGGTCGCCTACCGTGGCAAACGTCACAATCGCTGCGATCATGGCTGTGACCTCCCCGCCGGGAGCCCCCTGCGTGGCCGGGATGCTCACAGGCGGCGCGCTTCACTGGCGCGAAGCGGCGTCCCCTGCTTGCGTTCAGCGTCGAGCTCACAATTTGGCTGCTCGGTATAGCTCCTGCTGTTGGCGACAAAGCCCACTCCTAAGGTGATGAGCAGAATGCCCAGCCAACGGGCGGGCGTGATCTGCTCATGCAGCCAGAAGCGAGAGAGCAGCGCAATAAGGACGTTGCCGATCGAGGTCGTGGGTAGGACGTAGGTCAGGTCAGCCCAGGAGAGCGCAGCGGTGTAGGAGGCAAAAAAACCGATCAGCAGCGCAATGCCAAGCGCGACGTACGGGGTGCTTAGAGCATGGAAAAGCAGGGCGGGATGGTCCAGCGAAACAGGGCCTATCTGCTTCATGCCGACAGCCAGGCATGTATCGCCCAAAGGCGCAGTGATCGCCACGATGAGTAAAACCAAGTATCGGCGGAGCGTCATGGAAGAATCGGCCATCAATCTTGATCAAGGTAGATGGTACGAGATGAGTAAACGCAGCCGGCATAGGCCGGCTGCGTTACTGATGTGCGATTATGCGCCGGCGCCCACAACTTCGCGGCTTTCCCGCGCCTTGTCACTCTTGCTCTGCCTGACCATCTTGTTGCGTTCGCCGCGCAGCTTCATGAAGGCCTTGGCCTCGACGTACAGGCGAGGTAAGTCGCGGTTGACGACTGCCTTCCAGACAACGCGGAATGCGGCTTTGGGGCGGAAGTAGTACTCGTCGTAGAAGCGGTGCACCATTTCGAGCACGTACTCGGTCGGCAGGCCGGGATACTCGATATGCGCAAGCTGGTGACCGCCCTCGTCGACCATCTTGTCTTCGTTGGTGATAAATCCGTGCTGTTTGGCATAATCGTAGAACTCGGTGCCAGGGAAGGCGTGAGCAATCGAGACCTGGATGGTTTCAACATCGAGCTGCTTGGCAAAGTTGATCGTGTTGCGGATCGATTCTTTCGTTTCGCCGGGCAAACCGAGGATGAAGTCGCCGTGGACCGTCAGGCCAAGGTCGTGGCAGTCCTTCACGAAGTCGCGCGCGCGCTGCACGGTTGCGCCCTTCTTGATATTTTTCAGGATCTGCGGATCGCCTGACTCGAAGCCGACGATCAGCAATCTGCAGCCTGCCTCGCGCATAGCCTTCAGCGTATCGCGGTCGGTAGTGACGCGCGAGGTACAGGACCAGGTCAGGCCGAGGGGCTTAAGCTTGGCGCATAATTCGATGGTGCGCGCTTTTTGAATATTAAATGTGTCGTCATCGAAGAAAAATTCCTTGACGTCCGGAAAAAGCTCCTTCGCATGGGCCATTTCCGCCGCGACATCATCGGTCGAGCGCTTGCGCCAGGCATGGCCGGAGAGCGTCTGCGGCCACAGGCAGAAAGTGCATTGCGCCGGGCAGCCGCGCGTCGAGTACAGCGCCACATACGGGTGCAGCAGGAATGGGACGTTGTACTTCGTCACATCCAGATCGCGTTTGTAGATGTCCGTCACCCAGGGCATATCCGGCTTGTCGAGCTTTTCGACCTGCGGACGATCCGGATTATGCACGATCCTGCCCGACTCATCGCGATAGGAAATGCCAAGGATCTCGTTGCGCGGCTTGCCCTGCGCATATTCAACAACCGAGAAATCAAACTCGCGGCGGCAGATAAAGTCGATGGCCGCGCACTCGTCGAGCGCCTTATCGGTATCGGTGGTCACAGGCGGGCCGACAAACGCGATCTTCAGATTGGGATACGCAGCTTTCACCTTCTCAGCCGCGCGCTGGTCGCCGGTCCAGCCGATGGTGCTCGTGAACAGCACGAGGAACTCGTAATCCTTGAGGATCTCGATGACGCCGTCCCATGAGACATGGTGCGGGTTGGCGTCGAGCAGGCGCGAGCCCTGGAGTAGACCTGCCGGGTAGGCCAGCCACACCGGATACCAATAGCTCTCGATTTCGCGTGTAGCGGGCCAGCGTGAGCTGGCGCCGCCGTCGAAGTTCTCAAAGGAGGGCGGATTCAAAAATAGTGTTTTTAGCGGCATGGCTTATAAATATAAGTTTACCATCGTGACCTGGACAACGCTGCGACAGTCCGCTGTGTCTGCCGGAGAACACGGACCGGAACGAGAGTTCAGCGAGCGCCCCGGTTGATCCAGTCAGCGAGGCCGCCCCTAGAACGCAGAAATGAAAGCTGGGCCTTGAGCAAAGCGAAGCGCGCGTCGAGCGCGTCGCTGTAACGGACGCGCTCATTGATGCGGGCCTGCATCTCGTCCGCAGGGGTCAACGGCGCACCAGTCGGCGTTGCGGGTGGGTTCTTCAACTGCAGCAGCACGGACTGCAATTGCTGCTCCGAAAGCTGCGCCTGCAGGTCCGCGATGTGGGCCTGCAGGCGCAGTTCCGGAAAGCTTTCTTGAAGTTGTACGACTTGTTCCTCGGCGGTTTCGCGGGTCTGTTCGGCCTGCATATCGGCGTGGGCTGCGTCCGCGGCGGTTTCTCTCTCGTGTGCCGTCGTGACCGCATTGAACAGCGGCAACGTTATCTGCGCGGCGATGCCGAAGTTGTTCGGTTGAAGAGGATGGCTGTAAAAAGCATTGTAGTTATTCAACGTGGTGTCGAGGAATTGATAACTGAAGCCAAAACCGATCTGCGGTCGATAATTCTGCCGCGCATCTCCATGCGCGATGTAATGCTTGCTGACCGCGTTGCTGAACCCTGCCTGAACACCCGCGGTGAACCCGCTGACTGGGCTTACCTCGCCGGATGGCGCTCCGGGAATCGTTTGTGGCTCCGGCTGTATCTCGTCCGAGGGCAGACCGGTGAGATCGCTAAGACGCTTGCGCAGCAGAGCCGCCTGGGCCTGCAGGTCGAGCCTCTTCAAGTCGGCCTGTGCGGCGGTCAATTCCGCGCGAGTCGCCGCGATCTGACTCTCAACCCCTGCCGAGAGCCTGTCCCTTTCGATCGAGTCCAGCTTTTCCGCATAACTCTTTGCTTCGTTCAGCGCAGCAATCTGCTGCATGATCGTGCTGAGCTGCAGATAGTCGAGCGCGCTGTCCAGTTCCACCTGGTCCAGCGCGTCCTGGAGACCAAGCGTTGCTGTATGCAATCCGGCTCTGGCCGCTCGAATGTAGTCCGGCTGCGAAAACGAAACAACCAGCGACTGAATCTGGGCGTTGAACACGCTCGGCACTCCGCCCAGAAAGCCATAGGAGTAGCCGGCGGAAGAACCTGCCGTCAAGGACGGCACATACACGTCCCGCGTTTGCGATACCACCGCCTGCGCCTTCGCTACATCGGCCTGCGCGATGCGCACGGGCGTACTGTTGCGCCGTGCGAGATCCACCGCTGTAAAAAACGAAAGCTGCGCGTGCGCCACACACTCCGGCATCAGCCACGTAGCTGCGGCGAGAGAAACGACGGCCAGCCTACGGCGCAGGAAAAAACTTCGGGTCAAAGTGCGTATTCCTTCTCGCGGCCTCATGCCTTGGTGTCGTCGCAACTGCTGCATTGAAAGCGATCGTAAGTTAGCTCGCGTTCAGGAGAGATTCTACTCTGCGCGTTCGACCAGGCTGGTCGTATCAGAGCATCGTCCGCACGGAGCTAGCCATAAAAGATGAACGTGCCTGTGAGGACGATGCAGGCTCTACTTCGAGATCTGAACAGCGGTGTGATCGGTGAGCGGTTGACCGCCGATGGCGCCAAGCGCGACCACATCGCCCGTATTCACGCCGGAAAGAATCTGCACCTGTGTCAGATTGAGAATGCTGCCCACCATCACCTCGGAACGCCGGAGCGAGCCGTGAACGACTTTGTAAACGAAGTTAAGTCCCTGCTCGGTATGGAGCGCCTCGCGCGGTACGAACAGGGCATCGTTCACATTGTTCGTGGTGACGGTCACATCGACGTTGGTGTCAGGGAGCAAGCCGTCGTGCGGGTCGTCGATCGAGCAGATGAGCTGGCCGACGTTGCGCGTCGTGTAGGTCACGACGGTAGCGGGCAAACGCGTGATGTGTCCATGCCAGGTCTGGTTCGGCTTGGCAACCCAGGTGATAGTGAGGGGCTGCCCGAGGCTGAGTTTACCGATATCCGGCTCATCGAAGTAGGCCAGCACTTCCATGTGGTTGAGATCGGCGATCTGCAGCAGCCGGTCGCCCTGTTGCACGTACTGGCTTTTCGAAGCCGAAAGGGAATATACGGTGCCCGCAAACGGCGCGCGCACCGCGCCTTTGCCGATCGCGTCCTCGGCGCCGGCCACGGCAGCCTGCGCCTGTGCTACCTCGGCCTGCGCCTGGGCCAGATTCGGCGAGCTGTTGCGTGCAGCCAGGCGCTGCTCCAGCACCTGCAGGCTGGCTCGGTCGCTGTCCAGGCGGCTTTGCGCCTGGGCCACTTCGCTGGGCGACGCCGCGCCTTTCGCTGCGAGCTGCTGCAAGGTGGCAAGCGACTGCGTGGCGTTTTGCTGCTCCGTACGCGCCTGCGTAAGCTGGCCGGTAAAGGTGTAGCGCTCTTCCGGAGCGCCGCCGGCGGCCAAGGTTTTCTGGTTGGCCACGGCGCCGGCGAGCGTGGCGCGGGCCTGCGCCAGACGCGTCCGCGCGTCGGCGTCATCCATGGTCAGCAGCAGCTTGCCCGATGGCACCGTGTCGCCCTCATGCACGTAGACTGCGCGAACCAGCCCGGGAAATGGCGCGTGCGCTTCGTAGTTCGTAATGGGCTGCACCTTGCCGTTGGTGGGGAGCGTGCTTCGGATGGAGCCGCGCACCACGGTAAACGCGCGCACCTGCAGCACCGTGCGTGTGGCGATATGCGCCAGATAGAATACCAGGGCAACCACGAGAACCGCGGCAGTCCAGATAAGAAGGCGAGTGTTCCGGTTCGGGCGTTCATTGGCCATCAGGTCTCTACGAAATCCGAGCTTGAGTATACCGGAGCGCCCCCCGGCCCCTGCATGCCTGCTGCCGCCCACTACCCCGTAAAGGATTAACGATGTTGCAGCTTCGGATCGACGGGAGCCGCCGGAGGCATGCCCCCACTGCCTAACTCGCCCAACTTGGACAGGTCCTGCATGGAAATCTGTCCTTTAAGGTGGACAAAACTCAGCTCTTTCGGCTCAGCCGAAATGACCACCATCTCGCGCCAGTGCCCTTCGTTGTCGACCCGCACGCATATATCCGAACTTTCCTCCGCGCTCCGCTCCTTGACCATATGCTTGCAGCCCGAAGCATCGAGCCGCTTCTGGAAATCCTCAACATCGGACATTTTGTACGCGCCTGCCGCTGGGTACTCGTAGGTGCGCACGTACACGAAATCCATCTTGCGCGCCATGTCGCCGCCGGCAAACCCCAGCATGTTCTTGTCCAGATTTACCTCGGAGCTGTTGCTCGATCCCTTGCTGAACTTTTCGACACCCGCGAACAGGTCGTCGTTGCGCAAGGCATCCTGGGCACTCGCCCTTGACGCACCCATGACAAACACGCAGCCCAGTGCTGCCGTCCCTATAACGATTCTCTTCTTCATTGTTGAGCCTCCCTCACCTTTTCGCTCGCTACCCCGAGTTGATCTTTAAGACCGCGTGCTACCGCGGTCTGCAACGTTGCATCCGTAATCCGCATGGCCAGCAGAAACTGCTGCCGCGCTTCCCGCTGTGTTTCCAGCCGCGCCCGATCGCGCATGGACGTTTCCGCAAACCTCACTCCATCGCTTACACCCAGCACGGCTGCCGCCAGCAGGGCCGCCGCAATGGCGCGATGCGCCCAGACTCGTACCGGCCGGATCCCGGTTGCCTTCGCCAGAACACGTTCCGCGAACCCGTCCGGCGGCTCAATCGGTTTGCGCAGTTCCGTGCGCAGGGCCATCTCGATCTCGTCCAAATCTCTTCTCCACTTAGCCACGGACAAACTCCTTCAAGGTGACCTGGGCCTTGCGGCGCAGCAGGTGCAGTCCACGCGCCAGGTTGCTCTTAACCGTTGCGGTCGGCTGCCCCAGCACCTCCGCGATTTCTTCCGGTGTCATTTCGTCTTCGCCATACCGCAAGGCAAGCGCTACCCGCATGGCATCCGGTAGGGAAAGCAGCATGCTCCCAAGCCGGTCAGAGAGCGGCGCGGGAAGGGAAGTGTTCTTCGGACCGTCCGGTTCAGTCTCCTCGCACCAGGCTTCGGCACAGTATGCCGGCTGCGTTTTGCCCCGTCGCAGCGCGTCGGTTGCCCGATGCACCGCGACCTTGCGCAGCCAGTAGCCCAGGTGCTCGGGCGAGGCGAACGCCTTGCCTGACCGCCACAGTTCCAGAAACACATCCTGCGCAATTTCCTCGGCCGCGGCACGATTGCCGGAAATGCGCAGCGCAATCGCGAATACCACGCTCCCATGCCTCTCCAGTGCCGCCCGCAAAATGGCCACATCGTCCATGTACACGGCTATACGCACGCCGGAGCTGTTTTGATCGCAAAAACTGCGGTCGCTCAGGTCAGATAAACTGGATCCATGGCAACTGCTACTCCCCGCTACACAGACGAACATGCGAAAGCCGGCCTCAATACCCGGTTCCCGGAGATCGAAACCTGGGAAAACCAGTTCGCGGGCTATGAAATCCTCATCGACGATCCGGAGTTCACCTCCGTCTGCCCGAAAACCGGGCTGCCCGACTTCGGTGTGATCCAGCTGCGCTACATGCCGCGCGAGCGCTGCCTCGAGCTGAAGAGCTACAAGGAATACCTGTTCTGCTACCGCAACCTGGGCATTTTTCAGGAGAACATCGTCAACCAGGTGCTTGAAGATGTGGTCAAAGCCTGCGAGCCGGTATGGGCGCACGTGCATGGCGATTTCCGTCCGCGTGGCGGCATCTCGACGGTGGTGGACGCGCGCTGGCCGCGGCCTGACGTGAAGTAAGGTTGTGATCTCGGCGGGAGCGGCCATGCATCTGCGCTCGCACCTCCTGGTTGCCGCGACGGTGGTCAACTGGCTGGTCGCGCTCGCCTGGATCATCCGCACAGCGGAGCTGATCCGCAACCTGCCGCGAATCCCTGACCTGCTCACCGCGGCGTTCGACCGATCTCTGCCCCCTGCGAGCGGACGCCCGTCGCTCGCCGTCATCGTGCCGGCCTGCAACGAGGAAGAGGCGATCGGAGATACGCTGCGTTCGCTGCTTGCACAACAGGGAATTGCCCTTGAAATCATCGCGGTGAACGACCGCTCCACCGACCGTACCGGGGCGATTCTGGATGGCATAGCCGCTGAGTCGGCGACGCCCCAGGTAGGCGTGACGCTTAAAGTGCTGCATATACAAAAGCTGCCCGCGGGCTGGATGGGCAAGCAGCACGCCCTGGCTTGCGGAGTGGCGGAAACCCAGGCGCCCTACTTGCTCTTCACCGATGGCGACATCTTTTTCCGTCCCGATGCGCTGCGGCGGGCCATGCAGTTTGCGGTCGCGGAGAGTGCTGACCATGTGGTGCTGCTGCCGACTCCCATCATCAAGTCATTTGGGGAGCACATGATGCTCTCGGCGTTGCAGGTGTACTCGGCCTTTGCTGTCCGGCTATGGAAAGTTTCCGATCCCGACGCCAAGGACAGGCTCGGTGTGGGCGCCTTCAACCTGGTTCGTCGCGAAGCCTACGACGCCATCGGCGGTTTCGCCGCCCTGCGCATGGAGGTGCTTGAAGATGTGCGGCTCGCGGTGGAAATCAAGCGGCACGGCCTTCGCCAGAGGGTCGCCTTCGGCACCGGACTCGTAACCCTGCACTGGGCCAGCGGCCTGGGCGGCATCGTCCGCAACGTGACAAAAAACCTGTTTGCGGGCTTTCGATTCAGTGTGCCGGCTGTGTTGTTTGCATGCCTAATCCTGGTTCTATTCGGTGTTTATCCGGTGGTGTGTTTTTTCGGCCCGCTTGCCATGCAGCTGGCCAGCGCCCTCACGCTGCTCTCAGTCATCGCGCTGTACTTCCTGTTCCGGCGCAAAGGCGGCTCGTCCCCGGCATTTGCTTTTCTGTTCCCGGTCGCCACCGTGTTTCTGGTGTACGCCCTGCTCCGGTCGATGTTTGTTACGCTCGCTCGCGGAGCCGTAGTCTGGCGGGGCACATCCTACCCGCTCAAGGAGCTTCGTCGGCGAGGTGGGCCCATGTTTTAGTACCACGCTCTAATATTTCGATCCAGCTTGACCCCTGAACACGCTGGCCTTTTTCTGCCTGTGCGCGCTCATGGCGGGATCGCGAAACGCGGTCCCTTCGCTCCCGGCTGAAAAGCCGCTCAGCAGCTCCGGATTCGGCCTGAACTTCTCCGGCCCGTCGCGGAACTGGCGAGCGTGACTGAGCAGCATCATCGACTGGCCATGCGCGGCATGAATGACGCCGCGCACATGCACGTCCTGCTGGCGGAGACTTTCAAGCGCGCCGACGTCCTTGCGATCAGCCGCCAAACTCACAACGGTCATTCGACAGCTTTCGTCCGGCGTTCCGGGCCGGCAGAGGTCGAGATAACGCGTGCCGTCCTCGTTCTCAACCACGTCATAGACGTGAGCACTGAGGCAGATTTCCTTGCCCGCGTGATCGCTCGCCTCCTCAGGCGAGTAGCACGGTCGAGTCGAAGCGAAACACGCCGTAACAACGAGCAGGGGACCGAGCGAAAAAAGCAGGGCAAGCCGGAGAACAGACATTGAGGCACCTGAAGCTGGGAAGTTGATGCCAGCCTAGCTGCTCCGGGCGAGAAACGACAGAGTACGTCGGTCACCTGAATAAAAGGCGCTGTCCCGGAACGGGAACAACGCTTTTCACTCTCCAGCGCTCTCGAACGAACCCGCTACAAGCGCGTCGTTATACGTCGTCAGTACACTTCCAGAAGCTGCGAACTCTCCTGCCGCTCGGCCCCGTAATGGCTGCTTACGTACCCGTCCAGAATTCTCTGAAAATCGCTCACGATGGTATCGCCGCGCAAGGTCGTCACGAGCTTGCCGTCCACGTAAACCGGCGCCTTGGGTTCCTCGGCCGTACCGGGCAGCGAAATGCCGATATTCGCATGCTTCGACTCGCCGGGACCATTCACGATGCAGCCCATCACCGCCAGCTTCATCTCCTCGACGCCGGGGTACTGCTCGCGCCAGGCCGGCATCGAAGCGCGCAGGTAATCCTGAATCTGCTCGGCGAGTGATTGGAAGAAGGTGCTGGTGGTGCGTCCGCAGCCGGGGCACGCCGTCACCTGCGGGGTAAACGAGCGAATGGACAGCGACTGCAAAATCTGCTGCGCGCACCCGACCTCTTCGGCACGATCGCCGCCCGGCTTGGGCGTGAGCGAAACCCGAATGGTGTCGCCGATACCGGCCAGCAGCAGCGGAGCCAGGCCCGCGGCAGACGCGACGATTCCTTTGACTCCCATGCCGGCCTCGGTCAGCCCGAGGTGCAGCGGATAATCGCAGCGCGCCGCCAGCATCGTGTACACGTCGATGAGGTCGCGCACGCCGGAAACCTTGGCGCTCAGGATGATCTGATCATGGCGCAGCCCGTACCGCTCGGCCGCCTCGGCCGACGACAACGCGGAAACCAGCATGGCTTCCATCATTACGTCGCGCGCAGGCAGCGGCGTAGCCTGGCGCGAGTTTTCATCCATCATCGTGGTCAGCAGCGCCTGGTCCAGTGAGCCCCAGTTCACGCCGATGCGCACCGGCTTTCCATTCTCAACCGCAACCTCGATCATGGCGCGGAAATTGTCATCGTTTTTGCGGCCGATCGAAACGTTGCCGGGATTGATGCGGTATTTTGCCAATGCCCGCGCGCAGGCCGGGTACTTCTTCAGCAGGATGTGCCCGTTGTAATGAAAGTCGCCGACGATGGGCGTCTGCAGCCCCAGCCTGTCAAGCCCTTCGACGATGTAGGGCAGGGCCTGCGCTGCTTCCTCGTTGTTCACGGTGACGCGAACCAGCTCAGAGCCCGCAGCCGCGAGCGACGCAATCTGGTCGATGCTGCCTTGCACATCGGCTGTATCCGTATTCGTCATGGACTGCACGACGACCGGCGCGTCAGAACCGACGCGGACATCTCCTACCGTCGCCGTCACTGTTTTTCTGCGATGGATCTCGGGCATGCTGACCTCGGTTTCATTTTACAGGGCGGGTACCGCGCAGGGGAGGCACTTACAGTTCGGGTGTAGGCGCCTTGCCGTTTTTGCCCACCTCATCTTTATGCGCGGCGAAGTAGGTTTCCTCACTCGCCAGCAGCTTCCCCGCCTGCTCGCTCGCGGACTCGGCCGCATCGAGCGCTGTTTTTCTGGAAAAATCATAAGTGCGGTCAGGGGCGGGCGCTTTCAAAATGGCAGGCCACTTCGCGCTGCTGTCCACAATCGCCCGCAGCGCCTTGCGGATATCGGCATGGTCGCTGTCATAGGTGTCGACATTATCGGAGAGTTCATCGGCAAGCCGGGTAAACTCCTCAAAGCGTGCGCGCAACTCGGCAGGCCGATTGTTCTCCGTGCTGTTGGGCGTCAACTCCTTGATCGCCGCAGCTCGCTCATTCACGAACTTGAGAAACAGTTTCAGGCGTTCCAGCGGATTGTCGCCCAGTTCCCGAACCTGGTCCACCTGCCCGCTCGATAAGGTGTCGTGCTGCTTCTGCCCGTGAATAGAGTGGAGAGCGCAGGCCAGGGAAGCGGCAAGGAGAAGGATGCGGAGACGCTGTGCGGCCATAGACGGGCACCTGCCATGGCGCAACTATAAAGTTTCGGCTGTGCTCAGGTCTACCGGCACGCGGCACCCGGTCCGGCTGCTTTCCCGTGCCAGCTCGGTAAGGCACGCCACTGACCAGGCCACGCCGATGCCTACAACCAGCGGCTTCACCCCGAGAATGGCGTCGCGAACATTTTCGTAGTATTTGCGGTAATCGCCGGGCAGCGTGGGAACCGGCTCCGGCGCGCCCCCGGGTGCGGTAAACACGCCCCAGGACTGGGCCGATTCCTGGCCAAACCCTTCGTCCGTGAAGCGTGCGCCACCCTTGAGCGCTGCCTCCTGGGGATCGAGCCCCCATTTTTCGAAGCTGCCCTTGGTTCCGTGCAATGTAAACCGTGCGCCGGGGCTGGCCGCGGCCATGGTCGAGCGTAGCCACACGCGCAGCGCTCGCAACTCCACGTTCGAAGAGTTTTCATAGGTGAGCTGGATGTCGAACGCGTCGTCCACCACGCCGTGCGGCCGGGTAATGCGCACGTCAGCCCACACGCTTGAGGGCGAGCCGAACAGCGCCAGCGCCTGGTCGATCAGATGGGGGCCAAGATCGAACAGGATACCGCCGCCGGCGGCCTCGGTCTCCCGCCAGGCGCCCGGCTTCGGCTCCAGCCGAAAACGGTCGAAGTGCGACTCAAACAGCAGCGGCTCCCCAAGCCGGCCGTTGTTAAACAAGCTCTCAACAGTCTGATAATCCCCGTCCCAGCGGCGATTGTGGTACGCGGAGAGCACGACTCCATTCTCCTTGGCGCACCGCGCGAGCGCCAGGGCATCGTCGCTGGTCAAAGCCAGCGGCTTGTCGACGACCACGTGCCGCCCCGCCTGAAGACATTGCTCCGAAAGGGAGCGATGCATATGGTTGGGCGTCGCGACCACGCAGAGTTTGATCGTGGGATCCGCAAGCATCTCTTCAATCGAGGTAAAAACCTGCGCGTCGGGATACCGAGCGGCAGCCAGATTGCCCGAGCGCTCAACAATGGCGCCAACCTCGAGGCCGGCCGTTTCATTGATCACGGCAGCATGAAAAATCTGTCCAGCCAGCCCAAAGCCGACTACACCCGCGCGAATCGTATCAGTCATACAGGTATTCTCGCACCCCGATCCCCAAACGGCCGCAGGTTCGGCAGAGTCGAGAGTAAAGAAAAGGGCACCTCGGAAGGCGCCCTTTTCTGCTCTATGCGAAATCTCAAGCCTACTGGACGTCCCCCGCTTCCAGGTGCGATTCCAGGAAGTAAAGCTGCTCTTCCGAGTCAACGATAAGCTGGTTGAAGAAGTCCGACGTCGGATCATCGCCGGCATCCTCGGCCTCACCGGAGGCTTGGCGCAGAGACTTGCAATACTGGCCCAGCGCGTCGGCCAGCGCGTTGACATGGTCCATTCCGGCTACCAGCGCAATATTGTACTCCGGAATCTTTGAGGTGCTGGCGGATTGCCGCACGGTACCGTTGGCAACACCCCCCAGCTGGGTTAGGCGCTCGGCAATGGCGTCGATCTGGGGAAAGATCGTCTTGGCAACCTTGTCGAAAACTTTGTGCAGCTGGTAAAAGTTGACGCCTTTTACATTCCAGTGCGCGAACTTTGCCTGCGAGTACATGTCGAGCGCTTCGGCAAGCCGCTCCTGTAATATCCCGACAACCTTTTTCTTCTGGTCGTCTGTGAGCGCGATGCGGTTTTTATACATCCTGTCGTTGATCCTGGTATCCGGTCCCGGAGCGCTCTTGCTTTCGCGGTCCTGTTTTGCCGGCATTTCCTTTACGCTGCTCTGAGGCATATTCAATCTCTCCATTGTGTCTAGCTGGGAATCGTGGATCTGGTCTACCAAGCTCCCCTGACACAAAGTGGGATGCCGGTTCTGAGTGCAGGGCAGCCAGTCTCGCCGATGGCGCCCTCGGGCAAGCGCCGAGTACAATCGGCGCATGAAGCCGTATCAAAATCAATACAAAGCGAGCCCGCACCTGCCCGCGTGTGCATGGCTCCTGCTGTTTACCGTGCTTTGTACGCTCCCTGCCCACGCGCAGGACCAGAAGCGAGGGCGCAAGTATAAGGAACCGCCCCCGGTCGCGCATATCGCCGTAACTGTCACCCGCGCCTCCAACGGCAAGCCCGTCGAAAACGCCGCCGTCATCTTCCATACATTTCACGAGGGAAAGGACCAGGGCAATATGGAGGTCAAAACCAACGAGAATGGCAAAGCCGTGCTCGACGTGATCCCGATCGGCGATGAAGTGCAGCTACAGGTCTTCAAATCAGGGTTCCAGACCTATGGTGAGACATTCACCAACGACACGCCTACGCGCGATCTCGCTGTCAAAGTGCTGCCGCCAAACGGACAATATTCGATTTACCAGAGCCACCCAGTGGACGCGAATAGCCAGCAGTCCGTAACGCCCCAGCCGAACCAGGGGACGGCCAAGCCAGGTCCCAAACCGCATTAAGCCGAATAACGGGCTCTGCTCACTGGTCCGGATCGGCACCGGCCACGGCGGTGATCAGGATCTGGTCTTCGCAGACGACCAGTTGGCGTGGAATCACGACGGAACGCATATTGCCGCTGTCGGCGCCCGGCGCTGTGATGGCAATCCGGCTCACCTGTTCACAGTCGGGTCCTGTCGTCCAGCCAAGATCGAAAGCGGCATCGCCATGGGTCGGCAACAGCACTTGCGGTGAGGGCAAGTTGGAGCTGAGGTCGGCTGACGCGAGCAGCGGAGTGGCGAGCGACGCCGTCATGCTATCACTCGAGATTTTCCGGATCCGTACGTCTCCAAGAACGGAACCATCGGCACGGAGCAGGGAAATAGACGGAAACCCGGCCAGCCGGCATACTTCGCCATTGTTGCCGATACTGAATCGCAGCGTGTGCCGCGCGCCGTTGCTTTGCGCGCGGGATTCAAATAGAGATAGTTGCGCGAGTGTGCAGGGCGGTACTCCGTTGACATCGAGCAGGTGTTCACGCTTTGCGAGTCTCGGTCCTGAGACCGGCACCGAAAACGGCGCATTTGGATCGGCGGCGTTGTGCGTCATTCGTCGCGAAGAGCCCTCTGCGCCGAGCCCCGGAGCCCCTCCGCGCGCGACCTGGGGGTTGCGCACCTGATTGCAACCCGCAACCAGCAACAGGGCGCCGATCAGTACGGCTACGCGTGTTGAGCTTGAGCAAATCATCGTACGTCCCTTTCCCTCCAGGTATTCCGCTTCCACTTGTTTGTGATTAGCCGGTAGCTACATAGATGACCCGTCGAACGCGCAAGTTGTTCTTTCGAGCCAACCTTTTTCAGGTAAACACACTCACGCTATTTCCCGCCTGTAAGAAATCGTGCGTCTTACTCGGGATACCATTCGAGAATGCCCTCGCCTCAACTCCCAGACACCCTCCAGCCGAAGTCTCTCGCGGGCCGTCGCGCCCTGGTCACCGGTGCCGCTAAACGCATCGGCCGCGGGATCGCGGTAGCACTGGCGCGCGCGGGAGCGGATGTCGCCATCACTTATAACCGCTCGGCTACGGAAGCGCTTGAGACCGTGGCTGCCTTGCGCGGGTTCAACGTGCGAGCCGAGGCGTTTGCCTGCGACCTGCACGATCCGCAAGCCATCCGGGCGACCGTTCAGCAAGCCGGAGAGTGGGCGGCAGCAGAGGGGGCGCCCGCGCTCGACGTTCTGATCAACAATGCGGGCGCCTTTGAGACCGCGGCTCTCGAGGAGGTCACGCCCGAGCAGTGGGACTCCATGTTCAGGACCAACACGCGCGCCCCTCTGCTAGTCGCGCAAGCAGCACTGCCCTTTCTACGCGCCTCGCAAGGAGGCGGCCGGATCGTGAATATCGGATCGCTGGGAGGGCTGCACCCCTGGGCAACACACGCCCATTACTGCGCCTCGAAAGCCGCCCTGCACATGCTGACGCAGACCATGGCCAAGAGCTGGGCGCCGCGTGTCGCGGTAAACTGCGTGGCGCCCGGCATGATCGCGACCGGGGATGAAGCCAGCGAAGGCTACGCGCACTTCATCGAGAAAACGCCGATGGGGCGCAATGGACGAGTGGAGGATGTGGCCGAGGTAGTGCTCTTTCTTGCCGCAGCCACCACGTTCCTTACTGGGCAGGTGATTGCAGTCGATGGCGGACTCGGCCTGTAAACCTATTCCATTCCGAATATCCGCTTGAAAAAGCCCACTTTGCGCCGCCCGTACTGCATCTGCTGTTCTTCGTCGAAATGCGCGTACAGCTCCGAGGCATCGGGCTGCTCAGGGAGCTCCTGGCCGTCGAATACGGCGCGCGGATTCTCAATGCAGAGCCGCTCCGCTGTTTTCACGCCGTAGTGTTTCCTGACGTACTCGAAACCGCCGCTCATCACTGGCGGTCGCGATTCGAGATTGTGGGCGTCGGTCGCCAGAAAGTGCACCCAGTTGCGTTTCATGAACTTTTCCGCGGTCGCGAGCGCCGTGCGCCCAAACCTGCCGGTAAACGTCGCCGCGGTGATCTGCACCAGCGCCCCATCGCGAATCCACGCAGCCAGGCGCTCCGGATGCCGCTGCAGCACGGGGTTACGCTCCGGGTGGGTGATGATGGGCCGCTGCTTGGATACGATCAGCTCATACAGGCTGTCGGTCGTGCTCTCGGGAATGGACGTATCGGGGAACTCGATCAGCACATACTTGCGGCCGTTAATGGAGTAACGGCCCGGGTGGTCCAGCGCATCCTGGATATTGTCATAGGACATGTGAAAGTCGCAGCCCAGGCCAAGCGTGACTTTGCCGCCGGTGCGGGTGCGCAACTCATCGAGCAGCGCTTCATTCTTTTCGCGGCTGTAGGTGAAGCGATCGTTGGCGTGCGGCGTACAAACGATGTGGGTAATGCCGTCCCGCGCCGCGACCTCTACCATTTTGACGGACGTTTCCATGTCGCGCGAGCCGTCGTCGAGGCCGGGAAGCAGATGGTGGTGAATGTCGATCACAAGATTCTCCCTTACGCCCGAACCGCGTTTGCATCTCGAAGCGCCAGCACCAGCGACTCGAAGATACCGAATCCGTCCACGGACCCGAGCAGCTTTTCGCTGGACCGGTCCGGGTGGGGCATCATCCCCAAAACGTTACAGCCGACATTCATGATCCCGGCGACGTTTGCGAGCGATCCGTTCGGATTGCTTTCCGCCGTGACTCGGCCCTCCGCGTCACAATACCGGAAAGCAATACGGTTGTCGCGCTCCAAGAGGGCAAGCGTCTCCCCGTCACAAAAGTAGTTGCCTTCCATATGGCCGACCGGAATCTTTAACACCTGGCCGGACCGCAGCTCGCGAGTAAACATGGTTCGGTCGTTTTCAACCCGGAGATACACCTGACGGCAGACATATTTGAGGCCTGCGTTACGCAACAGTGCGCCGGGCAACAGACCGCTCTCGCACAGGATTTGAAAACCATTGCAAATACCCAGCACAGGCCCGCCTGCCTCGGCAAACCGCCGGACTGACTGCATGACGGGCGAAAAGCGGGCTATGGCGCCGGTACGGAGATAGTCGCCGTAGGCGAAGCCGCCCGGAACCAGAATCGCGTCAGCATCCTCAAGCGAGTACGAATCATGCCAGAGCATCACGACCGGCTGGCCGGCCATGGCGGAAAGTACATGCGCCGTGTCGTGGTCGCAGTTCGAACCGGGGAACTGGAGAACGCCGAACTTCATGCACATAGCCTAGCAGTTTCCTGCCGCCTCGTTCCTTACTTTGGTTACCTTTTCGCCATCCTTCCTGAGTCCGGCCGACTCCAACCATGTAGCTCCATTGCGCCGAGGCCGCGAAACCATGCCACGAACAGCTTTGCCCGAAGGGGACGGGAACCGGCAGGGCTCGGTGAGGGTGGCTCGCACCGCCGGCACGGCGCTTGTGAACTGGTGGCGGGCCGCGACGCTCGAAGGCTTATGCGTCGGCATTCTGTGGTGGATCGGCCTGACCCTGCTGCATGTTCCGCTGGCGCCGCTGTGGGCCATGATCGCCGCGCTGGCCGCGTTTATTCCTCACCTTGGCGGTGTGTTGAGCGTGATCGGCCCGGTGCTTGCCGTATCTTTCTCCGGGCACGACTTCTACAGGCTGGTCTGGGTGCTTGGGCTCTACGCGATCATCGTGGTGCTTGACCAGCTGTTGATCCAGCCGCTGTTGTTAAAGAAGACCACGCGTGTGCCCATCTGGGCATCCATCCTGTTTCCCATCGTGCTCGGCATCGTGATCCCGTTCTGGGGTGTGCTGCTCGCGCCGCCGCTGCTGGCCGTGTTCTATGCATTTCGCAAACCGCGCGCCCTTACTTGAACATCGCTGTGTGAAACACGACGCCCGGTGTGCGCATCTGCTCAGGCATGGAATACAGACAGCTTGGCTACTCCGGACTCAAGGTCCCGGTTCTTTCCTTTGGCGTCGGCACCTTCGGCGGCGGCAATGAGTTCTTTAAAACCTGGGGCAGCACACAGGTCGACGAAGCGAAACAGCTGGTCGACATCTGCCTCGAAGCGGGCGCGAACCTGTTCGATACCGCAAACGTCTACTCCCACGGAATGGCCGAGGAGATCGTGGGCAAAGCCATCGCGGGCCGCCGCCACGAGCTGCTCATCTCGACTAAAGCCACGTTCCCCATGGGTCCGGGGCCGAACGACCGCGGCTCGTCGCGCCATCACATCTGGGAGCAGTGCCACGCCAGCCTGAAGCGGCTCGGCACCGATTACATCGACATCTTCCACATGCACGGCTTCGACGCGCTCACGCCGGTCGAGGAGACGCTCGAAACCCTCGATACGCTGATCAAGCACGGCCACGTCCGCTATATCGCCGCGTCGAACTTTTCCGGCTGGCACCTTATGAAGTCCCTCGCCGCAAGCGAACGCCATAGCTGGAACCGCTACGTCGCGCACCAGGTGTACTACTCGCTGGTCGGCCGCGACTACGAGTGGGAGTTGATGCCGCTCGCGCTCGATCAGAAGGTGGGCGCGCTGGTATGGAGCCCGCTGGGCTGGGGTCGCCTGACCGGCAAAATACGCCGCGGGCAGCCCGCTCCGAAGGACACGCGTGTCGGCCAGGGTGGCGCCGCTGGCGGCCCGGTAATCGACGACGAGTACCTCTACGAAGTGATCGACGCGCTCGACGAGGTCGCAAAGGAAACGGGCAAAACCGTTCCCCAGGTCGCCCTCAACTGGGTCACGACCCGGCCCACTGTCGCCAGCGTCATTATCGGCGCCCGCAACGAAGACCAGCTCAAGGCGAACCTGGCCTCCGTCGGCTGGTCACTGACTCCGGAGCAGATTGCGAAACTGGATGCAGCCAGCGAAACACCGAAGCCATACCCCTACTGGCACCAGGCCGATTTTCGCGACCGCAACCCATCCCCCGTTGCCGAGTCGCCGCGGTGAGAATGGGCGCCGGAGCCTCGCAATGACCGGCGCGCAAACGGGGGCCGAAGCGTACCCGCGCTGCTATACTGAGCCGTCGCGCAGCGTAGCCTGCATCGAAACGCACAGCAGCCTCGATGCGCGGGCGCGAAACAGAACAAGCTGAGGGGAAACTCATGTCCGGCCATTCCAAGTGGGCGACAATCAAGCACAAAAAAGGCGCGCTCGACGCCAAGCGCGGCAAGGCGTTTACGCGGTTGATCAAGGAAGTCACGATGGCGGCGCGCCAAGGCGGCGGCGACCCGGACGGCAACCCCCGGCTGCGTTCCGCAATCCTTGCGGCGAAAGCTGAAAACATGCCCGCGGACAATATCAAGCGCGCCATCCAGCGTGGCACAGGCGAGATCCCCGGCCTGACGTATGAGGAAATTTCATTTGAGGGCTACGGCCCCGGCGGCGTCGCGTTGATTGTCGATTGCACGACCGATAACCGCAACCGCGCGGTCAGCGAGATTCGCCATACCTTCACAAAGAACGGCGGCAACCTGGGCGAGCCGAACTCCGTCCGCTTCATGTTCGCGAAAAAAGGCCTGATCGTCGTCGACAAGGCCGTCGCGGACGAGGAAAAACTCATGGCGCTCGCGCTTGAAGCAGGTGTGGACGACATGGCCGACGAAGGCGAATCCTGGGAGATCACGACCGACCCCGCGGTCTACGAGGCCGTGGCGCAGGCGGTTCGCGACGCGAAGATCGAGACGATCGTCTCCGAAATCACGATGATCGCCTCGACCTACACCAGGCTCGAAGGCGCGTCGGCCGCACAGATGGTGCGCCTCATCGATGCGCTCGAGGACAACGACGATGTGCAGAACGTTTACTCGAACTTCGATATAGATGAACAGATGGAAGAGGCCGCGCACTAGCGAAGGAATCGGGAAATCAGTCCAGAATCGCCATTCCCGAACAAGCGGACTGCCTTCGCCGGAAAAACCGGACATAAGCGTCGGTTCGCAGGTCTTGGCCGCTTCTAATAAACCTTGTCCGCTTCGTCCTCACGCTTGCCGCAAGCGCCCTCGCCACCTCACCGGAGATCATGAAAATACAGCTACTCGCTCTTCCGATTCTGCTTGCAATCCCATTTTCGCCATCGTTCGGCCAGGGTAAGCCCGCAACCGGAAACACCGCGCCCGCTTCCGCCGTGCTTGCAACTGATCCGTGGGAGTATGGCGTTTTCTTCGGCGCGGGCTTCGGCGTCGGCGACCGTTCCAGTTTTTCCTTCACCAACGCGGGTGTTCGCGCGGGTAAGGTGCTTACCGACCCGCACGGGCCCAGCTTTCTGCGCGGACAGTTCGAATACGCGGCCGAAGTGCTGCCGTACTGGCAGTCGTTTACGCCGGCAGCGAGCACCCGTGAGACTCGGTACAGCTTCAACGGGCAGCCCGGCAATCTCCCTTTGCCCTATAACGGAGGCACTTTCACAGGGATCAGCATCACGCCTATCATCCTGCGCTGGGATTTGACGCCAACTAGGAGGTTCGCCCCCTATCTGCAGGGCGCCGGCGGCTTGCTCTGGACCAACCATAAGTATCCGCCCGATGTGATCGTGCCTGAGGGCGTTCCCGGCGGCACCAGCGTCTGGAACTTCACCCCGCAGGGCGGCGTCGGTGTGCACTACTTCCTGCGCGACCGCCAGGCCCTTGACTTTCAAGTGAGCGCGGTCCACATCTCCAGCGCAAGCCTGGGCGACCGTAATCCAGGTGTCAACGCGAGCATACAGTTCCAGATCGGCTACTCCTGGTGGCATTAGCGCTTGGCGCTGCGCTTTGCTGTGAGGGTATTGAGTTACTCTCGTGCGGCAACTGCCGCGAATTAAGGCTGTCCTGCGTCTAAAATAGGAAACAAGTACGCAGGTCGGGTCCGGAGTGATCGGAGCCTGCAAGTGAGGTTGAACATGAAGGAACCGTTTCGTTTTTCCAGGTATCAATTTGGGGTTCGCGGGATGACGCGCATAGCGCTTGCCGCAGGTTGCATGCTTTCTTCCGGTTTGGCGTTTGGCGCCCAGCTCAGCACGGACGCGCGCGGTGCAATCCCAAAAGACGTGCAGCAGTTAATCGTGGTGGACTATCGCGCCATGCAGAACTCGCAGGCCGCCATGGACCTGAAGGCGCGCGTACTGCCGCCCGAGCTGAAGGATCTCGAGAAAGCGCTCGTAACCTCCGGGATTGATGACAACCACGACATTGAAGAGCTTGCCTTCGCGAGCTTTCACCTCAAGCCCGATGACGACAGCTCAAAGATAGTGGGCGTGGCGCAGGGCCAGTTTTCCGTGGCCGATATTCTGGCCGACTTTAAAAAGCGCAAGGTAAAGCCGCAGCTGCTGCGTACCAACAAAATGTATCCGATGACCGGCAGCGGCATGCTGGTATGCTTCGTGAATCCCACGACAATGGTGTTCGGCTCATCGGATGCGATCAAGTACGCGCTCAATGCACGGGACGGCTTGGCTCCCAGCATGCTGGCCAATCAGCCGCTCATGCAGCAGATGGGGCTCGTCGACACCGAGCCGATCTGGAGCCTGCTGGACGGCAAAGGTACTCAATTGATGATGCGTAGCGTTATGGGGCAGGCCTCGCAGCTGGCCGATTTCGAGAGTGTGCGCAAGCGGCTCATCAGCTCGCGCTACAGCATGAACTTCAACAATGGCGTTAAATTTAACCTGGCGGTCGTCACGCCCGACACGTTCACCGCGGCCACCATGTCGAGCATGATGAACGCGGGAGCCATGTACGAAAAAATGAGCGGGACCGTGGTGGAGAAGCAGGCGATCGACAACACGGATATTTCTTCCAGCGCTGGAACGCTGAACGTGAACTTCATTTCCTCCGACAGCCAGTTCGCGACGCTGCTGCACTCGTCACTGTTCCAAAGCGTGGTGCATTAAACGTATAGGCGAGAAAAAGAGCGCAGATGACCAACTTACAATGCATTCTCGTCGTTGCGCTTCCGACTGTCATTCCCCCTGTAGCCGTGGTTATCTCAATCCTTCGTTCAGACGCCAAGATCGATTCCTTGCGTAACTAAATCAATGCCGACATCCGTATTCTGAATAGCATTGTGTATGAACACTACGGGCGCCTCAGTAAGCTAGAGCCGAACAAGTAGGCCGACCAGCATATCCCGAGTACTCGCGAGAGTCCCACATCTAGATACTCGGCTTACGCTCCAGGATGCGTGCCGTGAGCACCACACCGCTCTCGTTATTGTGCAGCGTCATCGGAAATGCGAGCACGTTCCAGACCCACTCCTCGCCCTTGCGCGGCAGGTTCATTAGACCGCGAAACGTGCGGTCGATGTAGGTTTCGCGCGTGGTCGCGACCGTTGCCACGATCTCGCGCCAGTCCGGGGCCAGCTCCGGCATTTCATAAAACATATTTTTACCCCGGAACCAGTCGCGAGGCCGCTCCAGCAAGCGCGCGCAGGTTTCATTCACGTACTGCCAGTTCCCGCGCCCATCCAGAACTTCAAGTACCACGTCGTCGCCCATCGCCATGTTGATTCGCGAATAGAAAAAGTCGCGCGCATCCACCATCACCGGCTTGCCCTGACGCTTGGAGCGAAACGAGCGCAGCGCCGTCACCAGGTCATCCACCGAGCTATAGCCCTTCAGCAGATGCATGTCCTCCGGGCCGCCGAAGCGCCGCTCGAGCGTGGCCGACAGAATGATGATCGGCACCTCGGGGCGCCTCTCGCGTAGCTTCGCGGCGACCTCGGTCCCAAACTGCCCGGCGCCAAGGTGATAGTCCAGCACGGCAATGTCGATGGACTCGAGCAACGCGAGCGCCTCCTCGACCGTGGAAGCGGTTTCGGTCTGGTAGCCATGCTTGTGCAAGATCGTTGCGCGCAGCAGCAGGTTCTCGACCTGGTCGTCGAGCAGCAGGACCCGGATGGGCGGTTCGTCAGAGACGCCAAGCAGGTTTACGAGGTCTGTGTCTGTCGGCGATGGATCTGTCGGGGGCTGGTCTGTCGGGGGCTGGTCTGTCGGGGGCTGGTCTGTCGGTTCGGACATGAGGAGGGTAGATGCGCCCGCGCCTCACTCTCGATGCAAAGTTTCTTGAGCTTCGGCTTGCGATCCGACTTCAGGCCCGGTCAGCAAGCGTTCCAGCCTGCCTAGCCGGCGCAGTATCTCGGGTAGACGAGCAAAAGCCGCGGACGCACGAAGCCATTGCCGGTTCGCGATGGCGGGGTAGCCGCTGACCGTTTCGCGCGCCCCCACGTCGTTCGGAATACCGGTCTGCGCGGTCGCGATAGCGCCATCGCCGATAGACAGGTGCCCGGCCACGCCGACCTGACCCGCAAGAATGACGTTCTTTCCAATACGGCTCGACCCGGCCAGGCCCACCTGCGAGCACAGCAAGGTGTGCTCGCCCACGGACGACCCGTGACCGACCTGCACCAGGTTGTCAATTTTGGCCCCCCCGGCAATCGTTGTCTCCCCGATGCTGGCGCGGTCGATGCAGCTATTCGCCTGAATTTCAACCCAGTCACCGACCACCACGCGGCCACTCTGCGGAATCTTGTGCCAACCGCCTTCCTCATCCTTGGCGAAGCCGAAACCGTCGGAGCCGACCACCACGCCATTGCCGAGCGTGACGTGATCGCCCAGAATGCAACCCTCGCGCACAACGGCATGGGCATGGGCAAAAAAGTGGGCTCCGGCCTGTGCATTCTCATAGAGCACGGTATGTGCCAGCAGCACACTTCCGGCGCCGACCCGGACCCCTGGCCCGATCACGACATACGGACCGACATGCACGTCGGGGGCGAGCTGGGCCGATGGGTTCACGACCGCGGTGGGATGCAGTCCGGGGTCGTACCGTGGCGCTTTGTGGAACAGCTCGACAGCCCTGGCGAAGGCAAGGTAGGGATTCCTGATTTTTAGAGTAGGCACGTGCAGCGCGGGAAAAGCCGGATCGACCAGCACCGCTGCAGCTCGCGTCAGGTGAGCGGCAGAGGTATAGCGCGGGTTGTCAAGAAAACTGACCTGTTGCGGTCCAGCGTTCTCGAGCCCTGCCACGCCTGTGATCTCGACAGCGTGCGGCGAGATACCGGAGTCCGTGCCCCCGTGCAGTTCCGCGCCAAGTGCCTGCGCGAGTTCCCCGAGCCTCATGGAGCCATTGTAGCCGTCGAGAGTGAGGCCACGCAGAGGGGACAGGCGGACCGGGTCAATTTACCGCCAGCATTGCATGTCCTTTCTCGCTAGCCAGCCCCTCCCATATTTGTTACAATCGCATTTTGCCTCCGAGACGTCCGGCCGTAAGCTACTCATGGCAGAGAAGTTGCTTGAGAGCACGACAGGGAACCAAGTCCCGGGGGACATCCCTGTGATCTGTCTGGACGCATGCCCGAATATACCTACCTGCTTGAGAACCGCCTTACCGCCGCCCAGAAACACGCCTTAACCCAGGTCCGTGATGCGACTCGCGAAGCCGGAATGACTGTGTTTCTCGCCGGGGGCGCCGTGCGTGACCTGACGACCGGGTCGTCCGTCCGGGATCTCGATTTTGCAATCCAGGGCAATGCCCTTGACCTGCAAAAAGCGATTGAAACGCGAGGCGGCACGCTGTGGGGCCGTCATGACGCTGCGCGCATCCTGTTCTTCTGGTTTCCCGGTTCCGTGCGGGTTGAGGTGGCGAGCACGCGAGCCGAAACGTTTCCGAAACCCGGCCAGCCGGTTTATGAGTGGACCGGCATCGTCGACGACCTGCACCGGCGTGATTTCACCGCCAACGCCATGGCCCTGTCGCTGAATGACGGGTCATACGGTCTCCTGCTCGACCCGCTCAATGGTGTTGCCGACATCGAGGCGCGGCAGTTACGGCTGGTGAGCAACTACGGCTTCCTCGAAGACCCATCCCGGCTGGTCCGGGCAGTGCGTCTTCGCCAGCGCCTGGGCTGGACGATTGAAGAGCGCACCGCCACGCGCTACGAGAATGCCAAGAAAGCGGACAACTTCGACGCGATCTCGCCGTTTCTGCGCGGCTATGAACTGGAGGAGATCGCGGCCGAGGAGGACGCACTCCCGGTGATGAAAGCGTTGGAAGCCGAAGGCTGGATGAGCAAATTAATGCCCTCCCCGACACTTTCATGGACCAGCGCCGATGCGGACATTTCGGCTCTGGGCAACTTGCATCGCAACCGTATTCAACTACTCATGCAGGGCATCGCTCCCGACTTAACGGCCGCTCACCTGGAAGTGCTGACCGCTAAAATGGGCGGGGAAGCACGCGAAAGCCTGAAAGCCTCCATGGTGCGGCCAGGGCTTCGGGGGCAGTGGGAGTCGCTGGACACAGCCGCCAAGGAGTTCTCGAAGCAGCTAACCAGCAAGGACGCGTCCACGCCTTCCGCGACCTGGAATCTCTTCCACAAGTATGCAGCGGAGCCAATTCTGTGGCTCGCCCATACCCGCAAAGCGCCGGCCGTGGATGCGAAGTTCAATAACCTGTTTACCGTCTGGCCGGAAGCGGCTAAAAAGGTCCCAGTTGCGATGATGCTCGAAATGCGCATCACCCCAGACCTGGCCATCTATCCCGAATTGCTGCACGAACTCTTTCTCCAGCAGATCGACGGCAAGCTCGAAACAGATGAAGCGATGCGCGCATTTCTCGAGACGTACTCTCCTCCGGCGCCGCCCCCTCCCGTAACGCTGCGACGCTCGCGCGCCAAAAAATCGGAGGCAAAGGGCAAACGGAAAAGCGCTGCCCGCGATGTCGATGACGAAGACCTTGATGACGAAGAGGACGAAGACAAACCGGCAGCCCGTGGCGAGGAGGATGAGGACGAAGAATCCGCTGACGAGGAGGAAGGTCCCGCGGAGCTCGGTGCGGGCAAGAAACTGGACCTCGACAGAGTCGATCTGAGTGCCATTCTGGGCCGTATTGAAAGTGACGACGACGAAGACGAAAGTGAGGCCGAACACAGCACCGGTGTCAACAGTGCGGTGGAGAGCGATGAGGTGGAGGACGAGGCGGCGGTGACGATTCCACCAGCGCCCCTTGTGAAAGGGGAAGCTGTGGCACCCCCACCGGTCGCCAAGTCTACCGCGCCTGCAAAAAAGGCAGAAATCATGGGTGCACCACCGGTCAGGACAGTGCCAATAATCGAGATTCCGTCAGACGCTGTTCCGGAATCGCGAATGCCTGGGGAATCGTCTGTTAAAAAGGCCTTGGCTGCGGACAAGAGAAGTGCGCCAGCTAAAGAGGCGCCAGCTAAACAGGCAGCTGCCAAGCAGGCTCCAAAACCGGCTGCCGCTGCAAAGCCGCTACCACAAGCATCAGCAAAGAAAAGCGCTCCGGAGAAAACAGTGGCGCCGCAGAAAGCAGTCAAGAAAGCGGCTCCCGCAGAGAAAGAAACAAGCAAGCCAGCACCTGCAAAGGATCGGGCGACCAAACCGGCAAGGACGACGGCCAAGCCGGCAAAAAAGTTGCTGCCGATGTCGTGAAACCGGCCAGGAAGCGATAGCGGTGAATTTCAATAGGTTGACTGTCTAATCGAGAACTCTGAAGCTGAGTTTGCCAGGGCCTGTTACGCACTGCTTGTCTTCCGCTTCAAGACTGTGTCCATCGACAACGACTCGGCCTGTCTAGCCTACGCCTGTGGGGCGCTATAGATGCCTGGACTTCTGTCGCCATCCATCATCCGAGCAGGTCTCGAATGGAACGACCAGTGGCCGCCCAACAGCTAGCGCACAAATACCAGCCTTGGAGCATCGTTTCCCATCTTTGCGTTCGACCCTTTACCGCTCGTTCCAGCGCGCCTCGGCAACACGCCCCAAGCCGGTGAATGCATGAACATCGTTGCTTTCGGCTGTTTTTCCAGGCAATGGTTCCTTTTTGCTTTCATCGGGCGCGGGCAAGCTTCGGTTTACCAGTGAAAGTACCTGGGCCGTGAGCGCGGGCGCCAGCGGCGCAAGTCGTGCCATCAGCGCTGCCTGCGGCGTGATGCTTAGCTCTGTTTCCCCTGTCTCCGTTGCCCGCAAGATGCGGTTTGCCGCCCCATACGCATCGCGGGATACACCGGGCAGCGAATCGCCAAGATTGAACCAGCGAAACTCTTCCGCGCGCTTGCCTACCACCTTTGCATTTCGTGGCGAGCCTGTCCTCAGCAGCCCTGGCGTCACCGTAGTCACGCGGACGCCCTTGGCCCGCACCTCCGCATGCAAACCTTCCGAGAAGCCGACAGCGGCGAATTTGCTTCCGGAGTAGGGCAGTAAATGCGGGATCGCAACTTTGCCGCCGATCGAGGTGACGTTCACGATTGCGCCATCGCGTCGCGCGAGCATCTTCGGCAGCACGGCAAGCGAGGTGTGCACCATGCTGAAATAGTTGCTGCGCATGGCGTCTTCAAAAGCCGCCAGCGGCTGCGATTCAACCGGCCCCACGGAGATCACGCCGGCGTTGTTCACCAGCACGTCGATTTCGCCCCACTGTTCCTCAATGTGCTGAATGAGCCGTTGCACCTGCTCGTTTTCTCGGAGGTCGCAATGCGCTGTAAGCAGGTTCTCCTTGTCTGCGGCACCGCGGTCCAGCAGCAAGTTGCGCGCGCGGCCAAGTTCCATTTCATCGCGTGCTGTCAGCACCACTCGCGCGCCCGCTCGAGCAAACCGCTCGGCCAGCGCCAAGCCCAGCCCGCGCGAGGAGCCGGTGACCAGCACCACTTTACCGCGCACCGGGAATCGCCGCCATGTGCGCAGGGCTATCTCGCTTGCGGCCCATACCCCGGCTGCTACGGCGAACCATGTCCTTGCCTTGTTTTGTCCCTTACTCATAGTGCTTACGATGCGTATGCCGCCATCCCGACATGCCTGTGGTTGCCAACCCTGTTTTGCAGGCTTATCTTTCTCGAGGGAACACCAGCAGCAAAGGAGCTTACCTGCGTGCCGAATCCTCTGTACCGTCGAGCCATTCTCCCCGCTACACTATGCGCTTCGTTCGTTTTCGGGCAGCACCTGGAAGCGCAAACCGGGGCGCAAACCGGGGCGCAAACCGGGGCGCAAACCGGGGCGCAAACCGGGGCGCAAACCGGGGCGCAACTCCCTGACGCTACAAACGCTGCAAGCCTCGCCAGTACGCCCCCTATGGGCTGGAATAGCTGGAACTACTTCGCCGGACGGGTGACCGATGCGGACGTGCGCGCGGCCGCCGATGCGCTGGTCTCCACCGGCATGCGCGATGCCGGGTACGTCTATGTCAACATCGACGACACCTGGCAAGGTCAGCGCGACCGCCATGGTGTGCTCCAGCCCAACAGCAAGTTTCCTGACATGAAGGCGTTGGCGGACTACGTCCACTCGAAAGGACTCAAGCTGGGCATTTACTCCTCGCCCGGCCCCCAGACCTGCGCGCATTACGCGGGTAGCTACAGGCACGAGAAAAAGGACGCCGCGACCTATGCGAAGTGGGGCATCGACTATCTGAAATACGACATGTGCTCCTACGGCAACATGATGGACAAAAAGTACGGCAAGCCCACGGCGGCGAACGCCGAGCAGCGCCTTGCCGCGGACAAAGCCGTGTACGAAAAAATGCACAAAGCGCTGCTCGCCACGGGTCGCCCGATCGTCTTCTCCATGTGCCAGTACGGCTGGGATGATGTATGGAAGTGGGGCGCGACCGTAGGCGGCAACTCCTGGCGCACGACCGGCGACATCAACGATACGTACAAACGCATGGCCGAGATCGGCTTCGGACAGGCTGGCCTGGCCAAATACGCGGGCCGGGATCAAAGTTCAGGCCACTGGAACGACCCCGACATGCTTGAGATAGGCAATGGCGGCATGACGGAGGACGAGTACAGGACGCACATGAGCCTGTGGGCGCTGCTTGCCGCGCCGCTGCTCGCCGGCAACGATCTGAGCCGGATGACCCCCGCGACGCTTGCGATGCTGACGAACAAGGACGTGATCGCGATCGACCAGGACCCGCTCGGAAGGCAGGGCGACCGGCTCTCGCAGGAGGGCATGCAGGAGATTTGGTCGCGGCCGCTCTCCAGGGGCGCGATAGCCGTCGGGCTTTTCAATCGCAGTCAGGATCCGCAGCCGATCACTCTTTCGCTCCCTGCCGCGAATATGGGGCCAAACGCGAAATTGCACGATGTCTGGGCCAACCAGGACGTTTCCGCGACGGGTGGAAGCTATACGACGTCGGTGCCTGGTCATGGAGCGGTGCTGCTTCGGATATCACAATAAGCACCACGGTAACGGCGCAGTCCACAATTCCCCTCTGCATGTTGGGCGCCCGGGCGCGTAGAATAAGGTCGGGCGCCTTTCGTAAAATGAATTATTGGAAGAGAAGCCCTTGATTGAAACCATGAGTGCAACCCACCTGGAATCCGCGCAATTCTCCGCCTCCACCGGCGATCTCGTACAAACTCTTGTCTGGAATGCCTTCCGGCGCTGGGGCTATTTCGGTGCCCAGCTTGATCCTCTTGGGCAGGAGCTAGGGCCACTACCGCTGCCGGAAGACTTGCCTCCCGGCGCACGCGAAGAAGACATCGCCGCCGCCAAGCGGGTATATTGCGGCACCGTCGGCGCGGAGTTCATGCATATCCCCGACCGCGTGCGCCGCGAGTGGATTGCCGCGCGGCTCGAGAAAACCCCGCGCAAACTCTCGGACGGCGAGCAGCGCACGATCCTTTCGCAACTCATTCGCGCAGACCTGTTCGAACAGGTCATCCAGTCCCGCTATCTTGGTACCAAGCGGTTTTCCCTAGAAGGCGTCACAGCCCTGATTCCGTTTCTCGACGAAGCCTTCCAGCACGCCGCGGAACTCGGAGCAATCAAGGTCATGATGGGGATGAGCCATCGCGGCCGTCTGAGCGTGATGGTCAATACGTTTCGCAAGTCCGCTGCCGACATCTTCTCCAAGTTCGAGGACGTGAACCCGCGCTCCTTCCTGGGCGGCGGCGACGTCAAATATCACGTCGGGGCGACCGGCCAATACCCCACACGTTTTGGCACCACTCTCGCTCTGCACCTGGTTTCAAACCCCAGCCACCTGGAAGCCGTGGACCCGGTTGCCATGGGTCGCGCCAGGGCCAAGCAGGCCCGTATCGGCGCCGACGGCACCCGTCAGGTATTGCCGCTTGTTATCCACGGCGACGCCGCGTTCGCGGGGCAGGGTATTACCGCCGAAACACTGAATCTCAGTAACATACCCGGCTACACAGTGGGCGGAACCGTCCATGTGCTGGTCAATAACCTCATCGGCTTTACCGCCGAGCCGAGCGAGGCCAGCTCGTCGCGTTACGCCTCCGACGCCGCGAAACGTTTGCCTGTTCCGGTGTTTCATGTCAATGCGGAAGACCCGGATGCGGTGTTCCGCATCGCCACGCTCGCCATCGACTACCGATATGAGTTTGGTTCCGATGTTGTCGTCGACCTGGTTGGCTATCGACGACACGGCCACTCCGAGGTCGACGATCCGACGATTACGCAACCCTTGCGGTATGCCCGTATTAAGAATCACCCGCCGCTTTCCGAGATTTACGCGAAACATATCGGGGTTGATGCGACAGAGGAAGTTCATGCCGGGCAGAAGGTACTGACTGAAGCCCAGCGCGCCGCGACCGAGATTCAGCAAGTCGCCGTGCTCGCCAACCTGCCCGAATACTGGTCTGCGTACAAGGGCGGCCCATACAAGCCCGAGTACGACCGCGAAACCGGCCTCACACGCGATGAGGTGACGCGCCTCGGTCGCACTCTTTGCGAGTATCCCCAGAGTTTTCATATCCATCCCAAGCTCCGTAAGCTTCTCGAGCAGCGGCTTGAAATGGCGGATGGGCAGCGTCCGTTCGACTACGGCATGGCCGAAGCGGTTGCGCTCGCCTCGTTACTTGAAAAGGGCACCCCGGTGCGGCTGAGCGGTCAGGACTCCGAGCGGGGAACCTTTAACCAGCGGCACTCCGTCCTGATCGACACGGAAACCGAGCAGTCCTGGATTCCGCTTGAGCATGTGAGCAAAAACCAGGCCCGCTTCGAGGTTTACAATTCCGCGCTGTCAGAGGCCGGCGTGCTCGGTTTCGAGTACGGCTACAGTCGCGATTACCCTGAAACCCTGATTCTGTGGGAAGCGCAGTTCGGCGATTTCGCAAACGGCGCACAGGTCATCATCGACCAGTTCATCGCGTCGGGCGAGGACAAGTGGGGCCTGCTTGCGCACGTTACACTGCTGCTGCCGCACGGTTATGAAGGGCAAGGTCCAGAGCACTCCAGCGCCCGCATGGAGCGTTACCTGCAGCTTGCCGCGCACGATAATGTCCAGATCTGCCAGCCTTCGAATGCCGCACAGTACTTCCACCTGCTGCGCCGGCAGATGCTGAGACCCTGGCGCAAGCCGCTCATCGTGTTCACGCCGAAAAGCATGTTGCGGCACCCCGACGCGCTCTCGCCGATCGAGGATTTCAGCCGCCCAAGCTTCATGAATGTGCTGCCCGACACAACGGTCGAGAATGCCAAACGCCTGCTGCTCTGCACCGGAAAAATCGGCCACGATCTCCGTGTCGAGCGCGAAAAACGCGGTCACGGCAATGTTGCAATCGTCTTTATCGAGCAGCTTTACCCGTGGCCGGGGCCGGAGATCCTTGCCGCCATCGACGCGCATCCCGATGTGCGCGAGGTGGTCTGGGTGCAGGAAGAGCCGGAAAATATGGGTGCCCTGTTCTTCGTCATGCCGCGCCTGCGCCGGCTTGTCCGCGACGGCCGTCAGGTACTGTCGATTAAGCGCTCCGCCGCCGCCAGCCCCGCTACCGGCAGCGCCAAAGCACATGCACTGGAGCAGCATACATTGGTTGATTTGGCATTGACGGCGGGTGGAGAAGAAAAGGGATAAGGGTCAGCTTTGCCAGGGATTCACGATCGGAAGATCAAGACCTTGAAAGTTTTTTATATGCGCGTCACCATCGTGAGGCCGTGGACAGAGGCAGTCGCGGCGAGCAGACTGTCTACCGGCGAGCGGTCCCGAACGACCTGGAACTTCGCCCATTGATCCGCGATCAGGGTATTCCGCCGACAAAACCACTGCCTTTTCTACACCATGACGTGTAATGAACTAAGGCCCCTCTGTTTGGGCCTGAGCCGCTACTTCGCTGAACTGCGCCTTTGCATGTTGCAATTGCCATGTAGCCATAGATCCCTCAATGAGGTCAGTTTATGGCAATCTAGATCGTCTACAGTCCACGCTTTGGGGGTCCACCCTCACTGCCCATACGTCGCCGCCTCGCCATGCTTGCGGAAGTAGTGCCGGTCGAGCAGCGCCTGCGAAACGGTTCTCGCGTTCCCATTCAGTTGCAGCGTCACCCACGCCATCTTGGCGACCGCCTCCAGCACTACGGCATTGTGCGCGGCACTGTGTGCGTTTGCCCCCCAGGTGAAAGGCGCGTGCCCGGCTACCAGCACGGCGGGGATGGCGTCGGGGTCGAGGGTGCGGAAGCGCCGCGTGATGGCAAGGCCGGTGTTGTGCACGTAGTCGCCCTTGATCTCGAATGGGCTCAGCTCCTCGGTGACCGGGATCGGGCCGTAGAAGTAGTCCGCATGTGTCGTACCGAGCGGAGAGATGGGCCGCCCCGCCTGCGCCCAGGCCGTGGCGTACTCCGAATGGGTGTGCGCGACGCCGCCGATGTTTTCAAACGCGCGATATAGCAGCAGGTGCGTTCCCAGGTCGGAGCTCGGCTTCATCGAGCCTTCCACCACATCGCCGTCCATGTCGCACACCACCATGTCCTCGGCACGCATGGTGTCGTAGGAAACGCCGCTCGGCTTGATGACGACCAGGCCCGCCTCGCGATCGATGCCGCTGGCATTGCCCCAGGTGTGGATCACCAGGCCGCGCCGCACCAGTTCCAGATTTGCTTCGAGGACTTCCGCCTTCAGTATTTCGAGCATGGGTATTTCTCCTTACCTGTGTGAGCTACGCGCGCACAGGCGCATATGCGTAGACGCTACGCAAACTGAGCGCATTGGGTCAAGCCGCTGAAAGCAGCCGTCTCACTCCAGAACAAGAGCAAGGCAGAGCGCGCCGCGGGCTTTACAGGACTATGCCGGTACCCAGGCTCAGCGTGTGTGATTACATAGGGCGTGTCCGCGCGCTCTTCGCCAGCGCGGCGGGTGCGACCCGGTTCCCTCCGGTTGCGATCTCAAGAAATGCGTGCGCGGCGCGCGAAAGGGTTTTCTCTTTGCGAAAGACCAGCGCGAGCTCGCGAGAGATGCGCAGGCCTTCCACCCGGAGGATGCGCAGTGTGCCGGCGGCAGCGTCGCCCGCGACTACGGCCCGTGGCAGAAAGCCCATGCCCAGGCCCGCGGCGATGAGCCGCTTGAGCAGTTCGCTCGACTCTACCTCCATTGCGATACGCGGCTGCGCGTCCTCTCCCCGAAAAAAGTCATCCAGCTGATCGCGTTGACGGCCGCTTTTAGGCAGCAGCAGAGGGTGCTCCAGCAGTTCCGCCAGGCTTACCGCTTCACGGGCCGCAAGCGGGTGCGCCGGCCCGGTTACCAACATAATTTCATCCTTGTGGATGGGTTCGATAGTCAGCCGCGCATCCTTTACCGGCAGGCTCACGATGCCGAAGTCGACCTCGCGGTTCAGCACATCTTCAAGAATGCGCGCCCGGTCCGCGCGCACAATGGTGAGCGCGACACGGGTGTACTGTTTTTTGAACGCGGCAAATACGGTGGGCAGGATATACAGGCTGGTTGCCTCGTTGGCGCTGATTGAGACCTCACCGCGCGGCGAACGGTGCAGCTCGGCGATGGTGATGCCGATATGCGCGTGGCAAGAGAGCACATGCTCGGCAAACGGCTCGAACACCCGTCCCGCTGCCGTGAACGTAACTTTACCGCCATCGCGGTCGAACAATCGCGCACCGACTTCGGTTTCGAGCGAGCGGATCTGCGCCGAGATCGCGGGCTGCGTTACGCTCAGCTTTTCCGCCGCGCGCGAAAACGAGCGAAGGCGGCTGACTTCAAGAAAGGTGCGAAGCTGTTCAAAATCCATTGGCTTGGCTCCTTTTTACCGGGTGCGCACTGGCTGAGGTCCAGAAAAGCGAGGCGGACCTGCCAAGCATTCTAGCTGCCCGCTGTCAGGAAGAAAGGTCCGGGAGTCCCGGCTGAATTCCGCGCCTGCTCCGCTGAGCAGCAGTGCCTCCACCGCGGCGAGGTCTTCTTCCGTGTCGACGCCGCGCGTGTCATACGGGGTTTGGGACACCCACACATCGATCCCATTCTCAAGCAGGCGGAGCTGCTCGAGCTTTTCCGTCGCCTCAAGCCGGCTGGGTGGCAAACGCGGGAAACGCCCGAGCACATCCCTGCGAAATGCGTACAAGCCGAGGTGCTTCAGCGGTTGTACGCCGTCGCCGGTGCCTTCCCGGTCAAGCGGAATGGGAGCGCGCGAGAAGTACAGTGCACGGCCATCGCGAGCGCACACCACCTTGACCACGTGGACCGAGTGGAACTGGTCGGGCGGGCACGGGGTGGCCAATGTCGCGACATCCACTACCCGGCCGTCGCCACGGGGCACGAGCATGGGCGCGAGCAGTGCATCGAGATGCTCGGGGCGCAGCAATGGCTCGTCTCCCTGGATGTTGACGTAGATGTCGGCCGGGATCGACTCAGCAACGGCATGCACCCGATCGGTGCCGCTGGCGCAGTCCTCCGGCGTGAACACGGCAGGGAAGCCGAAGCGCTGCGCAAGCTGCATGATCTCGGAGGAGTCCGTTGCGATAAGCACCCCGTCGAGCGCGCGGCAGGCGCGCGCGGCGCGATACACCCAGGCCAGCATGGGCTCACCGGCGATCTCACGCAGCATCTTGCGGGGCAGCCGCGTGGAGGCGAGCCGCGCCGGGATGACCCCCAGCACGCGGGGTGGGGTGGAGGGGGAATGCGGGTGAGTTTCCTCGGGCGGCATGGACATGAAGATGAGATGTTGCGTTGCGCCTTTTATCGTATGCGCCTTTGGCGGAATGGCTTGTTCAGCCTGCCCGTACATTGCGCCAGGAGCACGTCGCCTTGTACGATAGGAGCTGCGACAAGCACGGCGGCGTAGCTCAGATGGTTAGAGCGACGGACTCATAACCCGTAGGTCGATGGTTCGATTCCATTCGCCGCCACCAGCCAGCCATCCTCTCATGCAAGCTGTTCATATCGCTACACCTGTGCGGATAAAGACACACGCTCCCTCAAAACGATCGTTCCGACACGGGCTCGTTCCAGGTAGTTCCCCTCGGGAATTTGTGCCGAAGCAGCAACGTAAGCGCAATCGCGAACAAGCTGATCAGTTCCCCAAAGATGCGGATCTCCGAGAGCACGCCGACAATGTACATGGCAGCGAGCATCATCGGGCCGATCCACATGGCGCGCCGGATACCCCGATTGGGTACGTCCTTCCAGTGAGCGTAAAGATAAATCCAGCTGAAGCCGAACATGCTGAGGTACGAAGCCCAGTAGTAAGGGCGGAGCAGGTAACCGATATTATCGACCACGTGAATTTCAAACGTGCCGATATGCGTGTGCTGTTGCACCATGGTGGCGGCCGGGTAAAGGTGATGCAGGTAAGCGCGGATCGCAAGCCAGAGAACGGTCAGGCCGAGGCTATGGACCGCGATGGAGCGAAGTGCCCGCTTACGTGCGTCTGGGGTGACGGAAGCCGAGGCGTACAGCATGTACATGGGGACGAGAAACAGCGTGGACTCGCGATTGAGGCTCCCAATTGCAAAACAAAGATAGAAAAGCGGCATGCGCCCGGCGATAAACAATGAGATCGCAATGGCAAAGAAAGCCATGCTGGGCAGGTCGTACGGGAGCAGGAAGGGCGTGCAGCAGGGGTGGCCGAAGTCGAGCAGGTAATGGAAGTAAGCCATGAAGATGACCAGAAGTGCCCACCAGCGGCTGGTGACCGTGTCACCGGTGAGTCGCTCGAGCGAGCAGCGTGTGGCGTAAACGGCGGCCAGGAGGGATAGAAAGACCAGCCCGAGCAGAACAAACGAGTGCACCTCGTTCATGCGGGAGGGAAGATGCGCCAGGATGGCTCGCGGGATATGGATGTGTCGATCGGCAGCCCCAAGAATCCAGGCCGTGAGAGCACGAAACTGGAAAGGCGCGCGCTCCCGGCCGGCCTCGAAAAGTCCAAGGTCAAGAAAGGAAAAGGTGTTCAGCACGTAGGCTACGGAGAAATGGAAGGCGGCGGATAGAAGAATAAATATATTCCACCGTGCGGATCGGGTCATTTAGTCTCCCGTTTCTATTCTGGTTGCCCCCCATCCTACTGTTCCTGTGTTGCGTGTTCAGTGAATAAGAGTAATGCGGGCGTTGTTACCTCTTTTGAATGAAGAACATGCGCGGGCGGTGCAGCTTTTCCCAAGAAGTTTGCTGCCCCAGGACGTTCGAGGGAGCAACGGAAGTGCCTCGTCGGCAGTCTCACCCGCAAGACACCACGCTCCTTTCCCCCCATCGGCTTTCGGAGGATTCATTGCGCCTTTACCACTTTGCTTTGCTCATTTCTGCTTCCTCATTCACCCTGCTAGCGCAAAACGGGCCGCCCTCGCTCGTGAATGTGACGGACACCCGCTTCGGGCAGGGCTGCCCCGCGCCAGCCGATCCGCTCGGAAAACGCGATTCGACCTGCGCCCTGCGCGCCGCGGTGCATTTTGCCGAGGGTTCCGGGATTCCAGGCGCGGGTTACCCGGTCCTGTATTTTCCGCATGGTAGCTACAAGGTCGCGGGCGAGGGGTATACCTCGGCGTTGACGTTGACCAAGGCCGTTAGTATCCAGGGCGATGGTGCGCCGAGCACCGTCATCCTGAACACCAGCCCGCACGCGGCGACACTGACCTATCTCAAGGCAGGGGAGTGCAGCGGAAAGCCGGGCCCGTGTCCGGTGACCGTGCAGGGCATCACCTTCGCCGGGCAGGGACACGCGACCGACGGCGGCCTGATCGAAATCAACAGCACGGACACTGGCTCCATGCGCAACGTCGTGCTCGCGAACACGGGCGGTGTAGCGCTCAACCTGCAAGGCTCGAGCGAGCGCTGGTACTTCTCCGACATGGAGATCGCCGAGTCGCGCTGGCCGGTACTGCTCGAGGGCGATACGAACGAGACCTACTTCGAACGGGTAAATGTATTGAACCCAGGCCAGGCAAGCGGCTACTGCTACAGCGTGAACTGCCCTGGCGGTCAGATCCTCGATCACGGCGTTTGGCGACCGGACCCGCATTCGGCCGTGTACCTGGACGGGGACAACGTGCACTGGATGAATTCATCGATCAAGAGCACCCATGCGATCGGCGGTATCCGACTGGCGCCGACAACTTCGTCCGTCACGCACACGTACTTCGAAGGCTACCCATGGGGAGGCCAGCCAAGAGGAAATCATGCGATTGCCGCGCCAGGCAAGAGCGAGTTGGGGCACCTCATCGAGGGCATCAGTGCCGCCGAGCTCAACATCCCGGTCGACGACGCAGGCTGGCAGCCGCTCCGTGTCAACGATCCATCACAAACGCGCATCAACGGAAACCACAGCTACACAAATGCATACGGGATTTTTCCAGCGGACTACCTGCTGAACAGCCGAGAGCCGAGCCGGGCTGTGCCGGGCGTCACGCGCGGCACGATGGAGTGGGTGCAGGTGGCCGCTTTTGCAGGGGACGGCCAGGCGCACCTGTTGAGCCGAGGCAAACAACCGGTGGCGTGGCCGGCCGGCAGCATCATGGAACAGGCGCCGGCCAACGGCTACGGCGTGCTGCGGCTGCAGGAGAACCACTTCAGCTCCATGGGTGCACACTACAGCCGGCGCTACCCCTCAGGCTGCAGCGATACCGAGCAGCGCAAACAATGGACGAGCTCGCCGTCGCAGTTATGCGCGGAGATAGTCGCCGGGCTGGTGCCGGACGGTTTCATGGTGCCGCTGCCAACGGAGGATTACGTACACATTCAATACGCGCTGCACCTTGCCGATAACTCGATCTACACGGGCGGTTCCGAACAGGATGGCGAGGGCTGGGTCAAGATTCCAGGCAATGCCACGGTGGCGATCGACGATGGGAACCCGCCCCTGAGGAACTTTGTGGATGCCGGCACAGCGCTGCATAGCTATGTGAACGGAGGCGCGCGCGTGGAGGTGGTGACGTGGCCTGCAACTCGGCCGGGGATGAAGCCCGTTTCGGCGCTGGCCTATGTATCGGATGCTTCGGCCGGCGTGCGTTTTTCGCCCCAGGAGGGTTTTTACCAGGCCGATGTGATGCGCAATGGGGTACTCGATCACCAGTACCTGGGTACGCAGTGCTGGTTCGATACGAGCGCAGGCAACGCCTCGCCCGACCGGCGCACCTGCGCCAGCCCCGCGGGCGGCGGCGCTCAGGCAGCAAACCTTGCGTCCGGCCCGGCAGCAAACCCGCCGGTGAAATACATCATGCGCGACTGGCAAGTGAACCTGCTCGCCGCGCGTGGCGGGGAAGGCGACTGCAAGAGCCGCGAAACAGCAACCGGGAGTGTGCGTTTCAGCACGGCGACGGATGCGACGCTCGTTGCGAATCTTGCGCCGAACCCTGGGGCGCAAGTGACGGCTACAGCGGCCGTCGAGGCAGACGGCGCACGGGTAGCGGTACGGCTGTGTAATACCGGGAGCGAGCCTGTGCGCTGGGTCACGCCTCCGCTGGTCACGCTGACGCAGCTGCCGTGAGCGCATTGCTCCTCTGACCCGGGCGCTTACGCTTGAGGTGCACTTCCGCGGAGCTCAAAACACGACAGTTCGAAAACAGTTGCGCAAAACTGCCTCGGCCACATCGGGTTCACTTCTATGCAAGATGGAGGTGGACGATGCGAAGCACAAAGGCAATCACGAAGTGGATGATGGGCGCGGCCCTTGCGGGTGCGTTCTTGTTTGCGGCACCCGACAAAGCGCAGGCGCAGGTGTCCTTTGGCGTGGGTTTCGGCAGCTACGCGGCACCTGCTTACGGCTACCAAGATTCGTATCCTTATGACGTACAGGATGAGTGGCAGCGCCAGGGCTATATCGAGCACGAGCAGCATGAACGCTGGGAGGCCGAGCGTGCCGCGCAATGGCGGCATGAGCAGTGGGAGCAGCAGCGCTTTTACGACCGTGACAGCCATCGCGACCGCGACAACTACCGTGACGATCGTGGATGGCGCCATGACCACGATCACGACCGCTATTAATCAGCAGCGCTGGGTGATAGCCCCATGTCTCTGAGCGGGACATGGGGCGTTCAGCTTTTGAGTCGGAGATACGCTCGCGGACGAGCCGGTGGCAGTGTGGTGCATCCATGCGAGAGAGCCATCGGAGTTACTTCAACGAATCCGCAGGTTGGATGTCGCCCTTCCATTCACCTGAATGTGAGCTCGTCCTTCCCTGTGAGCTCGCAAAAGCTCACAGGGAGCAGGGGTCCGCAAAGAATGCAGCGCTTCTCAGACCCCGAGCGCCGGGAATGCCGTGATGCGGAGCTTGGCTGCTGCATATGGAACGAGGGTGACGGTTTCCTCGGATTCCTGGCTCGTGACAGGGCTTTGCGGAGGGGCGGCAGCGACGCCGTCCTCCGCTTCCCACTTAGGAAACTTGCGCGCCTTGACGGCGAGGGTCACAGGCGCGGCTTGAAGCGAGAACGGGCGATTGCCGACCGGGTTCTCTTTCACCGTGACGGCCTCAGGCTGAGCATTCAGGGCATAGTTCCAGGCGGTGGTGGGATAAACCTGCCAGTCGGCGGTCAGGTCGCGGTTGCGGAGCTTGACCCAGTCCTCGCCAATGGGTAGAGAAAAAACCAGCGGGCCGCGCTCAAGAGCGACCGAGTTGTTGTACCAGCGCGAAACGCGCGGCGTGAGCGGGAAGGTGATCTCGACGGTGTCGCCGGATTTCCAGGTACGCTCGAGTTTCGCGAAGCTGCCGGGGGCGGCTGTCGGCTGTGGGGCGCCGTTGACGCGAATTATCGTCCCGGCGGCCCAGCCGGGAATGCGCAAAGCGAGCGGAAAAGCATGCGGCGAGGCAGGGTTCACCGCAATGCGAACCGTGCCGCGAAACGGGTACTCAGTCTCTTCCACGAGATGCACCGGCACACCCCCGACTTGCGTATGCACTTCAGAAGGCGCATAGGCAGCAGCAACGAGACCGCCGTTTTTGCCGGCAGTGCCGGGTGACTCCATCCATAGGCTTGCGGTGAACTTGGGCCACCCCTGGTGAAAGTTCGCCGTGCAGCAGCCGAAATTGGGTTCCAGGCCGTACAGGTTCGACTCCGGGCCGTCGGTGGTCCAGGGCTTGTGGTGCAGGCTGCACTCCACCTGGTTGGGCTCCTGGTTGTATTGGTGCGCCCACATATCGTCGGTAAAGGTGCCGGGCAGGGCGTTGTAGGCCAGTCGCTCCAGCCGGTCGCCGAGCTCGGGGGTGCCCAGGATCGAGAGCGACTGCTCCAGCGAGAACATGGCTTCAACCACGGCGCACAACTCGATGCCCTGGGACGGATTGGGGCCGGCCAAATGCTCATCGGCCGAGAACATGCCGTTCGGGATGCCGTGATACCGGTCGAGTTCGGCGAGTTGCCGGGTGAGCGCGGCCCGGTCTTCAGCGGAGTGCGACACCAACGACCACACAGGCGAGGCCTTAAGCGCCTGCGCATTGTTTACCCCGTGCGTCTGGAGGGCCGCGTCCGGGTTCTTGCCTTCTTCCAGGCCGATGGCTTCCTTGGTGGTGCGCTGCGTGTATTTGAAATTCGCGAACTGCGCCTGCCAGTCGTAACCTTGCCCGTGCAGCAGTTTTACCAGATCGAGCAGTGCCGGCTCACCGGTCCGGTTGTAAAGCCAGATGACCGATTGCGCTTCGTCCTGCCAGCGGTACTTGCCCCAGTCGCGCAGCGGGCGCCCGGGCAGGGCTTGGCGCTGGTGGGCGAAGTAGCGGGTCATCAGCGGAATGACTCGCGGATCCCCGGTTGCTTCCTGATATTGGGTCAGCACTTTGAGCATGACCATGCGCGGCCACCAGTCGTTGTTGCTCCGCGGCCCGAACATGCCGTCGGGAGTCTGGCTGCTGAGCGTCCAATCGATGTACTTCTGCGCCTTCGCGCGCAGGCCTGCGTCGTCGAGAAGCACAGCCAGAGGGAATAAGCCGTCGAGGAAATACGGCCCCCGCTCCCAGCTTTCGCCCGTGCCGCCGAGCCAGCCGCTGTTCGGGCCCACATCGGCCCAGGTCTCGTCCAGGTGGCCGCCCAGCCCATTGGCCTGGGTGGCAAGCTGCTGCCGCAGCCAGCCTGTCGGGCGAACTGCCCCGAGCGGCAGCATGTTGAAGGCATTGGACGCGAGCGGGGCGCGATTGGGGATAGCGACCGGGGCGTCGGGGTTGCCTATAGCAGTGTTCGCGGCGGCAAACAAAGGCTGACGAACAGTGATGGCTGACACACCGGCGACGGCAACTTGCTTGAGGAAGCGACGGCGGGTGGAGCACTGAAAACGATGGCTGCGCATGATCTTCTCCTGGGAGGCAATCGGCTCGTCTATGCAAGTTGCCGGTGTGCTCAAGTATCGATGGATAGAGCCGCACTGTGCGCCCCGGCGACTCTCGCCAAACTTTAATGTACTCGTAAGATGATAGGGAAGTCGCTATAGCTGACCTCCCCGGGCGCACGGAGGCCTTTGGCCCGACAAAGCCACGTGTCTGCCTGAAGATACGGACCGCTCCGGTCGTATATTGACGTACTATCAGCGGTGGAGCATATCGGGTCGCTGTGCTCTTCTGACTATGCTTTTGGAGAAACGTTTGCGCTGCTTCGCCGCTTTATTCCTGATCTCTTTCTGCATCGGTCAAGCCGTTGCGCAAGCGACAGCACCAGTGAACGATAAATCGTCAATGATCGCTCCGGCCGATCCGCAGTCAGCGGGCGGCGGTAACTCGACGGAAAGCTTGAAACGGGCACAGGCAGCGCAGCAGGCAGGAAATCTGTTGACGATATTCCGGCACTCAAACGAGGCGCCGTGGTACGTCGCGGGGCAGATCAACGTCATTTTTCAGGCGCATCCGCCCTTTCACTCGCCCTATCTAGGACCAAACAGTCTGCATGGAGCGGGCGAGTACAAAACCTCGCTGCTGGGTACGCTTTACCTGGGTGCACAATTGCAACGGCTGCTCAACCGCCCGGCAACGGACCGGAGCCTGCGCTACAACACGGATTTCATTCTGGATCTGGAGTCTGCCGGGGGCCGAGGCATCAGCCAGGCGCTGGGGCTGGCCGGGTTCACCAACCTGGACGTAGTGCGCAACCCGAATCTCGGGTCAAAGCCTTATATCAGCCGTGTACAGGTGCACCAGACGATCGGCTTCACAAACGAGATGACGGAAACGCCGCGTGGGCCGCTAGGCCTGGCGACCAAGGCCCCGGTGCGCCGGCTTGAGTTTCGATTGGGCAAGATGTCGCTGCCGGACGTGTTCGATATTAACGGCGTACTCAGCGATAGCCATTTGCAGTTCACCAACTGGTCCATTGACAACAATGGCGCGTGGGACTACGCGGCGGATACGCGGGGCTACACCTATGCCGCGACGCTCGAATACCAGGACCGCCACTGGGCTGCGCGGTACGGGCTTGCATTGATGCCGACTGTCGCGAACGGGATTAATCTAGACTGGGCGATTAGCCGAGCGCGCGGGCAGAACTTCGAGTTCGAACTGCGGCGCGGCTTGCTGCCAAGTATGAAAGGCACCCAGCGCGTGCTGGCGTTTGTGAATGCCGCGCACATGGGCGACTACCGGGAAGCGGTGAACGCGTACCTGAGCGGAGAGGACGCTACTCCAACCATCACAAAGCATGAGCATTTCAGTGCGGTAAAGTATGGGTTCGGCTATAACACGGAAGAGCAGATGACGAGCCATCTGCGGGTGGCCGGGCGGTTCGGCTGGAACGAGGGGCAGCACGAGTCTTTCGCATACACCGAGGTGGACCAGACGGTGCTCGTCGGCGCGGACTATGACGGTGCGCAGTGGGGCCGCGGAAACGACAAAGTGGGCGTGGCGTTTGTGTCGAACGCGATTAAACGCGACCACCAGAACTATCTGGCCGATGGCGGTCTCGGCTTCCTGCTGGGCGATGG